>Ga0180432_10006606_pt1 | contig 15006 bp, 14 predicted proteins | sample SS_ome_10_FD_132414 | JGI IMG/M metagenome (GOLD analysis project Ga0180432, IMG submission 132414) | Hypersaline lake sediment archaeal communities from the Salton Sea, California, USA - SS_1_MS_2 metaG | ecosystem: Environmental > Aquatic > Non-marine Saline and Alkaline > Hypersaline >... | reverse complement strand
CTCATTTTCTAAGGGTGTCAAGAAGAAAGCGCAAGTTGAAAATAAATTCTTTTTTTCCCGCCCCTGTCAGGCTAAACACGTACGCGTCGGGGGGATCCCCGAGATGTCCCGACGTGCGTCGGGATGGGGCTTTCTCGGTTTACGGGATCGACATTACTCATTCAGGAATCAGGAAACGGAGACTGAACGACAAGTTCCCCCAAGACGCGTCGAGCCCGCACGGCTTGGCCGCCCGGGCTCGACGTTCTTTGGTGGACCTGCGCTACGCAGGTACGTTGCCTGCTTAACGCAGGCCACCTCTAAGACTCAGATCCATAGACCACCTCCTTTCGGTGCTAGGGCCATGCCCAACCGTCGCCCTTTCGGGCCGCCGGGCTCTCAGTCCCTTGGACGCCTCCAAGGGCCCTGGCCGGCCGGGACCTCACGCCCCGGCCAACCGGAAGACACGCAGGAGTACGCGCCTCTTCCACCTATCATCTTAGCAGATTCCGCCCGAAAAGGCAACCCCCATTCCGTCGATCAGGCTCCCCAATTCCGCACGTCCCGGGCGAATGAACCGAAGCCGACCGGGAACTTCGCATCGAGCAAACCGAGCCCGGCTGCCACGCGCCGGGCATGCTCGACGGCACGCTCGGTCTCTATTGCCAGTGATGGCCTGTCGGTCCCGTACGCCAGCTGCTTCAGCCGGGCCTTTGAGTACGGCTCCTTTCCGGCCGCGAGTCCCTGGGCCCATGCCTCCTCGGATATTCCGCTCTCGTGCCCGCAGAGATACCACGCTTCGATAGCCGGCACGGCCAACCCCAAGGCAACGCGCAACGCGGGGCGATCGGCCACAGGCTTGAGCGTCGGAGTCACCTGCTCGACGATCTCCCGCAGCCTGGTCAAACGGCAGCGCTTGGCCCTCGCCCCGTCCGTGTTTGGCTCGGCGGGATCGATGGGCGTGTGGTTGGAGTCGACGACAACCACGAGGGCTTCGGCGTTGCTGTTGTAGTGGAGGGCCCTGATCACAGTGGACAGCAGGTTGAAGACCGACTCGACGCCGCGCGAGGCAAGACGGCACGGGAGATGGGCGGGCTCAGTCGCTTCGCCCCGAAGGGCGTCGACCAGGATCCGCAAGGCGGCTTCATCGGCGGGGGACTCGCTGTAGATAGCGACCTTCATTTCCCCGCCGGTGCTCCGCCAAGGACCCCGCTGTACCACACTTCACCCAGTGGCGCGCTCTCCAGGATCTCGTCGATGTGAGGCATCTCGGAGAGGCGCTTGAACTCCACGTTGCCCTCGAGCTTCTGGGCGATGACGATCTCGTCGGGATGGTCCTTGAAGAGGTCCAGCATGTACGGCGAATGCGTCGTGGCGATCACCTGCACCGGCTCGCGGTCCTCCCCGACGGTCTCGGGATAGGCCAGCCTGTACATCGCGTCCCGCACGTCCCGCAGCAGCCGCGGATGAATCCCCCGGCCCGGCTCCTCGAACCCAACCACCGGCGGCGGGTCCGGCAAGTACGCCAACGTCAACATCGCCAGGGCCAGCAGCGTGCCCTGAGAGATCTGTGACGCAGGAATCGAGTGTCCCCCGCTGCACGTCCTTAAGGCAATGGCACGCTGTCCCTCCGCAGGAGTATCGAACAGGATGCGATCAAAGTCCGGAAACCACGTCTGCAACACGACATTCAGCGAATCCCACCGCTCAGGATGCTGGTCGCGCAGCCTGTCGAGGACGCCCGCCAGCCCCATACCCGTTGGATCGAGGAACATGTTTGGCCGGAGTGTCACGGGGCGAGCGATGGCGTCGGCGGTTAGGGAGTAGACGCGACTGCCATGTATCACACGTCGCAGGTCAGTTGAGGTTTGCTTTGAGACGGCCTGCCGTCCTTGGGCATCCTTGAATTCTCCCCGAAAGAGTCCGTTTCTTCGGACCCCGACTGCAATTGCGACCCCGTCAAATGGATCGCCCCATACGAGGGTTACATCAACCGGATCGCTCTGCGCCACGCCGACCGTTCGGACGGTGGGCAATGCCCACTGCCCACGCTGGGCCATGACATCAAATGCCTGTAACGCGGTCGTCTTCCCGCTGCCGTTGGGGCCGATCAGGAGGGTGAACCGGCCCAGGGGGAGCGTGCAGTCGCGGAGGGCTTTGAAGTTCTTGAACGTGATCGACTTGATCATGCGGCACCTTTTCCTGCTGACAAGTCTAGCAGAACACGGCACGCAACGCCACCCCGGCCCACATTCAGTCAGGCCTCGTCGCCGAGGCGCTTGCGGAGGGCGGCGATCTGCCGGTCCTGATCGCGGATCTTGGCGGCCATCACGTCGCGCAGGCCAATCAAACCGATCAGGGCGCCGTCCTCGACGATCGCCAGGTGGCGGATGTGTTCGGACGTCAGGAGCTTCGTGACCTCGGAGATCTCATCGCTGAGCGTGCAGCTCTTGACCGGGGAGGACATCACCTCTCCCAGCAGCGTGGTGTCGGGGTCCTTGCCCCCGGCTATCACGCGCTGCAGCACGTCGCGCTCGGTGAAGATGCCTTTGACCTCCTGGCCGTCCTTGACGACGATCGACCCGACGTTGGCCTGGCTGATGAGGACGACGGCCTGGCGGACCGTGGTATCGGACGAGGCGACAATCACGTCCGGGCCCTTGATCATCAGGATATCTTCAACGGTAGACATAGGTGACTCCTTCGGGTCGGCCGAGCAAATCTGCACTGCGCACATCCGGTGCTGAGGATGTTCGCCTGCTCGCGCGCCGCCAAGTCCTTAGAGGTATCGGCACAACGTCAAATGGACGTAAGTGTTCTTGCTGAGGGTCTTTCCCTGCGAAGCCTCACGGGCCCGCGGCCCCGTCAGAGGCGCTCTTGGCCGGGGGGACGATCACCTTCAGGTCCAGTTCGGCCAACTGCTCGTCGGCCACCGGCGACGGCGCGTCGGTCAGCAGGCACGTGCCGCGCTGTGTCTTGGGGAACGCGATCACATCGCGCAAGCTGGCAGCTCCCGTGAGAATCATGACAATGCGGTCCAGGCCCAGCGCCAGGCCGCCGTGAGGCGGCGCGCCGAGCCGAAGGGCATCCAGGAGGAAGCCGAACTTCTCCCTCGCCTCGTCGGCGCCGATGCCCAGTGCGGTGAAGACCTGCCTCTGGACGCCCGGCGAGTGGATACGGATGGACCCGCCACACAGCTCCGAGCCGTTGCACACGATGTCGTACGCCCGGGCCCGCACCGCGCCCGGATCGGTCGACAGCCTGGCCAAGTCCGCCATCACCGGGGAGGTGAACGGGTGATGCAGGGCGTCCCATCGCCCGTGCTCGCGGTCGTACTCCAGCAGGGGCCAGTCCACCACCCAGCACCAGGCCATCGCGTCGGCGTCGTACAGTTTCAGGTCGGCCCCGAGCTTTCGGCGAAGGGCCGCCAGGACCTTGTTGACGATATCCGCCTGGTCGGCGCAGAAGAAGATCAGGTCGCCGTCGCCGGCGGCGAGCTTCTCGCGCAGCGCCGCCTGCATGTCGGGCGTGAGGAACTTGGCCGTCCCGCCGGCGAACGCGTCGGCCTGCACCTTGCACCAGGCCAGCCCCTTGGCGCCGTAGTCGCGGGAGAAGTCGATGTAGCCGTCGATCACCTTGCGGGTGAACTCGCCGCCGCCGGGCACGCAGAGGGCCTTGACCATTCCCCCGGCTTCCAGCACCGAGGTGAAGACCTGGAACGTCGTGCCCGAGACGATCTCGCCCACGTCGGCCAGCAGCATCTCGAACCGCATGTCCGGGCAATCGCAGCCGTACTGCGCCATCGCGTCGTGGAAGCTGATCGTCGGCACCTCGTTGGGGAACGGCTTGTCGACGACCTTGCAGACGGCCCGCATCACGCGGTTGACCACGGCCATCACGTCCGCCTCGCACACGAACGACATCTCCAGGTCGATCTGGGTAAACTCCGGCTGCCTGTCGGCACGGAGGTCCTCGTCGCGGAAGCAGCGGACGATCTGGTAGTACGTGTCCAGCCCGCCGACCATGAGGATCTGCTTGAACAGTTGGGGGCTCTGGGGCAGGGCATAGAAGGCGGCCTGCTGCATTCGGCTGGGCACGAGGAAGTCTCGCGCCCCCTCGGGTGTGGACCTGGTCAGGAAGGGCGTCTCGACCTCCACGAAGCCGCTCTCGTCCAGCACCGTCCGCATCGCCCTGCATATCGCATGACGCAGCCGAAGCCGGCGCGTCATCTCAGGCCGGCGAATGTCGACGTAGCGATACTTCAGCCGCATCTCCTCGGAAGCGGCGGCATACTCGTCCGGCTCGAACGGCACGGTGTCGGACTTGTTCAGCAGCGTCAGGTTGCGGGCGAGGATCTCGATCTGACCCGTGGGCAGCTTGGGATTTATGCGGTCCTCGCCGCGCGAGCGGACCACCCCGGCCGCCGAGATCACCCACTCGTTCCGCAGCGACCGTGCCAGGTCGTACATGGCCCCGGCCTCGGCGTCGTTGGGGTCCTCCGGCGTGTCGAAGACGACCTGCGTAATGCCGTCGCGGTCGCGCAGATCGACGAACACCACCCCGCCGTGGTCGCGATAGCTGCGGACCCACCCGCACAGCTGCACGTCCGAGCCGATATCCTCGGCCCGCAACTCGCCGCACGAATGCGTCCTCTTCAGTACCTCGTCGTTGAACGTTTCCATGGTTCTGTCTCTGTCCCGCCGGGGCGCCTGTCACGGACCCGGGCAAGCGGAACAGTGTAACCGTTCGGGCCCCGAATTCAACGAGGAAAACCCCGAGGCTGCGAGTGTGCGGGCGTATCCCACGTCAGCAGGCACCCGGCAGCCGGCAATCGGTACGTTGCGCCCATGGCCCCCGTCGGGTGGGTGGCACCCGGCATGTTACATGTTCCACAGGTTTCCACTTTCGCGGAACCTCCACCCCGTCCCCCGGCGGTAAGACCGCCGTAACTAATTGACCTACAAATAGTTATCACACAACCCGGCCCGCGGGGGCCCCTAGGTTACACACGAGGTGGAACATACGAATTTCGGTACCTGCTACCGAAATTATGCTTGCCCGAACCCCCCGGCCGCCGGTAAAATCACCGGCATGTCTCGCATCAAACGGGTGGTCGTGCCGGACATGCCGCACCACGTCATGCACAGCGGCAATCGGGGCGCGGACGTGTTCTTCGACGACCAGGATCGTCGCCAATACCTGGCCCTGCTCGGCCGCTACGCCCGCCGCCACGCCTTGGCGATCTGGGCGTACTGCCTCATGCCCGACCACGTGCATTTCGTGGCCGTCCCGGCCGGGGCCGAATCGCTCGGGCACACCTTCCGCGACACCCACCGGGCCTACGCGACCTGGCTGAACCGCAAGACCCGCGAGCGCGGCCACCTCTGGCAGGGCCGCTTCGGCTCGTGCGTCCTGGACGACGAGCACCTCTGGGTCTGCGTGCGGTACGTCGAGCGCAACCCCGTGCGGGCCGGCCTGGTCGACCGGGCCCAGGATTGGCCCTGGTCCAGCGCCGCGGCCCACTGCGGCCTGAAGTCCGACCCGCTGCTGTCCCGCATCCGGATGGCCGACCCCGCCGCCGGCTGGGAAACCTACCTCCGCCAACAGGACCCCGAGCACCTCGTCGGGGCCATCCGCCGCAACACCCGCACCGGCCGCCCCTGCGGCCGCCCGGGATTCACCACCCACCTGGAATCCGTCCTGTCCCGCCGCCTGGCCCCCCAAAAACCCGGCCGAAAGCCGAAGAAGACCCGCAAGAACGGTGACCGTTCCGCTTAGGCTTGTTAGACCACATCTATCGGCAGCCTGCGCAGGCCCGGCTCAGTGGTGGAGCGTCACGTTGCCAACGTGAATGTCGTGGGTTCGAATCTCATCGCCCGCTGTTGAGGCCTCCCGGCGGTAACCGCCGCCGGGAGGCTTTCTTATGGCGCTATCGTGTGCAACGTCAAAGACCTACGCCCCATCTTCCCGCTCGCGATTCCGCGATCCGTCCGGCCAATACAGCGCAGAAGCGGCCAGTAGTGCGCTGCTTTCCGGCACCAAGTTGGTCACCCCTGGTCACCGAGAAGGTCACCGGCCGCGGTTGCATTGTCTGCCAGCCGGCACCGGCGCGTGGTCCAACAGCATCGTATTTCGATGCTCGTGCTGCTGCTGTAGTGAATCGCGCTAGGCCTTGGGGCGATGTATTATCTTCTTGGCTTGCATGGCCGGACAGCAGATAATCACGATGAAAGTCGGCCCCTCTCCGGTTTGCTGGAAACCGGAGTGGTGCTGGCATGGGATTCGCTGCTTCCGTTTAGTAGGGCAATCGCTCCGCTGAGCGGAATTCAGGCCAATACCGTCCAAACACCGGGATGAATGAAATGTTGTTCAATTTGACCTCCGGTGTAACAACGGAAAGGTGACAAACATGCCAGAAGCGGACAAACCGAAGGCAACAGGAAGCGACACGCCATCGCGCAAACCGACATTACCGCTCGTGTTCGTGAGTCATGATTCTCGTGACGCAGAATTGGCTGAAGCCTTTAGTAAATTGCTGCGTAGTGTCAGTGCTGGTATGCTCAAGTCATTCCGATCATCCGACAACAAAGGACGAGAGGGAATCGAGTTTGGTGACGAGTGGTACAAACGACTCATGGAAAGGCTCGACTCAGCCTCAGATGTCGTTTGCCTCTTCACGAAACGAAGTGTCGCAAGGCCCTGGATTCTGTTCGAAGCGGGCGTTGCCAAAGGGAAGCTGAACAAACCAGTCCTTGGTCTCGCACTGGGCGTATCCTTGAATGCTATCACCACAGGGCCAGGACCTTTCTTCCAGTTTCAGAATTCCGACGACAGCGAAGATTCTCTCATCAAGTTGCTCAATCAGCTTGCCGAACGCGTGCCGTCATTGGAGTTGGACGATGATGTCGTGAAGGCTCAAGTAAAGGCGTTCAAAGAAAGAGTTGACAAGCTTCTGTCACAGCTAGATGAAACGCCAGAGGAAGAGGAGTCGGCTTCTGACTCCACGGCGGCCAAGATTCTTGAAGAGATGAAGGCAATGGTACGCGACCTGCCTGGACGTATCGAGAGTAGAGTATCGGATAGATCTTCGAGCCGGCGCAAGCGTCGTAGGTTCCACCCCATGATATTCGAAAGAATGATGATGGGCCCCGAAGACGAGACCGAACCCATTGGTCTGCTCGTCATGGCGGGTTTGGCGAGAGATGATGTTCCCTGGCTCTATGAACTGGCCGTAGAAACATATCGTACGGCCAAATCTGGTACACTCCGTCAGGCCGAGTCATTGCTTAAGGCCATAGAACGATCTGAGGAGATGCTGATACGCGGACCTCACATGGAGGAACTCATCGATAGCCGGGAAATGGATCTGTTGATGCACGAGCTTCCGCACATGCTCCGTCATGTCCTGCAGCGGACCATAGAGAAGAAGCGAAAGCGTTCACGAAAGAAGGTATGACAGTCCACCGAGCAAGGCGGTCCACCAGCCGGCTGTTTCCGTTGCGATACACAGCCGCCGGCGTATCTTGAGCGTCCGCAGGCGGGAGAGATGAATGAACACTGTTTGGAAGATCGCATGCCAAGAGAACGTCTACCCCGGCATGTGGCAGCGATGGTTCTTGAACCAGTGTGTGGCAGTTGGATGGGCGAGCCAATGGGGATTCAATCTCAATGGTCGAACAGAGGGAGGACGAGGCTGGAACACCGCACGCAAGGCTATCAAGAGCATGGAGGTCGGCGACTTCATCGTCGTCGCACTACATGGACACAGGGTTGGTCGTCTCGGCGAGATCACCGGCAAAGCTATAGGTGACGACCAGTGGCAGCCGCTTGTCCCCCCTGGTCCGGAACTGCCCGATGGCGAAATGGGTCGACGTATCTTCGTCAGATGGGATTTGACCGTGGGGCCGGATGACTTCGACCTGGTTGTTCAGCTCCCGACCGGATACACATTCACAAGGGGAGAGTTAAGACCGACCGTGTCGTGTATTCATTCACACACGCTTCAAGAGATTCGAGCCCTAATGAATGATCCGCAGAACTGGGTCGGACTTCTCGGGAAGTTCGGGTATGAAAAGGCTCTGTCGGACTATGTGGCAAGCTACCCCCAGCGGCTGGAAGACGGCCTTCTCCCTCACCCAAATAAGCGTGTCAGGGAGTTGGCATTTGGTGACAAGTCCCGATTGGACGTCTTGCTAATTGACAAGGCAGGCCGTCCCGTGATTGTCGAGTGCAAACAGCATGCCGCTTCGACCGGGGATGTCCGACAGTTGCGACACTACATTGATCGATTGAAGAAGGAAACGGGGCAGACTGCCAGAGGGATTCTGGTTCATGGAGGAGCACAGAAGCTGCCACATGATGTCATTGATGAGGCCCGACGACAGCCAGTTGTTGAGGTCGTATCCTACAGGCTGAGGGTCGATTTCCAGCCGTGTGCAACATAGGGATTTGAGTAATCGCCCTCAGCACGCCCCCAAAGGCGCGTGAGTGCGCCCTCCGAGTCTGCTGAGGCGTGATGTTATGCTCCAGCGGCTGTGGACGACGTGTCGGCTCTGCGCCCCTTGGCGAAGTTGGGGAGTGCTCCTACGGCCCCAGCCACATCAAGGAGGACCGGGTCAGTGTAGTAGTTCATCGTCAATTCGATGCGGGAATGGCGCATGGCGGCCATGGCGGTGCGGGGGTGGACGCCGGAGGCTGAGAGGTGGGTTCCGAAGGTGTGGCGGAGGGCGTGAATGTCGACTACGCGGCCGCGTGAGTCTGCTTTCGGGATTCCGGCTGCCTTGATGTCGGCGTTGAAGACGAGGATCGTGGGCACCTTCGCGAAGAGCTTCGCCTCCAGCGCCGACTCACTGTCCGCGAGATACTCCCGCAGCTCAGCCGCGACGTCGGGCCGCAGGGGAATGTTGGCTGCCTTGCCGCTCTTGGCCTCGGCTGGACGAAGCGCGATAAACGGCGTCGGCACGGCGCCGAGATGAAGGTGGCCGCACGTCAGACAGGCCAGCTCTTTTCGGCGGAGTCCCGTCGAGACGGCCAGGAAGTAGAACAGCGCCCGCTGCCGGCCAAGGTGTTCGAGTTTTGCCTTCCTGTCCGGCTGCTCGTTCAGCCGCTCCAGCCCGTCCCGGTAGCATCGGTCGAGGTTCTCGGCCGTCAGTGGCTCGAAAGTCCAGGTGCTTCGGCCGCACCGTTCCTTTGGAGGCAAGGGAATTGACGCCCGCCCGAGTTCCGCGATGGGTCTGCGACGGGCGGCGTCCATAAGGCGGGCCACCTCGTCCACCGTCAGGGCCCGGCGGACCCGCCGCGGATCGCTCTTGCGGTCGGCCTTGCCGATGCCCGCCACCGGGTTGTTTGCCAGGCGCCCGGTCTTGACCGCCCAGTTGCAGAAGGCCGACAGTGAGATCAGGTATTCATTCCTCGTCGCGGCTGACAGGTCGGCGTCCTCGGCCAGACTGAGCCACTCCTCCATCGCCTCCCGCGAGATATCGCCGATCCGTCTGAAACTGCACTCGTTGAGCAGCCGCTCCAGTCGCCCCTTCACGTTCCTGCGGTACGCCTTCGAGACCTTTCGACCGCGGACGTGCTTGCGTTCGAGATGGCTCAGGTAGTCTGCCAGATGCCCGGCCAGCGGCGTGGCGGCGTGGTTGGCTACTTCTCTCTCTTGCGAAGTGATGATGCCGGACTTGACCTTCTCCACGTCGGTCAGGATGTCAGCCAGCACCTTGCGGGCGGCCTGTTCGTCACGGCAGCCCGTCGACTTTCGCCGCATGCGCCCCGACGCGTCGCGGTACCGGACGTACCAGCAGTCAGAGACGAACATGATTCGCCCATCCTCCAGCAGCGGCGCCGTGCGAACCTGCCCCTTGCCGCTAGTCCAACGGGCCAGACGCTTGCCGCGACGGGTGATGATCTCCGCCCCGTCTGGAAGGGGCACCGGGTACTTCTTCCTGTAGATCGTCGCCATTTTCCTATCTCCGCAACCAGTTCCCCTTGACTGAGCCTCGACAGGCGAAATGGCTCAAGTCATTTTCTGAGAATAAGTTGCAGATTCTCTCCGACCGAAAGGACACCAACATCATCGTCCCCTCCGGCGCCTGGCAAGCGTCGGGCAACCTTCAGCGAGCCACTCGTCGACGACCGCTCGGCGCCACCGCACCAGCCTCCCGATCTTCACCGGCCGCGGGACACTCCCTTGGTCAGCCAAGCGCCGAATCGACCTGGGCGAGCAGTTCAGCAGCCTGGCCAGGTCGTCTGTGGTCAGCAACGCCGCCGATGGTGAAGACTGTTCCGCACGCGAGTTCTTCATGTTCTCTCCAGGCACGCCAATGGGTTCGTGCGTACCATTTATCTATGCCGTACCGGTTGAGAACTGTCCGGTCCCGGCTGCTACAGCCCACCTGTCGCCAGGGCGAATTCGTCACCCACACGAGAATCATCAACCCGCATTTCCCTCTGGTCTAAGCACTTGCGGTGGGGCCCATTTTTCTTCAAGAAGGCCCTTGTTGATGCTAACAAAACCCATACAATACTCTTGTCCAGCGAAACCCGCCTGCCTGGGCCTCAGTGGTGGTCAGGACGACTGGTAGTGGGCCGACTGGATGACGGACGGGGACAGGCCGGTGACATACCATCCGTTGTTGTGCAGGGGCACGTCGGGCACCTCCCCGGTTCTCGATCTGGCGAAGCCGGTCATCGCCGCATTCCTTGGGACACACAGACTCGCCGGTCCGATTGCCCCCTGGGGTCGCGCTGTCCGGCGCGGCGCCGTCGGCTCCGCGGTGTCGGAACCTATGGGCGAAGAAAACTTTCGTCTGCCGCGCGAAGCGAACCTTCGGTACCAAGGCCGGTTGCGGTCCCGGGATCGTGTTGGACCGTACAAACACTCCGAGCCGCTCTTGAATGTGCCGGGGGCTGTGGCACAATGCGCCGGGCGGTTGCATGGATGTGACCGGCGCCCATGTCCCCCGCCTTACGCCGCGTTGGCTCAACCCCCGCTTGATCGGAGAGAGACGCCAGGTTGACGTAATTCGTTTGAGAACAGTGACATGAGTAAAGCCCCATCAGGACGGCGTCTCTCGCAGTCGCCCGAGACAGTTCGGAGCGTGATCCGCCGCAAGGCTCGGGCACTCAAGGACGCGACGCCTCCGCCCAACCGGCGGCAGTTGATAGGCGCGCACGTGGCGTCCGAGGATGCGCCGGAAGACGAATCGCCGTGGTCCAGGCGGTACACGGAGGCGGCTCAGCGCTACGAGGGGATGGACCTCTGTTCGCAGGAGGCCTCGGCGGCTGTCATAGACGGGCTTCAGCAGTGGGTGCGACTTGTTCCGCAGCGGTCCGTCGGCCCCGGGGGAACGCCCGAGCCGGCGAACAAGTGGGGCCTGGGTGCCGAAAGATGCGTACTGCGGGCGATCCAGTCCCACTTGGTGGCGGTCGGGCAGCCCCTGCTTGCCGCACGCATCAACTCCGAGATGACCGACTTGTTGCAGACGGCCGAATCGCTGGACGAATGCTGCATGCGGCGGCGTGCTGATCGGCATGCCGAGAAGCGCCTCGTCGCCACGGCGCGCATCCAGACGAAGGCCCTGGTCAAGCTGCTGTCAGTGATCCGACTCGACGACAACCCTGCCAAAGACACCTCCGCGCCCCGCCGCAGGCGCGGTGCCCGGCGACGTCACGACCCCGTCCGCGACCGGCGGCTGATGGCCGAGTGGGCACAGGTTCGCGGGAAGGCCGGGATGAGCCGCAAGGAGTTCTGTGCCATGAAGGGCATCACGCTTCGAACGTTCATCCAGACCCAGGACCGGTTCCGTAAACAGTCTGCCGCACAGGCGGACGATCCAACGTGAAGGGGAATCCCGTGCACGATGAAAAAGGTGCCCTGACCGCGCTGTAGCGTGAGGCCCGTCAAGGGCCCGCATTTATTCCGCACAATCTTTTCTGGCGGGCGTAAGCCCGCCTCCTTCTTGCGCCTCGGCGCTGCCCGCACGCGGAAAGAATCGCCCTTCTTTCCGTTCCGCCATTTCCGTCCGCAACCGTCGTGAAAGTCCCCCTCACGCCGGGCATGTCGGGCGTAGGGCCTGAGACAACCACGACACGAAACAACTGACCGGCCGCGAAGCGGAGGCGTTGGGGGTGTCGCCGGAAACCGGCGATACCGCAGTGCCTCCTTTGCGTTGCCCTACGTCCGTTCCGGGTGACACCCGCCCGCCTCCTCCGGCCCCGAGGAGACGGCGATGGGTACCGATCCTGTCCGTTCCGCCCTGTCCAGCACGTACATCCAGACCCTTCTGAAGCTCAAGGCCCGCCAGCTCGCACGCCGGTGGGAGTTCCGGGACTGGGAACAGCCTGATCTTGAGCAGGACCTGCTCGCCCACGTCCTGAAACAGGCACACCACTTCGATCCATCCCGGGGGTCGGTCAACACGTTCATCGACCGGGTGGTCGAGACCGCGGCGGCGATGCTCGTTCGAGACCGAAGGCGTATCAAGCGCGCAGCTGGCTACTGGGCGCTCTCTCTGGAGCGCACTCACATTAGCGGCGCCCAGCGGCCGATATGGCTGTCGCAGATCGTCAGCGAGAGCGACCTCCGCCGCCGCTGCGGGGGCACCGTGCACGATGACCAACAGGATGCCGGGCTTTCCGCCGACGTGGCCGGCGCGATGGCCGGGCTGACGCCCCGCCAGCGAGAGATTGCCAAGCGACTGGTCGAGGCCACCGAGGCCGCCGTCGCACGAGAGATGGGCATCTCCCGGCGCCAGGTCCGCAATGCCGTGCTGGCCATCCGCGAGCACTTCCGCCAGGTGGGCCTGGACGAATCCTGATCTTTCCGGACAGCCCCGCGCGCGGACGGCATAGGTAAATGGGGCCAGGACCAAGTTCCTGCAGAAAGGACCAACATGATCACCGAAGGCTACAAGTATCAGTTCGCCAGGCGCGTCCGTCTCCAGGACGCCGAGGACACGCTGCTGCTGGCGCTGCTGGCGGCGGAGGGCATCCACGGGCGGCCGCGGGTCCGCATGGACTCGGCTTACGCGGTCGACCCGGCCGTGAGAACCATCGTCGTAGACAGCTCCACCGACGTGGGGCAGGACGTCTGCGGCATCTACACGTCGTTCCTGACCAAAGAGTTCAGCGGCCAGGCGTTCGACGTCAGTCCGCTGGACAAGGAGATCAAGACATGACCGCCAAGAATCGCACAGCATTCAGTCCGCCCGTCCGGAAGGTGTCCTTCGGCAAGATCGAGCCGCAGGGCCATCGCGTGGGTGTCTACGGCCCGGGAGGGATCGGCAAGACGACCCTCGCGGCCACGGCGCCCGGGCCGGTGGCCTTCATTGACCTGGACGACAGCCTGCCGATCCTGCTGCCGTCGCTGGGCAAGCTGGACGTCCGCCGGGTGGCCGGGATCACCGGCTGGCAGGACGTCCGCGATGCCTTGCACTCGGGCGGCTGGGACGATGTTCACACCATCGTCATCGACAGCGCCACCAAGGCCGAAGAACTGGCCTTGGAGTGGACGCTCAAGAACGTTCGCCACGAAAAGGACGGCGTCGTCATTCGCCGGATCGAGGACTACGGGTACGGCAAGGGCTACCAGCACCTCTACGAGACGTTCCTGCAGCTGCTGGGCGATCTCGACGCCCACGTCCGCGCCGGGCGCAATGTCGTGCTGATCCTGCACGACTGCACCGCCACGGTGCCGAATCCCAAGGGTGACGACTACATCCGCTGGGAGCCCCGGCTGCAGAACCCCTCCAGCGGCAGGGCGTCGATCCGCCTGCGGGTCCGCGAGTGGCTCGACCACCTCCTGTACGTCGGGTACGACGTCGAGTGCTCCAAGCAGTCCGGCGGCAAGGCCCAGGGCCACGGCACGCGGACCATCTACCCCCAGGAGATGCCCTGGTGCATGGCCAAGAGCCGCTCCCTGACCGAACAGATCGAACTGGTGCAGTTCGACACCACCCTCTGGACCCGACTTCTCGCCCTCGGGGCGTAGGAAGGAGATCCCATGATTCCCAATCGAGAAGGACTGTTCAACGCGTACCCGGCCGACATCGGCGTCGACGAGACCGGGCCCAACAACCTGGCCACCTGCATCATCAGCTTTCGGCTGTACGAGGAGCTGCAGGCTTCGGGCGAGTGGGCCGACTGCTCGGGCGAGAACTTTGACGTGACCGCCTACTTCTACCTCGAGAAGAAGGACGGTGCGCTCAACACGGTGACCCTCGAGTCGCTCAAGGCGGCGCTGGGCTGGGACGGACGAGATGTCTTCTGGCTCCAGGAGGCGGACCTGTCGCAGCACCCCGTCCAGGTCAAGCTGGCCTTCGAGGAGTACAACGGCAAGACTCGCCTGAGGGTCCAGTACCTCAACCCCTACGGCTCCACCGGCGGCGGTGGCGTCACGAAGGCCGACGGCGCCGCCCAAACGGCCATCCGTAACCGCCTGGGCTCGAAACTACGAGCGATGGCCGGTCCGGCTCAGCCCGCACAGGCGAAGTCGGCGCCCCCGAAACTCCCGCCCGCCAAGCCGAAGGCGCCGCCCGCGCCCGCCCAGGCGCCGCCGGCCCCCGAACCCAAGGCCGAGGCCACCATGCAAGAGGCCTGGGAGGAGTTCTCCAAGCACTGCGACCCCGCCAAGTGGGACCAGCAGGCCGTTGAGAAGGAATGGTACAGGATTCTCGCGGAACTGTTCCCCGGCAAGCAGCCCGATGAGCTGAGCCCCACCGAGTGGGCCGCCATGCGCGATCAGGGCCCGTCCATGATCATCCCCTTCTGAGTCGGCAGCAGGTGCCCAGAGGCAGGGACGGGTGTGGCCTGGGCTCATTACCCCGGCTGCCGGTTCGACTCCGGCGCCTGCCAGTGGAGCAAGACCCATGACCCTATCGACTGCCAGAGACATCTTGCGCTCCAGCCGGGAGCCCACGCCGGGCCGGGCGACGAGCGACAGCCACCACTACCCGGGGCACGAGAACCGCATGGCCAGCCACATCCACCGGATCTGGAACCACCCCTGCGAGCGGGCCGACGGCAAGCGCT
>Ga0180432_10006604_pt1 | contig 15014 bp, 7 predicted proteins | sample SS_ome_10_FD_132414 | JGI IMG/M metagenome (GOLD analysis project Ga0180432, IMG submission 132414) | Hypersaline lake sediment archaeal communities from the Salton Sea, California, USA - SS_1_MS_2 metaG | ecosystem: Environmental > Aquatic > Non-marine Saline and Alkaline > Hypersaline >... | reverse complement strand
CCCCCGCCGTCCGTGACTGCGGCCTGCCCATAGCGCGAGACGTCGTCTCCGGGAATGGACGAGCCACTGGACCTCTACTCTGAGAATCATATGCACCTCTCCCCTCATTCTGACCGGCAATCTGGTCCAGGACCGAGAGTCGCAGACAGGCCGGCGACGTGGGGTTGGCATCAGAGTCCAACGCACCCGGGCCAGCTCGCTGGACAACGCCATCGCTCGACGCTACAATAATGACTGAATCGTGGTGCCGGACGAATCGAGCGTCGAACCGGTGGTCACTGTCAAGACGAGTTGCGGGCAGGGCGCAAGCGTGACCGGTGAAAGCAAGCTCATCGTCCCCTGGTGCTGAAGGAGCCGGGTCTCAGTGCGCCCGGGAAGGCCACATGGTCCGCACGGTGTGTTCGCAGGAGATACGCAGTCAGGAGATGGTCTCATGAACCAGCAAGCGCGCGCGACTACCAGGAGTCTTCCCGGGTGCATCGCCACGGGAGTGCTGATCCTGGTCACAAGCTTCTGGACCTACTGGGGAGTTGGCGAGATGTACTACGAAGGCTGGGGACTGCCCTTCCCCACCCCCTTGCGCTACTTGCTGCCTCCTGCCCTCTGCCTGGCTCTATCTCTCGTCGCGCTGACGTGGCCCCGCGGGGGAGGATGGCTACTCGTCGTCATCGGTGGGGCCTTCAGCATCTGGTGGTCTAACCTCGCTGCCGCTCGCGGCTGGCTCTCGCTGCAGTGGGTACTGACCACCCTCCTTCCGCTAGGTGGTCTGCTTCTCGTGACGGGAGCCCTCTTCATCCTGGAGGCGCGACACCGACGGCGGCTGAAGCACCAGGGCCGCGCCCCCTCCACAGGGTGGCTGCGTCGCAACCTGCGCTACGTCCTGGCCATTGGACTCCCTCTGCTCACGACAGCCGTAGTTTCGGTCCACTTCGCACCGATCATCTTGACCCGCGTCGATGACGGCGGGCGAGGCGCCCGCCTGATCGAGGGCAACGGCATCGCCCTCATCTGGGCTCCACGCGGCCCGGGCTGGAACTGGCAGCCCGAACCCAATCATCACCTCTCCTGGGACCAAATCGCCCTCTACGGCGTGCCTCCGGTGGGCTTGGGAGACAAGCCCGGATACGGATACCATGACCGGCACGCCGGGGCGGAGGAGATGGACAACGCGTGCCTTTGTCGCTACCTGAGCGAGGACGGTCGACGGCTGCTCCCCCAGCCGCAGGACATCTGGCGCATGCCCACGACCGACGAGATCGTACGCTCTCTCGTGCGCGCAGGCGAGAACGCCAAATGCACGTGGGACACCAAGTCCGGCAGCGCCGACTGCCTCAGGCAGCCTAACAAGGACACTCCTCTGTGGGCTTCCGACGAGCAGCCAATCTACTACTGGTCGGCCGACGAATACGACGCAGAGTCGGCCTGGTACGTTCCCTACACGGGTGGTGGTCGTTACGGTGGAACGATCAGTCACCAGCCCAAGTCCTGGGGCAATCCCCGCCACGGCTATCGCTGCGTGCGCGATCCGTAGGTGGTGCCCGAGGGCACTTCCTGGGCGATCAGTCGGCGAGCGAGCCGGATTCGCGTGTTAGATTCTGTCAAGTGCGACACATGAGGCCTGGACTCCGGGGCCTACCCGTTCCATCCCGAGGAGTCCGTCAGACCCTGGGCAGAATGTCTCTGTCCACGTCTGCGTCACCTTCCGGCATGGGCACACCCCGAAACAGATGCCATCGCTCGACGTGCTCTACCTCCGCACCCGGCTTCAGCCGAACCAGCGGGCCCACGGTTTCCAGCTCCAGCATATCAGCATCGGTGTACGCCTCGCCAGAACAGCCGAAGTCAGGATAGCACGCGTTCGGCGCGTAGTCGAACTTCTTGACGAAGAGGTGATTGGCCCGCGCGTACGCCACCCAGCCATCTGGGACCATCACTCCGACTTTCTGCGGCTTCTCTCTTCCGGAGTCCTGCCGCAGCATCACGTACTTGCTCCCCCACATCCACCGCGGGTCCGACATATCCGTGTAGGCCCACAACGCCATGGCACTCGACGGCAGCAGGTTCTCGCTCTGGGGACCTCGCGCGGGCAGGGGAATGATCGCCTTGCCGCCGGGCGCCATGACAGAGAGCGCCCATGGAGCCAGCTCCACCGCCCAGAGATTCGTGTTGCGCAGCCGATGTGTAACCTCTACGCGAGCCTCGCTCGGCGCCAGGCGGACGTCGATCTCCTTCTGGACGCCCGTCGTCGTCTCCGGTGACTGAATCGCGCGAACGTAGTCAGCATGTTCCTCCAGCCGAACGGGCGCATTGTCCGGAAAATACGAGCGGGGGTGAGCCTCGGGAGCGTGCCACAGCCGGTGGCCACCATAGATGTGCCAATCGTTGCCCCCCGTCTGCCCCGCCACATCCTCGTACTCCTTGAACTCGTTGTCCTCACCCACGAAGCCGAATCGGATAATGCGAGGACCCACATCCGTGGTCAGGATCAGCTCCACCTGACCATTGGACAAACGGTAGCAGTTTGGCCAACCCCTGTAGTTGATCTTCTCCCTCACAATCTCTCCTCTCATGAAATGGCTACTACATCATGGCCGGGCCGTGCTCCGGTGGCCCCACACTCATCAAGACTGCTCTCCACGCCGTACTACCCCCACAAATCGGACAGGAACCTGACCTTCTCGACCGTCTGGTGCGTGCCTCCGCCCTCATGGTCGTTATACCGGTAGACCCTGATCTCCTTGGGACCGGAGAAGTGATTGTACGCGGCGAAGACGGTGGATGGTGGACACACCAGGTCCATCAGGCCAACGGAGAAGAGTGCCCGAGCTCGCGATCGGGCAGCGAAGTTGACCCCATCGAAGTAGGAGAGCGTCGCAAAGACAGTGTCCAGCTTATGCCGGTGAGTCTTACAGTAGTTCACGATCTCGCTGTAGGGCGCCGAGTCGGTCACCGCGGTGGCTCGACGAAAGTGGCACAGGAAGGGCACATCCGGCATGACCACCGACACACTGGGGTCGAGCCCCCCCACCGCCAGAGAGATCCCACCACCCTGGCTGCGGCCGCCGACGGCAATTCGACTGGCGTCCACTGCCGGGTGCGCTTTGGCTGCCTCCACCGCCCGAACACCGTCGGTGAAGACCCTCCGATAGAAGTAGGTCTTGGGGTCCAGGATGCCCCGAGTCATGAATCCGGGGTACTGGGGACTCGAACCCTCGGGTTCCGGGTCAGCCGTAGCACCCTGCAGCCGCGAACCACCCTGACCACGAGTGTCCATCACCAGATTCGCATAGCCCGCACTGCTCCAGACCAGCCAATCGGTCGGGAATCCTCGTCCCCCGCTGTAGCCTATGAATTCAACCACACAGGGCAGTGGCTTCTCTCGGTGGCGAGGCAGCAGCAGCCAGCCCTTCACGGGCTGACCGCCGTAGCCCCCGAAGGTGACGTCGAACGTCTCCACCGTCTGCAAACCGAAGTCCACCGCCTCGAATGCGGCATCCAGGGGCTGACCTCTGGCCTCCGCCAGGGTCTCCCGCCAGAAGGCGTCGAAGTCTGTGGGTTCTTCCCGCGGAGGGGCATACTCGCGGAGCTGCTCCAAAGGCATGTCGAAGAACACGGTTCAACCTCCTTGGTTGTTTCTGGGTGGGTGCGCCTCACTCGGAGGACCAAGCAGGCGCAATGCTGAAGCAGAGCCATCTCACCTGCCGTAGAATACCACCTTCCATTCCACAGCGCAAGGGCGTTCAAACCCGTGAGCTCCAGACTCCGGGAAAGGTGGGGCCTCCGGCCACGCCGGGGCGACCCCATGAGAGCGAGCGGTCGTGGCTGCGCAGAGCGGCAGGCCGACGTAGTCGGCCTGCCGCTGTCCTGGCCTGCTCCGGTTCCACTTGGGGAATCGTGCCTCATACACTCCGAGGCACGGCCCTCAACTCCGGGCCCTGTGCCGCTGCAGTATCACCGAGAGATCATGGGCAGGTACACGCTGTACTTGCCTTCGACGGTCAGGCCCTCACACTGATCGGACCCACCGTCGGGGTTTTCCAACTGCACCTTGTAGACGCCGATCTTGGTACCTTGGGGCACGGTCACCGACACCGCCCGTGCATCCAGGAACGCGACCTCCGACAATTGTATCACGTTCGCCGCGCTCCGCAGAGTCACCTTCGGCGTCTCCATGAAATCCCTTCCGTTGATGCTGACCTGCCAATCTCGATCGTTGGTGATCGTGTCAGGGTCTATTCCATCGATCTTGGGATTGCTGCCCAGGAGCCTCGTGCTGCTGGTCAATCTCTGTTTGACCGCGCAGCCCTGGCTCGACTCCAGGGTCACTTGGCAAGGAATGCGGACGGCATCAACGCCCGGCGTCATGCCGAGCACGCGCCACCTGAGGCTGACGACCGGCCGAGAGACCGTCGGGCCTTCCTCGGCAGATGTTATCGCACAGCGGAGCGCCACGGCCCCAGTCGAGGTGTCGGCTATCTGCCAACGCTCCGGATCCTTCGCCACCGCGGTGTCGATCCGGCCATCGGGCATGAGCGGCACGGCGTCGATCAGCTCCAGGTAGGCAGGCTTGGCCCGGGCCTCGATCTTGATGCCCTCCACCGCGCCACGAACCTGCACAATCATCTCTATCTCCTGGCCGACTCGCGCCTCCTTGGAGGACGTGAGCTCCGCCTGAGGCGCACCGGTCGCCGGGCCGGTCTGGCCGGCCCACCGGATGGCATTGGCCAGCACCCTCGCGGCGTCATCGTGATACTCGTAGTAATCATACCCGATCAGGATCACATGTCCATCGCCGATGTCCCTGGCCACAACCACGGGGTAGCCATCGCCGTCGACAGCGATGGGGTCGGCGTCGGCGTCGCCGATCTCGTAGGAGGCCACAGCGTCGGCCGCGGTGATGCTGCGCCCAAGTCCTTCCGCCAGTGGATGATCCGGGTCGACAACGTCGAAACTCGCGCCGAACGCGTACCCATCGTGCCATCTCGCATCCAGTAGGCCGGCGTGACGCACGAAACCCTGGTACCAGTCCCACTCGCAGAGTACGACCACGGTTCCGCCATCGGTCACGAAGTTGTTCAGGGTCGTGCTGAAGCGATCCCCAAGCGTGGCTAGCGTCACGCTATCGGCAAGCTCCGGTTCCGGCACCAGCAGCGCGTGTTTGCCGTTGAGCGAATAGGCCAGGGTGGACGCATCCGTGGTCGTCGTCTCCACCACAGTGTAGGCGCTGTGGTACTGTGAGATAGCGTCCAAGCTGTTGGCATACTCCTGGTCTTGGTCCGTGTAGGCTATCCAGGCCAACACCTGGACCTGCCCGCCGGAGCCTCCGGTCACCCGGACATCGTAGTCGGTGCCCTCACCACTTACGGTGTTTCGGTAGTGACGGACACGAACGTAGCAGGCGGCGCTGGTCGTGGCCGTCCACTCTATTCGCGACCCTAGCCCCGGCCCCGAGTCGTCGTCGTACGCTATCTCGGTTGTGCCGTCCGGGCCGTACAGATACAGGAAGGTATCGCACGCATCACCCAGGTTGGATGTCTCTATGCTGTAGGCTGTACCCGAGACCGCCACGAAGCTGGTCCAGTCATTGTCTCCCGCCACGTGGAAGTTGTGAGACTGAGTGGGGCCATTCACCGCGATCGTGCTAGCCTGCTCGTAGGAATCATCAGGCTCAAATGCATCCGGACCAAACGCACCCGTGATGCGCAGGTCGTACTCGGTACCTTCTCCATGCACCATGAACCCAAACGCGTGCACGCGGACGTAGTACGTGCCCGCGGCCACGGCTTGCCATTCGATACGGGAGCCCAGGCCCGGGCCACTGTCGTCATCCCGAGCGATCTCAGTGGCACCATCCGTATCGTAGAGATGCATGTACGTATCGCTTCGACTCCCCAGGTTGAGCGTCTCGATGACGTACCGGACCCCTGGCGCAGCCGAGAACATCACCCAATCGTTGTCTCCCTCGACGTGGAAATCGTGGGACTGCGCAGAACCGTTTACCACAAAGGTCGTTGCCTGCTCCCACGTATCGTCCGGCTCGTAGTCATCTCCTCCTCCGGAAACGGAGACCTTGAGGTCGTATCCAGTTCCATCACCGTAGACGCCGCTCCAGTACTGTCGCGCGCGGACGTAGTACGTGCCGCTAGACGTAGCTCGCCACTCGATCAGCGAAGCCCATCCCGGTCCGCCATCATCGTCGCGTGCGATGAGGGTCACACCGTCGGTGTCGTACAAGTAGAGATAGGTGTCGCAGCGGTCACCCAGGCTGAGTGTCTCGAACACGTAGGTGATTCCCTCTGAGGCAGTGAACTTCACCCAGTCGTTGTCGCCGCTAACGTGAAAAGTGTGGCTCTGGGGGGGGGCGTCCGGCACGATCCACCCGGCCTGCTCCCAGGAGTCGTCGGGCTCGTACTGGTCAGCTCCCTCGTCCCCAGTCGCCACGATGCTCGCATCGTACTCGGTGCCCTCTCCGTGAATGGTCATGTTGTAGTGTCGCACGCGGACAAAGTGCACGCCGCTGGCGCCGGCCCGCCACTCGATTCGCGAGCCCAAGCCCGTACCGCCATCATCATTGTGGGCCAGCTGGGTAACACCATCCGCACCGTAGAGGTAGGCATAAGTGTCGCAGCGGCTGCCCAGGTTGGACGTTTCGATAACGTAGGTTGTGCCTGCAGTAGCAGCGAACTCCATCCAGTCGTTGTCGCCGGGCTCGTGGAAGTTGTGAGTCTGTGAGGCACCATTCACTTGGATCTGGCTTGCCTCCCCCGACCGGTCATCCGGCTCGTACTCGTCTGCTCCATCAGCAGTAGCGATGACGCGCAGGGAGTAATCCGTCCCCTCTCCATATCGATCGTGCGAGTAATGGCGGGCGAGGACATGGTAGACGCCGTCCGAGGCCGGTCTCCACTCGATGCGAGAGGCCAAACCGTAGCCCCCATCGTCGTTACGCGCTATCTCCGTACTACCGTCGGCGCCGTATAGATACAGGTAGGTATCGCATCGCGCGCCAAGGTCCAGCGTCTCGATCACGTACTCTCCGCCCGTGGAGGCGCTGAACTTCACCCAGTCGTGGTCATTCATCTGGTGGAAGTTGTGATCCTGGGCTCCGCCGTTGACCGTGATCCAGTTGGCCTGCTGATACCCATCGTCGTCCTCGTAATCATCTGGACCGACTTCCGCACCGGTCACGCTCAGCTCGTAATCCGTCCCCGTACCGCCCGCACCACTGGACCAATGCCTCACACGCACGTAGTAGGCGCCACCGGTCATGGCTGTCCAGGTTACGCGTGAGGCGAAGCCATCGCCGCTGTCGTCGTCGTGCGCGATTTCTGTCCTGCCATCAGCATCGTAGAGATAAAGGTACGTATCGCTCAGGCCGCCCAGGTTGCCGGTTTCGATCACGTATTCCACTCCGGCGGAGGCTGTGAACCTGACCCAGTCGTTGTCTCCGGCCACGTGGAAGTTGTGCGTCTGGGCCTCGCCGTTCACCGCTATGGGACCGGCTTCGGCCGGCGAGTCATCCGGCTCGTACTCGTCCCCCCCGCCACCACCGCTTCGCGCGATACTCAGATCGTATTCGGAACCCTCGCCCAGAGAGAACAGACCAAAGGGTCTGACCCGCACGTAGTACGCTCCGCCGGAGCCCGCCATCCAGGTGATACGAGATCCCCACCCATCCCCACCGTCGTCATCGTGGGCGATTTCTGTGGTGCCATCGGGATGGTAGAGATACATGTACGTGTCGCACCGATACCCCAGGTCGGAAGTCTCGATCACGTACGCGGTGCCGGCATCGGCATCGAACTTCACCCAGTCCTGGTCTGCTGCGACGTGAAAGTTGTGCTCCTGGGCCTCGGCGTCCACGGTGATCCAGTTCGCTTCTCCATACACGTCATCGGGCTCATAATCATCGGCCCCACTGACATCGCGCCCAGTTACCCGCAGATCATACTCAGTGCTCTCGCCGTACTCGGAGCTGCTGCGATGCTTCACCCTGACGAAGTACGTTCCGCCGGAGCCAGCGGTCCACGCTATGCGCGAAGCACGGCCTCCACCACCATCATCATCCTGCATGATCAAGGTGGTACCGTCCGTGTCATAGAGATGGACAAGGGTGTCACACCTGGCTGCGAGGTTGAACGTCTCGATCACGTAGTTGTGACCCTCGGAGGCGGTGAATCTGACCCAGTCATAGTCACCCTCATCATGGAAGTTGTGCGCCTGCGCGCCACCATTCACCGTGATCCAAGTGGCCTGTCCGTAGACGTCGTCGGGTTCGTACTCGTCTTCGCCACCACCTCCACCACCTGTCCCCGTGACACGCAGGTCGTAGTCCGTCCCCCTCCCATAGGCGCCGGTGCTGTAGTGACGCACTCGAACGAAGTAGACCCCGTCGGACGTGGCCGTCCAGGCAATGCGAGACCCAAACCCGGCACCGGCGTCGTCGTCGTGAGCGATCTCGCTGCTGCCATCGGTGTCGCAGAGGTACATGTATGTATCGCAGTAGCTTCCCAAATTGAAGGTCTCGATCACGTACTCGCCGCCCGCTGAAGCCTCGAACTTGACCCAGTCGTTGTCCCCGGCATAGTGGATGTTGTGAGACTGGACGTCCCCATTCACCGTGATCCAGCTCGCTCCGGAGTAGGAATCGTCGGGCTCGTAGTCATCTGGGTCGACTCCGCCGCCGCAGGGAATGGGCTGATCCAGCTCAACCGCTTGCAGAGCAGTGGTCACGCTGTCGCACACGCCCGGCTCCTCGCTGTAGAGATCATTGCAGGAACTGATAGTTGCGTCATAGGCATCCCGAAAAGTGGCGCTGGCGGTCAGGTAGGCGGTGAGCACACGATAGAGTATCTGCTCGGTCCTTGCCCGACCGATGCCGGTCACGGTGCGCCCGTTGTACGTGCCCCCTTCTGCCATCAGATAGGCGGCATGAGCGAGGATGGTGCAATTGGTGTGAACCCCCCCATTGTCTGAGTCAGTGCACACGTAGTCACCGACCTTGCCCGGATCTCCAAGCGACTCGGGATGTGACAGGCTGCGGATCACACCGATGGGGGTGTCCTCACCCATGCTCCAATCATCGCGATCCACCATGCAGCCCATGATGTCCGAGAAGGATTCGTTCAACGATCCGGATTGGTGGCTGTAGATCAGTCCGGCGGTGTACTGCGTGACAGCGTGGGTCCATTCGTGGGCCACCACGTCCTTGGCAGCGAGCCCCGGCCCGAATGCCGTCTGACTCCCATTCCAGAAGGCATTGGCGACCGTTCCATAGCGCACGCTGCAGCGCATGGTGGCGCCCTGGTCGTCGAAGCTGTCGCGCCCAAACGTATCGTAGTAGTAGTCATACGTCGCGCCGGTGAAGTTGAATGCCGCGATGGCGTCAGCAGGGGGAGAGCCAACCGGCCCGTCTTCGGTGTGAACCAGAGTACCCGGAAGCCACTCTGAACCGTGAAGGTCATAGACTTCTCGGTTCCTGCCCGACTGGATGTTATCGTAGTGGAACAACAACTTCCCGGTGAGGGCATCGACGAGGGCGACCACCGACCTGGGTGGCCGGTTGTTGCTCAACGCCGCATCATCGATGACCAAGCGGTAGGCCAGGTGACTCTCGTCCGGGCCCACGCTCAACAGCGCCGGGTTGAAGATCACCAGCTCGCCGTCCTGCAGAACCGGCTTATCCAGGTCCAGCTCACCGATGGCCGCCTTGCATGCAGCCCACTCCGACAGCACAGGCTTGACAGCCACGTTCGCGTTGCAGATGTAGCGCCCGTTAGCCGCCACGACGCGGTCGTCCTCGATGTGTACCACGAATTCGCCGCCCAGAACGGGTATCCCCTCGAAGGTTTGCTTCATCCTTACGTGGGCGACACCCGTCTGATCCATATCGATCCGCTGTACATCCCAGTCCGCACTGCTCCGGTTCAGGGCCAGAGAGCTGCGATAGCTTCGAAGAAAGGCAGCGGCGATGCTTTTGGGATCGATCGCCGCGCGTCCGGCCAAACCCAACGCCGCAGCGTCGATCCCACGCGTCTCAAGGAACGAGGGGGCACCTTCCAGTGCCGGGTGCCAGAAGACGCAGGCCACACCGCCGACGCCCACTGCCGGCCGGGGACCATCCTCAGCGGACAGTTCTTGGGCGCCCACGGAGGGCAACAAGGCTGAGAGAAGGAGAACAGCAACGAGAAGCCAAGCCCACAGCCTGCGATAGCGACCCATTCTACACCTCCCGAAGCAGAACAAGCGGATCCAGACGGAGCAACTACCGGCAGATACGCACACAGTCGCGGTGAGGCGACGTAGTAGCTAGCTTCGACACACCAGATCCGGCATCCGTGGAGTGACCGGCGCGACTGCCCCACTAACCGGTACTGCGGCGTGACTACGACATGCCATAACCGCCCCCACAGAAGAGAGGTACCTCACCTACCCCTGATCGGGAGACTGCGCTGCCGATCGGATGCACTGTGGCAAGCCGCCATTCCGTGGCCCTCGATGCATCGGATGTCAGTCTCGGGTAGGCTCGCCCGGCCCCGCGATCTCCAGCACACGGTACGGATGCGCGTTCAACACCATTGTGTCGCAGTACTGCGTGGCGGTGGGGTTTCGACGATCATGCACGTGGGAATGTCCGTGAATCAGATAGCGAGGCCGCCACGTCTCCATGAAGGATACGAGGGCTCTGAACCCGGTGTGACACCGATCCTTGGCATCGTGAATCCCGAAGGGTGGAGAATGGGTTATCAGTATGTCCAGCGCTCGGCCCTTGAGCAACCTGTTGGCAAGCATCCTGGCGCCGAGACGCCCAGCCTTCCAGCTCATCTCAGCCTGAGTGTACTGGTAGGGGCCGTTCTTGTATCGCATGGACCCTTCGAGTCCTGCGATCAGCAGTCCATCGCGGTCGACTACTCTGCCATCCAGATTGATGCAACCACCCGGCGGCCGGTGCACATGGGTCAAGTGCTCGTGTATCCCATAGTGATCAAGAGACCGAGGCGGTGGCTTCTTGTCATGGTTTCCACTCACGTAGTAGAGCGGAACGTTGAGCATCGTGACGATGAACTCCAGGTAGTACCTCGGCAGATCGCCGCAACTGAGAACCAGGTCCACATCGCCGAATCGCTTCGCGATGCCCTCGTCATACACCCGCGATACCACCTCATCGCTAATGGCCAGGATCTTCATCGATCATTCTCTCTAGCGTGTCTAGTACCTCATCCGGTCCAGTTCCTGACGATAGTCCAGCAGGAGACGTACGCCCCACTCGATCATGAAGTAGGCTTCCGCGCGCAGCTCGCTGCCCGCTCCGAGCAACAGAGTCTTCCCGTCGCGGATCTGCCGGTATCCCCTCAGCGCCTGACCGTGCAGAGCTTCCACGTCGGCCGGAGGCTGGATACTCTGCAAACCGCTCAGCAACCTGACCGCGTCGCCCGCAGACATCTCGTCCATGTAGCCGATGACTCCGTACGAAGTGTATCTCTCGGTCGCCACGATATAGCGGGTCACCTCATCCGGCGTGGGCGGTGGCGTCGCGGTGGGCTCCGAGTGCCTCGCGCAGCACGTCAGCAGCAACAGGCCAAGAGCCCATAGCCACACGGTGCGTCGGCCATACCGTGCACTGGAGTCGCTCAACAGCACCTCTTCTGCCAGAGAACTGGAAACGCCTCGCGCTGCGTCACTAGTATACCACACTTGTTCTGCGAAAGGAACTATGATAACATTGCACCAGTCAGGACGTACCCATCGCAGCGACGGCCAGGCCGCACCATGTTGGGGTCGGAGGAGTGACGTGGAGCTGGCCTCGTACGTGGCCCACGCCGTCGACCATCCCGCAAACACAACCTGCCCCAGGCCCTTCCGCGGCATGACCGTCAACGCCTGGACTAACAAGTTACTCGGTGGACAATCATCACGATTCTCCCTATGCAGTGGCAGCAGGCCTACCACTGAGGAGGTCCAAGTGTCCAACCATCTGGCCAACGAGACCAGTCCCTATCTGCTCCAGCATGCCGACAACCCCGTGGATTGGTATCCCTGGAGCCAGGAAGCTCTGGCGAAGGCGAAGACCGAGGGCAGACCCATCTTCCTGAGCATTGGATACTCGGCCTGTCACTGGTGCCACGTCATGGCGCACGAGTCGTTCGAGGACCCGAAGGTGGCGGCGATCCTGAACGAGCACTTCGTGAGCATCAAGGTGGACCGCGAGGAGAGACCGGACCTGGATCGCATCTACATGGGTGCGGTCCAGGCCATGACCGGGAGGGGAGGCTGGCCCATGTCGGTGTTCCTCACGCCGGCCGGTCACCCGTTCTACGGCGGGACGTACTTCCCGCCGGAGCCAAGGTACGGCATGTTGTCCTTCACGGGCGTGCTGAACGCCGTGGTGGATGCCTGGAAGCATCGCCGGGAGGAGCTCGTGGACGGCGGTGAGCGCCTGGTGGCTGCCATGCAGGCGCAGGCTTCCATACTTGTGGCAAACGCGCCCGAAGAGCTGAAGCACGCCACGCTGGAGTCGGCTTTCGAGAGCCTCTCCCTCTCCTTCGATGGTGCACAGGGCGGATGGGGCAGCGGGCCGAAGTTCCCGCAGCCGATGGTCCTGGAGTTCCTGCTGCGGCATCATCGCGGCAGCGGTGACTCCCAGGCACTGAAGCTGGTGACCCAGACCCTGGAGGCCATGGCTCGCGGGGGGATGTACGACCAACTCGGGGGTGGGTTCCACCGCTACTCGGTCGATGATCGCTGGCTGGTGCCGCACTTCGAGAAGATGTTGTACGACAATGCCCAATTGGCAAGAGTCTACCTCCACGCCTGGCAGGTCACCGGCAACCAGTTCTTTCGCACCATCACCGAAGAGATCCTCGACTACGTGGTCCGCGAAATGACGTACGTTGGCGCTCGCGCCAACGACCGGCAGTTTCGGCATGCGCCGAAACTGCACACCAACGCGAGCGAGACTGCCACCGGCATGCAGATGTTGCGCACGCAACATCTGGCCTTCTATTCCACCCAGGACGCCGACAGCGAGGGCGAGGAAGGCAAGTTCTTCGTCTGGACGCCAGACGAGATCCACCAGGTCCTGGGCGAGGAAGCCTCCCCCCTGCAAGCTCAGCGCGGCGGGGGGGACGGGAGAGGGGGCCTGGCAGAGGCGTTCATGTCCGCCTACGGCGTGACCCTTTCTGGGAACTTCGAAGGTAAGAGCGTCCTCGAATTCGCGGGTGAGATGGAACAGCGCTCAGCCCTGGCAGGGGCGCGCCGCAGGCTCTTCGAAGCGCGAGAGAAGCGTGTACACCCCGGACGCGACGAGAAGGTCCTCACATCCTGGAATGCCCTGATGTTGGCCGCCTTTTCCGAGGCGGCGCGGGCTCTGGATCGCGATGACTACCGCCTGGTTGCTGAGCGGAACGCGGAGTTCCTGCTCCGCGAGCTGAGACGGGAGAATGGTCGCTTGCTTCGCACCTGGAAAGCTGGGGAGGCCAAGCTCAACGGCTATCTGGAGGACTATGCCAATCTGATCGAGGGGCTTCTGGAGCTGTACCAGACTACCTTCGAACCGCGCTGGTTCGTGGCGGCGCGAGAACTGGGCGAGACGATGATCGAGCACTTCTCAGATTCCGAGGGCTTGCTATACGATACCAGCGACGACCACGAAACCCTGATCACGCGCCCGCGCGAACTGCAAGACAACGCCACGCCCTCGGGGAATGCGATGGCGGTCACTACCCTGCTGAAGCTGGCAGGATTCACCAACGACCTGCGTTACGTCGACATCGCCCACAAGGCGCTGACGCAGGTACAGGCAACCATGGCGCAGCATGCGCTGGGCCTCGGTCAGTGGCTCCAGGCGCTGGCTTACGCGCTCTCGCAGCCCAGGGAGATCGCCATCGTCGGTGATCCAGACTCGAGTGACACGAGGGCCCTATTGGGCGTCGTGCGCAGCGGATACCGGCCCTTCCAGGTGGTGGCCCTGGGGGCGCCGGGTCGAGACACGGTCGTGCCGCTGCTGGAGAGGCGCGGCCTGATTGATGGCCATGCCGCAGCCTACGTTTGCCGCGGGTTTGTGTGCCAGGCGCCCGTTACAGAGCCGGAGGAGTTGCGGGTGCAGTTGGAGCGGTCATGATCCAGGCCGAGATCGACCGAAGATAGCCCGCTGCAACGGTGGTTAACGGCCGCGAGCTAAGCGGCGTGCGGATGATGCGACTCATCCGTCCCTCCAAGCAACGACACAAGACCATCGCAGCTCTCAAGGGTTATTGATCAGCACGTGCGCTTCAGCGAGTTGCTGGGAAGCTGATGCTATCAGGTTGCTCACTCAGCTAGACCTAGTTCACCAAGCATGGGATGGTCGGGGACGATAGGTTCCCAGACCGCCTTCAGATCGGCCCCCTCGATTTCCTCGATTCGAAGCTTTGAGACATCAAACTCCTCCCCTCTGGCCATCGTTGTCTTCAGGTGAGTGAGTAGAGCCTGCAATGCTCGTTGGCTCGGTGGCCAGTAGATCGATGCAAAGCGGATACGAGGAAGTCTCTGGCGTCCGATTGAGATTCGCAGCGGGGCTCTACCCTCAAGACCGGACTTCAGAGCTTCCTCCGTTGAGTAGGTACGGACCGGATAGCGCCCCTCCGGCGGATCGAAGGTAGCTTGTGCGTAGAATCTCTTGACTTGACCTGACAGCTGATCGACCAACTGGTGCTGGTCTAGACTTCCCGGGAATTCCACGACCTGGGCTGTGACCTGGTAGTTGACTCTGATCCTCTGAACATTTGCCCTCTGCCCTCGGATGAATTGATGCCAGTTAGGTGGGAGAACGATCTCGGTGCAGCAATCTCCAAGCGCGTTGTCTATACCGCCTTCACGCCACTGTTTCCAGACCAAGTCAGGTACCGAGCCCTTGAGACTCCGATCCTCACCACGGAAGAACAGTGTATCCCCGGCGGAAGCCGAGCCACCCACGTCGTTCGAGATCTCAATCCGAGTGATGGTTAGAAGAGTGAAAACGACTGATTGTATAGCTT
>Ga0180432_10006603_pt1 | contig 15019 bp, 8 predicted proteins | sample SS_ome_10_FD_132414 | JGI IMG/M metagenome (GOLD analysis project Ga0180432, IMG submission 132414) | Hypersaline lake sediment archaeal communities from the Salton Sea, California, USA - SS_1_MS_2 metaG | ecosystem: Environmental > Aquatic > Non-marine Saline and Alkaline > Hypersaline >... | reverse complement strand
CCAAAAGGACGAACGTAAGGTAGCTCAGCCCCCCACTGCGATACTCTCCCCCCCGTAAAGGAAAGCGCCACATGCAACTGGACACCGCCCTGGTAGGCACCCCGATCCCGTCAACGTCCTTCGAGATCACCTCCCGCCAGACCACCAACTTTGCCGCGTCGGTCGCCGACATGAACCCGCGCTACTTCGACGACACCCGCTCGGCGAACTTCCAGGCCCCGCCCCTCTTCGCGGTGGCGGTCACCTGGCCGGTGATCGAGAAGGCCCGGGAGCTGGTCTCCCCCGAGGTGATGGTGAAAATGGTCCACGCCGGCGAGCACCTGATCTTCCACGGCCCCATCCGCCCCGACACCCGCCTGGACGTCTCCGGCCGGGTGGCCGCGGTGCAGCCCACCTCGGCGGGGGCCCTGATGACGGTGAAGCTGGAGGCCTGGGACCAGAAGGGCGATCTGATCTTCACCGAGTACACCGGCGCCATGTTCCGGGGAGTCGAGTGCCTGGGCGAGGGGCAAAGCGTCGACGAACTCCCCAGACTCCCCGGCTTCGACGAGTCCGCCGACCTTTTGTGGGAAACCGAAATCCCCATCGAGCGCCGCGCCACCTACCTCTACGACGGCTGCACCGACATCGTCTTTCAGATCCACACCTCCCCGGCCTTCGCCCACTTCGTGGGGCTCGACGACATCATCCTGCAGGGCACCGCCATGCTGGCCATGACCGCCCGCGAGATCGTCGACCGCCAGGCCGGCTCCGACCCCAACCGCCTGGCCGAGATCGCCTGCCGCTTCAGCTCGACCATCACCCCCGGCACCTCGGTCAAGCTCCAGCTGATCGGAGAGCAGCGCGATCTGGCCGGCTTCCGGGTGCAGAACGACCAGGGCCAGGCGGCCCTGACCGGCAGTTACCGGCTCAAAGCCTGAACTCCACCCAACCGGCGGGCGTCCATTTGAACAGCCGGTCGGTCAGCGAGTATGGCTCGCGCTCCACCACCCGCTTGGCCAACTCGGTCAAGATCCTCACCCGGTTCTCGTCCGCGGAACCGGTGAAGAACACCAGGTCCCTGGTGGGGATGGCGACGATCAGGTCGCCCTCGATCTCCTTGGCGATCTTCTCCCACTGCTTATGCAGCAGGAACCGGGCGGCCTCGTAGCTGTCCCCGGCGGTGACCACGAACAGGCCGGGCAGCTCGGGGGCGTCGGCCCTGGGGATTTCACCCAGGGCCTTCTCCATGTTGGCCAGGGCCAGGGCGTGGACCTTTTCGGGATCAAGCTTCATCTCCTGCATGTCGCCCACCGAAAGCTGGCGCATGCTCCCCGGCGAGTCGACCACGTAGACGATGTGCAGCCCGGCCATGAACTTCTTCGAGACGACCTTGTTGTCCGCGCGCTTGTCCGGCGGGCTCTGCTTGTAGACCTCCTGGAGCCCGTCCATGTACTCCTGGTTCTTCAGAACCGCCCGGATCATCTCCGGCTTCAGCTCGGCCGGCCCCTGGGCGGCCTTCAGCGAGGAGACGATCTTCTCCACGAAATTGTCGGTCATCTGGGGGCAGGCCGGCGGATCGCTTTGGCAGGCCAGCTTCAAATTGTCCAGGCTGATGGTCGCCTCCATTTCCTGGTCGGTCTTGACCTTCAAGGTGGCCGGATCGGTGACGGTCACCTCGAACTTCGGGGCGATACCTTTGATCTTGGCCTCGACCTGTCGTGCCAAACTCTCCCGCGGCTCCTCCTTCTTCTTGCTGCAAGCGGCAGCCAGGGTGATCAGGCAGAAAAAAAGAATCGTTCTTTTCATCAAATCACCTCGCGAAGGGAAGCTTAAAAAGCTCGACGTTACCGCCGGAAATGATCACGCCGACGCGCTTGTTCGAGAATTCGTCCTTGTTTTCGAGTACGGCCGCCACCGGGACCGCCGATGACGGTTCGATTATGATCTTCATGCGCTGAAAGACGTGGCGCATGGCGGATATTATCGACGGGTCGTCGACGGTGATTATCTTTTGCATGTGCTTGGACAAAACCGAAAAAGTCAGCTCGCCCAGGGACGTCAGCAGGCCGTCGGCGATGGTGTCGGGGTTGACCGAGGGAACGATTTTTCCCTCTTGAAGCGAGCGAAAGGCGTCGTCGGCGCCCTTGGGCTCGGCGCCGATTACCGGGATCGCTCCCGCCGCGAGACAGGTGCCGGAGGACAGGCCGCCGCCGCCTACCGGGACCAGGATCACATCCAGGTCGGGGACTTCTTCCAAAAGCTCCAGGGCGGCGGTGCCCTGACCGGCGATTATGCGGGGGTCGTTGTAGGGGTGGATCTGTGTGGCTCCGGTTCTTGCTAGCACTTTCAAAAGGCCGTCTTCACGGGCCTGGAGCGTCGGCTGGCACCAGGTGATCTCGGCGCCGTAGCCGGCCACCGCGGCTTTTTTCACCTCGGGGGAGTTGTCCGGCATGACGATGTAGGCCCGGGCAGAGCGTAAAGAAGCCGCCAGGGCCAGGGCGGCGGCGTGGTTGCCGGAGGAGTGGGTGGCCACGCCCTTCTTCATTTCGTCTTCGCTCAGGGAAAAGACCGCGTTGCAGGCGCCGCGGAACTTGAAGGCGCCCACCTTCTGGAAGTTCTCGCACTTGAAGAACAGCCGGCATCCTGCCATCTTGTTCAGCCCGTTACAAGTCAGCACCGGCGTCCGGTGCGCGTAAGGCTTGATCCGTTCGGCCGCCCGGCGTATTTCATCGATGCCGATCATTTCCGGCATGATACTGGTTTCGAAGACGATATGGTATGGTTAAAAGGTATGCGAACCGCCGCAACCATCCTGCTGGTCGTGCTTTGCTTCTCCGCCTGTTCGGGGGAGACCGCCTGGCAGAACCGGCGGCCGGTGGCCCTGGCCGGGGCGGACATGGTGGTCCGGGTGGGCGGGACCGCCGGGCTGGACGGTAGCCAAAGCTTCGACCCCGACGGCGACGACCTGGACTTCTTCTGGGAACTGACCTTTCGCCCCGGCGGCAGCCGGGCGGCCCTTACCCCCTTGCCGGGCGGGCGGGCCGAGTTGATTCCCGACCGCGACGGAGTCTTCTTGGTGCGGCTGGCGGTCACCGACGGCGAGCTGATCTCACAGCCCGACCTGGTGCGGGTGCAGGCACGGGGCAAACCCTGCACCTCCGATGGTGATTGCGACGACCAGGACGCCTGCAACGGCCTGGAAACCTGCGGCTCCGACGGGCGCTGCAAGTCGGGAACCCCGCTGGACTGCGACGACCATCAGGTCTGCACCGAGGACGACTGCGATCCCGTCCAGGGCTGCACCCACACCGAACTGACCGGCCCCTGCGACGACGGCGATCCCTGCACCATGAACGACCAGTGCAGCGGCGGGGTATGCGGCGGCGAACCGGCCGACGCCGACGGCGACGGGCACCTGCCCGAGGCCTGCGGCGGGGGCGACTGCAACGACGGCAACGAGAACATCCACCCGGACGTCTTCGAGGGCCCCGAGGGCGCCGCGGTTTGCTCCGACGGGATCGACAACGACTGCGACGGGCTGACCGACCTGGACGACCCGTCCTGCTCGATCTGCACCCAGGACTCCGACTGCGACGACGGGGCCTTCTGCAACGGGGCGGAGACCTGCGACCAGAACGGCGACTGCCAGGGGGGCGCCCCGCCCTGCGACGACTCGGTGGACTGCACCACCGACTCCTGCAACGAGGGCACCGACACCTGCAGCTACGCCCCCGACGACTCGTTCTGCGACGACCAGGCGGTGTGCAACGGGGCCGAGTGGTGCGACACCCAGAACGGCTGCCAGCCGGGAACGCCGGCCTCCGCCGGCACTTCCTGCGACGACCAGAACCCCTGCACCGACCCCGACACCTGCGACGGCGGAGGCAACTGCATCCCCGGCCCCACCCCGCCGGAGGGGCCGGTCTGCGACGCACAGCTGACCTGCAACGACGGGATCGACAACGACTGCGACGGCCAGACCGACGGAGCCGACGACGGCTGTCAGGTTCAAAACTACATCTGCGTCGCAGGCACCGACCAGCCGGTCTCCACCGGAGGATCGGCGACCATAACCGTGGCCCTGGACGCCCCCGGCTACGATACGTCCAAGATCGTCTGCTACACCGACACCTCCCGGCTGCTTGCGGGCGAGGTGCTGTTTTCAAACGACTTCGAGACCGACCTGAGCGGCTTTTCGATAAGCGACTCCTCGCGAGTCTACCGGAGATCCGACGCGCAGAACCCGGCCACCTCGGGCTCCAACGGGGTCTTCATCTTCGAAAACGGCGCACCGGGCTGGATGGAGTCCGACCGCATCGACACCACCGGCCGCACCCGCATCCTCTTGCGCTACGCCTCCCGGTCGGTTGAGACCGAGGACAACCAGGGGCTGGAGTTCTTCATCACCGAGTACTCGCCCGACGACGGGGCCAACTGGTACGTCCTGGACATCCAGGGGGACGGTTTCAACCACTACTACTGGCAGTGGTTCTCGCACATCCTGCCTGAAAGCTGCGAGAACAACCCCAACCTGAGGATCCGCTTCCGCCAACTGCAGGGCAGCACGGTCAACGAGGGCGGGCATGTCGACGACTTGCAGGTCATCGATCTGCCCGATCCCACCTTGCAGTGGACCGTGCTGCACAACAGCTTCGAAGCCGCCGAGGGCAACTCCCAGGCGGACGTCTGCGACGGCGAGACCGTTGTCCACTTCGGCACCCAGGCCCCGGCAAACAAGGTCTGCCTGCGTAACGACGCCCAGAACCCCACCAGCGCCGACGCCAGCAACACCCAGGGCCTGCGCCTGTCAGGCGAGGAGACCTGGATCCAGGCCGACGGGTGGAACATGTGGTACGTCCCCTACGGCAGCGACCTGGTGGCGTCGTTCTGGATGGACCATGTCAACTTGCCGGTGGAGGGCTACGCCAACGCCTGGCTGCTGCACCGGGGCATATGGCTGCGCATGAACGGCGTGGGGGTGGACACCACCGTGGAGCCCGGGACGCGCATCCGCTTCATCTGGGAGCCCGAGACCATCGGCGAGTGGGTGGACGTGCGCTTCTGGATCCCCTGGGCGGTCAACAACGTCGGCGACTCGCACCACGTGACGGTCGACGACTTCGACCTGACCTGGTACCGGGCCTCCCACGACGTCGTCGGCCCTTTCGCAGACCAGGGCAACGGCCGCTACACCGCCGAGATCACCTCCGACCTCGCCGGCACCGCCAACGTAACCTGCATCTACTATGGCAGCGATCCCCCGCTGTTCAGCGACGGCGTCTGGCCCCGCTCCGGACCGTGGCCAGTGCAATTCCAGTAACAATCCCGAGCCCGAGCCCGAGCCCGTTTCCGGTCGCGCATCCGCACCCACCGCTGAACTCCTCGGCGGGCACCAGGGGGTCGGGGTCGTTGCCGTCGGGGAGGCCGTCGCCGTCGGTGTCGGCATCGGTGGGATCGGTCAACGCGGCGCATTCCTCCCGGTTGGTCAGGCCGTCCTCGTCGGGGTCGTCCTCCGGCTGACAGTCCTCCGGCGAGCCGAAGTGCAGAGTCTCCCAGGTGTCGGGCAGGTCGTCGCCGTCTAGGTCATAGGCGATCTCGAAGGGGGCGTCGGACTGGTCGTAGATCAGCTCGTCGTTGTAGCCCCACATCCCGATGACCGCCTGCGTGGAGGGCTGGTCGGGCACCACCCACTCGTAGTCCAGCCAGCCCGGCTCGGTCTCGTCCACCGACTGATCTATGAACTCCCAGCTCCCGTCGGGCCCGCCCCCGTCGTAGGAGATCTTGATGGTCACGTCGTAGACGAACTCGGTGCTCCAGATGATCCGCTGGGTGGAGCCGACCGCCCACACCTCCCCGCCGTTGGGGGAGCGGATGTCGATCTTCTGATCCTGCCGGCGGATCAGCGGCTCGGGATCCTCCCCGTCCACCAGGCCGTCTTTGTCGGTGTCCTTATCCAAAGGATGGGTCCCTGCCTCGTGTTCCTCGGCGTTGGTCAGCCCGTCGGTGTCGGAGTCGTCCTCGGGATTGCAGGACTCGATGCTGTCGAAATACTCCAACTCCCATTCGTCGGGCAGGCCGTCTTGATCCTCGTCGACCGGATCGGCCAGGACCGGGCCGGCAACCATCACCAGCAGTAATGCAGTCAACAGGCTTCTCATGGCTCCACGTACAGGTGGCTGTACGACGCGTTGCCGCCCTCGTCGGTCAGTTCCAGGACCTCGGGCACCAGCTCACCCTCGGCCACCTTTACCACAAACAGGCGGTTCTTCAAGTCCGCGGCCCGCAGCACCGCGGTGAAGTAATCCGGGTGGGTGGACCACTCGGGAAACTCCCACTCGGCCATTCCCGCGGGCAGGAGGAAGCGCGAGGTCTCCTGGAAGGTGTCGCCGGCGGTCTCGTGGGTGAAGATGCGCACGTAGTCGTGGGGGATCACCAGGCACATCAGCCGGCCGCTCTGATCCGGGGCCATCGAGCCGTTGCAGGTCTGGTGATCGGCGACCGCCCCGCCGATTAAGAAGAACTTCTCGGTGGGATACTCGGCGGCGCTGGAGACGTTGTAGGCCCCCAGGTTCTCGTAGACCTGCCCCAGCCAGGAGGCGTCCTGGTTGGGACCGGCGTCCATCGCCAATCCGCAGATCTCAACCGGGTCGCCGTCCAGGTCGATGGTCCCGGCAACCAGCGCCTGCCGGTAGGTCTTGCCGTCGGCGCCGTTCTGATCCTTCTCCGACCAGTCGCAGTAGACGATGCTCTCGCCGTTCCAGTAGCCCACGTCGCCCACCCCGATGCGTACGGCGTCGCCGCCCGAGAGGGAGCGTAAATAGATGGTCTTGGGCCCGTTGGCCGGGCCGCGGCTGTAGACCACCCGGGTGCCGTCGGGGGAGATTACGGGGTTTACGCAGTCCATCTCCTCGGACAACAGCGCCACTTGCGGGCTGGCCGGACGAAAGTCCAGGATCTGGATCCGGCCGCCGCCGTCCACCCAGGCCAGCGCGCCGTTCTGGCCCCCCAGAAACTCCCGCAGATCCTGGGCGGAGACGCCCAGGCCGGGGATGGCGTCCTTGAGCTCCAGCTCCACCACCCGGCGGTAGACGGTCTCTTTGGACACGGCGCGGATCTCGACGGTGGTGTGCTCGATCCCGAAGGGCACCTCCAGCTCGACTTCGAAGTTGCCGTCCTGGTCCACCGGGTAGCTGTGGCCGGCCACTTCCACGCTCTCCACGCCGGCGGCGTCCTCGGGCAGGGATCCTTTGAACTTCACCCGGGTGACCTCCAGCGGGCCGGCGGTCTGCGCCTGGGGCACGATGGTGAAGTTGCCCGAGGCATCCTCGGAGGTCCCGTCGGGGGTGCGAGCGCGCACCCGGGCCAGCGGGGTGGAGACGTTGGGCACCAGCCAGGGGAACTGGCCCCACTCGGGATCGCCGCTCTGAAGGGTGGCGATGGAATCCCAGGCGAAGCCCCCGTCCAGCGTGTACTCCAGAATCACCGTGTCGACGTCGGTGGCCTCGAAGCAGACGTCCAGGATGCTGTCGCCCTCGACGGTCTCGCCGCCGATGGGGGCGGTCAGGATTATGGCCCCGGTGCCCGAGCCCACGATGGTAAACAGCTCCGACTCCGCCTCGGGATCCTGCATGAGGTACTCGGCGATCTTGATCCGCGCCCGGTCGGTGTCGGCGTTGGGTACCTCCCAGGGCAGGTCGCCCCAGGTGGCGTCGGTGTCCAGCACGGTCAGGGCCAGCTCGCGGTAGGTTTCGCCGCCGTCCAGCGAGTAGTGGATGGTGACGTTGTCCACCCCGCGGGTCTCCCAGCGGATGCGCTGGGTGCTCCCGGCGTCCCAGGACTCCCCCCCGGCCGGAGAGGTGATCGCGATCCACATCTGGTTGTCGGCGGTGACGTCCACCGAGTCGGTGGCGGAGTTGCCCGCCAAGTCGGTGGCCCGGGCGGTTATGGTGTGCGGGCCGTCGGACAGCGAGGTGGTGTGCAGCAGGTACTGCCAGCTCTCGGCGCCCGAGGCGGGCTCGAAGGCCCCGCCGTCGATGCTGACCTCCACCCGGTTGAGCATGGTTTCGTCCGCGGCGGTGCCCTGGACGAAGACGTCCCCGGAGAGCACCTCGCCCTCGGTGGGTGCGGTGATGCTGATGGTGGGATCCTGGGTGTCGTCGCCCCTCGAGATGATCTCGATGCCGGTCTCGAAGGCGTCGTTGCCGGTGTCCTTCTCGGCTGTGATCTGCAGGCCGTCGCCGTCCTGAACGTCTATTATGAACTCCTCTATCCAGGCCTTGCCCCCTCCGCCGGCCGCGTCGATTATGGAAAAGTCGTCCAGGACTTTCAGCCCCTCGATGGTGTAGTCCATCGCCCGGCCGCTGCTGCCGACGTTGTCGAAGAAATGCAGGCGCACCACGTATGACCCGTCGGCCACCGGAAAGCTGTAGGAGTGATCCATGTGCACGCAGGTCAGGTAGACGTCTTCGGGCGCGGGGTTGGGCTGGTTGTTCAAATCGACCGCGTCGCTGAAGTCGTACTGGTTGCCGCCGGTGCGGAAGGGATCCTCGTCGTCCCAGCCGGCCACCGCCGGCGACTGGTCGCCCGAGTTGATCTTCAGGTGCACGAAGCCCGCCGGCCAGACCGTCAGGGTGGCCTGGCGGGTCACCGGACCGCCTTGGCCCTCGGCGGTCAGGGTGTAGGTGGTGGTGGCCGAAGGCGTAACGCTCCGGGTGCCGGAGGCGTTCACCCCGCCGATGCCCTGGTCGATGGAGACCCCGGTGGCGTTGACCGTGGACCAGGAAAGCTGTGAGCTGTTGCCCTCGGCGATGACGTCGGGGGCGGCGCTGAACGAGTCGATGCGCACCCGGGGGGCGGCCTGGGGATCCACCCACACGCAGGGATAGATGTCCGCGCGGTTGTTGTTGGTGACGCGGACCCAGTCGGTCACCCGGGTGAAGCCGGAGTCGGTCTTGCCGAAGTAGACCTCGATCTGCGGGCCGCCGGCGCCGATGTTGTTGTCCCCCATGGCGCCCTGGCTGTAAGGGCCGGTCATGGTCAGAAAGCGCGGGTGGTTGGACATCTTGGGGTGGTAGATCTCCCAGCCGCCGATGCCCGGGGCGCTGTGGAGATCCAGAGTGCGCATGGATCCCGGGGGCCAGTCCCACACCTTCCAGGCTCTATGGGGCCCGTCGAAGACCCCCACCCGGTAGGCGGTGTCCGGGCTGACCGTGGTCCAGCAGCCGTTGTCGTAGTAGCCGGTGCTGGGGGCGTAGAGATCCCCGCCGCCGCCGCCGTCGTAGCTCGGAACGATCACCCCGCAGTTGGGCCAGGGCCAGGAGCTGGCGATGCGGGCGCCGTCGGCGGAGATGGACATCCACAGGCAGTTGACCTCGCTGTCGTTCCAGACCAGCTCCACCTCGGAGGGGTTGTCCAGGTTGACCCTCTTGAGCGGCAGGCTGTTGTTGTCGCCGTCGCCGTTCTCCTGGTAGTAGACCCATTCCTTCCCCGAGTTGGAGTCGTACCAGACGGCGCCGGCGAAGCCGGTGACAATCTGCTGGCGGCCGGAGCCGTCCCAGTTGACCACGAACACCTTGCGCTCCAGCCGGTCGGAGTAGACGATCCGCTCGCCGTCGAAGGTGATCAGCGGCTTGGCATAGTCGTCCAGTGTGTCCTTGATGATCCGGATGGTGTCATCTTCGGTGTCGTACCCGTAGAGTCGGAAGGTGTTGGACTCGCCGAAGACGTGGTCTCCATCGGCGTCGTTGTCCTGCCCCCAGGCGATCTTGACCCGCTTGTCCCCGGTGAGCCCCAGGATGGTTCCGCTGATGCCCTCCTGCGCCGCCGCCGAGAGGGAATAAAACACGATCAGGCTGAAGACCAGTTTACCCATCGACTACCGAGTTTACCCCAGCTGCACAGGATTTTTTAAGACTTTTTGGGAGTGGATCTTTGAGGCCGGCTTTGATAGACCAGGGGCCATGTTCCCGCGAGTATTTCTAGCTTTGATACTGCTGTTCCAGGCCTGCGACGACTCCTCCAAGCCCGACAAGCTGGGCGCCGAAAAGTGCGCCGCGGAGGTGCTGCGGCTGCGCGGGTGGCTGAAGGAGATGACCGAGGAGACCGACGAGTCGCCGGTTCCGGTGCGCCCCTCGATCTTCTTGATGGTGGCCAACATCGAATATCCCGACCGGCCCACCTCCAGCGGGCCGCTGGTGGAGATATCCAAGAAGCGCACCTGGGTGGAGAACCAGGTGGCCCGACCCGACCAGCTCGACGACCTGATGCAAGAAACCGCCAAGCAGGCCAAAAACCTCGGCCGCGGGGGCCAGGAGGAGACCAAGCTGCCCCGGTTGCTTCTGGCCGTCGACCGCGACGCCTCCTGGTCGCGGGTGGTGGCGGTCCATGACGCCGCCGCCCGGGCCGGCTTCGCCCAGATTTCCCTGCTGTTCACCCCTTATGGCGCGGCCACCACCAAGCGCCCCGGCCCGTCCTCCATCGACGGCCAGCTGGACACCATCCAGCGGATGACCGATCCGGTCAAGAAGGTCCCCCGGCTGGCCAAGCTCACCCGGCGGATCTGCTCAAGCTGCCCCCCGCTGGACAAGGTCTTCAAGACCCTGTCGGTTACCAATCCCGATACCAAGGCCCGGGTGATCACCCGCTTCCTCCCCGAAGCGGTGGCCGAATGCGAATGCGCGGTCGACCTGCCCGCGCTGAAGGCCATCTTGTGGACCATGCTCGAGCGCCCCTCGATGATCGTCGAGCAGTTCGACATCACCAAAAAGCCGTCCGGGGAATACAAGGACTTGGAGCTCCCCCCCAAGACCCCCTGGCACAAGGCCCACGTATACGTCCGCTCGCTGGTGAAACCGGGCCAGTCACCCCGGGTGCGTTTCACGGTGCCATGACCCCCGCCGACCCGGCAGGCAGCCGCGAGGGACAGAGGGTCACCTGGGTGGGGGCCGGGGCCAATGCCATTCTGGTGGCGGCCAAGTTCGTACTCGGCATCCTGGGGCGCAGCCAGGCGCTGATCGCCGACGCGGTGCACTCGGTCTCCGACCTGGCCACCGACGCGGTGGTGCTGCTGGGCGTCCGGGCAGGGCGCAGGGAGCCCGATCAGGATCACCACTTCGGCCATGGAAGGATCGAGACCCTGGCCTCGGCGGTGGTGGGCATCGCCCTCATCGCCGTGGCCGCGTTTCTGGCCTACGACGCCGGGACCAACATCTACCGGCACGCCCACTATCATCCCAACTGGCTGGCGGTGCTGGGCGCGGCGGTCTCCATCATCATCAAGGAGGTCCTCTACCACTACACCGTGCGGGCCGGCCGGCGCATCAAGAGCCCGGTGGTGGTGGCCAACGCCTGGCACCACCGCTCCGACGCCCTGTCCTCGGTGGCGGTGCTGATCGGCGTGGGCGCCGCCCAGATCAACCCCGAATGGCACATCCTGGACGCTTACGCCGCCCTGGTGGTGGCGCTGTTGATCTTCTCAGTGGGGGCCCGGATCATCTGGAAGGCGGTCAAGGAGGTCACCGATACCGCTCCTCCCCCCGAGATTCTGGAAAACATGCGCGCCTGCGCCCGGGGAGTGCCGGGGGTTATCGAAGAGCACGACCTCAAGGTGCGTTCTTCGGGCGGCGTCTACCACCTGCACATCCACATAACCGTAAAAGGCGATCTCAACGTCCGCGAAGGCCACGCCATCGCCAAGAATGTCGAAAAATGCCTGCTGTCCGACATTGAGAACGTCGGAGAGGTGATTGTCCACGTGGATCCTGAATGAAACCTTATGGCTACTCATACGTATAAATTCCCGACAGAACTCTTGCCCCGGAGGTAGACGATGCGCAAAGCAAGCGTCTCGGTGGTTGTTTGTTTCCTGGCTTTCTCACTGATTCTGGCCGGTTGCCCCAAGGGGGGGTCCGGGGAGGTCGCCGAGCCGACCGGAGGCGGCGGTTCGGCGATGGCGGTCGCCAAAACTCCCCCAAAGCCGGTGAAGCCCTTGAAGGTCATTCCCTGGACCGGCGAGTTCTCCGAGGGCTGGAAGGAATACGACAAGCTGGCCAACGAGCAGAAGTACGAGGCGGCCGGCAAGGTGGTCGAGCGACTCCTGGAAAAGGCCAAGCAGGAGGAGAAATCCGAGGAGTGGGTGCGCTGCCTGATCCGCACGGTGCAGCTGCGCACCGCCCTGCACGGGTACGAAACCTCGGTGCGGTTTCTGGCCGAGCAGGACTGGCCCCAGGATCTGTTGGGCAACACGGTGCTGAACCTCTACTACGCCCACTCGCTGGTCACCTACGCCCACCGCTACTCCTGGGAGATCCGCAAGCGCGAGCGGGTGGATTCCAAGGGCAAGGTGGATTTGAAGGCCTGGACCATGGAGCAGATCTTCGCAGAGGCCCAGAAGTCCTACGAGACCGTCTGGCAGCACCGCAAGCAGCTGGGCGAGCACCCGGTAAAGCACCTGGCCGCCTACATCCAGCAGAACAACTACCCCGAGCAGATCCGCCCCACCCTGCGCGACGCGGTATCCTACCTGCGGGTCCAATTGCTCTTTGACACCTCCGGCTGGCGGCCGGAGCACTCCAACCAGATCTACCAGCTGGATCTCAAGGCGCTCTTGGGCCGGCAGAAGCTGGCCTCCGGGGCGCTGATCGACCCCGGGGTGCACCCGCTTATCAAGATCTGCGCGATCCTCGACGACCTGGAGCGCTGGCACCAGAAGAATGGCGAGAAGGAATCCGCCCTGGAGGCGCGGCTGGCCCGGCTGCGCACCCTGCACTCGAACATGAAAGAGAAGGCCGACCGAAAGGTAATCAAGCAGGACCTGGTCGAGCACCTGCAGCCTTTGAAAAAGCTCAAGTGGTGGTCCATGGGCCAGGCGCTTTTGGCCGAGTTCACCCGCGCGGAAGACGCCCCCGACAACCTGGTGCGCGCCAGGAAGATCGCCTTGGAGGGCCACAAGGCCTTCCCCAATTCGATCGGCGGGCAGCGCTGCAACCACATCGTCAAGTCGATCGAGTCGCCCGACTACAACCTGGAGGCCATGGCCACCGACGCCCCGGACAAGGAATCCATCGCGGTCAATTACAAGAACCTCACCGAGATCTGGTTCCGGGCCTACCCGCTCAACCTCAAGAAGCACATTGAATCCTCCAAGGACTACAACCTCTTTCCCGACTACCGCGAGCTCAACCGGCTGCTTCAAAAGAGCAAGCCCTCGCACCAGTGGAAGGTGGACCTGGTCACCACCCCCGACTACAAGATGCACAAGCACTTCCTGATCCCGCCGATGAAGAAGGTGGGCTTCTACGTGGTGATGGCCTCGGCCAGGAAGGACTTTTCCAAGTCCAACAACAAGATCCTGGGCATCAACACCGTAGTCGGCGACCTGGTGATGGTCACCCAGCAAGAGGGCGGCGAGGTCAAGGTCACCGTGCTCTCCGGCGAATCCGGGCGCCCGGTGTCCGGGGTGCGGGTCTACCTGTACAAGTACGACTGGCGCACCAAGCACAAGTCGGTGGCCACCCGGCGCACCGGCAGGGACGGCACGGTCTTCTTCCGCCGCTCGGACTCCCGCTCGTACTTCCTCTACGCCCAGAAGGGCAAGCAGGTGGCCATCGATCCCAACCACATTTACCTGTACAAGCAGCAGAAGCCGCGCGAGCAGACCGCCACCCTGATCTACACCGACCGCAGCATCTACCGCCCCATGCAGAAGATCATGTTCAAGACGGTGGTCTACCGGGGGCGCTACGACCTGGGCAACTACAAGACCGCGCCCAACACCAGCGTGACCGTCACCCTGATGGACGCCAACTACCAGAAGGTGGAAGCCAAGACGCTCAAGACCAACGCCTACGGCACCGCCTCGGGCGAGTTCAACATCCCCACCGGCCGGCTGCTGGGCAACTGGCGCCTGCAAGCCAGCCCCAACGGCACCGCCTACTTCAAGGTGGAGGAGTACAAGCGGCCCACCTTCGAGGTGAAGTTCAAGGACCCCAAGGATCCCCTGCGGCTGAACAAACTCGCCAAGCTCAAGGGCGAGGCGCGCTACTACTTCGGCCTGCCGCTGACCAGCGCCAAGGTCAAGTGGCGGGTGGTGCGCTCGCCGGTCTACCCCTGGTGGTGGGGCTGGTACTACTGGCGCGGCTACCAGGGCGGCAGCAGCCAGACGGTGGCCACCGGCGTGTCCGACATCAACGAAGAGGGCGTCTTCGAGATCAAGTTCACCCCCAAGGCCGACGAGCGCCTGGCCAAGACTTCCAAGGGACTCTCCTACCGCTACAACGTCAGCGTCGACGTCACCGACGAGGGCGGCGAGACCCGCTCGGCCTCGCGGGGCTTCCGCCTGGGCTTCGTGGCGGTGGAAGCCTCGATGCAGATGGACAACAACTTCTTTCTGGAAAACCATAAGGGCGAGCTGACCATCCGGCGCACCAACCTGGACGGCGCCCCCGCCCCGGGCAAGGGCCGCTACCGCATCGTGGCGGTCAAGATGCCCCAAAAGACCCTCCTGCCGGTCGACCAGCCCCGCCCGCTGCCCCCGGGAATGAAGGAGGACCTGGGCTTCATGACCCAGGGCGATCGCAAGCGCCCCCGCTGGAATCCGGGCTACAACCCCGCGGCGATCATCCGCGGGTGGGCCGACGGGGCCGAGAAGGCCAAGGGCAAGCTCAAGCACGACGACAAGGGCGCGGCCAAGGTCGAAGTCCCCGCCCTGCCCGCCGGGGTCTACCGGCTGCACTACACCACCAAGGACGCCTACGGGGCCAAGTTCGAGCTGCAGCAGGAGTTCTACGTGGCCGGAAAAAAGGCCAACATCCCCCTGCCCGGCCTGCTGATGACAGAGAAGCACTCGGTCAAGGTCGGCGAAACCGCCCGGATCTTCACCTTTTCGGGTTTGAAGAACCAGCCGATCGTCTACGACATCCACAAGGACGGCAAGCGCATCCGGCGGACGCAGATGGAAGCCGGCCAGGCTCCCACCCTGATCGAGATCCCCATTACCGAGAAAGTCCGCGGCGGCTTCGGCGTCACCGTCTGGGTGATG
>Ga0180432_10006602_pt1 | contig 15020 bp, 26 predicted proteins | sample SS_ome_10_FD_132414 | JGI IMG/M metagenome (GOLD analysis project Ga0180432, IMG submission 132414) | Hypersaline lake sediment archaeal communities from the Salton Sea, California, USA - SS_1_MS_2 metaG | ecosystem: Environmental > Aquatic > Non-marine Saline and Alkaline > Hypersaline >... | reverse complement strand
CCTTGTCTTCTTCTTCAGGCTCAACTTCCTCTTCAGCCTTGTCTTCTTCTTCAGGCTCAACTTCCTCTTCAGCCTTGTCTTCTTCTTCAGGCTCAACTTCCTCTTCCATAGATTCAACTTCTTCAGGTACAGAATTTTCAGCTGTCATGGCTTTCTCCTCTTCAACTTCTTCTTCAACTTCCTCTTCCGTAGGTTCAACTTCTTCTTCTTCAACTTCCTCTTCCGTAGGTTCAACTTCTTCAGGTACAGAATTTTCAGCTGTCATGACTTTCTCCTCTTCAACTTCTTCTTCCATAGTATCAGCGGTAGGACCCTGATACTCTCCAGAGAACTCCAACGCTGCAGGAATCTTCACCGTTTTATTAGTAGTAGTAGCCAAGCAGTCCACTTGAGATTCTCCTACTGAAAGAATCTTAACAACTTGGCCCGTACGTGTGATGTAAAATTTACCAACTTCTGTCTGCCCTGCTTTGATCGTTGCCATGGTAATGTTTTTCCTTTCGACTGCTAATTGAGATGTTACGTTAATTATAAGGTACTTCTAAAGAAAAGAAAAGGAGTTAGTAACAAAGCCTGCCACATCTAATAGTGGGTACACTAACTCCTTTAATAATATAAAACAAACTACTACCTTTTAAGGCACCACCTCCTAAAACTAAACATAAAAATAGCCACGCTTTGTAAAACAAAAATGAGAGAAGCGTGGCTATTACTCTTTACATTAGACAGTAGGTTCACTTAACAAAAATGTGAGAGGGGAATCGAGTAGCTGGACCCTTCGAAAGAAAGGCAGCACAATCTCAGTAATTCGAGCGACGCTCACAAAATCGTGAGGCAGTTCAACAAACAAGTGGTTCGTTTGTCTCAAACCATACTCTGCCAAAACTACGTAGTCTTCCCTCACAAAGACAGATGGAGAACCCGCGGCCACACACTTCCCGTATAACTCTTTCCACTTTTCAGGACTTTTGTTCCTGCCCATTGTATACCCAGTAGACAGAAACGATAGCAAATCAATACAGAGTTGTTGCTCTCCATGGTACAGATGAGAAGTGAAATCTCTCACTTCAGTTACCGAACCATACCCCTGTTTGGAAATAATCTCAAACAGTTGATCAACACCTTCAATGTCCTCCCACGCAATTAGTAACGCTCTCCTCCTTTGGTTGTTACTAGTTGCTTCGTTCAAATCATTATTGTGACCATCTCTTACTAGCCACAATGTATGCTTATTCCATAACGTTTTGACTTTTTCTACTGTCAACTCTACATCACCATGAGACATTCTGAAAATACCTCCACCAGTAATCGCTGATACATATGTCTACGTGGACATATGTAAATTTAGAAGGTAAGACCCTACGACCCAAACCGAAACGCTTGTTAATAGAGCCCAATGGTTGAACTTGCTCCAGCGCCTCTAACGCCAAACAACCTACCCCTGTCAAAGTGAACAGGGGATAAGATCTGTCTGGAGTTCGAAGGTGTTTCTCTATGAAGCCTAGTGTTAAAACTCGCTCTATAGGTTCGGCACCAAAATCTATAGATACAAAAGTACCTATATCTTTCCACCTACCCACGCCATTCTGAGTCATTAACCCATACAAAATTTTATGAGTACCTCCCACAGTACGTATTCTAACCGAGGTCTCATCTCCTTTTAATCCTCTAGCTAAGCGGCCCATACTATTCCTCCCTATGTATTATAAACCCATCCACTCCTTTAACCCGCAAAGATGCTTGGATCGCTTTTAGCAAATCGTTAGGTCTAGCGAGTATTTGCTGTTCCAATCCTTTCGCAGGAACCACTTTGATTACAAATGTAAAAGACTCTCCAGTATCAGGCATACTAGAAGCCGCCACATAGCAATCATACCTATCTGCTTGATAGAGCGGAGAGCCCTCAATTTCCGAAGGCTCTCCCTCTAACTTAGATACTACAAAAGCGGCGACCAAACAGCCTAAAGCCAGTACGCACAACACACTCATATAGGCAATCATAGGAGGAGAGGTCGATCGGGCATTCATAACCTTACCCTCGAAACTTTGTAGTCTTCTGCCAACTGCACAGCCAGCTCATCATCTTCAGGACTAGGCCTGTTCTTTTTCTTTTTATAAGTCTCCTCTGCAGGCTTTTTGGGCTTGGTTCTTTTTTGCCTAGGTTTCTTTTCTCTGTGCGCTTTGCCGTTCTTTCTTTTCATTTACTCTTCCTTTTTAGGTTTAGGTTTGCCCTCATGAGGATAAGGACGATGGTACGTTTCACGGAGCAGCAGAGGAAAAGGTAATAGCCATCTGCTCAGCAAGCTCCCATTCTCCCTTTCTACAATGCTGTTTATATTGCTCCAGTATTTCTTGCTTTTGTGTTTCGTTTAATTCCATCAACGCTTCCTCCTTAATTTAGTGAGGTCAATTAGAAGTTGACCGACCGAGTACCTTACGAGCAAAAACCAAAAAGAGGGTTAGAACCATCAAGCCTAACATAAGGAGGGAAGCCTTAGGTCCTCCTAATAAGGCAGTAATCACCAGTAAGATAACAAAGCCTATGGCTACTAAGGTTATCCAACAATAGAATCCTCCATTGGCTGAACCAATAAACATAGAGACAATGCACCATACATAAAAGGCAATAGAACTCAAAACCAGTATCTTCGATCGATTCATACTCATAACTCCCTATCGATCCCTGCTCTCCTTTAGGACATTCCTGCCTAAATACGCGGACAGACTTTCTATAAGGATCTCCTGCCCCTCCAACCAGGTTACTGCTAAGCCATCTTCAGCTGTGTTAATCCAAAACCAGCCTACAGCTTTATGCTCAGTAAGCTCAGTAACTTGAGGAATACAATACCAAATGACATGATGCCCGCCTTGAGCAGAAGAATCGAAGCTGTTTTCTATTACTCCTAAGGAAGGAGAGGAAGGAGGCAACTCCTCGTGAAAGGAAAGGAACTCCCTCAACAAAGCTTCTTCATCTATCCCACGTAGCTGATCTAGTGCAGACACCAGAGCCGCATCCACTACATCTTTAAGATCCAAAGCCAGTGCTGCTTCCCCTTTACAATCCTTCGCCTTGATGGAAGGTAGTAAAGTCGCTATGGAAGGACACAGTAAGTCCACCAACTCCAAGAACTGAGGTGTTGTAAGTACTCTAGGATTCATCTACTTTCTCCTCTTCTTTACTATAGCAGGCGCTACATTTACGCACCCACCTATTATCACGGTCTTTTACTACTATCATAGGAGCACCACAGTGATGAAAAGACAGCCTTTCTTCTCCCTTCTGTATAAGGGCTGCAATCTTATTAGCCAAGGTCTTTTGCCAATTGGTGGTTCTTTTACATTCCTCCTTTCCACATACTATATGTCCCGTTTTAGGTTCGGTAAGTACTAACCTAATCTGATCAGTTCCCTTGGGTCTTGCCTGACCAGACTTTCTACTCACAGAAGAATAAACAAGCAGGTCTAGCTGGGCCGATCCTGCTTTGTTCTGAACGGTAGGTTTAAGTACGTAAACCCACTCAGCGCTTGGATCCTTAGGCCTACGATAAGGAGTTAGATCTAAACTCGTGGCAATCTCCTTTAACGTAGCCTCAAACAACTCTTTGCTGAACTTCCGAAAGATAGGCGTACTCATGATGATTCTCCTTTAGTTAATAATTGAAGTTGCGTAGTATAACATAGGGTCTGAAGTAATATGAAACTCGCAACGCATTATAGGGTCTGAAGTAATATGAAACTCGCAACGCATTATAGGATCTGAAGTAATATGAAGCTCGCAACGCTCTGAAGGATCTCAGCTATCATTAAACTCGCAAGAAGTTAAGGGGTCTCAATATACCAAGGGCTCGCAACACATTATAGGATCTGAAGTAATATGAAGCTCGCAGTTTGCTATAGGGTCTGAAGTCTAATAAAACTCACAAACCTCTATGATTAAGTATATAGCATTTTTAAGGTAATGGCGAGGAGCTTGTTATCTCAGCCATTACCTTACTAAATAAACAACCTCTCCCTTCTCCAATGAAATATCAGCTTGTACCAATTTGCGAGAAAGCATGATCTCTAGCATACGATCCATAGTGGAATGAACCCCACTAATTCGCGCCTTTGTACAAATCTCGGTGAGTGTTAAGCCTTGCTCTTCTCCTTCTAACGCTCTGAGAATGAGATCAAAAAAAGTCAATGCCATTAACAAAACCCTCCTCACTAAAAGAAACGTCTAGCCCACGATTGCAAAGGGGTAGGCCCTTCTCCGTTATCAAGGTCCTCTCCTAATCGTTCTACTAGATCTTGAGGCATTTCTACTTGATATCTTGAACACACCTTCTGCAGACCACCGACTGTAGTAATTTCCTTAGGCGTAAAGCCTGCAGAAAATACTTCTTCGTCCTCTGAATGGTTGTTTGGGGCAGGTTTCACTACTGATAATAAGAAAGTTTCCAACGGGTCATCCCAACCTACATATACATCATAGGTTGGGTGGTCAACATAATACCTACTCATAATCTCATCTCCTTATCACAAATTGCGCAGTCTGTTGTAGGGTCTAAGGATGATATAATAGGCTCGCACTACTAAATTGAACACGACAACTTTTAGCGCATGAAGTATAATTCTTTCAGAAAGAATTTCTGAAAGGAAAACACTCAATGGATTACATTAGTACCTCCTTAAGTAATACCTGGCTTTGTCCCCCACCTCCTCACTTCTTTACGGTACCAGTCAACAGTAGTCAGATTGCTGAACTAGATTCAGCTATTCTAAGACCACTGTTGCAGGCTGAAATCGAATCGATGGGAGGCATTACGTTTGTATCACCTGTAGTATTAGTAGTATCTGCAGGTACTACCTGGAAGATTACAGACGCCACACTATCACCCCAACAAGAACTAGTACTAGTTGCTTCGGGAAATACCCTTACAATAACGGTACCCCTCTCTGATCCTACTACACAAGGAATTGATCACTATGTAGTAGAAAAGCAATTAACAGATAGCAGTCAGGTTTGGACAGTGATAGATAATGACGTATCACCTACTCTAATAACACAAACTTCCGCAGAAGAGGAAGAAGTTACCGGAGTGGCTGTTACTGTAGTTAGTACTGGGGCGGAAAGTTATAGAATCAGGATACATGCAGTGGACACAGAAGATAATGCAGCACCCACATCCGACAGCTCGGATTGGATGAACGTAGTAACCAATGGAGCTATAGGACAATCAGGTACACCAGTAGCAGAAGATTCTACTGATGTAACCGTTGTTGACTAGCCTGTACTTTATGTGTAGGGGGTGTTATCCCCTACACCCTTCCTAGAAAAACTTCCTAAGAAAACAAAACTCGCAACGTGTTATAGGGTCTCAGTCCTACAGAAGACTCGCAACGTGTTATAGGGTCTCAGTCCTACAGAAGACTCACATCATGTTACGGGGTCTAAAAACTAAAAAGGTTCGCATCACTTTGAAGGATCTCAGCTATCATTAAACTCGCAAGAAGTTAGAGGGTCTCAATTATCCAAAAGACTCACACCGTGTTACAAGGCCTCATCGTTCGAGAAATTCGTATTGTAATAAAAGATCTAACTAAACTGGTTGTTTAGGACCTAAAGACTCTGTATAGATAGGATCCGGAATAAGCCACTCACCCTCATCAATGAAAGGCTCAATGATTGTGGAATGCCCTAGATACTCGATGGCATAAGGCTTTCTCACTGGTAGACCTTCTAACCGACGCCAGACCTCCCATAGGTGAGAGAGGAACAACTTTACCAAACGCCTACGCGTTCTCAAATCTACCACCATCTTAGTTAGTGGCTCTTCTCTTTTATCGTTTAATGCCACCTCCCTTTCCTTAAATTGGTAGTACAGCTCCGCCCACCTCCCTGTCTTTCGAGACTTTAGAATATTAGCAGACCAACGAAACCCCGTGGCCCTCAGCTCTTGATGCCAGGAGGCTTTTTGTCCTTTCTTACGTACACGCGCTTTCCCCGTAACAGGATCAGGATTTAATCCTGCGTACGATATTAAAGAAGACACTGTTCTAAATCTAGAAGGGGTTACTATAGCGGCAATCAACGATGCAGACGTTCGAACACCTACGCCATTCAATAATCCCAAATAGGCCGTATGCACAGGAAAGCCTTTGAGTATTTTACCACAACGTCTCTCCAAACTGGCCTCCGACGCCCGAAGGGATTTTAACAAGCTGACAAAGTGAGACAGTTCATCAGTGGTATGCCCAATCCTCTCCAGTTCACCAATTGTATTAGAAGTCTGTATACGTTGCTTTTGCAAACGATACATTCCTCTAAGGTAGTGGCGAAGTAGTCGCAATTCCGGGTTTGCTGCAAGCGCCGCTTCTATTTGAGGATTGACCAGTCTTGCACTCTTTTCTCCCTCACTTCCTTTACGTACCTCTACAAAATCGGAATCTACCCATTCGTCATGGTCTACTACTTTATTTGTGTTGTTATTCATTTCTTGCTTCTCTCTTTCTTATAAGAATTATAGAACATATCTCCAATGATTGAACTGATCTTTAGGGGAGGACCCATACATGTAGTACTGAGATCCTCCCCTACTACGATAATTAGTGTTTCTTACCTCTGTTTCGTCTGCGGGACTTCTTTGCCTGCTGATGCTTCCTCTTCTTACGTGGATCAGATTTGTGCTTCTTCACAACAGCGGCCATAGGATTAGTAATACCCAGCTCTTTCGTTAAGCGTAATGTGTCTACCATCATAGCAGCCACATCCACCTCTTTTGGTTCTTTTACATTATCTGCAACTTTAGGATCCATGACTTTTCCTTTTATTTATGGTGAATGCTAATCAGTTGTAAGGCTTCTACGTAGTCCATCAACAATCCATTTACTCTATCAGCTATCTCAGACGACCAGATATCAGTACCTGAAAGAAACTTGAGTACATGCATATACCCTTCAAACAAACAGATACGATACAATCCCCACCTAGACCCTTCTTGTAATTTAACCTTCACCTCCAACTCACCATTCCAATGGGACATATCCAGTGGTAGGTATATTTGTAAATCGCACAAACCTCCTCTCGAACAAACGATTACGTAGTCTTCCTCCATCTTTACAAAAAGAGGGCATGGCATAGTGGAAATACTGTCGTCATACTCATGGGCAGTTTCTATTATATCCTGACTACCTACCTGGCAGGAAAACGGCCGCCGTCCCTCCTCTTCTCCTTCAAGAACCTCTATGTGTTCAAACAGTGGAGATACACGATCCAAGGTTTGTAGCTTGCTATCCAACAAACCTAGTACATCCCAATAGTAGGTTAGTAGCTCCTTCACGTTAGTAGCACTTTGAATCTTCTGCAGAGGTGAATAGGGTAGAAAGTTATTATCCTCAAGGATTGACTGAGAACTCATTAACTTAACTACTTCAGCTTGTGCTCTCACTTTGGCTAAATCCAATACGGTGCTCATTTTATTCTCCTATACTTCGTTAGATTGCTCCCTAGATACCTCCCCTAATGGAAGGTGGGATTAAGACTTTGCTTCCCTTTCAATCTAGGTTAGGAGGACCCGAAGGCCCTCCTTTACTTTTTGAAGAGACTATTCCTCCAAGTTCAACAGTTGAACTCTTACGGTTCTTAAACTCAATCCCAACATGTTACGGCCGATAACTTTTTTGCATTTGGAGCATTGGCAGTCCCCCCAAAAGTTATCGTGCCAGTTATTCACCTCCACCAACTCCTCATGAGAAGTTGAAAGCAACTGTTTTCCAAGTTTAGGATTGGCTACAAACTTTATCATGAGCAGCTGCCTCATGACATCCACTTTAGACATCTCCCAGCCAGGTCTTAGGACGACTCTCTGACCCTCCCTTTTTGCCTGTCCAGGGGTTGTTTGATTTCTAATTTTTACCCTCTCCTGCATGTCTAAAGTTTTAGCAGCCTGATAAGCATGCTCTACTGAAGGATAGAGCACTCCATCGTATAGGACATCACACGGGTAAAAATTAGATAGGAAAAATAACTCATCAGTGAACGAGACTACTTTTTTAGGGTTCATTGCGTTTCTCCTCTTTCAGCTCTTCTGCCCTTGCCTTCCACGCATCACATTCATGACCTCCATCACTAGAGAAGAGAATCATGCCTGCTTTCAATGACTTCATAATTAGTTGTAGGTGTAGCAGTAAGGCAAAGTAATCTACCTCATCTTTTTCGGGCAAAGTTACCGAAAGACGGTGCTGATGAATCTCGTCCCAATCGAACTCAAGTTTCCCTTCAGGAAACTGGGCTACTAGTAGGTCATGTACTAGCCGCATTTGTTTTTCATTACGTCCAAAGTACAAAAGATCATTCATTGTTGCCTCCGTAAAGTTGCTGCCATCTTTCTAATTGACTTTCATCTTCAGAAAGAAGACACTCCATGAGCGATATATGATTATACTCTACAAACCAATCTACAGGTATGTAGGAAATAATATCGCCCCGATCAGTAGATCGAGCTTCCAAAGGCATTAGCAGTTCCAGGATACCCATATCGGACGGACTCTTTACAAACATAGGTACGGTCACAAGTACGCCACCATCCCCTGCTACAGTGGCACTGCCTAATTCCAGATATCCATCAGGAGTAAGCACGTCTACTCCATCTGTTATGATTTCTACTTTTTCAATCATTCTTACGTACGTTCCCTCTCTTTTGTTACACAAGTTGGATAGCTACTGTCAAACCATGAAAACGTTGTCTAATCAATTGCATCTCCTTGCGTACGCGGTGAATATCCCGAGTTGCGATAGCCATCATTCTATACTCTGGATGTTCAAAAATCGTACACCGAGTATCTAGCTTGTCTGAGGATGTGCAAATCAGACGAGTGGTGCTCTCTTGAGTATCAAAAAAGTGTGCCTTTTCATATCCCCAATCAGGACAATAATTTTGACCTCGAAGAGTACTGCCTACACCTACTTCATCAGCGCGACCTATAGACAAAAGGTCAGTGTGCGCTAACAGCAGTGCGGCCCTGCGTGTAGTACCTTTGATGTTAGTGACTACACGCCTCCCAGGGAACTGTAGTATATACGTCCCTATATTCTTATTTAAGAAACCTCTCATGCCTGAGGTCAGATTAACATAGGAATACAAATCAACCATTTCTTGTACAGCCATTTCTTGTACAGCCATTTTTTCAATCATATCAGCCTTCCTCCCCGAAATCTCCTGTTAGCTCTTCTAGTATTTTCGACAACTCGCTCACTTGTATGTATTCCGACACTGATAGGACTAGAGAACGCATTGTCTTTACATGTTTAGGCATTATCTCTAGCCAATTTAGATCCTCTACTTCCAGAACCCACTGCCTAGGATCTAAGGGGGATAGTATTACAGAAAACACGAAACACTCTCGTTGTTTTATGGTGATGCACGTACGACCTTTAGGCTCAATAAACCACTCAAGATCGTGGTCTGCAAAAGCTATACTATCTCGATCTCCCCATTGAGGACAGAGGATAGGATTCTCCTCCTCACTTTCTACACCTTCCACTAAGGCCTTAATCCCTTTTGGACTTCTGTCTATCTCAGATAGCTCTAATCGAGATAAGATAACGCCCCAAAAATGATTGCAGGCCTTGGCTAGCCTCAGGGCAATCAGCAACTGCTCCACGGTAAACTGTCTATACTGCTCCAGAAAGAGACCAGTAGGCTCCACAGACAGAGTTACTCCCTCTCTCTTTTGCAACGTCTCTTTCCAAACGGCTACCTGTGCGTCTGCTCTTTCAGAGGTGGCATAGGACTGCCACTTACCTGTTTGGAAGATGTTAGAGCCTGGTCGCAATCCCTTAGCAGATACCTCATAGGTGGAACATCCCCACCACGATATCTGGCCCACCTGCTGTAGAAAATCGTTACTGGCCAATAAATAAATACCTCCCTGTAAATCTATACGTAGTACGTCATCAGAGGAGCTGGCCAGCAATTCATCCAAGTTTACTTCTTCTACGGTTAGAATCATCTTTTCCCTCCTTATAGTTTCGCCTCTTCAATATAATACAAAGCACACTCCAAACACCCCTCTAGCATCCTCCCTTCCTTTCCCAGATAGTTACAGAGCTGCCCTCGTAGCAACTCTAAGGAATCACGCATCTTTTTTCTTTGCTGGTTGATTACCTCTTCTTGTAGAAGGTGCCAACCTTCTACGTAAGTAGTAAAAGGGCAGTTAGGTAAAGGTAGTGCAAAGACTAGTGCTTTCAAACGCTGTAGTTGATCTTCGGTTACCTTCTCACTATCGGTTAACTCAATCAGTTGAACTGGCTGCCAACCATCATCGGGAGCACTCTCAACCACTAGTAACATAATTCTGTGCTGAATATCATGCCACAAAGAGAAGTACACGGTACCATTAGGTAGTATACTCCACTGCACTCCATCGCTTGTTCTGTGTACTACTCTATCACCTTCCTTAGTAGGGCAATACACTTGCCTGGTTGAAGGGTGAGGAGGTGTTGCATGGGCCACCTCAAATATAGTAGACAGCAACACACTCTCAGTTATTTCCTCACTAAAAGCATCAGCCCACCAATGACGTTCGCCAGATGCCAAATTACGAGCCACGTTAAACTGTTTAGAGGTAATGGTGCGTTTGCGTTCGGTCATTTCACTACTCCTTTTTTCCTTTTAGTTAGGTACCTTTTTACCTTCATAAGAAGGTATCGCAGGTAGTACAGATATCAAACCCTTCTCATTTTCCTTAGCTACCATCTCTGCTTTTGCCAACAAACGAGATAGTCTAAGACTATCTCTCGATTTTTCTAACACTATCGCCAATACTTTCCTCAAAAGGTGTACATGCCTGGGATAAAGAAGCTTAGGTTTCGCTATCTCTACGTTTACCAGCTGACCTAGAATACGGGCAGAAAGTACTGTAGTTTCAGGATAGGCAGCACCTTTTACTCTACTACAAATGTAAACGAGCACCTCTCCTTTCTCTGTTATAATCCAAGTAGTACGTCCACTGTTAGTAGTATATACTACTTCCCCCAAAACATTAGTCTCAGGACAAACTATACTTGCAGAAGAAGGAGGACTACCAAATTGACGAAGTACCTCCTCTTTTACAGTCTCAGGGGTGATCTCTCCTTCTAAATCTATTTGTACACCACCCCAATAATGGCCAAAAGCTATGGCCAGCTTGTTTGCCATAGTAAACTGTACTGTGTTCATATCACTGCCAATCTAGGTTAGGAGGACCCGAAGGCCCTCCTTTACTTTTGATGAAGCTAACCAAACAAAGTGAGAAGAATCAACGCTATCATGGTGATACTCAGTATCCATAACAGGTAAGCGTTGTCACTCATAGTTATCCCTTTCTGGTCCCTTGCTGTTACAAAGGTTACGAGCAACGGATAAGACTTCCGTTGTACTCTCTAGATCTGAAGGGTTCAACTCTATTTCTATATCCCAAGAGTTGAACCCTCGTGGATCACAAGACAAAGAAACACTTTCGCCCAATTGAAAGTAAGTTCGTCCATCCCTTTCCACACGCCACTCCACTCCTTCGCCTCTAAACACTACAGTGCCGAAGGAGTCTAACTCAGGTGACATCACCTCCTGGCCTATAGGTACTCCATGCTTCCGAAGTACCTTCTTTTTTATGTCCTCCTCGCTATAAGACTCGTCAAAGAAGAAGGTTAGCTCTGTCCACAGGTGACCATAGGTCGTGGCTAACCTCCTAGCCATGAGTAATTGTATAGAAGTCAACGATAGTGGTTCACGTGACTCCTTCCAAGTAGTCAAACCATGGAAAGTTGTCAGTACCCCTAGTTCGAAAAAGCGGGAACGTATCGACTGGATGTTTTCCTCTAACAACTTTTCATCCTCACACACGCTCCACCTACCGTATTGGAAAGGAATAGGCCCCTCCACAATACAAGACTCCTGTTGTTCGTACCCACAATAACCCCACTCCTCACACAATCTAGCCTCTGCTAGAAACAAAGGAGGGTTCACTGCCTGCGCCTTCTCTAGTAATCGCCTCCCTACTAAAACATAAAGGTTATTAGCGAAGGCAACAGTTACTACTTGATCACTTTGACTGGTAAAGATTTTGTCAAAATCTACTCGCATTTCTTCGTTCTCCTAACCAAAACTCTGGAAAATGTTACTGAGTCATAAGCAGGCTTTCTGCGTAATCCTCTGCTTCCTCCAATCTTTGTAAGAGAAAGTCCACTAAGACTTCCTCCGTTTTATTAGGTTTCCTATTCTCAGAAAAGAAGAGAATCTGATCATCCCTTCTGGGAAGAGAAGTTTCTACTGTGCAAACCGTCCAAAACCAAAACCTCCTAATTACTAAAGAGGCGTGCACGTAACTCACGATGAAGTATACTCTGGATCCAAAAGGACCCTTAACACACCAAGCTCCTATACTCTGGGTACGTGACTGAAACAATTTGAACAACTTGTGACACTGTTCTTGGAACATGATACTACCACCTTTCGTGCTTCCTACAAAAAGCAATCCATCTATGAAGCTCCACGGCCTCATCATTATAGATGGAGGGATGCTTCTTTATGAGCTCCCCTATAGATAACTCCTCATAAGACTGCAGCAGCTTTTGCTCCTTCAAGTTTTCTGCTAGCAACCACAACTTAGTCGGTACAGACACGAACTGATCGAGCTCCTTACGCGTGGGCGACTTGCCTAAAGCTATGGTAGTAAAATATCTACTACCGCCTCTGCCTGATAGTTTCAGATCAATTAAGTCTCCTTCAGCTTGCACACTACCCTCACCGTTATAGAGGCAGGTTTCCATCTTCCGTCCGTATCTCTTACAACAGAGATTGAAAAACCTACCGCCCCTATCCTCCTTCTCCTCGATAATTTTTACATGGGTGCAATCTGCTTTATACAATCCAGGAAGCAACATAAAGTGTAACACACTACTCAGAGTAACTTCCTTGGCAAGATTGAGTGGGGGGAACAAGGAGTCCCACAACCACTCAAAACAGTCCTGCTTTCCTCCTTTTGCTTGAGCAGGTAACGACGATTCTACTGCGTTCAGAAACTCTGCATCCTCCAATAGGATATAAAGGAAGTTTCTGGCCAAGGCATCCAGATCTGCCCCTACTACCTCACGCAAAGGGTCTCCTGACAGCAACGCTAAGGAAGGACATCTCTCCCTCAGCACATGAAGTATGGCTGGATCACTCATGAGCGACCTGACTATACCTACAACAAACTTTCCCATATCATCGGGTATTAGACCTGTAATCCCATTTTCGCGATATCCCACTTCCAACATCTGAATGGCATCCATGGCTGGTGCTATAGACATGTTACCTCCTCAATGACTACGAGTCCTCTTTTTTTGCGACTTACACGAATAGATCGAATGTGCTTTTTTTCTGTAGGCTGTACTACACATTGTAACAGTACAACCTGTTCTTCTTTCACTGAATCTATTTGACCTGGATCGCTGTAACAAAACGTCTTATACGTAGTAAAGTCAGGGGTTAGCTTCTCCCCTCGCACCTCGTAGATACGAAACTCGTAATGATCTGCCATCTCCAAATCTAAAACTTTTCTGCGAACAAAAGGCCAAGCCATCTCCCAACTTCTGTAACAGGTGACCACCTCTTCCTGCAAGGAAAGTTGGTCGTACTCAGACAGAATCAAGTAGCCTTCCGGTGCTAATTCTACTACCATCGCTGGATCAACCTTCTCACCTTCTCCTCTCTTTGCCGTTGCTACATCCAACATCTCTTGTGTCCACTCTTCCACTCTTCCACGAAATTGACAGACAAGCTCCTCGATTCTGTCTTCCATAGTAGGATTCTCCTTCATTTCTAATCTCCTATACTTCGTTAGATTGCTCCCTAGATACCTCCCCTAATGGAAGGTGGGATTAAGACTTTGCTTCCCTTTCAATCTAGGTTAGGAGGACCTAAAAGTCCTCTTTAATTTCAACATTTTTCCTTCTTCAGTCTATCTCGTACTTTTTAAGGAGTACAAGCCACTGCTCTTCTTACTCCTACATCTGGATCCAAGGATAACCTCTCCAAAGCTAAGGAAGGAGTATTTTCATTGTGAACCACTCTTGCCCTCACTTCCCACGCTGGATCCTTAGACAACCTATCCAACGCCTCAGAAGGAGTATTTTCATTCCAGGCCGTTCCTCTTCTTACCTCCATGTCTGGATCCGAAGACAACTTCTCCAAAATCTCAGAAGGAGTGTTATTATTCCAGGCCGTTCCTCTTCTTACCTCCATGTCTGGATCCGAAGACAATCTACCCAAAATCTCAGAAGGAGTGTTATTATTCCGAGCTAGTGCTATCTTTACCTCCCACTCAGGATCCTTAGACAATCTATCCAACGCCTCAGAAGGAGTATTTTCATTCCAAGCTACTGCTCTTCTCACCTGCCACGCTGGATCCCAAGACAACCCCTCCAATACCTTAGAAGGAGTATTTTCATTCTCAGCCAGGGCTATTTTTAATAGCAGCATTTTTCACCTCTCCAATACTTTCGGAGGAGTATTTTCATTGTAGGCTACTCCTCTTCTCACCTCCACGTCTGGATCTCCAGACAACCTCTCCAATACCTTAGAAGGAGTACTTTTATGCCAAGCCACTCCTTCTCTCACTTTCCTCTCAGGATCTCCAAACAACCTCTCCAAAGCTAAGGAAGGAGTACTTTTATTCCAAGCCACTCCTACTCTCACTTCCTTCTCAGAATCCTTAGACAATCCCTCCAACACTTCCGGAGAAGTATTCTCATTCCAGGCTACTGCTTCCCTTACCCATTGCTCAGGATCCTTAGACAACTTCGCCAATACCTCGAGAGAAGTGCTTTTATGACCTGCTACTCCTACTCTCACTCCCTTCTCAGGATCCGAAGACAACCTCTCCAACGCCTCAAGAGAAGTATTTCTATTGTAAGCCACACTTTCTCTCACTCCCCTCTCAGGATCCTCAGACAATCCCTCCAACACTTCCGGAGGAGTACTTTTATTCCTAGCCACACTTTCTCTCACCTTCCACTT
>Ga0180432_10006601_pt1 | contig 15022 bp, 13 predicted proteins | sample SS_ome_10_FD_132414 | JGI IMG/M metagenome (GOLD analysis project Ga0180432, IMG submission 132414) | Hypersaline lake sediment archaeal communities from the Salton Sea, California, USA - SS_1_MS_2 metaG | ecosystem: Environmental > Aquatic > Non-marine Saline and Alkaline > Hypersaline >... | reverse complement strand
CGCTAACCGCTCCGGCCGGATTACATAAGCCCCGGCCGCCGCCAGTCATCGGGCCCATACCTCGTGGTCCTGTGCCATTGAGTCCTGGCATTTGTGCACCTCCTTATATTGATACGTATGTTGTGTTAATTTCCCAGACAGATGTTCTGCCTGCGCTGTCAGAATACTACCCTCGCGTCATCTTGGTTCCGCACTTCGGGCACGCCAACGAGTAGCATGGTGCACCGCGCTGATGTTGAATTTGGTTTCCACAGTTGGGGCATTTGCACATGCCGCCCGGTCCTGCGGCTACCGGCCCACCCATGCGTCCGGGGCCTGTGCCGCCACCAACGCCACCGCCTGCTCCTCGACCGCCCCGGCCTCCGGCTCGGCCTGTGCGCGGTCCTTGTCCTTGCGGTCCTGTTCCATCTCCTCTTGGCATCCTAACTCACTCCTTCCTCGGTAGCTGCACGTGCAACTACATCCTCTATCTTTCCATACATTCCAACGAGGTCATCCCGCCACTCCGGGCGGGCTTCGGCAAGCGTCTCACCACGGGAATAGGCCTCTGCGATCTCTCTTCTCTGCGGAATCCGCAGCAGTACCTGCAGCCCCGTCGCCGCGCAGTAATCTTCCACGCCTGAGGTTCCCACTCCGTGACGATTGATGACTACACCGCATGGGACCCCCACGCGCCGTGATGTCTCGACGGCATCCCTGAGGTTACTCAGCCCGAATGGGGTCGGCTCAGTGACCAGTATGCAGTAGTCGGTCCCTTCGACCGTCTCCTGCATCGGGCAGGCTGTTCCGGGTGGCGCATCAAGTATCGCTATCCGGTTCGGGTCAATCTGCTCTTTCACTGCTCCGGTCACTGGCGTCGCGCGCTGATCGCCCACATTCAGATAGCCCGTGACAAAGCTGATTTCGCCGCTCGCCGCCGTTCCGGTCCTCGTGGTGCCGACCTGACGCTGGACCTCGGTAATCGCGCCGGTGGGACAGACGTATGCACAGGCTCCGCAGCCTGCGCAAAGATCCGGGAATGTCAACACTGCCTGCCGTATCACGGCGATAGCGCTAAACTGGCACGCCTCAGCACACGCGCCGCAACGCGTACATAGCTCCAGGTCCACTTCGGGCACCAGCACAAAGACCGGCTCTTCATTGCCCAACTCCGGCTGCAGCAGGAGATGAGCGTTCGGCTCTTCGACGTCGCAGTCAATAAGCTGAATTCGCCCCGGATAGACGTCGTTGAGTGCCAGCGCCAGGCTCGTCGCCACGAGTGTCTTTCCGGTGCCGCCTTTGCCTGCCGCTACGGATATCTGCATGCTTTCTGAGCTCGTCTGAGACATCGGGTGTGCTCCTGTTGTCGTGCCATATCAGTCACTGGATGCGCTTAGCCTCGGCGCTTGCTTCCGGCGTCCGCCTCGGCATTAGCGTCGGCCAGAACTTCCAGTTCCCCGTTATTGAACTGCTCGACGGCATCTTTCACGGTACCACTCGCTCCGGTGTAGGCCGTTATGTCGCCCTCGCGCAGCGCGGCAAATGAGTACGGGCCGAGTACCTTCGAGATTACTGCTTCGGCGCCGCCATTGGCTACGAGCTGGGCGGCGGCTACACCGGCCCCGGTACCCGCAAGTGCACCCGGATTCTCGTACCCCTGCGCTTCCATCGTCTCCGTATCAACGATAACGAAGTAGGCGCATCGCCCGAAACGCGGATCAATCGGCGATGTCAGGTCCTTGCCCGCAGAACTAATTGCCACTTTCACTGTCGGCCTCCTCGGGGCTCCAACCGGTTTATCTAGTCATCGAGTTCCGATTGCAGGCGCTCGATTTCGCCATTGAGCCACTGCAATTGCTGCTGGAGGTAATCGCGTTGCATCTGCATCATCTGCAGATGGTACTGCAGGACCTCGCGCGGCTCCGGCATCATGGGGGCATAGCCCCCTGCCGGCGGATAGGCCATTGGTGCGCCACCAAACTGGTTCGGACCCATGCCATAGCCTCCTTGGGGCGCATATTGCGGGTCGTACTGGGGCGGGTACTGCTGCGGGTTGTACTGCGGCATGTTGGGGTCCTGCGGCGGCTGCTGCTGGAAGCCCTGGCCGATACCCTGACCCATACCGCGACCCATTCCGCCGCCCATACCTCGTCCCATTCCGCCACCCATACCACGTCCCGCACCTGCGTCCATGCCCGGTGCGGCAGCGGCACCACCCATGCCGGTCTTCGATTGGACGGTGGCGTCACCGACAGGCTGTGCCTCACCGCTGATAACCGCCTCGACTGCCTGGCGAACGGTCCCGCCGGCCGGAACCTGATAGAGAGCCAGCCCGGCGCCGCTCAGAGCCCCGAAAGCGTTGGGGCCGAAATTGCCCGCTACCGCTGCCTCGGCGCCGGAATTGCCGACCATCTGTGCCGCCTGGATGCCGGCTCCCGAGCCTGCCTGCGCTGCCGTGTTGTCCAGCACTTCGAAATCCATTGTCTCGCTGTCAACAATGATAAAATATGCGCACCGCCCAAAACGTGGGTCCATCTGTGCATCGAGATTGTCACCTGTTGTTGATACCGCAATCTTCATTGATACTCTCCTCCTCTAGGTTATTAGGCTGTCCTGGCGCCGCATGGACGCTTTGAGCTTGCTCTTCGCATGCGAGACCGTCTCGCCGTGGTTTCTCTCAGGTATGATGGCAGGTATTGTCGCCGCCTGCATTGAGCTTGCCCCAGGCGATCGCCTCGATCACCTCATTGAGGCTGCCTGACACCCCCGTCACCGTCTGGATCCCATATTCATCGAAGAACTCCTGCGCTTTCGGCCCCATGCCACCGGCGACAATTGCATCCACGCCAAGGCCATTGAGCATCTTGGGCAGCGCACCAGGTTCGTGACCGGGATTTGCAACCGTCTCGCGTTCGAGCACCTCGCCGTCCATTATCTCAACGATTTCATACCCTTCACAACGACCGAAATGAGGGGCGACTAGGTGGGCGTCTTTCGCAAGAGCTATCTTCATCAGTTCCTTCTCCTATTTGTTATTTGCATATAGATGGTTCAGAAAAGTGGATTGCCTCACTACAGTTCGCTGCAGAGCTGGGCAAAATATGTCATGGCGCGACCCCGTTGATCGAGCACTTTCGCCCAGCGCTTCAAATGCGCGATGCCAGCAGGTGTCACCTCGTAGAGCCGCCTGGCTGGGCCGCCGGCTCCGGGTGCCCAGCTTGAATTGACAAGGCCGTTCTGCTCTAGCACCCTCAGCGTACGGTAAATGACCGCTGCGTCAATATGGGCGTCGGTTATGGCGAAATGTGCCGCCTCTTCCATCAACTGATACCCGTAGTGCGCACGACCCGTTGCCAGCAGATAGAGTAACACCGGCTCGACGAGCCGGGAGAGGTTGCTCGCTATGTCGGCAAACGGGTCATCACCATCGAATTGTTTGCGGCCTCTTCGCTTACGCATTGTTAGCTCGATATATGTACTTCACATATAGTAGCTATGTTTCCCCTCGCTGTCAAGACCCAAACATACTTTTTTTCAAGTTTTTTTGGCAGAGAATCACCGTGCAAGACAGCATCGAGGTATATATAAAGCGCGATCAGGTGAGGGAGTTCGGGGCGCAGCGCGATACGCAAGTGCCGATGCGCTGCGTTGGTGGGGGAGTTCCTCTGGGGGAAAGAAGCACTGGCACTGCAGGTCACGGTGTGAGCGGAAACGTGTTGGTGCGGGGGGGCCAGACAGGTCTGAGCAGGGGCCCGCTCCGATTTCCCTGAATCCACGGCGGGAGGGATGGGCATTTTGTTTGCTGAGAAGTTGTAAGTTGGCGCATTTTGGGGTATAATAAGTGCGTCAGACACCCCGAATGTGGGGGCGAATGGGCTCGACGTATTGTAGAGCCAGGCCAGATAGCGAGCCGAGATCGCCGGGTCTCGTAAAACACGGCAAAACCAAAACTGCCAATAACATGGCAATGGCTGCGTAATTCCAGCAGCTTTGGCTACCACGAGTAGCCATGTCTGCCCCGACTCGTCGGCCAGCCGGGAAGCGGGCATAAGAATGGCCGAATACCTGCATAGACGAGGCTCCAACGGCTCTGCGGGGAAAAGCAAAAGCGAGCACGCCGCTGTCGGCCCTGTGTGCGAGGACCGCCCCGGCTAAACTCAATCGCACACTACGCTCGTAGAGATCTCGCCGGCTCCAGTGCGGACGCGGGTTCGATTCCCGCCGCCTCCACCATTTTTCCCCCCTCATTGCGCAGGCGCTTTCCGCGTGCGGGAACGACCTGCTCGCCCTACGGCGAGACCGCGCGTCCGTCGCATCATCCCCATCTCTCAGCCTGCAGCGATTCGCCAGATGCCGTGTGACGACAAGGAGACGCGTCGCGGCTCGGCGAAGATAGCGCGAAAGCAAGGAGCAATCGCAATGACCCATCGGCCGGCCCGGAAGCTGTTGGGGTCTGTGTACCGCCTAATGTGCACGGTCCTGGTGTGGTGCCTGTTGGTCGCGACGGGGCTGATCGTGTGGGGGGCTGGCGGCGGGTATCTTCGCTACAAGGAATGGATGAGGCCGAGACGGGCTGCGGCAGCCGCTCGGTTCCTGGGCGTCGAGAAGAGCAGGACGGTGCCGCTAAAAGGCGGTCTAGGCTTCGGGCTGAAGAACGAGAGCGGCGAAATGGTGGCGATGTTTTTGGCGGAGCGTGGGGGCAGGCCGCACTGGGTGTACCTGACGGACCACTTCGGACAGGCTCACATCGAGGTCGCGAACGATGATTACGAGGCCGCGGAATTGGTCTCGACGGCGCGGGAACTGATAGTCTACTTCACAAAGGTGCGGCCTGAGGACCTGCGGTTCGACGGTGTGAGGCCAGAGCAGGACGGAGAAGGGATGGTTGTCGGGTTCCGGTGTCGCTCGCGGCGGTGTGTTTTCGGGGCGCGCTACGGGGCGGAAGAGGGCCGGTTCATCGAGCTGACGACCATGACAACGGAGCAGTGGGCGCATGATTTGGACGCGCGGCAGTGAGAGCGGCGGGGCTATGAGGGCCAGTGCGCTTGAGTAACGAGGGGATGGAGATGGGCGCAAAGCAGAAGGTCTCCCGGTGCTCATTCCACAGCACGGGGAGCGTCTGTGTGAGCAGAACGAAGGAGATGCCGCTCGGTGCGCGAACAGGCACGAGAAGACTGGACTGAGTAGATACCCGGAGGTGCGCCAGATGTCAGACCGCAACATGCGTTTCGAGGATAAGGTCGCTATCATTACCGGAGCCGGGCGTGGTATGGGTGCCGCCTTCGCGCGTCTGTTCGCAGCCGAAGGCGCTGCAGTAACGGTCAGCGATGTGGACATGGATGCGGCAGAACGGCTCAGTGAGGAGATCAGCGCCTCGGGCGGGCGCAGCATTGCGGTGAACTGCGATGTCGGCAAGAGCGACCAGGTGGCGGCGATGGTTCAGCAGACCCTCGAGGCGTTTGGCACCGTCTCCATCCTGGTCAACAATGCCGGGATCCTCTATCGCACCCGCGTGGAAAGTATCTCCGAGGAAGAATGGAACCGGGTGATGGCGGTGAATGTCAATGGCGTGTTCCTGTGCTCGCAAGCTGTGATCGCGCCGATGAAGGAGCAAGGCTGGGGGCGGATCGTGAACCTGTCGTCCTCGGCGGGTAAAACCGTCAGCACTCTCGGTGGCGTCCACTATACGGCCTCGAAACACGCAGTGCTCGGCATCACCCGTGGCTTCGCGAGAGAGCTGGCTGCCTATGGCATCACCGCCGGCGATGAGACTGAGATCGTAGTCCCGATTATGGACGACAGCGCCCAGGGTGTCAACGGGGAGATGTTGGCAGTTGGCTGGGATAGTGTGCCGGGTAGTGATCGGGGGTAGCTGTTGCCCTCGTGGGCACAGTACATTTTCCACTGCGAGAATGGCAATGACAGCCGGGAAATTGGTTGGCATAATAGTCTATTGACATTTTTTTTCGTGGTGGGGAGGTCTGGCGAGGACGGACGGGGAATTGGCGAAGCATTGTCCGATGTGGCGCAGGCATTTCATATGCCTGCGCTGCATTTCTAGTTATGGGATATAGTAGCTGGCGTAGCTGATTGCGCCAGATTCTACACGAAGGAGAAAAAGGCATGAAGTATGAGCAGATGCAGGATAAGCAATTGAAGCTTAGCATACTGCTGGCGGCGATATTCCTGGTGAGCATGTTCATCGTGCCGTTCTTGAACAATAGCATGACCGATGCGATGATTGCGCCGGTGCTGGGGATACCGTTCGTCTGGCTGTTTGTGGGGATAGTGCTGCACCTGGAGTTTTGGATCATGGCGATTGTCTATACGACGCTGTCCAACAGGTGGGAGGGGGAAGTGACTGATGAGTAATGGCGGGATTCAGGTGCTCCCATTAATAGCGGCCATATTCGTGCTGTTGTTGACAATGGTAATCGGTTTGCTGTCGGCGCGGCGGACCAAGACGCTGAGTGACTACTGGGTGGCGGGGCGGAGTGTAGGGGTATTCACCAACGCCTCTGCGATCTCAAGTAACTACCTGAGTGCTGCGTCGTTTTTGGGCGTGGCAGCATTTGTGTGGGCGAACGGATTTGACGGAGTGTGGTATGCAACGGGGTTCGCGGCGGGTTATATTCTGCTGCTGCTGTTCATCGCGAGCCCACTGCGACGGTTCGGTCAGTACACGATCCCCGACTTCTGCCAGGGGCGGTTTCATTCGCAGCGTCTGCGCCACATCGGGATCCTGTGGACTGTCGTGATCTCGGCACTATACATCATCGCGCAGATGGTCGGTGTGGGGACGCTGATGGAGGCTGTGACAGGTATCCCGTGGGTCTGGGGTGTGATCGTGCTGGGCGGCGTGATCACTTTATATGTGGCATTCGGCGGCATGACCGGCGTCACGGTGACGCAGATGCTGCAGTTCTGGATCATGCTTACGGCTGTGATTGCACCGCTGTTCATCTTGCTGCCAAAGCATAACTACTCGGAGTTGCTGCTACACGCGTATCGGGACACGGGAGAGGTGGTTGCGGCGGAAGTGAGCGGAGGTATCGAGGAGCCGCCGGGGCTGCTAACCGTAGAAGGCACGGCGGCGTTCACGGAAGCCGAGCAGGAGCGGTTCCCGACCGGACGCGACTGGGTCAGGCCATTCGGCAAGTGGAACCTGTTCGGCAGCGTGTCCCTGCTGATCGCGCTGGTCTGCGGGACGGCGGGGTTGCCGCATATCCTGGCACGGTTTTACACCAATCCCAATGCAGCGAAGGCCAGGTGGTCCACGGTATGGGTGCTTGTGTTCATTGGCCTTTTCTACATCACGACGCCGATATGGGGCACTTATGCGAGAATGGTGTTGGGACCCGAGGCGGTGCTGGTCAATGAGGCTGGGCAACCGAACCCGAACACGATGATGCTGGTCACCAGCTTCGATGCCGGGGAATGGGCGAAGGCACTTGTAGCCGCCGGGGCCATTGCGGCGCTGCTGTCAACGGTGTCAGGGTTGCTGATAGCGCTGAGTTCGGCGTTTGCCCACGATTTCTACGGCGAGATACTCTATCGTGAGGCTAGTGACAAGCAGAAGATGATAGCGGCGAAAGTCGCAGTGATTATTTTCGGGGGCGTCGCCATCGGGATTGGTCTGACGTTCCGGGATGCGAATATCGCCTGGATGGTGGGGCTGGCATTCGCCGTTGCTGCCAGCACGTTCTTCCCACTGCTCACGTGCGGCATATGGTGGCGGCGCATGACGGAAAAGGGCGCCATAGCAGGGATCATGACCGGCGGGTTGATTTCTGCCGTTGTCGTCATCGGCAAGCTGGCAAATGCGTGGGAGTTTGAGCAGCCGGCTGTCATCAGCGTGCCGGCCGCGTTCCTGGCGATTTACATCGTGTCGAAGCTGACGTACTCGAAGCACAACGATGAGCAGTGTGATGCGCTGGATATCGCCTTCCATGCCCTCCATCACCCCGATTCAGATAAGGCTGGCTGAACAATATCAACTGCTCACTGAACGCCGAAAAAATCTCCGATTGGAGCTCCAATCGGAGATTTTTCGTCGAACGTGCCCGTGCAGGGCCGCGATGAATTGCTGCAGAGAGAAATTTCCTTTCGGCTGAATACGCAGGTGTTGGCTGAATAGTGGCGAATGCACTGCAATGCGGGTGACTTGTTGGCGGCGGCTAAGGCCCCACGGGTAGCGTTCGAACGGAATGGTAGGGCCTACATATTGCGAGCACAACGGAGAATGGCTTAATGGAGGATGCCTGGATGGGAAAGACGCGAGTTGCTTTCATAGGAACGGGGCGGATGACGGACAAGCCAGGGCGGATGGGGTACGCGATGGCGCACATGCATGCCGACGGATATAAGAAACTGGCGGATGTCGAAATGGTGGCATGTGCCGACCTCGTGGAGGAGAATGCAGAAGCATTTGCGGAGAAGTACGGGTTCAGTGACACGTACACGGACTATGAGGAGATGCTGGCGGCAGTGAAGCCGGATATGGTGAGCATCTGCACGTGGCCGCATCTACATGCGGAGATGGTGTTGGCTTGCGCGGCGGCGGAAGTTGCGGGGGTACATTGTGAGAAGCCGATGGCCCACACGTTCGGGGCGGCGAAAACGATGGTGGCAGCCTGTGAGGAAGCGGGAACGAAGCTGACGTTCAACCATCAGCGGCGCTACGGCAAGCCGTTCTATCTGGCGAAGCAGTTGCTTGATGAGGGGACGATCGGGAACCTGCAGACGATCCAGTTCGGGACCTCGGACCTGTATGACTACGGTTCGCACAGTTGGGATATGTGCAACTACTTCAATAATGAGCAGGACACTAAATGGGTTTTGTGTGGACTTGACTACTCGCAGGAGAATGTGGTTTTCGGGGCGCATAACTCGAACCATTCGACGGTAGTGTGGGGGTATGAGAATGGGGTGTTCGGGCAGGCCTGTGGCGGGGATGCGAAGGGTGCCGTCGGGTGTCACCACCGCCTGCTGGGGACGGAAGGGATGATTGAGATTGGTCGCGAAGGCATGGGCGCGCTGCGCGTACTGAGTGCGGGCCAGGCGTGGGAGGAGATTGATACGGGTGGGGAGGGCTGCCACGGTGCGGAGTTTGTGTATCGGTGTATCGCGGACATAGTGAATTGCCTGCGGAATGGGCAGGAGAGTCAAATGAACGCGCGGAATGCACTACGAGCGACGGAGCAGATTTTTGCGGCGTGGGAGTCGGCACGACGGCGAGGCTTGGTGCGGCTGCCACTTGAGATTGATGACAACCCGTTGGAGGCGATGGTAGCCGCGGGGGAATTGAGACCGACGCCTGCAGAGTAGACAGCAGATGGGTGGAAAGGCTCTCAGGTATTAGGGTGAGCTCAGTATTGAAAAATATGTAGCATCTGTGCTAATCTGATATGTAGACAGGGCAGTAGGCGTCCGTTTTGGAGAGCGGGCGACAAGTGTCCTGTACGCGGTTCGGTGCAGATCGGCGGGCGATAGGTATCAGCCCCGTGTCAGGATCGTAGGCGAACAACAGTGCGTATATGGCGGTAATTGGAGAGCAGAAATTGCGGCCCGATATTGCAGCACCATTCGAAGAGTGGGAGTGATGAGCCATGCGTAGCGGCGGAGCTTACGTGGTACTAGTCATCGTTGTTTCGGTTGCGGCAGGGATAGCGACGACGCAGGCTTCTGCATCAGGCGCGGCGAGTCCCGTAGTCACCCAGCAAGGCGATATTATCGAGCTCGAATTCGGGGAGCCCAGTACCCAGCAGACACTTGGGGGTGAGCATGGGCAGTCACGCATGTTCAAGGTGAGGGTGACCGCCGGCCAGCATGTGTTCGCACTACTGAACAAGACAAGTCGCTGGGAGTCAACGCTGTCCATAGCAGAGGGAGTGCAACCGCCAACGGGCGCGTCCAGCGAGTCCGATCAGGGCGTCGAGACGGTGGTAGCCGGCGGAGGGGATGGATACTGCTACATCAAGGTGACATGCAGAAGTGCCAATGCGGTTTATTTCACAGTAACTATGCAGAGGACGATGACTTTCCCCACGCTCACTCCGGGAACCACGGAGAACAGGGTGCGTTTGTCTTGGAATGGGGACGCAAGATGGTACCAGATGTCGGTGGCTGCCGCGGTGCAGTACTTTGCGCTGCTGGATAAGAGCAGCGCGTGGGGTTCGCACTTTTCGATAGCGTTTGGGCATCTGCCGGCGGCTCCGGAGCCGGGCTCAGCGCATTACAATGTGAGTAGCGATGATGCCATAGAAATGACACCGGCCAGCGACGGATACGTGTATGTGCGGGTGGAGAGCACCCATGATGGCACCGTGGAATTCAATCTGACGCCACATACGACCGGGACTTTTCCAACGCTGGTGATGGGCACTTCGCAGTCTAACAGGTACCTTGGGTGGAGTGGTGACGCGCACTGGTACCAGATGGCGCTGAGTGTGTCCGAGCCGACGCCGGCCTTTGTGCTGCTGGAAAAACAGAGCGCTTGGGCAACGCGGCTGTCAGTCAGAGAGGGTCATCTGCCGGGTGCGAGTGCGGTAACGATGGAATCAGATGACGCGGTGGAAATCACGTCAACTGGGAGCCGACATGCGTATGTGCGAGTGCAGAGTGAGAGCACGCTGGAGCGTAGCTACAGCATAACGGGGCACACGAAGACGACATTCCCGATGCTACGGCCAGGGCAAGTAACATCGGGTAACTACTTGCGGTGGGATGGAGACGCTCAATGGTACCAGATGGAGGCGCCGGCAGGTGAACCACTGTTTGTGCTGTTGGACAAGTGGTCGAGCTGGAATGCATTCCTGTCGCTGGCGACAAATAAGTTGCCTGATTTAGCGCCCCATAGCCGCCCCATGGACCAGTCAGTGGAGACTATTCCAGATGCGGACTCGTACTGCTATGTGAGAATTCAAAGCAATAGCAGAGGTGGGGGGATCTACAATATCACCCAGCACAATACGACGACCTTCCCGACGTTGACGCCGGGGCAGACGTTGACGGAGGAGCAGCTCGAGTGGGATGGTGACTGCAACTGGTATCAATTAGCCGTGGCCGCCGATGATACGGTCAGGGTGCGGCTGGACAAGCTGGGTACGTGGTTTTCGTACCTGGCGATGGCCTGTGGCAGGATTCCGCAAGAGCTGGGTCCGAGCAGCGACGGGAACCAAGATGCGGTGGTGCAGACTACGGAGGCCGGGTACTGCTATGTAAAGGTGCAGAGCAGCCACGTGGCGGGCGGCAAGTACAACCTGACGGCAACGATGGGCAAGCACGAGATAACTATCGTCGCGGGCCCGGCCGGAAATCCGAACCCGGTGGCCTCGGGGGGTGAAGTGCAATGCAGCGTGGAGGCGCGAGACACGTACCTGCATGGGTTGACGTACATGTGGCGCGCCGTGAACGAGGCGGGCGAAGCAGCCGGGACATTCGACAACCCGACGCTGCAGCATCCGGTGTGGACCGCTCCGGCAAATGACTCTTTCGGAGATCGAAAATACGAGCTGACGGTGACAATCACATGCTCGGAGGGACTCCAGACGAGTGCCACTTTCGAGCAGGCCGTAGAGCCGGGGCACGCAGTGCGCATCACCCGTGGCCCCAATGGAACACCGAACCCGGTGGCCTCAGGTGGTCAGGTACAGTGCGAGGCTACGGGGCGTGACAGCTTCGATCACCCGTTGACGTATACGTGGACGGCCACTGATGCGCACGGCACTCCGGCGGGCGCCTTCAATAACCCCGGGCAACAGAATCCCGTGTGGACCGCACCCGAGAACCTGACGACGGAGATAGTGCACTACCAACTCACGGTGACGGCGACGTGCAGCGAGGGGCTGCAGGCTAGACGCAGCTACATGCAGGGCGTGAATCCGAGACCGAGCGGCCCGCGGCCGGTGCCGTACCTTTGTGTGGACGATCATCCGGATGACGATGGGACGGCGCTGGACCTGGTATGGCCGCGGTCGGCTGATGATGAGGCTCCCGTGGTTCCGCCGCCAGGCAGCGTAGCGCCGGCGCAGGCATTGCCGGTGCGATACGACCTGTGGCGGAAGAAGGAGGGCGAGGCGGCACTGCAGCTTATCAATTCCTTTGATGGCGACGGCAGTGACGCCTATCACTACACCGACAACGGTTTGTTGCCGGCGACTGTTTACATCTACGCGGTCACCGCCTCGAACGCAAATGGGACCTCAAAGCCGGCGGTGCGGTGGCGGAAGACGGTGGACAATAATGCGGCCGAACCGGGGCCGGTAAGTGATCTGAGCTGTGCAGACCGGCCTGATGATCAGGGCAATGAAGTGCTGCTGAAGTGGAGCAAGTCGCCGGACGACGGCGCAGGATTGAACAGTGTGACGAGCTACAACATTTACCGACGCAGGTATCACGGCGGCACCTTTGTGCACGTAGCGAGGATCGAGGCCGACGGTTCGGCGCGGTATGAGTATGCGGACACCACGCTGACGAAGGGGCATGTGCTGCAATATGCAGTGCAGGCGTATGACGGGAACATGCAGTCGCAACCGGCGCTGTGCCAAGTGAAAGGGATTGACAACTTGGCGCCGGGGAATCCGCAGAACTTCGCGGTGGTCTCGGAGACGGAGGACAATGGTCGAGGCCTGCGGCTGTGCTGGGACGCTTCCGCCGATGATGGAAACGGTGGCGGGGATGTGGAACAGTACTGGTTGTGGCGGAAAGCATCTGGCGGCTCGCTGGAGGAAATAGCGAAGGTCAATGCGACCGGAGCAGCCGCGTATGTGTACGTGGACACAGGGCTGGAGGTGGAGAGACAATACGAGTACTTCATTCGTGCCTGGGACGGTAGTAACCAGTCGGGGCCCGAATACGGTGTAGGTAAGACGCACGACGAATTGGCTCCGCAGAAGCCGGAGGCGTTTGCGGCCGGATATCTGGGGAGCGGCTATGGCGTTGTGCTCACCTGGCATGCCTCGGCAGACGACGGTCAGGGCCTCAATGACGTGGTGAAGTACCGGGTCTGGCGGCGGATTATGGGGCCACAGGCAGTTCGGGAGGACCTCAAGCTGCTGGATGAAGTGCCGGCGACAGGCGCAGCTCGTTACACCTATAACAACCCGACTCCGGACGGGGTAATATGTGTGTATCTGCTGCAAGCCTGCGACGGGCACAACCACTCGGAACCAGCCTATGCAGAGGTGGAAACAACGGTGGGCACGGCGGCGACAAGTGGCGGTGTGTTGATAGTGAGTGCACTGACAACGCAGCAGCTCAGAGGTGAAATCGTCAATATCACCTACTCATTGTCTACGGGCGCGGATGTAGTCGTCGAGGTCCGCAATATCTGCGGGCGGCTGGTGGGGCGGATCGCGTGTGGGCCGACGTCGAGTGGAGTCAGGACGACGAGTTGGAATGCGCGCAACCTGAGCGGAGCGCAAGTTCCGTCGGGGATGTATCTGTGCACTGTGCTCGCACGCTCTAATGACGGCAGCGAGAGTCGTGCGGTAACGACTGTGCAACTGCAGCGATAGGGAAAGCGCCGTGGAGGCAAACAGGAATGAAAACCCCGCACCGGGATGATGATGCGGGGTTTTCTGCGTTCAGTGCAAAGAGGACGCCCGGCTCGTGCCTCTGAGCAGAAGACGAGCAAGCGACCATCCACAGCTGCGCCGAGCACATCGGTGGCGTCTGGGGAGCGGATCGGTCAGATACATTCCGGCGCTACCCGAGACTATTCGCGGACGATGGGTTTCTGGCCGACGGCGTCAGTGCGGCGCTCGATGGTGTAGATGGGGAACTCACCGCCGGCGTCGTCGAGCAGCCGCTGCCATGCGCGGTCGAAGACGGCTGCCTCGAGATGATCGGCCATATCATGCTGGCAGGCTGGATCCACTCGCAGGTCGAAGGCCTCGCCGAGTGTGCTGTTGACATCGGCGCGGATCCAGTGGGTGTCGTCAATGTAGCAGACAGCGTCGCCGTAGCGGCTGGTGACGTACTCGCGGGGCTGCCACTGGCCGTCGCCGCCGAGCAGCGGTACGAGACTCTTGCCGTCAAGTCCTTGGCCGGCTCCGATGCCGCTCAGCTCACAAATGGTTGCCTGGACATCAATATTATAGACCAATTCGTCAGCCACGGTTCCTGCGCCGTTTCCGTCGGGCATGTGGACCAGGAGCGGGAGGTGCATGACCCCCGGCCAGAGCGCATGGGAAGGCTTGCCGATGATGTCGAACTCGTTGTCGCCAAAGTTGGTGCCATGGTCGGAAGTGAATACGACGAGTGTGTTGTCGGTGAGGCCGAGGCGGTCGAGCTTATCCATCATCATGCCGAACCAGGTGTCGGTGAGAGTGACCAGACCGCTGTAGTGGGCGATGATGTCGGCGGTGGCGTCGTCGTCTATGCCCTGTTGCTCGCGGGTGGTGTAGCTGACGTGGAGGATAGTGGGGCCGTCATAGGAGGGGTCGGCGTAGAGCTGATGGTACATGGGCGGCGCTTCCCAGGGCTCGTGGGGGGCGAATGAGTCTATGCAGAGGTAGAAGGGCTCGGCATTGCGGTTGTCTTCGAGGAAATCCATCGCCCACTGGAACGTGCGAGCGGTGCAGGTGTCCTGCTCGTGGCGGCGCTCGGCGGTGTTGGCGAGATGGTAATGGTGGAGGTCGTAGGTGTCCGTGGGCCGGCCAGTGTGAGGCCGGTAGCCGTCGAGTTGTTCGTGGGTGACGGTGTTGACGGAGCGCCAGCGGTCCTGCTGCATGCCTCGGATGTACTCCCACTGCCAGAAGCCTCGGTAGAAATTGAATGCAGGGGCGAAGTAGGGGAGGGTGTCGGCGACAAAGCCGGTGTGGTAACCGGCTGCGGCGAGGCGTTCGGCAAGGCAGTCCTCATCGTTATCGAGAGGCTGCCAACCGGGAAGATAGACGATATCCCAGGAAACGGGTTGGTAGTTGCGGAAGGGATAGGCACGCCGGCCGGTGTGCATCGCCCGGCGAACGGGGATAGTGGGCAACGATTCCGGATATGCGCGCGTGAACTTGACGGCGCGGGTGGCGAACTCGTCAATGTT
>Ga0180432_10006600_pt1 | contig 15022 bp, 10 predicted proteins | sample SS_ome_10_FD_132414 | JGI IMG/M metagenome (GOLD analysis project Ga0180432, IMG submission 132414) | Hypersaline lake sediment archaeal communities from the Salton Sea, California, USA - SS_1_MS_2 metaG | ecosystem: Environmental > Aquatic > Non-marine Saline and Alkaline > Hypersaline >... | reverse complement strand
GTCCTGGCCGAAGTAGCCCCACTTGGCCTCGACATTGTCGAACTTGACGTCGCCTCGCAAGCCGGGACCGGTGTCCGTATTCCCGTAGGAAGCGAGCGCGCACATCCCATCGGAATGGTAGGGGTACTGGCTTGGGTTCCACTCCTGGAGGATGTGCGCCTCGATGGTCCAGGTGCCGTCCCAATCGGATCTCTCGCCATTCCAGTACGCGGACCGGAGCCAGTGATTGTTCGGATCGTTAGGGTCCCGGGTTCCCGTGGGACCGGCCGGATCGTACTGAAGCAGCATCCAGAACCCGTTGGCCTCGTCGGGTTCCGGATCAATCAACCTCGTGACGTGCTTGGGCTTGAAGTCGGTCCCGCTTATCCACTCGAACATGAAGTCGTTGTCGCCAGCCTCGTAGTCGATTCCGTAAGTGTTCCAAGTGGCCGGATCACCGTGGATCATTATCATCATCCCGCTGTCATTCGGTTCGCCAGGGTTGAACCTGAGCCTGCTCAGAATGTAGTGGGGCCCCGAGTTGTCGAAGAAGGCCGTGCTCGTGTTCGGGTCGTGGTCGAGATCATCCACGAAGACTGCCAAGAAGCCGTGGGGAGTAATCGGGTTCTTCTCGACGTAGAGTCTCAACTCGCCGTCGTTGGCGTCCACAATGAAGTTCAGCCCCATGAGCTTGGCGATGCCCCAGTGCGGGTTACAGGGGTCCCACAGGTTGGGGTCCCAAGGGGGGTCGGGATACATGTTGGGGTCGTCATTGGGGTTCCAGTTAGGGTCTTGCCAGATCGACCCGTCGCTGAAACTGTCGTAGTAGTCCGCGGCAAGTTCCGCGGGCGCCACAAGAAACGATGCGGTCACCAGTGCCGTTACGAGAATGGCTTTGCCTGACATGGTCTCCTCCTCTCGTGGGCTATACGACACCCAGACATGCGACCAAGAAAGGGGTCCGGGAGGTGCCGAAGAGACTGACGATGAGAGGCGCACTACGCGAAATGTGCCCCTTCTTTCCCGCGACACCTACCTTTATGACTCAATATATTATTACACAGGGGCAAGCGGTGGGCAAGCCAACAGTCGGGAAAAACGCAGCCAGGCCGATTTCTCTTTGTTCCCCGGCCAGCGCATGCCATACGGCGGCCACAGACGCGCCTGCGACCACCGCGCAGTCCGTGATCACCAAACAAGGGTTCAGGGATAGACCCGACCCAGCAATCGCGGGAACGGGATCGTCTCGCGGACGTGCTTCAACCCGCAGATCCACGCCAGCGTCCGCTCGAGACCCAGCCCGAACCCTCCGTGCGGCACGCTGCCGTACCGCCTCAGGTCGAGGTACCACTCGTAGGGCTCGCGCGGGAGTTGCTCGGCCTCGATCCGCTCGACGAGCGTCTCGTAGTCGTCTTCCCGCTGCGACCCGCCGATGATCTCGCCGTAGCCCTCGGGCGCCAGCAGATCGAAATTGTTCACCACGCGTGGGTCCTCGCGGTTGACGTACATGTAGAACGCCTTGGCCTGTTTGGGATAGTGCGTCACGAACGTCGGCTGATCGTGCCGCCGGCTGATGATCGTCTCGTCCGACCCACCCAGGTCGCTGCCCCACTCGAACCCGCGGGCGAGCGCCATGTGTTGTGGGAGGTTGCCGATCTCCTCGACCAGGTCGGCGTGCTCCTCGCGGGCGGCGGCGATCTGCTGGGCGAGCTGCTCGGCCTTGTACTTCTTGACGCCCGGTTGCGTGCGTTGGGACTCCATCCGATCGACGTCGGCGGCGAGCTGTTCGGCCCCGGCCTGCTTGTCCGCCAGATCGCGCTGTAGCACTTGCTGCGTCTCGTCGCTGTGGAGGACGTCGGCCGCCTGGCTATACGTTATTCGCTCGAACGGCTTTTGGACCCGCTCGAGCGGTCCGACGTCGCGCCCCAGCTCGTCCAGATCCGCGCGATGGTCCTCGAGCACGCGTGCGACCAGGGCGCAGACCAAGTCCTCGGCCACGGCCATCACCGCCTCGAGGTCGGCGTAGGCGATCTCCGGCTCGAGCATCCAGAACTCGGTCAGGTGTCGACGGGTCTTGCTCTTCTCGGCCCGAAACGTGGGCCCGAAACAATAGACCTTGCCGAACGACATGGCCGCCGCCTCGAGATACAACTGCCCCGTTTGGGCCAGATAGACCGGATCGCCGAAGTAGTCCACCTCGAACAGCGTGCTGGCCGCCTCGCCGATCGCCGGTGCGAAGATGGGCGTGTCGATCAGCGTGAACCCGTTGCGGTTCAGAAACGACCGCATCTCGTCGATCAGCGTGTGCCGGACCCGCAGGATCACGTGCTGCCGCTTCGACCGCAGCCACAGGTGACGGTGACGCATCAGGAAATCGACGCCGTGCGCCTTGGGCGTGATCGGGTACGGCTCGGCCTCATGGATGACCTCGGCCTCGGCGACGACCAGCTCGACCCCGCCCGGCGCCCGTTCGTCCAGCCGCACCGTCCCGGTCGCCGTCAACGACGATTCCTGCGGCAGACGCCGCAACCGATCGAACAGCTCGGCCGTCCGGTCCGTCTTCTCCAGGACGCACTGGCAGACGCCCGTCCCGTCGCGGACGACGACGAACGCCACCTTCCCGCTCGACCGCGATCGGTGCAGCCACCCGCGGATGCGCACCGTCTGGTCGGCGTGCTGCGTCAGTTCAGTGATCGCAACGTCATTCGTCGTTGTCATGCTTGCCCGATAACGGGCGTTCGCAGGGGCAAACTTCGCTCGTTCCTCGCGAAGCCTGCCCATGCCACCCGGCAAAGACGCTGAACACGTACACTTCTTATGGAGGTGGGTCCCCTTCGATCAGAACCGCTTGGCCAGGGCCGCGTCGATGCGGCTTCGGATCTCGGCGGCGCGTTGCAGCGTTTCGTCGACCTGTTCGCGCATCTGCTGGGCGGCGTTCTTGTCCTCGAGCTGCGACAGGTTGATGCGGACGTTCAACGACGCCGCCCGCGCGGCTGCCTCACATAGGATCGCTGCCACACCTGCGTCGCTCAGCAGGTACGGATTGCACACCGGCACCAGGCGCTCGACCTCCTCGAGCACCGCCACGGCTGTCGCGATGATCTCCTCGGGCACGGCGATGGCCGTCGTCAGCGCCAACCGGCTCCGCTCGGCCTTGGTCGGATCGTCCTTGGGCAGCTTGCTCGCCTCGCTGTACAGCCCGTACGCGGCGATGTCCTCGTCCACCAGCCGGCGGAACATCTCCTGCGCCCGGGCCAGCTTGGCCGCGATCGGCTTGACGGCCTCGTGAAACTGCTCGTATCGCTTGGGCTTCAGCGTGAACCCCGCCGACATCTGCGCCATCGTCGTGCCCAGCGCGGCGGCCAGCGACGACACGCTGCCCCCGCCGGGCGTCGGCAGGGCCGCGGCCGCGTCGTCCAGGAATCGCGTTATCGGCTCGTCGAAGTAGTTCGGTCCCTCGTCGGGCATATCGATCTCCTCACTGCGGACGGGTCTCAATCGACCGCGGCCGGCTTGATCCCGATCTCGACCTTTTCCGGCTTGGGCGTCACCACCGTGATGATCGGGTGCGTGATAAACTGCTTGGCCACCCGCTTGACCTCCTCGAGCGTCACCGCGTTGATCCGATCGGCGAGCTTGTCGTACGCGTCATAGCCCAACCCATACAGCTCGTCCAGCGCCGCGCGCATCGCCACCTGGCCGATCGTCCGGTTCTGGAGCCGCTCGGTGGTGACGATAATCCCTTTGGCCCGCGCCAACTCCTCAGCCGTGATCCCTCCCGCCGCCGCCTTCTCACACTGCTCGCGGAAGATCCGGTAGACCTCGCCGACCCGTTCGGGCTGGCAGCCCGCGTACATGCCGTAGTAGCCCGGCGCCAGCCCGACGAAGTTCATCGCGTGTACCTCGTACACCAGGTCGCGCGTCCCCTCGCGGAGTTCCCGGTGCAGCCAACCGCTCGGCAGGTAGGCACCGGACATGATGCAGTCGAGCACGTCCATCGCATACCGGTTGGCCGCGTCCGTGTAGCGGATCCCGCGATAGCCCATCATGATTCCCGCCACCGTCGGCTGCTTCGACCGCTTGACGTACAGCGTGTCGCCGACGATGGGCGATTCGGCGACGAGATTCAGCTCGCCCGCCTTGCCCGCTGGCAGCTTGCCGAACTCGGCCCGGACCAACGCCTCGGTCTTGGCCAGGTCGACGTCGCCGAAAACCGCCAACACGCCGTTGCCGCCCTTGAACCACTTGGCATGGTGCGCCTGGAGCGCGTCGGTCGTCAGGGCCTTGACTGACTCGGTCTGCCCGATTGGCATGAACCGGTAAGGGCTCTTGTCGAAAAACCGCTTGTGGAAGAACTTGCGGAGCTCGCTCCGCCACTGATCGTCGATCTGGTCGATGGCGTTCAGCACGCGCGGCCTCAACCGGTCCAATTCGGCCTGCGGGAACGACGGGTTCATCACCACGTCCGCGAACCACGGCAGCGCCTCGGCCAGATCCTCGGCCAGGACCTCGGCCGTGACATAGACCGTGTTGTTCCCGCTGTGGCCGCCGATCGACCCGCCGCGCGCATCGAAGAACGCGGCGATCTGCTCGGCCGTTCGTGTCTTCGTGCCGCGGATCGCCAGTTGGGCCACCAGGTTGCTGATCCCGTTGTCCTCACCCGACTCGGACAGCAGCCCACTCGCGAAGAACGCCTGCATCGTCACGATCGGCACCGACGGGTCCCGACGCAGCAGCACGCGCAGCCCGTTGTCGAGCGTGATCTTCTTGATCGGTCCGGGCCGCTCGGCGGGCTTGGCGGCCGCTTGATCCTTGGCGCCCTCGGGCAGCACCGCGATCGTCCCGAACACCTCAGGGCTGAGGTACTTGCGGGCCATCTCTCGGACCTGCTCGACCGTGACCTTCTGGATGTTGGCCACGTACGCGTCGCTGAAATGCGGATCGCCCGTGCTGATGAAATCCGACACCATCGTGCCGGCGACCGACTCGGCCGTCTGCTGACCGAACACGTGCTCCGCCGCCTTTTGGCGCTTCGCCTTGGCCAGCTCGGACGCCGAGATCAGCTCGGTGCGGACCTTCGTGATCTCGTCCAGCACCGCCTGCTTGCACGCCACCCGTTTGTCTGGGGCCGATACCACCATGATCGCGAAAATGCCCCGACCCCAGTGCGGCGTCCAACTGAAGCTCTGCACCGCGTAGGCGAGCTGCTTCTCGCGGACGACGGACTGAACCAGCCGCGAGCTCCGGCCTTCCGTCAGCACGTAACTCAGCACGTCGAGGGCGTACAGATCCGGATGCGTCAGCCGGATGCTCGGCCAGCACATCTGCATCAGCGCGGTGCTCTGGCTCATCTTCATCCGCTTGATCACCGTCCGCGGCGTCACCAGCGCCGGCTGTTCCGGCAGCAGGACCTCGGGCACCGGTCGACGCGCGAAATGCGCAAACGCCCTTCGGACGCTTCGCACCATTTCCTCGGCGTCGACGTCCCCCGCGATCGCCACCACCACGTTGTCGGGCACGTATCGCTCCCGCCAATACGCCAGGATCTCGTCCTTCGTCAGCTTCTGAACGATCGGCTGGTGGCCGATGATCGGAAAACGGGCCGGGTGCTGGTCGAACATCGTCTCCATCGTCAGGTACCACATCTGCCGCTGTGGATTGCCGACGTCCCGCTCCAGCTCCCGCTGCACCACGCCCCATTCCCGTTTGAACTCCGAATCGGGGAACGCCGCGTTGGTGATCCAATCGGCCAACAGATCGACCGCCTTGGGCATGTTCTCTCGGTCGGTGTTGATGTAGTACGTCGTATACCACATGCCCGTCGCGGCGTTGCTGTTGCCGCCGAGCGCTTCGAGGATCCGCTTGCTCTGCGCTTCGCCGCGCGTCTTGGTCGTCCCGCCGTGCAGCAGGTGTTCGAACAAATGGCTCAGCCCCGCGCCCAGGTACGCGTCCTCGTACAGGCTGCCCGTCTTGACGTACATCCGGACCGACACGACCGGCGCGGTCCGATGCTCCTTGGCGATCACCATCAGGCCGTTGCTCAGCTCCGCCACGATCTCACCAGGCCGATCGATCAGGCGCTTGCGCTCGTCGAGCGTCGCATCCGCCGGCTTCGACGTCGCCGACGCCGTCTCGCCGATCGCCGGCGTCGACAGACCCACCGCTACGACGGCGACGGCCAACAGCCCATGTGCCCTCGAGTGACACATCATGGATCTACTCCTCCTGCGGCTCCCCACCGGCGGTCAGTTCGTCCTCCAGCTCGTCCATGTAGGCCAGGCTCCGGTCCAACTGGCCCTTCAGGTGCTTGACGTGCAGCAGGCGCTTGACCCGATCGATCAGCTCCTGACGATCGATCGGCTTGGTCAGGTAGTCGTCCGTGCCGCTGTCCAGTCCCCGCTCGATGTCCATCGGCTCGTTCAACGCCGTCACCATCACCACCGGGATGTCCGCCGTGGCCGGGTCGGCCTTCATCTGCTTGCACACCTCGAACCCGGACATCTTCGGCATCATCACGTCGAGCAGCACCAGGTCCGGGTGTTCCTTGCGAATCACCTCGAGCGTCTGCTCGCCGTCGGTGGCCCGCAGCGTCTCCACACCGGGCAGATCCAGCATATACGCCTCGATCAGCTCCAGGTTCTGGAGGTTGTCATCCGCGATCAGGATCTTGCTCGGCGGCAGCGACGACGCCTTCTCCTTGCCCATGGCTTCGATTCCTTGCAGCGGCTGCGCGGAACCCGCGCCAACCGGAAACATGATTCGTCTTGAACGCGTGGATCATACCCGCCACCCCTACACACGCCAAGCCGCAGGGGCGCCCGTGATCACTCGACAGGGTGGCATGGTCAAGGAACGGCCCGGTAAGGCCGAGACTTGGCCATGTTCCGGGGACCACGCGCACCCTCACGGCCAAGCTCAGCCTCGTCCCTCGGGGTCGCTTGACCGTGCCACGCGCCGAAAACGTGCGCGCATCACTGTCCGCATCCTCTGGTCGATTCCCCTGTCCCACCTACCAGTTCGTAAACGCCCCGTCGTCGCGCGACAGGCGCGGGGCGTCCCACATCTGCATCGGACGACGCAGCGCTTCGGCCTCGTCGAACGTCACGCCCAACCCCGGTGCGGTCGGCATCCCAAACGCGTTGTCGACCAACCCCATCTGCTCGCCGAACACCTCCGGGAGCATCCCCGTCCCGCCACCCAGCTCCTGCACGGCGAAATTGTTGATCGCGAAATCCAGATGCACGCACGCGGCCGTGCTCACCGGGCCTAACGGGTTGTGAGGGATCACGTCGATGTAGTGTACCTCGCACCAGCCGGCGACCTTCCGGGCCTCGGTCAGACCCCCGACGTTGCACACGTCGATCCGGGCGTAGTCGCATAACCGCTCCTCGATGACCTGCCGGAACGCCCACTTGCTGCTGTATTGCTCGCCGACGGCTAGCGGAACCGCCGTCTGCTGCCTCACCGATCGCAGGGCCGACGGCTCCTCGCTTCGGATCGGGTCCTCCACGAAGAACGGCCGGTGCTCTTCAATACCGCGACACAACTGCACTGCGTGGATCGGGCTCAGCCGCGTGTGGGCGTCCAGGCACATGCGGATGGTCGGCCCGACGGCCTCGCGAACCGCCCGCCAACCCCGGATCGCGTTCTCGACCGCCTCGACCGGCTCGAACCGATCGGTCCCTGCGGCGCACCCCGGCGAGGACCGGATGTAACGCCAACCCTCCTTGACACGCTGCACCGCCGACGCGACCGCGCCATCGGTGTCCTCGCCCAACTCGGCGAAACCCACGTACACGTCCACCCGGTCGCGGCACTTGCCCCCCAACAGTTGATAGACCGGGACCCCCAGCGCCTTGCCCTTGATGTCCCACAGCGCGATGTCCACTGCCGAGATCGCCGCCGACAGGATCGTCCCGCCCGGGAAAAAGCCCCCGCGAAACAGCGTCTGCCAGATGTCCTCGATCTCGAACGGATCGCGCCCGACCAGCACCGGTTTGAAATGATCGATCGCCCCCTTCATCGCCAGCTCGCGTCCGCTGATGCCTCCCTCCCCGATCCCGTAGATCCCCTCGTCGGTCTCGACCTTGACGACGAACAGGTCTCGCCCGCTATGGATGCCGAACGCCTTCACGTCAGTGATCTTCATGTCCAGCGACTCCAGCCGGGTTCCACGTCTCGTTTCCACGAACGCCACGACTGACAGTCATGACGACCTGCTCCGTGCGTGCCGATGCCTCCACGCCACACGGGTCCGTCGGCAGTGTACGACGTTTGCCCCGCCTTTTCGACGGTTGGGGCCTGTATTCCTGCGTGTGTTTGCGTTATTGAGTGACTCATGCGGCTCGGACCCTACACGGGAATCGTCTTTGCCCTCCTGGTCTTCGTCGGCGCGACGATCTACCTGATCGGCGGGATCCATGTGGGCAGCGGCGGGGGGGACATGCCGCCGTTCCACATGGACGAGGCCCATAAGCTGGCCGAAACGTTCTACTACCACTTGTTCGTCGAACAACGGGATCTCGAACATCCCGCCTGGACGCAGGATTTCTACGCCAGAACCAACCCATCGGTGGGCAAGTACATCTTGGGAGCGGTCCTGGCCGCCACGGGCCATAACGTTCACGACCAGCGGTTGCAGGACGACTTCGAACGCATGTGGCGGAAACCTGGGCAACTGCGCACACGCGTGCCCGATGGCATGCTGCGAATCACGCGCGGCACCAGCGCCGTGTTCGGCGCGCTGGTCTGCGCGTTGCTATTCATCGTTGGTTACCGCGTTGGCGGTGTGGCGGCCGGCCTGATCGCAGCGCTGCTCGTGTTGGGGCATCCGTATTTCCAGCGATACGCGCAACGCGGTCTGACCGACACGATTCTCTGGTTTCACCTGGCGTTGATCGTCCCCGTTTCGTTCTGGGCGGCCAGCGTTCTTCAGCGACACTGGCGCCGAAGCGCCCCGGGCGGCGCCGCTCGCAGGTGGGGCATCGTTTCGGTGGCGGGCGTCCTGGTCCCCGGTCTGGTGATCGCCCTGGCGGCCGGCAGCAAACTCAACGGCGCCCTGGCCGGACCCGTCTACGTCGGCGGCCTGATCCTCGCAGCCCTCCCAGCCGCCGGCAACACCACGGTCTGGCGACGCCTGGGGCTGGCCGTGATCCTCATCGGCCTGACGGCCGTCGTCGCTGTCGCGATCTTCATCGCCGTCAACCCTTACTTCCATCATCACCCCATCGCCCGCGCAGCCGAAACGATGCGCGTCTATCGCGACTGGATGGTCAAGCAACAGGTCGACCCCGGCGGGGGGTTGTTCAGTCTCCGCCAGAAGGTCACGGCCGCGGGCTACTTCGCCTTGCACGGCCCCCTAATTCCGTTGTACCGGTACTACCTCGGAACGCTCGGCATTTGGCTGACGGTCTTGGGCTTCGCCGTCGGCGCGGTTCACCTCGTCGGCCGGTGCCTGCCGCCTCGACGGGACCTCCCCACGTCGCCCGCCGAGACTGCAACGCCCGAAACGCGCGCCACGACCGACGCGGCCATCGCGTTGTGTTGGATCGCCATCTGCGTCGTGGGAATCACGGTGTGGTTGCCCCTGGCCTGGCAACGTTATCTCTTGGTGCCCTATCTCGCCGTCTGCCTGACCGCCGGCATCGGGCTGGCCAGGCTTCCCGCGATCGGTTCATCCCTCATCGACGTGCTCAGCGGCGCGCGGACCGGACCGGGTCGATCTCGCTTGCTGGTTGGATCGGTCGTGGTCGTCGCCCTCTGGATCGTCCTTAGCCTGACCCCGTGGCTGATCGCGCCCGCCCTGTTGAACCCGATGGTGTTCCCCGAGGCCAGCCTGCGCGGACGGCACCGGTACTACGTTGCCGCGGTCGACGCCCATCCGTCCTCGCCCGTGCTGCACCGCCATCTCGGCCTGATCCGGCTGCGAGAGGGGCAGGGCCAGCAGGCCGCCCAGCAATTCGGAACCGCCCTGTCGCTGTTGCCGGACGACTCGACGAGTCGCTCTGCCGTCGCTGTACAACGCTGTTGTCTTCTGTATGATCTTGTGCGCGCGTACGCCGCCATGGGCGACTACCGCCGTGCGGCCGACGCCCTTCGGCGGCATCTGACCGCGCTCCAGGCGTTGCGCGATGGCATGGTATCTAAGGACCCCAGGGCGCGAGCGGCATTCGACCAGCTCATTACCGAACGCCGCCGCCCCCTGACGGGAATGACTCAAACACGCCTCAGCAGACCCCTTAGGGGCATCCGGCAGCGGCGTGGACGTTGAACAACATGGGAGGCCGACTACCGTGTCCACCAAGGTGATCGTCGTGATGCCCGCCTACAACGCGGCCAACACCCTTGAGCGGACGCTCGACGACATCCCGTCGGGCGTCGTCGACGAGGTCATCGTCGTCGACGACGTCAGCACCGACAACACCGTCGAGATCGCCAAGCGCCTGCCCGTCACGCTCATCCAACACGAACGTAATCTCGGCTACGGCGGCAACCAGAAGACCTGCTACGACGAGGCCCTTCGCCGCGGCGCCGACGTTGTCATCATGGTCCACCCGGACTACCAGTACGACAGCCGACTCGTGCCCCAATTCGCCGGCCTGCTCGAACTGGGCATTTGCGACGTGCTGCTGGGCAACCGCATCCGTACGCGCCGCGAGGCCCTGGACTGCGGCATGCCCGTCTACAAGTACATGTCCAACCGCATGCTCACCATCACCGAGAACATCCTGACCGGACAGAACCTCGGCGAGTGGCACAGCGGCTACCGCGGCTACCGACGCGAAGTGCTCGAGGCCCTCCCCTACCATCGCAACAGCAATGACTTCGTCTTCGACACCCAGTTCCTCGTTCAGGCCGTCAACTTCGGATTCAAGATCGGCGACGTGCCCGTCCCGGTCCGCTACATGGACGAGGCCAGCAGCATCAGCTTCCGCCGAAGCGTCACCTACGGCCTGAGCACCCTGGGCGTCGTCGCGCGATACTGGTTCCACCAGTTGGGCATAAAGAAGTCGCCCCTGTTCATGCCGAAGTAGACACGCGCACAAGCTGACATGTCCACAAGTCGACAAGTCAACAAGTCAATATAGGGGGTGATCGCCGCGCCTCAGCTTCGATTGGGCGACAGGGGTCGAGATGCCGCCCTTACTTTGACGTCTCGATCGTTCGGGCCAGTTCTGCGCGGGCGGCTAGAAGCTTGGCCGGGTCCTTCTCCCAATCGCGCCAGGTTCGGCCGATCCGCTTTGCGAACGTGATGGCCTTGTCGCGGCCGGCCTTGTTGGCCAGCAGGTGCAGGTACTCGTAGTCTTCCATGCCCTCGCGGATCTGCTTGAGTCGCATCGACAGAACCGGCCCGGCGAATCCGGCGTCGCGGCTCGGGTAGAACAGCATCCCCTCGCCGTTGTAGGCCAGCCGGAAACTCGGCTGGTCTAGCCACGGGTCCTTGACGTGACCCCAGTACACCGACGTCCAGTACAACAGCCCCGTCATCTGATAGCGGTAGTTGAGCCACGCCCACACGCGGTAGTTGAGCGGCGGGAAATCCATCTGCCAGAACAGCGGATCCTTGCCTCGCTGACACAGCGCGGTGTAGCTCCACAGCTCATCGCCCGCCGCCAGACGCTTCAGCGCGGTCGGCTCGTCGTGCAGCGGCCACAGCGGCACCCAGATGTCGACCGCGTCGTCCAGGTTGCCCCAGTCGGGGCGGCTCGGTTTGGTCTGTTCGGTGCAGAGGACGCGGATCTTGGGGGCGGCCTCGTGTACGACGGCGGCGCGGCGGCGGACGGTCTCGTACGCCTCCTTATCGTTCGGCTCGTCCAGGATGTAGACGTATGCGCATCCCAACCAGCCGTGCTTGGCCAGATACGCCTGCATGGCCGACAGGTAGCGCTTGGTCGCCTCGCGGTTCTTACCAGCCGGGTCGCCCGTGCAGCCGAACGGCACCTGGATCGCGTTGACGCGATGACGCTTCATGAACGCTGCCAGCTTGTCGTGCGTGGCCGACGGGTCGATTGAGCCGTTCGCGTTGGCCTTGGGCAGCAGGTGTCGCGGCACGTCGGGCGTGATGCGGTGGTTGGTCATGGCGGCCAGGTAGCGCTCCTCGATCGTGCGGAACTCGGGACTGCCCGGCTTGACCCCATGCGCCGCCGCCACGCGGTGGAATCCGCCGAAATGCGATCGGACCGTCGGCGTATCCGGCAGCGCGAACGACCAGACGTGCAACTCGACGGGGACGACCGCGGCCGCCTTGCCGGCCAGTTTCACGCGGACTTCGCCCCTGTAATCCCCCGGTGCGGCGTCGGCCGGGACGTGCAGATCGATCCAGAACGTCTCGGTGAACCCCCCCTGGATCTTCCGCGGGATCGCGTCGTACTTGGCGCCCTGCTTGTTCCGCCTTTCATGCCACTCGGTCAGCTTGCCGCCGTCGATAGGGTTGACGAACGGGATGAGCGCGTCGGGATACAGACCCACGCGCGCACTGCTGTTGTAGCTCGGCCGACGGACGTAGACGCAGTGCTCGCGGTAGCACGTTGCGCGCTTGCCCGCGATCTTGCGGCCGCCCTCGCCGACCAGATCCCCGACGGCGACGTCTTGGACGGTCACGCCTTCCTCGGCCGGCTGCACGGCGATCTGGAACGCCTCGTACTCATTCCGCGCCGCCGCGAGCTTGATCCCCCCACGCCCGGGCTTGGCGTTCAGCGGATCGATCCGCGTCACGCTGTCCATCGCCCACACGCGCACCGTCGCACCCGTTTCCCCGCGGACGTCGTTGTTCCGGCACGCAAGGAGGGTCAAGACCACACCCATCGTCAGGATCGAGCGAATCATGCCATCGTGCTCCTACGTTTGCGCCAGGGCCTCACGCCGCGCGCGCAACCTACGGACGCCCTGCCCGCTCGTCAAGCGACCACAGCGCCGGGCGAGGGGGACCGGCGTGCCCCGGCCCCGCGCCGTCCGACGTTGATCGACCGCAACGGCGTGATGAACCGCTTCAACACGCCTAGCTTGTTGTGATCACAAGACTAGCGAACGCATACCCCGCGCGGCGAGATCCCACGTTGCCTCCAGGCGACGCCGTCGTCATAATCGGGACAAACCACCGGCGCCGACACCTCGGGCCCTCAAATGTAAGCTCCTATCTCTCAGAAGCTTAGGACTTGGGTGGTCCGGTCTGGTTGCGTCGATGGTCTGGTATGCCGCTTGCCCGGGGTTCTCGCGGAGGTCCCGAAGGAGCGAGCCATGCGTTATCGGCCCATGCTCGAACAACTCGGTTGGTTCTTCCGCCGCAAGTACCGCATCATCTTCCTGACGGTGATGTCGTACGCGTCCCTGTGTTGAGCCGGCCGGACCCGACCGGCAGACCCACCTGCCATTACCACAGGCCGGCTCGAGTGGCCAACAACCCGGCCGAAGGCCCTTCGTCGGACTGCCATTCCCCAAACGAAACACCGTCATGCCCCGCTCGCCTGTCACCCCGCGACCGCTGCGTCTGACGCGCACGCCGGTCTCGTCCAACTCGGCCAGCCTCCTTTAGGGCGCGTCTTGATTTCGATGGCAAGGAGTGGCACGGTCAAGCGAAGTCGAGGGACGAGGCTGAGCTTGGCCGTGAGGTCGCCCGCAACCCTGGCAACATGGCCAAGGTCCGACCCTTGCGGGTCGTCCCTTGACCATGCCACGCGAATAGCATGGCCTCTTGGATGCACCGGTTATCCAGCGTGGCGGCTTGCAGCCGACTCGGCCGGCAGGTAGAACCAGCCCGTTTGGGAGGTCGGCCAGGGGATGGTCCGTCTGATCGTTCAATTCGTCAGTCTGGCCCTCGGCCACGGGTGCGTCGACGGCTGCGCGACGATGATCAACCCGCTGATCCGTGCCCGCGTGGACACGTTCGGCATGTCGCCCGAGGCGCTGGCCTGGCTGGTCACGGTGGTGATGACGCTCGCCTGTTCGTTTTCCCAGCCGCTGTTCGCCCTGTGGTCCGACCGGTGGGGCGCCCGATGGGTGGCGTTGACCGCGCCGTTTGTGGCGGGGGTGGGGATGGCCAAGGCCATCGAGACGACCAGCCCGGTGTGGATGGCGATCTGGCTGACGGCGAGCGGACTATCGGTGGCCGTCTACCACCCCACACCGGCGGCGATGGTGGGCGATCTGCTCCCGGACCGCCGGACGCTGTCGCTGGCCCTGTTTCTCGGCGGTGGGATGATCGGGCTCGGCATCGGGCCGATCGCGGTATCGTACATCCTGGAGAACCTCGGCCCAGACGGCGGGTGGTGGCTGTTGATCGTGGCCGCCCCGGTGTCGATTGCCTTGTTGGCGAGCTGCGGGACGGCCCGTCACCTGGGCGGGAAGTCGCAGACGCTCGGCTCGCTCAGGCAGGCCCTGCGGGGTCGGGGCAGGACGATGGGCCTCCTGGTCACCATCGCCTCCGCCCGCGCGCTGGCCACCATGGGCCCGACGCTGGGCATCACGCTGCTGACCGAGCGGCAGGGGACGACCATCACGTGGACGGGCTGGCTGCTGTCGGCCTTTCTGTTCAGCGGCGGCGTGACGGGTCTGGCCTCGGGCCTGGTGCTCAGGCCCGGGCGCGAACGCGAGATCCTGGTCGTCACGTCGGCGGCTGCGTTCGCCGCCATCGCGATCATGCCCTTCGGCGGGCCCGTGTTGATGCTGGCCTGTGCGATCGTGGCCGGCTCGGCCTTGCAGGGCGTCAACCCCCTGATCGTGGGGATGAGCCAGCGGATCCTGCCGTCCGGCTCGCGGATGGCGTCCTCGCTGGTGATGGGCTGGTCGTGGGGCGTCGGCGGGCTGTTGGGTCTGGTCGTGACGGTCATCGACCCGATCGAATGGGCCTTTGTCGGTCTGGGGTTCGTGATGATCCCTGCGGGCGTGTTGGCGCTCAAGCTGCCGGTCCTGCCGGCCGAGACGGGCACGGCCATCGTCGACGGCCCGTCGCTATTGGACGGAAACTGACCCCGCCGCCCCGGTAGTGGCATCTGACGCCGCGGTGCGGCGGCGAATGGAGCGCAGGGGCATGGCTGAGATAATCGGC
>Ga0180432_10006599_pt1 | contig 15023 bp, 12 predicted proteins | sample SS_ome_10_FD_132414 | JGI IMG/M metagenome (GOLD analysis project Ga0180432, IMG submission 132414) | Hypersaline lake sediment archaeal communities from the Salton Sea, California, USA - SS_1_MS_2 metaG | ecosystem: Environmental > Aquatic > Non-marine Saline and Alkaline > Hypersaline >... | reverse complement strand
CGACTTTGCCCAACCCTTCGGCGGCGTGTTTACGCACACTCCACTCTTCGTCCTTGAGTGCCTTCACCAGCGGGCGAATGCACGTGCGACTACCGACGTCGCCCAGACCGCGTGCGGCAGTCAGACGGGTCACCCAGTCTTCGTCACCGAGCATATGGCTGAGGTGTTCGACGACGTGATATGTACCCACGTGTGCGAGACCCTCAACTGCTGCACAGCGGATGTCCTTCTTGGGGTGGTCGAGGAGCGCAACGAGATAGCGGACAACCGAAGGTTTGCCAATCTGGCCGAGAGCTATCGCGGCGTAGTGCACGACCCGCGTGTTGTCGTCATCGAGCGCGATTATGAGGCCGTCTCGAGCCTTCTCGTCACCTATCTCCCCCAGAATCTCAGCTACCCATCTGCGCACAACGTAGTCGGGGCAGACCAACTGCTCGAGCAGATGCGGCACTGAGGCTCGCCCGATGGCCATCAGGGAGTTCGCAGCGGCTCGTTGTACGTCCACGCTCGGCGACGACAGCGCTCTGATCAGCGGCTCGATCGCGATAGTGCTCCTGATCTTACCCAGCGCCTCCGCCGATGCCTTTGCCAACTCAACATTGTCCATCTCCAGCACGTCTACCAGCGGCTCGATTGCCTTCTTGTTATTGAGCTCGCCGAGTGCAGTGACCGCCGCACGTTGCACCTCAATGTTCTGGTCATTGAGTCGCTTGACGAGGTCAAGTGCTACTGAACGGTCGCCGATATCGCCGAGCGCTTCGGCCGCCCATCTGCGAGCAGATTGATCCTTGCCGATAAGAGCGTCAAGCAACGGCTCAACTGCCGACTGCCCAATGCACGTAAGTGCCTTGGCGGTACATCGCTGAACGTTCTTCGATGAGTCGCTGAGACTTGTCACAAGATTCGGGACTGCCTCTTCGGCGCGTAGCTCCCCCAGACACTGCGCCGCCGCCATCCTAATCTTATAGTCCTTATGTTCCAGCAACTCAAGAAGTACTGGCACCGCCTTGTCGCCCATCTTCGCGAGCTCTTCATTGATGGCCTCGCGCGAGGTAGAGGTGGCCGATAGCAACTCCAATAATTGCTGTTTGACCTTCTTGTTTCCTGCTGCCAAGCTACGAACCCCCTGCTGATGCTATCTCGCCGGCAATAGCCTTGTACTAATCTGCGCAGCATATGAGAACTTTACGACCATACATCATTGATCGCGCCGACGGTAGCGCACATAGCCGCCGTTCACAGGCCCTCACACACATCGCTATATTCGCTCGCCGGGGGAAAAAAGAGAAGGTTGTGCCATTTCCTGCCACACGAAGTTCCAGACATAACAAACTTGTCCCGCCTGAGCCATCGCTCCTCGCAGGTTGCCACTAACAAGTTTCCACTGACAGGACGGCCACTCGCATGTCCCGAATCGGCCGGGGCGTCGTTCCCGCGCAACGACCGAGTTCACTGCTGTGGCGGCGACGCCGGCTCATCAACCGGTTCCACGGGTGGCTCAACCTCGCGCGGTGCTGTCGGCTCGACTCCGCTCTCACTCTCGGCAGCGGGTTCAGCATCCACGTCGGGTGCTTGCGGCTCCTCTGGTACTGCCTCGTCTGGAGAAGATTGGCTAAAGCCTTTGAGGTCCGCGTGAGCAAACTTGCTCTTGAGGCCATTGAACTGGTCCTGTATTACTTCCTGGTGACTGGCGATCATCTGTCTGGCATCAATGATGAACTGCTTCTTGCGCATTGCGTGCCCGGCCCACTGCTGGTCATCGAACTGATTGGCCTCTGAGCCGATAAGAGTCAGTTGCGCTTCGGCGTTTTCCAGCAACTCTAGCGCCCTGTTGATGTTGCCGGATTCGGCCTCAGCAACGGCGCTGTCAACATTGCTCACGACGATGCCAAACTTCGCCTGATAGGAAGCAATGCGCGCTGCCTTCGCCTCCAGAGCTTTCTCGCGCAGTTCCCTCAGATGCAAGGAGTAGAAAATCGAGGCCGCAGCAATGGCGATGAGGAGAATGAACAATATCGCCGTCACGCCCCGGCAACCCCCGCCTTGTGACGGTGGCGGCGGTTTGCTCGGCCCCAGGTCAATGTCGAGGTCGTCATCTTGGGAAGCTTCCGCTTCTTCGACTTCTTCCTGCTCTTCAGCTTCGTTGCCTTTGTCTTCAGCCATCTAGTAGCCCTCCCACTCCAGAATCACGCTGATCAAATTCAACACGCACCACAATTGAGCGCAAGAAACCGCGGAAAACCGTATCATTATAACGAATCCAAGGCACAAAGTCAATGTGTGTCTAAATGTGTGGTGGTGTACTGTAACCCCGTCTGCGGATGATGCACATACTCAGACAGACAGCCGGCGGGTGCCCTCGATATCGCGATGGTGTTGGTTGTGAATTGCACCAGATGCTCACTCCCCAATCACCCCCGCAAATACTCTACCACATTCGTCACATTTGCTACATCCACAACCGCAACAGAACAGCCGCAAGCCCCAGGTAAATGAGTATGGCGACGGCGTCGTTTGCCGTACTTACCAGCGGCCCGGAGGCGACGGCGGGGTCTATTCCGATGCGGTTGAAGAAAAGAGGCACGATGGCACCCAAAATGGAGGCCCATGTGACGGCGCATAGCATCGCCAGCCCGACCACCACGCCCATCTCCCAGGTCCCGAGCAGCAGATGCCCGGCCACTCCGGCGGTGATTGCCGTCAGCAGCGCAAGCACCAGTCCTGTTATCGCCTGTCGGAGCATCATCCGGACCACATTCTTGCTCTGCACATAGCCCAGCGACAAGGCTCGGACCATAATCGTGGCTGACTGCAAGCCGGCATTACCACTGGTGGCGGCGATGACGGGAATGAACGCCGTCAATTCTACATAGGCTTTCAGAAGGTCTTCGAACGAGGTGATGACAGATGCCGAGATCAGCGTACCGGCGAAACAGACCGCCAGCCAGGGCAAGCGGAGCCAGGTGACCTGCAGACTGGATTGGGCGAGCCGGTCCTTGGGACTGGTGCCCGCGAAACGGGCGATGTCCTCAGTGTGCTCATCCTGCAGCGCATCTATGATGTCGTCGAAGGTGACCTGCCCGAGTAGTTGCCCCACTTCATTCACTACCGGCAAGGCCCGCAGGTCGTACTGATCAACGAGTCTGACCGCCTCGGACTGATGCGTCTCGGGCGTAACCGCAACGACATCGCCCACCATAAACTCACCGAGTTGTTGCTCAGGGGGCGCTGTCACCAGCTCCGCCATGTCCACGACCCCGCAGAGAGCACGATGCTCGTCAATCACATAGATGTACAGGAGGCTCTCGGGCGGTATCCGCTGGGTCTTTATGTGTGCAATCACATCACCGGCAGTGACATCCATAGGCGCGTGAACGACCTCTGATGTCATCAGGCCGCCGGCTGTCTCGGCTGCATGACCGCTGAGTTGCTCGAGTTCGGCCGAGTACTGGTCCGGAATCCGCTCGAGTATGCGGTGCATCTGGTCGTGCCCCAGCAAGTTGAGCAGATCGGCCCCGACATCAGGTGGTACGAGGTCTATGATCCGGGCCATTGCTTGGTCATCGGTGCCCTCGGCCAACTCGACGGCGACTTCGTCGTCAACTTCCTCCAGCACGACACCGGAGTCTTCAGGGCTGAGCAGTACGAAGACCGCTTCACGCTGTTGGCGGTTCAGGTCGCGCATGGCTATGGCGATATCAATGGGGTGATAGCCGGCGATGAGGCTCTGCAGGACCGCAGGCACGCCGGCCGCGATGGCTGCACCAAGTGCTGCTGCCACCTGCTTCGACTCCTGTGCTTTGCGCTCCCCGTTCTGGCGCAATGTAGCTCTCCTCGTATTTGGCTTTTCGGGTAGCTCGGGCCTAACTGTCCTCGAAGCCGGCCCCATCCTCCGCGCTCTCGTGCATCAGACTCCCCAGCGCCGCATAGGTCCGCAAGTAGCGGTCGAACAACGCGTCATACACCCCGGTGTTCGCGGCGTTAGGCTCGACCTCGGCGCTGAGCCGAACCATCTGTTGCGAGGCCTCACCGACGCCGGCGTACAAACCTCCACCCGTAGCCGCGCAGATGGCAGTGCCAAGTGCCGCGGCCTGCGGTTGCCGGGTGAGCAGTAGCGGCATCTGTAACACATCCGCATGTATCTGCATCCAGAGACGGCTGCGCGTGCCGCCACCACAGGCGCGGAGGCTTGCTGTTTGGACTCCGGCCCCGGCAAGGTCCTCAATAATATGGCGACCTCCCATCGCCGTGCCCTCGTAGATGGCACGCAACAGGTGGCCGATGCCATGACGCAGGCTCAACCCCCAGATAGCCCCGCGTGCGAGTGGATCACGTAATGGTACACGGTTGCCTTGCCAGTAATCCAGCACTACCAACCCTTCGGCTCCGGCAGGTGTCGCTGCCGCCTGCGCGTCGAGGGCCTCGAAGCGATCTCCGCAACCTGGCGCTTGTGGGTATCCGAAGTTGTCCGCAAGCCAGGAGACTACCGAGCCGGTTGCCGCCTGGGCTCCCTCTAACACCCACAACCCACGAATCATGGCCTCGGGAAACGGACCCCACCAGTGGGACCCGAAGATCGCCTCGGCGCTGAGAGCCACCAGGCACGACGAAGAACCGATAGCGGTCCCAACCTGACCTGCCTCGACGACCCCGATACCGAGCATCGCCGTATGGGCATCAATACCGCCGGCAGCTACGGGAATGCCGGAGGACAATTGCAGCTGTTCGGCCGCTGTCGCACTCAACTCGCCGGCCTGCGCGCCCATTGGCAGCACGGTCCGCGGCCATTTGTCCTGCAGCTCGCTGATGCCCAATTCCGCCAGCAGTTGTGTCGGCCACCCACCCTCAACGCTCACATAATGCGACTTGCAGGAAACTATGTCCAGGGAGGTCGTCCACTCGCCGGTGAGCTTATGTGTGAGCCAGTCAACCTGTTCGACGAGCAGGTCGGCCTGCTCGTAGAGGTCCGGTTGATTGTCTCGCAGCCACATCGCCCGAGGGATGTTCCACTCTGGCGACTCAACGCCGCCGGCGTATCTGAGGCGCGGGTCGCCGGTGGCTGTCACTTCGTCAGCCTGCCGTGTCGCGCGCTGGTCCATCCACATGATCGCAGGGCGCAGTGGCTCACCGTTTCCCGCGACTGCTACGGTCGTGGATGAGGTGCCGCTCACGGAAATGCCGGCAATGTCGCGGGCTGTAATCCCGGCTTGAGCCACCGCCTGAGGCACTGCCACCCTGACTGCCTCCCACCACAGCCGGGGTTCCTGCTCCGCCCATGCCACGTGCGGGTAGGCGGTCGGATAAACCTGGGAGCCGCAGCCGAGCTCTGTCCCCCGGACATCAACGACGAGCGCGCGCAGACTCTGTGTGCCCGCGTCTATGCCCAGCAGATAGGGACCGCGCTGTGCCATGCGTTACTCTCCTGGCCGGCGAACACCGGGCGGCGGTTCGCCTACCAGGTGTCGTGGTGTACATTTTCCAGCGGCCCGGCAGGTTTCGGCTTGGCGGGCTTATCCGGATGGCCACAGGCGATGATCGCCGACACGCGGATGTTCTCAGGGATTTGCAGCACCTCACGGATGTAGTCCTCGCGGTCGTAGCCGCGCTCCTCGCTGCCGCGAATCCCGACCCAACAGGTGCCGAGCCCGAAGTCCGCCGCCTGCAGCAGGATGTTCTCCGTCACCGCCGCGCAGTCCTCAGGCCACCAGTGAGCAGACGCCTCGGCATCGCCACATACGGCGAATACCACCGGCGATTCGGCGCAAAAATACGACCACTCGTGAGTCTCGGCGAGCTTCTGGCGCAGCCCCGCATCGCGCACGACTATGATGTGCCAGGGCCGCACATTCATTCCCGAAGGGGCCCGCATCCCCGCCGCAACTATCTCGTTGACCTCCTCTTCGCTGACCGGCTCGGCGCTGTACGACCGACAACTGTAACGCTCTGCAATTGCTTTCAGCATCTGAATACCTCCTGCTTAGGTTTTCGGGGCGCGCTCAGTCCCCATCTCTCAGATGGATGTGGCAGTGGGTATGCGCTTGTCCGGTGGCGTCTCGCCATCCATTTCGTAGAGTTCGTCCCGCATTTCGGCGATGCGGTGCATTACGGTTTCGGTCGCGGACAGCACTGTCGCCTTTCTTCCCGTTCCAGGCTCAGGGCTTCCCACATAGATTGGCTCGCCGAACCTGACGGCCACCTTGCCTCGGTGCAGGTACCAGGCTCTGCGGGGCAGTACCTGTTCAGTGCCCTTGAGTGCGCAAGGGATGATGCCAACGCCTGCCAGTTGCGCAATGAAGGCCACTCCCGGAAGGCCCTCCTGAACCGAACCGTCGGGACTGCGTTCGCCGCCCGGAAACATCGTCACTAGCTCGCCCGCCTGGAGTAGTCGCACTGCATGGCGCATCGCCGTTCGGTCGGCACTACTCCGCTCGACTGGAAAGGCGTAGTTCTTTCTGATGAACCAGCCAAAGAGCGGAATCTCGAACAGCTCACGCTTGGCAACGAAGTAGGTCCGCCGTGGCAACGCAGCAGCCACCACCGGCGGATCTACGTAGGAGATGTGATTCGCAGCGATAAGAGCCCCCTCCTTGGGCACGTTCTCCACCCCATAGACATCATAGCCCCCACACAGGCGCATCAAACTCGACGTGCCCCGGCACGTCAACCGCTGGTGCGGCCAGGTCCAGCTTCTTAGCGGCTCGGGTTCCTTACGCACTTGTCTCAGCTTCCTCTTCCTCGGCGATGCGACAGACTTGCTCGATCACCTGGGCAAGCTCCATCCCGTCGGAGACTATCTCGAGGGCATCATCAGCTTTGCGCAGCGGTGCCAGATCGCGGGAGCTGTCACGCCGATCGCGCTCGATCTGCTCGCCGAGGACCTGCTCGAAGGTAATATCCGGGTGCTTCTTTCGGAGTTGCAGGAGCCGTCGCCGGGCCCGTTCCTCGGGCGATGCCGTCAGGAATATTTTCACGTCGGCGTCCGGCAGGACAACCGTGCCGATGTCGCGACCCTCGACCACGCAGCCGGCGTGTCTGGCCAATTCCCGCTGCACACTCAGCAGGCTCTCCCTTACCTTCGGCAGCGCCGATACCGGCGACGACATGGCACTGACCTCCGGCAGCCGCACCTTCTCTTCCAAATCAATCCCGTTAATGAAGATGTGCTGCGCACCTTCCACGCGACGAAACTCGACGCTGATCCGACCGGCCAGCGCGCCGATTGCCTCGCCGTCCTGTTCAATCCGCAGGCCTGCCGCCATCGCCAAATATGCCACTGCTCGGTAGATCGCCCCGGTATCAACATAGACGTATCCCAGCCGGTCGGCAACACCGCGAGCCACGCTGCTCTTGCCCGCGCCGGCCGGGCCGTCTATCGCTATCGTTAGCTTCCTGTTACCCGTGGCGTTTCCCCTCCGGCCGACGCCGATACCGGTTCAGTTGGTCTCGGTGTCGGGATACATTCGGTCGCGAAAGTCTTTCGCTGCTGCCAGCAGCCGGGCTACCCTATCCCAGTTCTCGTTCTCGATGGCGGTGATGAAGTCGCCCGTGGCATCCTGCAACTGCCTGGCGGCCGGCAAGATGTGCTCGGCATTCTCGGCAAGTATGTCTCGCCACATCTCGACATTCGAGGCTGCAATCCTCGTCGTATCACGCAACCCACCGGCCGCGAACCTGACGACCTCTTCGGGGTCTGCCGCGCTGATGGCCAGACACAGAGCCGAGGAGGAAATGTGCGCCAGGTGACTCGACAGGGCGAGTATCTGGTCATGGCGTTGTGGCTCTACCACCAGCGGGCGCCCACCAATGCCGCATACAAGTTGCTTCAGCCGGGTCAGGTGTGCCTCGCCGGCCTGGCCCGGGCACAGCAGGTAGGTGCTGCCCGCAAAGAGGTCGGCCGAGGCGCTGGCAGGGCCATGCTTCTCACTGCCGGCCATCGGGTGGCCGCCGATGAACGCCACTTCATCTCCTAACATATGCCGCGCCCACTCACAAATCCGCGACTTCGTACTGCCGGCGTCTGTCACCAGGCACTCCGCTGCCACATGTGGGGCGATCTGTGCCATTACCGGCCTCATCGCGCCGACAGGCACCGCCAGATACACCAGGTCGGCACCCCTCACCGCTTCCGTCGCATCCGGCGTTGTCGCATCCGCAGCGCCGATATCAACGGCAGTGGCCAGCGTCTCCGGTGAGCGCGCGACGCCGACAACATGGCCGAGTAAGCCCGCCGCCTTGCCGGCCAATGCAAAGCTGGCCCCGATCTGCCCAATCCCGATAATCGCTACTTGCTTGTAGAGCACGGGTATAGTTACTCCTTGTGGTCGGAGTCCCCCAATTGCACGTCGAGTGCCGAGCTCAACTTCCGCATTCTGTCCATGAGGCGCTGGAAATTCCGCGTCGTAAGCTGTTGCGCACTATCGCAGAGCGCGCGGTCGGGGTGAGGATGCACTTCGATCATCACGCCGTCGGCCCCCGCCGCCATCGCCGCAAGTGTCATCGGGGCAACCAGTGAATGGTGCCCCGTCGAGTGACTTGGATCAACGATGATGGGGAGGTGAGTCTCCTGCTTAGCGGCGGCCATCCCAGCGAGGTCGAGTGTGAAGCGAGTGATCGTTTCAAAGGTGCGCAGGCCCCGCTCGCAGAGGATGACATCAAAATTCCCCTCCGAGGCCACGTACTCCGCCGCCTTCAGCCATTCCTCTACCGTCGCCGACAGGCCCCGTTTGAGTACTACCGGCTTTCCGCTCCTGCCGGCGCTCAGGAGCAGGTCGTAGTTCTGCATATTGCGTGCGCCGATTTGGATGGCGTCGGCGTACTCGGCAACCAGGTCAATATGGCTGACATCACGGGCCTCAGTGACTATCGGCAGACCGGTCTCGGCCCCCGCCGCAGCCAGAATCTTGAGCCCCTCCTCGCCCAGGCCCTGGAAGTCATAGGGCGATGTGCGCGGCTTGAAGGCCCCGCCGCGCAGGCACGTAGCCCCGGCCGCCTTGACTGCTCGTGCAGCCTCCAGCGTCTGCTGCTCGCTCTCCACAGTGCACGGGCCGGCGATGACCCCAAACTGGCCACGCCCGAACGCAGCGTCCCCGATATACACGATGCTCGTCTCTTCCCGATATTCCCGACTTACCAGCTTGTAGGGCCGCAGAATCGGCACCACCCGCTCAACGTTGAGCAGTGCCATAAGTTGTTGTGACGCCGACCGTTTCTCGCCGTCAGGAGTGCCTATAGCACCGATGAGTGTGCGCTCAACGCCGCGTGAGATGTGATGGCCGTAGCCCCTGTTCTCCAGCGCATCCACTACCCGTTGGACATCTGTGTCTGTTGCCTTGCTGCTCATTACGATGATCATATCGCGTACCTTCGTGTCTTACGAGGCATCACCGTTCTCCAGCGGGTGCCTCGGGTTCTATTATTGTGTGATGGACTTTCTGTAGGAGGTACCAATGACGCGACGATGCGAAACTCCGCAGGCGCATACATCGAAACAGCCCTGCATGCGGGGGCATTCGTCGCGTCTTGTCGGCGTCTTGTCGGCGTCTCTCCGGCGTCGTTTCCCCCGGCTCACGCACTGCCGCGCAAGCCTTTGCCCAGCCGCTGCCCCCGTCGCTATTCAGCTACTTCATTCAGCGCCTCGATTAGCGCCTTGATGAAGCTTTGTTTGTGCTCAAGTGTGCCGATGGTCACCCGTATCCACGTATGCAGCCCGAAGATGTCGCCGGTGCGCACAGTTATTCCTCTCCGCATCAGCGCATCGAAGATCGCTCGCGAATCACGCCCGGTGTTGACCAGCACAAAATTCCCCTGCGTGGGCACGTACTCCAGTCCCATCAAATCGAGCTGCTCGTAGAGGTATGCCTTGCCCTCGGCGACCATTTGCACCGAACGGCGGACATGTTCGCGGTCTTTGAGGCTGGCCAGCGCCGCCACCTGGGCCATCGAGCTGACATTGAACGGCTCGCGCACCAACTTCAGAGCGTCCGCCACGGACTTGGAGCAAGCGCCGTAACCAATCCGCAGGCCGGCAAGCGCATAGACCTTGCTGAAGGTACGCAGGACCGCTACCTTGCGACCCTCGCGCACGTAAGTCAGCGTGTCCGGGAAAGCCGGATCATCAACATACTCGAAGTAAGCCTCATCGAAAATCACCACGACGTGGTCGGGCATTCGGTTCATAAACTCCTCGACCTGCCGCGCCGTAACGATCGTGCCGGTCGGGTTGCAGGGGTTGCCGATGAAGATCAGCTTCGTCTTGTCAGTTACCGCTGCGGCCATCGCGTCCAGGTCATGGTCGAAACCCTTTGCCGGTACCTGCACTGCGACGCAATCGCTCAAATATGCGGTGATGGGGTACATCGCGAACGGGTACTGCGAGAACACGATCTCCTCACCGGGATTGAGGAACGCGAGACCGAGCATGTGGATGACCTCATCGGATCCGCGACCGACGATGATGTTATCAGCCAGCACCTGCAGGTGGTCGGCTAGGGCCTGCGTCAGCTTGACACACAGCGGGTCGGGATATACCGCCGTTTCGGCGGCAGCGTCCTGCATCGCCTTGATCGCCAGCGGCGAAGGCCCGAGTGGATGCTCATTGGAGGCCAGTTTGATGACATCGCTGATGCCAAGCTCTGCGAACACCTCGGCGGAACTCTTGCCCGGAGAGTACGGTGTAATGCGCTTGACTGTAGGGCGGACAAGGTCGCGGACACGGAACATCATAGTTCATCCTTTCGCCGGAATCACCGACTCCGGCCGGCATCAGGGCAAGTCTCGGCACTCCGCACACAACTGCCGGCATACGGCGCACACCGGCATCTGTCGGTGGTGAATTCGGGCATGGCGTCTCGTCAAATGCCAGCGTGAAACTGCCGGAATACACTACCTTTTACCACAACGCCCGCCAATTGACAAGGTGAGTAGTTGTCACTGGGCCGACGCGGCTGTCATCGCTACCATTCTACTCTGATGCCTGGTTGTGCTATAATCGCCGACAATTGCGCGGTGATAGCAGAAGCCCGTGCCGGCGAGTAGCTCAAAAAACAGGGTGACGTGATTGGACTACCGAACACGCTTGCAGCAAGAGCGGCGCAAGCGTCAGGCCCTATTCCTGGCGCTGATACCAGCCGTGATAGTCGGCGCCACGCTCGTCGGTATTCTCCTGCGAGCGCTGGCCGCAAGCGCCGTGGCATGGACCTACGAGGGCCCAAAAGACAATTTCGCCATACCTGCAGTCAGCGGCAATGTCATCGTAGCGGTCTTCTCCGAAGGGCAAGTGCACTGCCTGCGTGTCCTTGACGGTTCGCAGGCGTGGCCGACCGCGTTCTACTGCTCGCAGCGTTTGCTCAACGCAGCGGCGATAGTAGGCGATACGGCCGTGATATGCTCTGACTACGGCAAGGTCTATGGGTTGGACATCAGCAATGGTGAGAGACGTTGGTCGCGGGAACTCACCGGGTTGTTACGAGGTGAGCCTGCCGTCACTGGCACGCTGGCCTACGTCGCCACCCGTGCGGGCAAGGTCTATGAGTTGGATACGCAGACCGGCCGGCACCAGCTCCTGGCCGACACCCAGGTGCCGTTCTGTGCCAGCCCGGCGCTTTGTGGCGACGTGCTAGTGGCCGCAGGCTTCGACGGCGCGATAGTAGCCATCGAGATACCCGCAGGCAACCTGCGCTGGCGTAAGCGCGCCGATGCCACCTTCGTCGCACCGGTGGCCCAAGTGGGTCAGCTCGTCGCAATCGGCTCCGACCAGGGACGCATGTACGTATTCGACCCGCAGACGGGGAGCATTATATACACCTTCGAGGCCGCAGGTCTAATCAGGACTGCGGCTGTCGGCCTCGATGATACCATGTTCTTCTGTGACAGCGACGGTTGGCTCTACAGTTGTGACGCAGCTACCGGAGCATCCCGCTTCCGCAGACGCATTGGCGACTCGCTGCAAGCGGGCCCGATTGTCTACCGCGATGCGCTCTATTGCCTGGTGGATGGCGACCGCGTTGTCGAACTGGACCATCAGGGCTCTGTCCGGCGTAGCTGGCGCGGATATCACGGCGCGTGCCACCTAGCTCTGGGATCCGGCTACATCGTGGTCGGCACACATACCGGCAGGCTATATGGCATCGAGCCTTAGCACTGAGGACACGGGCCTTGAGTACACTGCAGACCTCCCAGCATAGCCACGGCAATCAACTCGACCTCAGGACATTCATTCTGGGCGTGTCCAACGGTGCGGTCTATATGGCCGCCCGCGCCTGCATAGATCCTGAGATGCTGCTCCCTGCCTTCGCCATCCAAATGATGGCAGGCAATGTCGTATGGGTTGGGATGATCTCGACATTGTTCGCTGCCGGATGGTTCTGGCCCCAGATCATCGTTGCCCGCTACCTCGAGACACGCACCCACCTGATGCCCACCTACCTCGCCTCGGTGGTCGTACGCTGTACGTGTGCCGCCTTGATACCCGTCGCCGTCTATTACTGGGGACCCGCCCGACCCCAACTGGCTTTCGTCAGCGCAAGCCTGCTACTTTTCGCGCTTGCCAGCGCCGGTGGCTTTGGCCTCGTACCCTTCATGAGCGTGGTTCACGACGCCATCCCGGCCCGCTGGCTGGGCAAGTTCTTCGGCCTGCGCTATCTCTTCGGCGGTCTGCTATCATTCGCCGCGGGACTCTGGATAAAAGATACCCTCAGCGCGGACAGCGCCAGCACCTTCCCCAGCAACTACGCCCTGGTGTTCGCTATGGGCGCCGCGCTGATGATCATCGCAGCGATGTTTTTCAGTGCGGTTCGCGAGCGACCCCGGATACCGGCCCGACGAGCCCTGCCTCTGCGGATGCACCTGGTGCGAGCCATGCGCATGATCCGTGATGATGCCAACATGCGACGACTCGCCAAGTCTCGAGCCCTCTACGGTGCCTCGGCTGGTCTCTCATTCCCATTCGTCATACCACTCGCAATCAAGGTGCTCGGCATGCCGGTTGCCGCCGTAGGTCTGCTGCTGTCGCTGAAAGTCCTCAGCTATACGGTCACAAACGTCTTGTGGAGTCATATCAGCGACACTCACGGCAACCGCCGCCAGCTTATCGTGTCCTCAGCGATGGTGTTGCTGGTGCCGCTGTTGACGATAGCCGCACCGCTTTTCTCCGACACAGTTATGTTCCATGCTTTGGCCCTCGCATGGACCCCGCAACTGCTGGTCATCGCTGCCGCATGCATGGCGGTCGGCGCGGCAATGAGCGGCCAGCCGCTTGGCTTCAATGCCTTCCTCGTAGAGATTCTTCCGACGCGCCGACGTATGACATTCCTCGGCGTCTTCCACCTGATGCTGCTTCCGACGGCCGCGGTACCGCTGCTCGGAGCCCTGCTTATCGGTTCTGCCGACAGATTTGCTCTGGGCATGTGCCTCGCCGCAGTCTGTGGCATAGTGATGGTCTGGGAGATACTGCGGCTCCACGAGGTTCGCGAAGACCGGTAAAATGTCACGTGCGTGCAACCTTACTCATCGCCACGGCAGGTAACTGCAAAATCGTGCGGAATACTGTCCGAAAATACCTACCCGGCGGCACTTCGCCACCACATCCTATACCCACCACAAGCCAGGAAGACTGTGAAGGCGTGGCTGAAAACTGGCGCAACAACAACAGAGCTCATCTGGACCTCAGAACTTTCTACCTGGGCATGCTCAACGGCCTGTTCGTGATTCTGGCCAGCGCCTTCTTGGACCCTGAGACGGTACTGCCGGCTTTCGCTCTCGAGGTGATTCCCGGCGGTAAGGTCATCTGGGTCGGCATCATCTGTTCAGCCATCAATGTGGGGTGGTTCTGGCCGCAGATATTCCTCAGCCGGCAGATGGATACCAAGCAGTTCCTGCGGCCCTACTACGGGCTTGCCCAGGGACTGCGTACTTTGTGCATGTTGCTAATATGCGCCACGCTCTACTTCCTGGCGGCGGACCATGCGACACTGGCCTTCGCGATAGTTGTCGTGCTGCTGTTTGCTTCCACCACCGGCGGCGCCTACGGAATGATACCGTTCATGAGGGTTTTCAGGGACGGCCTGCCGCCGGACTGGATGGGGCGGTTCTTCGGCTGGCGGTACATGCTGGGGGGCCTGGCATCATTTGCCGTCGGATTCTGGATTAAGGACATCCTGAGTGCCGACAGCGGGGTCGGGTATCCGCTTAATTACATATTGATATTCGCTGCCGGGGCGCTCGCGGTAGCTCTCTGTGGTCTCTTCTTTAGTATGATAAAGGAGCAGCCCCATACAGTAGCAAGACACACGCTGCCGATGCGTACTCATCTGGCCCGCGGACAACGTCTGATGCGTGATAATGCGACACTCCGGCGCATCACCAAAGCCAGAGCTCTATGGGCGGCCGGCGCAGGTATGGCTTTCCCGTTTGTGGTTCCGTTCGCGATCAAGGTGTTGCAGATGCCGGTGGCGCTTGTCGGTGTGCTGCTCGCAGTGAAGATGCTGGCATACACAATCTCGAATCCCCTATGGGGACATCTGAGTGGGGTGCTGGGTGACCGGCAAGTGATGGCCGTCAATGCACTGGGGCAGATAGGAGTGCCGCTGCTCGTCGTAGTGTCCCCATACCTGCCGCGCACGGTGGCGTTCGCCTGGCTGGGTGTCAACTACGACTACCAGTTGCTGGCGATCGTTGTTGTCGCGATACTGATAGGCACCAGCCGGGCGGGCTTGCTGGTCAGCATCAACGCATTCCTGCTCGCAAGTCTGCCCGGACGCAAGACGACCCCGTTCCTGGGGTTCTACTACTTGATGGTGCTTCCGACAATGATCGTGCCGCTGATCGGGGCACTGATAGTGGGTTCGGAGGAGAGGTTCGTACTGGGGATGTTGCTGGGGGCGCTGCTGAGTTCTGTGATGCTCTGGGAAATCCTGCGCCTCCCCGATACCCGGCTTTGACGACTGCATCGGCTCACAACACCAGGCGCAAAAAAAGAGCCATCTACTTGAGTAAGTGCTGTTCCCGACCACTTACCTAGCCGATGG
>Ga0180432_10006598_pt1 | contig 15023 bp, 10 predicted proteins | sample SS_ome_10_FD_132414 | JGI IMG/M metagenome (GOLD analysis project Ga0180432, IMG submission 132414) | Hypersaline lake sediment archaeal communities from the Salton Sea, California, USA - SS_1_MS_2 metaG | ecosystem: Environmental > Aquatic > Non-marine Saline and Alkaline > Hypersaline >... | reverse complement strand
ACCTTTTGTTTATCCTTTGTTCCTCAACCCGGCGTCTGAATTCTTCTCGGTTTGTGGTTCACCATTCAGTTGTGATTCCGGGAACGGTCGATAGTAAAGCCAGATCGCAACGCTCAACGGAACAAGTAACAGTGGTATCGATACTATATATGGAACCTTCAGGTAAACGCTCAATACGACGCATCCAAAAAGACCGATAAGAATGAGTCTTAGCTTCATTACTCGCGTTAAGGTTGCCTTTGAGTGGCGTAGTTGGCCACAATGCGGGCACGTATTGTCAAGCGGTCGAAATGATCGCATCTTCAGCTCGTGACCACAGTTGCCGCATCGTTTCATTTCTGAGTTCCGGCAAAAGTCCCAATTTGATTAAGTTGCTGACGCCCGGGTTCTTCCAAGTCCGATCCGATCAATACTGATCGCCCGTCATCAGCTTCTGCTCGACCTGGTCGGCCTGCCATGCCACGGCCGAGAGCACGCGGCTGACCTCGAGCGGGTCGAGCGTCTCGGCGAGTTGGTTGGCCTGGATGACGACCAGCTCGGCGCCGCCGATCTCGCGGACGGCGAACGCGCCGTGGAGCATCTTGGTGTTGTGGCGCAACAGCGCCATGGCGTTCTTCTCGGTGACCGGGCCGCAAATCGACCAGTAGTTGACCATCGAGTGGCCCGAGTCGTCGGTCTTGCCGAACTCGACGGTGACCATCTGTTTGCGCAACGCCCCCAGGACGACGGTGATTTGCAGCGAGTCGCCGGCCTCGTTGATCGTGTATCCACCGGCCTCGGCGACGGAGCGGATCATGGCCTTGGGATCTTTGGTCACGGGCGCGAGATCGCCGAAGTCGGGCCCGGCGGCGGCCCCGGCGACGGCTCCGGCAGCGGCGGGGGCGGCCGCGGCTTGCGGTGCTTGCGGCGTGACTCCGGGTGCGGGGGCCCCGCCGGCCATCGCTTGTTGGATCATGCCGGGCATCATCATGCCGAAGCCGGCGCCCATGCCCATTCCCATAGCCCCGCCGGCCATTCCGCTACCACCGCCGCCGCCCTGCTCGGCCAGCTTCTGCATACTGTTGGCTGCCTGGAACTTCATAAACGCGTTGAGGTCGCCGACCGCGCCCATCGAGCTTCTCGCGTCGATCGCCTTTTGGACTTCCTCCGGCGGCGTGATGGCGTTGACGAAGAAGTCGACCAGTTCGAGGCCGTACTTGCCGAACTCCTCGGAGACCTTCGCCCGGACGCCCGAGCCGACCTCGTCGTATTTGGCCGGCAGGTCGAGCAGACTGATCCCGAGCGTGCCCAACAGGTCGGTCAGCCGGGCGACGATCAGGTCCTTCAAGAACGACGTGACCTCGTCGGTGGTGTATTTCCCCTGCGTGCCGACGAGCGTGTTCAAAAGCAGCACGGAATCGACCACACGGAACGAGTACTTGCCGAAGCTCCGAAGCCGGACCATGCCGAAGTCCGTATCGCGGAACGTGATCGGCTGGCGGGTGCCCCACTTCTGATCGAGGAACGTTTGCTTGCCGACGAAATAGACCTGGCACTGGAAGGGCGATTTTTCCCAGGGGATGGTGAGAATCCGGGTGAGGATGGGCACGTTTTGCGTGGTCAAGGTATGGCGACCGGGCTCGAAGCAGTCGAACGCGCGGCCGTCACGGAAGAAGATGGCTTCCTGGTTTTCGTGGACGATCAGTTGCGCCCCGATTTTAATGTCGGCCGAACCCTCCGGCGGGATGCGGTGGACGAGGGAACGGTTTCCTTCGTCAAAATACTGGAGGACTTCTAAGCGAATAGCCATGGGTCGGTTCCTTGTGGTTTAGTTTAGAGAGGTCTCAACTCCGGACTCTCGACTCTCAACTCAATCCCTTGAGAATATCTTCCCGGTCGTTCCATCGCTGTTCGGCCTCGTCGATATGCCGGATCAACTCCGGGACGGCTGCGGCGACCCGGTCGGGTTGACTGGGGAGCCGCTCGATATCGGTGGCCAGGGCGTCGACCAGCCGGGTCAAGGCCATATCCTGATCGTAGACCCGGTCGAGCACTTGTTCGTCGATGCGGACCAGGTCGAAAAACCCGCTGTAGCCCTGCACAGCCCCGCGGATACGGCTGATCAGCTTGTCGAGTTTTCCCCGCATGCGGTCGATCTGTGGCAACAGGTCGATCTGCCCGGCGTCGGCCAGGGGTCGGGTCAACTCGTCGATCCCGCTCTTGGACCGCTGGAGCCGATCGGCCAGCCAGTCCCGCTGGAGATCGTCGCTCTTGCGGCGGTATTCCTTCTCCAGATACCCCCTAAATCCGGGGATCACCCTAAGGATCGATTCGATGATGTTACGGCTTTCGGCATGGTCTTTTGGCTCGGGCATGGTTCTTTCCTCGACAGGGGGGCATCGCCTTGCATCCCCTGCATCATAGCGGACCTCACCTACGAGGGAAGTAGGTAGAGCCGAGATTCCGTTACCGAATCTTCGCAGACCGCGCATTTTGCCGCTATTTTATTGAGACTCACCTTGGCGAAAAAAAATGTCGATGCTATAGTCCCGCTTCTTTTCTTTTGGGCGGTTCTATGTCCCGACTTTTGAGAAAGGGTCTTCTCCATGGCTCACGTTTCCCCCAGGTTACCAGCGATCTTCGTTCTGGGTATTCTGGTCCTTTCGGCGGCCGGTTGCGCCGATTTCGACCCGTTGTCGTCCTGGAACCCCTTTTCAAAGCGATCCGATACGTTGCCCGGTGTAACCCCCCCGGCAGAGCGTATTGCCACGCTCCGAGAACTGGCCCAGAAGGGCACCGACGCCAGCACCGCCGATCGCGAACGAATCGCCGGCGAGTTGGCTGAGATGATTCGCGTGGAGGACGACCCGATGATCCGGGCGGAAATCATCCGTACGCTGGCCAACTACCCGTGCAAAACGACCGACCTTATCCTTCGGGCGGCGCTGGAGGAGAGTGATCCGGATGTACGGGTCGCCGCTTGCAAAGCCTGGGGCAAGCGTGGCGATGCGGGAGCTGTCGACGTGCTCGGCGGGGTTCTCAAGACCGACACGGACATCGATGTTCGCCTGGCAGCAACCACGGCCCTCGGCGAATCTGAGGAGCCTTCCGCCGTAGCGGCCTTGGCGCCGGCACTGAACGACGAGGACCCGGCCTTGCAGTATCGGGCCGTTTTGTCGCTGAAGCAGGTAACCGGCAAGGATTTCGGCAACAACGTGATGCGGTGGCAACAGTACGTCCGGGGCGAAACCCCGGCCAAGCCGATCTCGGTCGCCGAGCGGATCCGACAACTGTTCTAAGGTTACCGGCGCCGTAGCACGAATTTCTGCGTTGGCGTTGCCTTTTGCGCGAAAACCTTTTAATATGTACCTGTTGCGGAAAGCCGGATTTTCGGGTGCCATGCCCACGCTCGCGTGGGCATGTCGTGAATCCCGCAAGAAACCGCTACATGCCCACGCAAGCGTGGGCATGGCACCCAACTTTCCGCCACAGAAAATAATATGGGCTTTATCGTGAAGCGGCATACGCACCAAACCCCCGCAGAAAGCAGATCGAGTGGGAGTGAACCCCCTACGATTTACCGACCAGTTTAAAAACCTCTGTCGCTTGGCCCTGCAACTGACGAAAACGGTCGAGGCCGATACGATCTTGCTCCTGCTGGACGGGTCGGCCGACTGGCAACGGCTGAAGAAAATGGTCGGCAAGCAGCAGCTTCTGATCGCCGCCGACACCGATGAGCAGCTTCAAGGGGCCAAGGAATCGGCGTTCTACACGGTCAAGCTCGACATGCCCGACCGGCCCGTCTACGAGCGGCTCACCCAGGCCGTGCTCGAAGCGGTGGCTGACGATCTGCTCGCCCCAAACTCTGCGGTTGTCGCGCTTTACAGCGGCTTCGATGCCGACACGATCGACTCGCTGAGTGTCATCAACCTCGGCGAGCACCTCAATCGGCTGACCGGCCGCGATCTGCGCCGGTTGGAAACGCGTGTGCCGCTCGATACGCTGAAAATGGTTGTCGATCTGGCCGTGGAGGTCGGACGCGAAGGACGCGAAGGCAAGCCGGTCGGCACACTCCTCGTCGTGGGCGACGTCCGAAAGGTAATGGCCTCCAGCCATTCGGCCGGTTTCGATCCGGTCAGGGGCTACAACCGCAAGGAGCGGAACCTGGCCGACGCCCGTGTCCGCGAAGGGATCAAGGAGATTGCCCAGATGGACGGGGCCATCGTCGTCTCGGCCGACGGAACCGTCGAGGCGGCGTGCCGCTATCTCGATTGCTCGGCCGCCGAGGTGACCTTGTCGAAGGGGCTCGGCGCCCGCCACTGGGCCGCCGCTGCGGTCAGCCGGACAACCAATGCGGTAGCCGTCGCCGTCAGCCAAACCAACGGAACCGTCCGTATTTTCCAGAACGGCGAAGTCGTACTGCGGATCGAACCCCATCTCCGCCGGCCGATGGTTTGGAAGGAATTCGAGTACGAACCACCACCCGCCGAACCCAAGAAACCAAGCGCCGAATCCAAGAGCAAGGAAAAAGACGACTCGTAAGGTTACGACGGCCGTTCGATCGACAGCTTTACGTCGAAACGGTGATGCGAATCGTCGGCCCGGACTACCGGCGAAAGGCGGAATTCCAGAATGCTCCGGCGGTCACGGTCCACATGTGCCGCTTCGTATAGGAAAACACCCGGATCGTTTGTCAGCCGCCGGACGAACCTGTAGCGGGTGGTCATCAACCGCACCAACTTCCGGGCATCGCCGGTCGTCCCCTTGAATGTGATCCGCTCGACTTTCTGGTCGGCATCGAAATAGTAGGTCAGCGAGCCGGCAAGATCGCTCGGTTCCGTACCGGTCATCAGCAGCACGCGGTAGCCTTGCAGCCTGGGATCGGACATGCCCACGGAAACGCGAGGCCACCGCTTCATCACCCAGCCCGTCGTGACGTCGAACCGAAAGATTTCGGCCAGGTTGCCGGCGGGCATTCCCTCCACGGGGATCTGCGCAACCGGAGCGCCGGTCGGCTCCGCCGCATTGTCGCTCGGCCAATGCTCTTTCGCCTTGAAGTATAGGAGAGGCCCGCCCGCCGCGGCGCCTAAACCCAGCACGCCAAGCAGTAATACGCGGTTCATGGTTGAATCTCTTCCAGGGGCTTCTCAGACATCGATTAGAATCGGCTAAACTGGCCGGGCGGCTTGTCGTAAGCCGGCCTCGGCGATGCAGTTTGCCCAGTGGGCGCGGTCGCACCGCGCAGAATCGTTACGACCGACGAGACCCGTCATGATCGAATCGATTACAGACCCCGCCGTCGGGGTTGCCGAATCGGCCGGATGGCCGTCTTCACCGGCAGCAACTCTTCGGTGAATCGGGTCAGATAGTGTAAGCTGCTCGCGTCGCCGCGGAAGCCTCGCACCTCTTTGTCCACGTCCATCTGCTGCGAAAGAACGCGTCCCGCGTCGATGTCGAACCGGACGGTGCCCTCACTGGTGTTTCGGATGAGCTTTGCCTCGATGGCCGGATCGGTCACCGGTGTGAGAACGACCGTCGACACGCGAATCCTCGCCACGCCGGTCTTCACGCTTTCGAGCTTGAATCGCTGTAGCGTCTTGACCTTGGTGATGCCACCCGTTTCGAGCGGCACGTCGATCGTGTGGGGAAACGACCACGTGTGGCCAACTGCAATGGGCCCTTCCGGCAAGGGGATGGTCATGTACCCTTCCTTGTTTCTTGCGCCGGCAGGCGTTTGTTTCCGCTCGCGCTGGAGGATTTTTCCCCGTGCGTCCATCGTCACGACCGACAGCACCGCGCCGACCGACTCGGCCACGTCCTTGAACCCCGCCGGGGGCTTCTTGTCGGTTCGGCTGTCGTAGCGGACCTCGGGACAATTGGCGAGCTTCTGCTTCATGTCGACGTTTTCGACCAGGTGCTCGAACGTGGCCGTGCCGTCCGGCTTGACGCCGGTCACGCGCCACAGCTTGACCGACTTGCTCGAGGTCTCGGCCGTTTTGGTCGTCTTGGCGACCGTGGTCTTCACCCGGGAATAGTGGAACACGTCCCAGCGGAGGCGTTCGCCTTGGGTGAACTTGTAGCGGAAAGTAAAGGTTTCGTCGCCGGCCGTGACAAAAACGGCGGACGCGTGCAAAAACAGTCCGATCAACAAGAAACCGGTGATTCTCATCATGCTCGCTTCCTTTCGAGGTGATGACATGTTCGCGCTAATGGTCGTTCAGGTTCAACCGCCCGCTCCAACCGAGTTTCTCGCGCAAGGTACGATAGTAACTGTGCCCCGGGCCGGCGACCAGCTTGAATTGCTCGGCCGCCCGCTCGACGCGTACGCGATCGCCCGGCTCCAACTCGCACAGCACGTGGCCGTCGATCACGACCGAGGTCTCGCCCTCCGGACTATCGACGACCATCTCGTAAACCCGGTCCGCCGAATCAACCACCGGCCGATTCGTCAGCGTATGAGGGCTGATCGGCGATATCACAAACGCCCGGATGTCCTTCCGGAGAATCGGTCCGCCGGCGGAGAGACTGTGTGCGGTCGATCCGACGGGGGTGCTGATAATCAGACCGTCGCAACTATACGTGGTTACGAGTTTCGAGTCAATGTAGAGATCGACGTCCATGATGCGAAACGGTTGCCCTCGCCGCACGGTGACCTCGTTGAGTCCGAATTGCTCGTGGATGACATCTTCATCGCGTATTACCCGGCATTTCAACATCAGGTGCTCAATGACTTCCAATCGGCCGGCTTGAAAATCGCGCAGCACGTCGGGCAATTCGTCGGGGGAGAGGTCCGCCAGAAAACCCAGTTTCCCTAAATTGACGGCAATGACCGGCAGTTGGCGATGTCCCATCTGGTGAGCCGACCGAAGAATTGAGCCGTCGCCGCCAAGTACAATGGCCAAATCGGCATCGGTCTGCGACATGTCCGCGTTGCCGGAGAAGTCGCGAGCGACGATTTCGGCATAGCGTTCAATTTCGGGGCAGAGCCGTTCCGCTTCGGCCATGACATCGGCCCGCTCGCCGAATCCGAGCAGTATCGCCCGCATGGGGGGGCGGCGCGTGTCTTCAGGTTTCGTGCTCATGCCTTAGATCATAGCCGGGACAATGACGAAAAGGAAGCATGTAAAGCCGCGACCGGTGGTCGCGGAATAGGCGTAGCCGCAGTGTCGTGGTCGACTTTACCCTTGAAAACCGCGATTGGCGATGCCCTCTGCGGCCACCGGTCGCGGCTTTACAGCCCGCCGAACCTCTCAAAAACGCCATTGACGCCGGCAGGTGGTTCTCATTATGGTACGGCTCCAATCCCGGGTCAGCTCCCATTGGGTAAGCGGAGCTTCCGATCCTTTCTCTGCTGCCCTGCTTCTCCGCCGTTCCTCCTCCGCACTATGAAGTCGTCTCACTTCGGAAGAATCTCGCCGGTGAACTGCCAACGGGTTGTCCTCGGTGCTCTGGCCGCGGCGATACTCCTGCTGATTCCAGCGGCAGGGTGTTCAACCACCGGGGTCTCCCTCCGCTCGGTTCCCCACAATCCGCTGATGGACCAGCTTCAACTCGCGGCCAAGGGCGGACCCAAGCCCACCGGGCGCACCATGCAACTTGTCCGGGTGAACAACCTGGAGAGAGATCTCCAAAACGACCCCCGCGAGTTGCTCCAGAAGTTGCAAGGGCTTATCGAAAAGGAGCCGGCTGCCGAGAAGGTCTACGCCTTTGCCGAGCTGGCGTATCTGGGGGCAAAACGGGCGGAAACGCAGAACAAACAGGTTGCGCTGGATCTGTACGCCGCTTCAGTAATGTACGCCTACCACTATCTGTTCGACCCCTACTTCGCAGAACTTCGCAACCCTTATGATCCCCAGTTCCGCTCTGCGTGCGATTTGTACAATGGGGCCCTCGAGGGCGCCTTGCGGTTGGTTTGCCGGAGCGGCAAGCTGGTCCCCGGAGAAACACTCACGATCGATACCGCCGTGGGGAGCTGGGACGTGACCTGCGTGTTGCGCGGGAGCCGCTGGCGGGCGGAGGATTTCGATCACTTCAAGTTCGTCAACGATTACGAGATCAAGGGCCTGACAAATCATTACCGCACCCACGGCCTGGGTGTTCCGCTGATCGCCGTGCGCCGCAGCTACGAAGGGGAACCGGCGGCGGCCAAGTGCTACCCTGTCGGCTTGAGTTTTCCCGTGACGGCCTTCCTGCGGCCGGTTTTCGACAACCCCGTTCCGCAAAACAACAACGGCCCCACACGGCGCCGGGCCGTACTTGAACTGTACGATCCGCTGACCACGACCGACATCGAAGTGGCCGGCCGCTGCGTGCCGCTGGAAAACGATCTGACCATGCCGCTGGCCTTTTTTCTCTCAAAACCCGAACTCGACGCCTTGTCCACGATCGGTCTGTTGCGTCCGGAGGAGTTGTTGAAGATGCGCCCCGGCCGCCCCGATCCGATCATGGGGCTCTACATGTGCCAGCCGTACGAGCCGGGCAAAATCCCCGTCCTGATGGTCCACGGGCTCTGGTCCAGCCCGATGACCTGGATGGAGATGTTCAACGATCTGCGGAGCAATCCCGAAATCCGCGAGCACTACCAGTTCTGGTTCTATCTCTACCCGACCGGCCAGCCCTTCTGGATCAGTGCCGCCCAACTTCGCAAGGACTTGGCCGAGGCCCGACGCGTGCTCGATCCCTACTGCCAGGAGCCTGCGCTGGATCAGATGGTCTTGATCGGGCACAGCATGGGCGGGCTGGTCTCGAGGCTGCAAACGATCAACAGCAGGGACGATTTCTGGCATCTTGTCAGCGAGCATCCGTTGGAGCAACTCAAGGCCGAGTCGGAAGTGAAGCAGAAACTCCGCGATACATTCTTCTTCCACCCGAACCCTTCGATCCGCCGCGTGGTCACCATCGGCACGCCGCACCGCGGCAGTAGCTTCTCGAACCAGACGACGCAGTGGATGCTGGCAAAGCTGATCCGCCTGCCACAGACGCTCATCAACAGCCAGCAAAAACTGTTTCTTGACAACAAGGACCTGTTGCGGGATGGAAACCTGCTTAAGATCGAGACGAGCATCGACTCGCTTTCGCCCGACTCGCCGTTTTTCCCGGTGATGCTGGCGGGACAGCGGCCGCCTTGGGTGAAGTATCACAACATCATCGGCATCGTGCCCCGCAACGACTGGCTGAGCCGCCTGTTGATCGCCGGCGACGGGGTCGTCGCGAAGGAAAGTGCCCGGGTCGGCGACGCCGTTTCGGAGATTACGGTCCCGGCGAACCACTCGATGGTCCACGCCGACCCCGGCGCGGTGCTCGAGGTGCGGCGCATCCTCCACGAGCACCTGGCCGAACTCCGCGCCGGCTCCGGGGCAACACGAATGGCCGGCGCGCCCGCAACGGTACAGGAACGGTATTCGCCGAAGCAAGTGTGCTATTGACGGGAACGACGCGGCTTGCCTGGCGGCCCCGCGAATAATCCGGGCTGGGCTTTGCCGCACGGACTCACGGGAATCATCCCGTAGCGGCCGTATTACTTGCCCTGGTAACAAACGAGCGAGCCGTCGTCGGTCACCATGTACAAGCGGCCGGCGGCGGCGATCAGGCCGTCGAAGGCCGGCAGGCAATCGAGCTTCTGTTCGGCCAGACGCTTGCCGTCCTTCTTGGAGAAAACCTGCATAAAGGCGCCATGCTTGCCGGCCAGCCACGCGGCCTGCTCGGTCATCTTCTCCTGGAAGGCTTTGTCGTTTGAGCGGCCCCACATCTTCGTTTCGTCGACCACGTCGCGCGGCCCGGCCACAAAGAGCCGGTCGCCGGACAGGACCATCGCCCGGGCCATGACGTCGGGCTCCTCGTGAATCCAGTTGTAGTCCAACGCGCTGAGCTTCTCCATGGGCTGGGCGGAAAGCTGTTTCCAATCGACCGTGTTGGAGGCCAGCGGCTTGTCCGTGGAGTGTTTGCCCTTGATCCACGTGCCTTCGAGCCTTGGCTGGCCGACTTTGCGTGTCGGCGTTTTGCCGGCGCTGTAGAGCCGGTATTCGGTGACCGAGGTGTTGCAGACCAGTCCCGGATCGCGGCCGTAGCCGTAGGCGTTTTCCTCGTCGATGCAGAGGATTCGACCGCACGGGACCCGCTTGGGCGGGAACTGGAATTCGGCCCAGCCTTCGCCGGCCGCCCGGCCGTAGATCCAGTAGATTCGCTGGTGCCAACTGTCGTCGAGAAACGAGATCGGCGAAAACAAGTGGATCTCCTGGTCGTACTGCGTATCGGGGCGCAGCGGCCGGACGCGCACCCGCTTGCCATCGGGCGTGAAGGTCTGCGACTTCATGTAGACGAATTCGCCGTCGTCGGAGAGGATGTCGGGCATGGCTACCGGCATGTGCTTGCCCATCATGAGGGCCTGCAGATTCTTCTCCGTGCCCGGCACCCGGTCGCCCATCACGTTTTCCGAGACGAGTTCGCCGGTCTCGGGATTCAGGATCACCATCCGCAGTCCGCCGTCGAGGAACATGGATCGCCCGGCGACGCAATAGAGTTTGCCGTCCTGGATCAGCACGCTTCCGGCCAGCGGCCAAACCGACTCGAGCTGGCCGTAGGACATCAGCTTCCGATCGGTCGGCGCGGCCTGGAACCTCCAGGCGAGCTTGCCGTCGGCGGCATCCAGGGCATAGACACAGCCGTCGGCGCAACCGAAGACGGCAAGCCCCTTGTAGATGGTCGGCGGCGAATTGACCCGCCCGCCCGCGATAAATCGCCACAGCTCCTTGCCCGAGCCGGCGTCCAGGGCGTAGACCGCATGCGTGTCGACTGCGCTTAGGAAGAGCTTGCCGCCGGCGACGACCGGCTGGGAAAGCTTGGCGCCGAAGTCCTTTTTCCACGACTGCTTGACATCGGCGGGGACGTTGGTTTTGGCGTAGCCGGTTCGGGCGTTGTCGTGTCGGAAGACGGGCCAGTCTTCCTTTCGGATTTCGGATTTCGAACCTCGGGTCTTCCCAAAGGCGGGGCCCTTCACCCGTCGCTCGACGGCGGCCGGCGCCTCGGACGGCTCGGGCCGGGGCGCCACGGCGTTGAATCCGTTGAGCTTCGACTGGTAGTAGCAGGCACAGGCGTGCGGAGTGGCATAGATCATGCCGTTTGCGGGCATCATGCCGTAGGTGCAGCCGCCGCGGACCCAGTCGTTGATGAACCACTTGTCCTTTTCCATGTCGTAGATCGTGGTCCCCATGATCGGCGGTAGTTGGAACCGCCGGGTGGCCCGCCCGGGGTGGCACCGCTGGTGGATGTAGAAGGACTTGATCGGATTGCGGAAATCTTCGAGCTTCTTGCCGTCGTTGAGGCTGTAGGTGACGAATGCCCCGCAGTTGCCGCGTGCCATTGCCCATATCCGGTCGCCGATGACGTAAAAGTCCTCGAGGCTGTAGTGTCCGGAGCGCGGCTTCCCCTTGACGGACCAGAGGATTTCGCCCGTCTTGGCGGAGATCGCGAAGATGTGCCCCATCGGCGAGAAGACGACGCGGTCGTCGCAGATGACCAGCCGCGGGCCGGAATATCCTGTGGGCACCTGCGGCATCTCCAGGGTATCCGTCTTCCACAATTCTTTGCCGGTGCGCCGGTCCACGGCAATCACGGCGGCGCCGTCATGGAAGCAGACCATGCGGCTGTCGGCGGCAAGCGTCATCGGCACGACGGACATCTCTTTTTTCCACAAGACCTTTCCGTCTTCGGCCCCGATGGCCTTGATCACGCGGGTGTCCTGGTCGCGCTTCCATCCCCATCGTTTGCTCGCGCGGTCCCGTTCTTTCCAGCAGTTGGGGTGCTGCTGGTCGTAGTCGCAGAGTTTGCGGTCGGTGTCGACCGCGGCGAAGACGGTTCCGTCGGACACGATCAACTCGAAGGTCGAAGCCGTGTCGGCGTACTCGTGGAGGACTTCGCCCGTGGCCGCGTCCAGACACAGCAAATCCTGCCCGATGCCGGGGGCAACGTAGACCCGGTCGTCGACGGCGACCAGCCGGCGGGGGAGCCAGCCGGGACCGCTCTTCAACGGGTAGAGCGAGTTCCACCAGTCGTGCAGGGGCCGCTTCCAGAGGACCGTTCCGTTGAATGCGTCGCGGGCGGTGAGGAAATTCTGGGCGGGTAATTGGATTGACGCCACCGGTCCCTCGTCCATGACGTAGAAGACCCGGCCGGCGGCCGAGACCAGGGCGGTCATGCTGGCCGTGTGTTCGTGGCTTCGGGCCCAGAACGGTCCGCCGGTCCATCGCAAGCCCTTCGGATGCCCGGCTAGCAGGTCGTCGGAGACGGCTGTACCTTGGGCGTCGTGCAGGTAGTGGGTCCACTCGTCGATGTCATCCGGCCACGGCTTCGTGAAGGCCTTCCACCCTTTCAAGTCTTTCACGGGTTCTGCTTTCAACCTGGATACATTTTGTCCGTCTTCGATCATGGCCACACCTCCCGGCACCAACACCCGGCGTATCTCGTCGGCGGAAAGCCCGCCGGCGCCGGTGATAACCAAGAGGTTCACCAGATTGTCCACGTAGGGGAGTTGTTTGCCGTCGAACGCGGCGATGGAGACCCGGCCGCTTGCACCGGCGGACTTCACCTGTTCGCGAGCCGCCGCGACGGCATCGGGGGCTTCGGACAGTCCCTGGACCACGAAGCGGTCGTCTGCGCCCAGGGTGGTGGTGAGTTTTCCGTCCGTACAGCCGACGTGGACAATCAGCCCGCCCTTTACGCCCGAGGCGTCGACCAGGCTCGCGACCGAGGATTCTGCCGCACATACCACGGCGGCCAACGACAAAACCGTCCCGCATACGATCATGGCTTGCTTTCTCATCGATATTCTCCCGTGAGGTGGCAAATTTCAGACATTTCACCATGATACCACAAGGCACCCATCTTGTGAAATCTTGTAAAAAGCGATCCGGCTGCCCGAAGTGAACAAAGCAAGCCTTGCCACAACTCCTTTGGTGGCAAGGCTTTGGTAAGCGTCCCCGTCAGGACTCGAACCTGAAACCTTCGGCTCCGGAGGCCGACGCCTAAATCGCGCAAGGTTAGTCGTGGGTAAGGGCTTAGGGAAACAGGGATGTCGCAAGGTGCTTCCAGTGGTGCTAGTTGAGTTGCGATGCTTGGACCTGGCGGGAATCGCAATCACTGATGCCGGCCTTGTCCATATCGGGAAACTGACCAAACTGGAAGGACTGTACATGATGTCGACCCGCATCACCGATGCCGGACTGGCAGATTTGAAGATACTGACGAACCTCCGTGTGCTAGCCGTCTCTGAGACGCAGGTTACGGATGAGGGCTTTGAGAAGTTGCGGAAGACGGCTCCAAACTGCAGGATCGATTGGGGGCTATGGTTGAGACGACTTCCCCTTTCAGCAAGACCCGGCCAGGAATAACCTCCCCCTACCGCCCCCGGCTCAGGCGGTTTTGAGAAAGTTAGATGGGAGGGGGCCTTATCAGGATTCGTTGGTCGGAAATTGTCGTGATGTGGTAGAATGCGACTATGAGTGAAGAACCCACAAAACCCTGTTTCTACATCCCAACCCCAGGGAAACTCGTCCTGGGGCTGCTCATCATCGAACTCCTCCTCCTGCTAGCCGACCGCCTTTCACTGTTCGGCCTTCAGCAGGGAAGCGGATGGAATGTGATCACTGCTGTTGCGATCTTCCTGTGCGTGATTCTGGTCGGATTGATTTGGTTTGTTGTTGCTTTGGTTTTCCGGCGGCGGTTTCAGTTCGGGATTATTACTCTGCTTGGGTTGATGTGCGTCGTTGCCGTTGTTGGGGGATGGTTCTCATGGAAATGGCGGATGGCGCAGAGACAGAGGGAAGTGATCGAGAGTATTGAGAACCTGGTCAAGTGGGTCGAGTATGACTATGAACGCTCCTTTTTTGACGACGACTACGTACCGGCCGAAAGGCCGCCCACCTGGATTCGGAAACTGGTCGGCGTGGACTTCTTGTCGGACGTGGTTGAAGTAGATACTGAAGACTCCCCACTTACCGACGCCAACTTGGAACGCATCAGCCAATTGACCAAACTCAGAAGAATATCCTTCCGAGGAACGCAAATCACCGACGCCAGGCTGGTGCATCTCAGGGGGCTCACCAGGCTGGAAGTGGTCAACTTGTCCGGGTTCGCCTCCCAAGTCACCGACGCCGGGCTGGAACACCTCGGGGAACTGCCAAACCTAAGAACGTTGGACCTTGCCCACAACAGACAGATCACCGATGCCGGGCTGGAACATCTGAAGGGGCTTACGAAGCTCGAAGAACTGAACCTCTTCAATCCCCGAATCACCGGCTCCGGGCTGGAACATCTCAAGGACCTGCCCCATTTCGAAAAACTGAACCTTTCGAGTGCCGACGTCACCGACGCTGGGCTGATGCACCTCAGGGGGCTGACCAGGCTCAAAGAGCTCAACTTGTCCTGGACCTCCCAAGTCACCGACGCCGGGCTGGAGCATCTGAAGGGGCTCACGAAGCTCGAAGAGCTGGACCTCAGCGCTACCCAAATCACCGACGCCGCGCTGGAACATCTCCAGGGGCTAGCCAATCTCGAACTGCTGGACCTCAACTTTACACAAGTTACGGGCAGCGGGTTCGTACATCTTCGGGAGCTAACCAAGCTCAAAGTCTTGTATCTCGATCGCACTCAAACGACCGATGCCGGGTTGGAACATCTCCAGGGGCTAACCAATCTCGAAAAGCTGACGCTCAATCGCACCCAAGTCACCGACGCCGGGTTGAAACACTTAAGAAAACTGGCCAATCTCGAAGTTCTGCATCTTTTGGGAACGCGCGTCACCGGCCCCGGACTGGAACATCTCAAGGGGCTGACAAACCTTTCGGAGTTACACCTCATGGACACACAGATCACGGACGAAGGCATCGGCAAACTCAAGAAGGCGTTGCCCCACTGCGACATCTCCCACTAGCCCTCAAACAAGCGAAGCCAAATCGCGTTTCTTGCGCTGAAGTTGCCGAGACGCACAAACATACGCCAACCGGGCGGCTTGAGGCCAAGCCGTTTGAGGATTGTTCGCGTTGTCGTGT
>Ga0180432_10006594_pt1 | contig 15028 bp, 15 predicted proteins | sample SS_ome_10_FD_132414 | JGI IMG/M metagenome (GOLD analysis project Ga0180432, IMG submission 132414) | Hypersaline lake sediment archaeal communities from the Salton Sea, California, USA - SS_1_MS_2 metaG | ecosystem: Environmental > Aquatic > Non-marine Saline and Alkaline > Hypersaline >... | reverse complement strand
CTAGCGGCCTGACGTCTCTCGCTGCCGCCAAGCCTCGTAGAGCACGATGGACCCGGCCACGGAGGCGTTGAGAGACGTCACCTGGCCCTGCATGGGCAGCCTGACCAGGAAGTCGCATCGCTCTCTTACCAGGCGTCGCATTCCTTTGCCCTCGCTGCCCACGACCACCGCCAGTGAGCCGCGCAGGTCGGCCTGGTGGTAGGGTTGGGCCTCGCGTACGGCTTCCAACCCGGCCACCCACACGTCGTGTTCCTTGAGTTTGGCCATGGCGTTCACCAGATTGGTCACCTGGGCCACCTGCAGGTACTCCACAGCGCCGGACGACGCGTGCACCACCGTCGGGGTGATGCCCACTGCCCGTCGTCTTTGGATCACAATCCCCTGTACCCCCACGACCTCGGCCGTGCGGAGCAGGCTGCCCACGTTCTGGGGATCTTGTAGCAGATCGAGTAGCAGGAGCAGGGGGGCTTGTTCACTCCGCACGCCCCCTCTGGATTCCATCCTGTCCAGGATGTCGTCGAGCGCGACGTACGGATACTCGCTGGCCTCCAACACGACACCCTGATGGTGGATGTTGCCCAGGCGGTCCAGTTCGTCCCGCTTCGTATGAATCACCGGCACCCCAGCTTGCTGAGCCAAAAAAACGATCTGGCCGATGACATCCGTCTGACGGATACCTTCGGCCAGTATCACTTTGTAGAACTCACGCCGTCCGGCCTGCAATGATTCCCGGACCGCGTTCCGGCCATAGAGTATTTCCCTCAACGGCTTTTCGCTTTCACTCTGAATTTCGTTCAACCGGGAGCGCGTGCAGCCTCTTGGGCGAGCACGTGAACGTGATCACTCCGCGCCCTGTCCCAACGATGGTTGTCCTCCTCATTCTACTTCCCGTTCCACTTTCCAGGTGGGGCCATCGGATCGGTCCTCGACCGCGATGCCAATTTCCCTGAGCCGTTCGCGCAGTTCGTCCGCCTGTTCCCACTCCTCGGCCTCGCGATACTGCTGGCGGATGTCCAAGATCACGTCCATCAGGTCTTCAACCAATTCGCTGCCCACATCCTGGGTCAGATCGTCGGGGATGATGCCCAGTACCTTGCCGCCTAGGTCGCGGTAGAGACCGTCGATTGCCGCCAGCGTGCCCCGGCTCATCGGTTGCCCGGAGGTCAACAGTGCGTTTACCTCTTTGCTGAAATCGAACAGCGCAGCGATGGCTTTGGGGGTGTTGAAGTCGTCGTTCATCGCTTCTACGAACGCGTCGCGATGGGTGTCGAAGTCGGTGATGTAGGACAGGTCGGCTGTGCCGCTGTGCAGCGCGTGCTTCATCCGTTCACGCAGAGCACGCACGGTATTGTGCAGGCGCTCGACACCCCGCTCGGCGGCCAGCACTGCGTCGCGGCTGAAATCAATCGGCCCACGATAATGGCTTGACAAGACGAAGAAGCGGATCGCTTCCGGACTATAGAGTTTCAGCGCGTCCTTCAGGGTGAGGAAGTTACCCAAGCTCTTGCTCATCTTGACGCCGTTGACGGTCAAAGAGCCGACCAGAATCCAGTAGCGGGCGAACGGCTGGCCATTCGTCGCTTCGGCCTGGGCGATTTCGCACTCGTTGTGGGGAAAGATGTTATCCAACCCACCCCCGTGGATGTCGAACGTCTCTCCCAGGTACTTGGTCGCCATCGCTGTGCATTCAGCATGCCAGCCTGGATAGCCCCAGCCCCACGGGGAGGGCCAACGCAGGATGTGTTCTGGCTCAGCGTGCTTCCACAGGGCGAAGTCCGCCGGATGTCGTTTCTCCTCTCGCACCGCCACCCGCGCTCCCGGTTCCTGTTCCTCGACCTTGTGTCCCGATAGCTTGCCGTAATCGGGGAACTTCTCCACCGAAAAGTAGACGTCGCCTTCTGGAGTCTCGTAAGCATACCCCTTGTCCAGCAACGTCCTGACCATCTCAATCTGCTCGGGGATGTGAGCGCTGGCACGAGGGGAGATGTTTGGGCGGACGACTCCCAGGGCGTCCATATCTTCGAAATAGGAGCGGGTGTAGGTTTCCACGATCTCCATCGGCTCGATCCGCTACCGCCGAGCCCCCTTGAGGATCCGGTCCTCCCCGGTGTCCAGGAGGTGGCCCACGTCGGTGATGTTCTGGACGTAGCGCACTTCGTAGTCCAGGTAGCGCAGATAGCGCACGACTACGTCCATGGCCACGTACGTCTTGGCGTGACCTAGGTGGGCGTGGTCGTACACCGTTGGGCCACAGACGTACATACCTACCCGTCCCCTTTCCAGCGGCTCAAAGGGCTCTTTCTGACGAGTGAGATAGTTATAGATTTGCAGACCCATTGCCTACCCTCCTTAGACGTTGTTATCTATTTTGCCAATCGAGCGAAGAGCATGCGACCGGCAGCCGTCTGCAGTACCTTTGTCACGGTGACGACCACTTCCCGGTCGATGTATGGTTCTCCATCCTCCACTACCACCATCGTGCCATCGTCCAGGTAAGCCACGCCTTGCCCGATCTCTTTGCCCTCCTGAACGATCTTAACCGTGAGCGATTCACCTGGGAGGAAGAGAGCTTTGACGGCGTTCGCCAGTTCGTTGATGTTGAGTACTCTCACGCCCTGTAGCTCTGCCACACGGTTAAGATTGTAGTCGTTGGTGACGATGGAGCAGTGGAGTTGTTTGGCCAATAGCACCAGTTTGTCATCGACCTCTTTTACCCCCTCCACGTCCATGTCGGTGACGCGGACCGGCGTGACGGATTCGCTTTGGAGTCGATGGAGCATATCCAGCCCACGACGTCCCCGGTTGCGGCGCAGGGCGTCGGGGGAGTCGGCAATGTGCTGGAGTTCGTTAAGCACGAAGCGTGGGACCAACATTTCGCCCGCGATGAAGCCGGTGTGACTGATGTCGGCGATACGCCCATCGATGATGACGCTGGTGTCCAGCAGCACGGGTCTGTGCCCGTTGTTTCCCCCCTCGGCGCTCTCGCTATGCCCTGTCCGCCGCCCGCGAATGGCGCTGAATATGTCGCCCTGGCGGATGCTCATCACCATGGTCCCTAGGTAGCCGAACAGCACAGCGGCGACAAAGGGCAGGATCTGACTGAATGGCAGGGGGAGCATTGAGAGGGGAAGCGAGATCAAAGCGGCCACGATCAGTCCCACGATCAGCCCCAGTGCAGCGGCCAGTAACTGCTGCGCGGGTGCCTGGCGGATGCGTTTACGCAGAGTCAGGAAGGGCCGCACGGTCACGTAAGGCGTCAGCACCAGCCCGATCAGTGCACAGACGAGCAGAAAGATCGCTGCGTATTGGTAGGGCGGTCCTCCCAGATGAGATGCGACGTTGAGGCCTAGAAAGACCCCTCCAACGGCCGCCAGGATCATACCGACGATACGAGAGATGAATTCGGCGCTCACGGATTACCCTCCTACGATAAACCATCAATAAGACCGATATAAAAACAGGTGAGCGCAGCAAGCCCTCACCTTGCCCAGGACACTCGGATGGCTTGGCATCACGGTGCCCGGATACGGTTTCGCCTTGTTATGACGACTTCGCGGTCGACGTGAATGAATGGATAGATACGCCCAACCGAACCGCGTGATAAAGATGATGGCACGCTGATAAATCTGAACACTCATATCTTAGCACATTCATTGTTAAAAGTCAACGGCGCTGCGCGCGGTCTTTGAATCCGGCTGCCCTACCTTAAGGGGATTCGTTCGCTTGCCCCTATTCGCAACCCGCTGTACAATAAAGGGCGTGATCTGTCCTGATTTGATTTTATCGCGCCGGGCCCCGATGGATCAGGAATTCCAATTGTCCTGAGCGCGGGGGGGGACGGAGGGGGAAGTCGAGATGGCCAGAAGGATCGGTGTGCTGAATTACAAAGGGGGCACGGCCAAGACGACCACGGTGGTTAACTTGGCCGCTGGCTTGGCTTTGCGTGATAAGCGCGTTCTTTGTGTGGACCTGGATGCTCAGGGGAGCTTGGCCATGTGCCTGGGGGTGGACTATGATTACTCCCTGGCGCACATGTTGTTGGGTCAAGCGGAGCCTCGGACCTGTGTGGTGAAGGCGAGGGACAACTTCGACATCATCGCCAGTGACCATGGTCTGCTTCGGGCTAAGGGAGAGATGTGGCGTATGCATAACGAACGATCGGCCCGTCAAATACTGACCGATAAGTTGTGCAGTCTGGAGGATGATTATGACTACGTGATCCTCGATTTCTCCCCTTCGGCCAGCATCCTGAGCGAGAGCGGGTTGCAGTACATCAAGGAGCTCATTGTGCCGGTCTCAACGAGCTATCTTTCCATGATAGGGACCCGGCAGGTGATTGAGACGTTGAAGGGCATTGGCCGGACGCCCGGCCATCATGTTCGCCTTTACTTGATCGTTCCTACGCTCTACTCCGGCCGGCTACGGCAGGACCGCGAGGTTTTAGGGATTCTGCAGCGCCATTTTGCAGATAGGGTGACCGCACCAATCCGGGCGACTGTGAAGCTTAGCGAGGCACCCAGCCATCACTTGACGATTTACGAGTATTCGCCGCGCAGTACCGGCGCGACTGACTATAAACGTCTGGCAGAGAGGGTACTTCGAGATGCCTAAAAGAAAGCGAGAGTCTAAGAAGGAGGTCGTGGGCCATGACCCGTTCGCGGACATGGATATGGATTGGTTGGAGCAGGAGAATGGCGAGCTATATATCAAGGTCTTGGGCGATGATCCGTTCGAGGACGTGGATCTGGAATGGGAAGTCCTGACCGAGGAGGGAGAAGGCCGGCCCTCAGTCGGTCAGGCTGAGGACGATTCCTTCCTGGACGTCACCGAAGGGTTCGCTGTTGAGCAAGCTGTGGTGGAGAGGGCCTCTCTCGAGCGGGTCTTTGAAGAGGGGGTGGGTGAGCTTGAGGTTCAACCGCGCCCTGAGGAGCCACTTCAGCCAGTCCCCCCGACTGGTGTGGCTCCCGTGAAAGGACCGCTCCGTTACCCTGCTGTGAGGGAAGAGGTAGTCTCAAGACCTGCGGCCACGTTCTACTTTCCCGCCGATTTCAGGTGGGGCGTCACCACCTCTGCTCACCAAGTTGAGGGCGACAATATGCACAATGATTGGTGGGCGTGGGAGCAGCAGGAAGGGCGGATCAAGAGAGGGCAGGCCTCCGGGTTGGCCTGTGATTGGTGGGAGAACGCTGAGGCCGACTTCGATCGTGCCGCCGAGTTGGGCCTGAACGCGCTTCGTCTCTCGATCGAGTGGTCGCGCGTTGAGCCCGCGCCCGGGGAGTTCGATGATGGAGCCCTGACGCGGTATGGACACATGTTGGCGGGGCTGCGCGAGCGTGGCATTGAGCCCATGGTCACCTTGCATCACTTCACCAACCCGCACTGGCTGGCCGAACAAGGCGGGTGGGAGAATTCGGGTGTCGTCGCCCTCTTCGCTCGCTTCGTGCGTCGGACCGTCGAGTCACTGGGCCAGTATTGTGATCTGTGGTGCACCATCAATGGGCTCAACGTATACGGCTACCTGGGCTATGTGGAGGGTGTCTTTCCGCCTGGTCAGTCCGATTTCAAGGTCGCTATGCGCGTCATCCGCCATCTGCTGGCGGGCCACGCTGCCGCTTATCGGGAGATCCACACCCTTCAGCCTCAGGCCCGGGTTGGGATCGCTCATGCGATGCGCGTCTTCGATCCGGCCAATCCTCGCTCATTCTTAGACCGGCGGGTTGCGCGGAGAATGGACAAGGTCTACAATCAGGCCGTCCTGAGCGCTTTGACCCGGGGGGTTTGGATGCCTCCTCTGGGTTTTGGATTGGCCTGGAAGCTGCGACGCACCCTGGATTGGATTGGACTCAACTATCGTACCCGTGACCTGGTCGCCTTCGACCGCGCGCATCCACAGACGCTTTTTGGCCGTCGCCAGACCGCCGGTGAGGCGGGACACCTTGAGAGTGACGGGGGTGAGTGCTACCCTCGTGGGATATTCCGTTGTCTTCAGCGGCTGGCACGTCTGGAGCTGCCCGTCTACGTCACAGAGAACGGTGTCGCCGACGCTGATGGCGATCGGCGGCCCCAATACCTTTTGACCCACTTACACCAGGTATGGCGGGCGCTTCAGCTTGGCTGTCCAGTGATGGGTTACTACCACCGGACGCTGGTGGATAGCTTCGAGTGGACCGATGGATGGACGCGTCGCTTCGGCCTTATCGCCCTCGATCCCGAGACCCAAGCCCGGACCCCCCGCGACAGCGCTGCGCTTTGTGCTGAAGTCGTCGGGGTCAACGGCATCAACCCCCACATGATCGACACCTACGCGCCGGAATTGCGATCTGAGTTACTTCCCGGGTGATTCGTAGTTTGGCAGCGGAAACGCCCGAAATGGAAACGGGGTTCCAGATGGGTGGGCGGCGGGTCATCGCGCTCGTAGCTGCGTTGTCCCTGAGTGCCCTATTGCTCGCTTGTAGTGCTGGGGCGCCCCCCCAGCCCCCGGCCTCGGACCGTATGCCCCTCGTGCTTGCTCGCCACCTTTTCCAGGCCGGCTACGAGTTGGTTGATTACTACGAGTTCGATGCAGTCAGCGACGGCGTCGTGGAGGCGTTTGCCATCCTGACCTTGAGGGGGCCGGTCGAGCGGTCTCACCTGGGTGATTCTTGGGTCCTGTTGTTCGCTCAACGACGAGGTGAATGGAGCCTGGTCGATAGCCACAGTTTGAATGGCATCAACGCCCGAGCGGAATTGCACGACATGACCGGCGATGGTCTCTCTGAAGTGCTCGTTTTCACTGAGGAGGCGGACGTGCAGTTGGGCGATTTTGTGACGCCTCTGCGCTTCACTGACCACGTGACCGTGTTCACGTACACGTCGGAGCCATATATCCTGGAGTTGGGTGCGTTCAGCAGCAGCCTGGCGGGTGTGGTGCGTCCGTGTTCAACGGTGGTGGAGTGGGAGGGCCTGCCCGCCGTCCAGACCGTGCATGACCTGCCGCCCGGTCGGACCCCGCTGTGGCGGTTGGCGCGCGTTGAGACATTTGCGTGGGATGGAGGGGCGTTTGTCCGTGTGCAGGCCCGGGAGCGGAGGCGAATCTCGCCCACACTCTCCTGGTTGGTGCGTCGCAATGCGCCATGGGTGGCGCTGTTCTTGCTCTATGGGGGGATGGGGGGGCTGGCTGTGACTGTGCTGGCGCGTCGCTTCCGTCTGCCTTCGAGCATAAACGAGTCGGGCAACGGAGCGGCAAGCGACCGGGGCCGGGCGGCCTGTTGCAGCCTTCAGCGGTGGCTTCTTCTGGGGTTGGCTCTGTTGTGTGTAGCGGGCGGCGTTGGCCTGGGGTTGGTTCGGGACTGGCTGTGTGTGCCAGCGTTGATCCTGGTTGGCTTGGCCGCGTTGGTCGGGGGATGGCGGGTCGGGACGTACTTGGCGCGTACACCCGTTCGAGGCGGGCGTGACCAGAAGGGTTAGATGAACGACAGCCGTACGTTTTGCCCTCACTGTGGGACAGCGATGGAGACGGCTGAAATTGCCGGGCGCGTGCGCGAGATCTGTCCCGACTGTGGGTTCGTCCTCTATCGCAACCCGGTGCCCGGCACCGGCGTGCTGGTAGAGATGGAAGAGGGGATTGTACTGATCCAGCGAGGTCAACCCCCGTTCGAGGGGTGGTGGGCGCTGCCAGCCGGTTACATTGAGGCGGACGAGAGCGTCGAGCGGGCGGCGGTACGGGAGTGCAAGGAGGAGACCGGGCTCGACGTCGAGCTGCTGGAGCTATTTGGTGTCTACTCCTTCCCGGAGGGGCCGGTGCAGAGCGGTATCGTCGTCTTCTATCGCGCACGGCCCGTGGGGGGAGAACTGCGCGCCGGCGACGACGCTCGGGATGTGGACGTCTTCCCCCTTGGCGCCCTGCCGGAGAACCTGGCGTTCCGCACACACCGCGAAGTGCTGGAGCGTCTGGCGCGCATCCGATCCTCAGCGTTTCAGGTCCAGGTATCCGATGTGATCATCCGGGAGGCCCGTGCCGAGGACGAGGCGCGGGTGTTGGAGCTGCTTCCGCTGATTCCTTCGAACGCGAATATGAGCCCCGCCGAAATGCAGGCCGCGGCGCAGCGGTTCCGTGAGAGTCTGGCAATGGACGTGCTGGTCGCCGAGGTGGAGGGGCGTGTGGTTGGTTTCCTTGCCCTTTCGTTTATCCCTGTTTTGTCCGGTTTGCGGGCTCTGATCGACGACCTGGCTGTGGATCCGGCGTACCGGCGGCAGGGGATCGGTGGGACGCTGGTGGAGGCGGCCATACAGCGGGCCGACCGGCGAGGGGCGACCCATTTGCTGATGGATACGTCGCGGGGCGATCCCGTGGCTCGTGAGTTCTACCGGGCCTGCGGGTTCGAGGAGGGAGGGGTCGCGCCCCTGCGCATTCGGTAGGTCTCTCATATCACAGGAGCAACTCCATAAAGACCTCATCCTCGTACTGTCCATCTATCTTGACCTGACGGGTCAACACTCCCTTGGGAACGAAGCCCAAGCTGCGGTAGAAGGCCTGGGCGCTGGTGTTGCCTGCTCGCACATAGATGACGATCTTCTCGTAGCCGTTGGCGCGGGCGAAGTCGAGGGTATGTTCTGCCAGGCACCGGCCGACGCCCCTTCTGCGCCACTGAGGCCGGATGATAGTGCCCAGGACACCCACGTGGTCGAAGGAGTCAGTGTACTTGGCCCACAAGTCCAGGGATTGAAAACCGACGACACGTCCGTCCACGCTTGCCACGAAGATGCCCTCGCGGTCGGATAGAGAGGCGATATATTCCCGTTCCTGTTCGGGTGTGAAAGGGCGGTTCACGGCGGTGTAGACCCGTTCGGCGCACACGATCTTCCATATGGCTGAGATCGCCTCAGCGTCGTTCGGTGTGGCGCGGTGGATGGCGATTGGCATAGCAGCCTCCCGTGGCTATGGGGAGATCCCCTTCGCTCCTGTGAGCGTGGCCGCCATTCTAGCACACTTCATCTGGAGTTCAAGGCGGTATACCGGGTCCGCAGGTGCAGGAGCCACATCGCGTTCAGCTCTAAGTCGTCCCGGTGTAAATGGCCACGCGCCTGCTCATGTGAGGCTTTCGGCACGTATCGGTAAGTAAGGAGAGAAGCGGAGTGTTGACTTCTTGCCAGTATAGGCTATACTGAATAGGTAGGAAGGCAATCTGGTTTTTAAGCGGGACGTCTTCCTGTCTTTGTGCACCTTGTGCACCTTGGGCCGCTGATCAAGCGTGGCCGAGGTGTTGTTCGCCGGTGACCAAGACTTCGCGTCGTGCTGGCTCCCGTTATGGGTCGGGTCAGGGGGGAGATTGGAAATGGATGACTCTGTGCTGTGGGCCGCCGCGTTTTTGGTGGGAGCCCTTGGTCTCTCGCTGCTCATTATCGGCGGCGTGGCGGCGATAATGAGCAGCGATGCTCGCAAGGACAGGGGTGCCGCCTCTTCCAAGTCCTCCCCGTCGCTTTCCGGAGACGCGGACTCCGGGGACGAGTCACCGTCGTCAAGGGGGAATGGGGCCGCTGCGGAGGAGGCTGGATTGCGTGTTGACTCGCCCGATGTGCAGCGTGCGGCGACCGGAGGCTTATGGACCTGGATTAAGGCCGGGCTCTTCGCCGTGTTACACGCGGGCACCGTCAGTCTGGTTCTGGGCGGGATCACGTTCTTCGAGGACCTGGCGAAAGCGAGCGATGAGATCCAGAGTTCGGGCACCGTGACGTTTCCCAAGCAGCTTTTGCCGGGAGCTTTGTATGGACCCGCGTCTCGGAAGCGCCTCTCTCATCCTGCGGGCAATTCGATGGAGGATGAGGAGCACCCTGGTGACGGCCGCCGGTACGATGAGCCTGAGGATGGTGCTGGGAATGCGGACGTTGATCAACCGGGCGCGTCGGGATGGGAAGTTGTGGACTTGGTAGGGGAGGCGGGAGCTGAGGGTGATGGCTGATCGGAGGAGCGAGGGAGCGCGCGTTGTTTTTATGGGCACGCCTGACTTCGCCGTGCCAGTGTTGACTGCGCTGATTAGGGAGTACCGGGTGGTTGGCGTCGTCACCCAGCCGGATCGTCCAGCCGGGCGCGGGCGCCAGGTGACGATCTCCCCGGTCAAGCAGATGGCGCTGGAGCACGACCTGTTGCTGCTCCAGCCGAGGTCGCTGCGGTCGCCGGATGCATTGGTGCAGCTAGCGGCGTGGAAGCCCGATGTGATCGTTGTAGCAGCCTTTGGGCAAATTCTGCGCCAGGATGTGCTTGACCTGCCTCCATGTGGCTGCCTGAACGTTCATGCCTCATTGCTCCCGCGCTGGCGGGGTGCGGCACCGGTGTCGGCGGCTATCCTGGGCGGTGACGAGGTCACCGGCGTGACGATTATGAAGATGGATGCGGGCCTGGATACGGGGCCTATCCTGGCCCAGCGAGAGGAGCCGATCCGGCCTGATGATACAGCGGCAACGCTGGAGGGGCGGTTGGCCCAGCTAGGTGCGGACCTTTTGGTGGAGACGTTGCCGGCATACCTGGCCGGGGCCTTGCAGCCCCGGCCGCAGCCGGAGGAGGGGGTGACGTATGCCAAGCGTCTGCGCAAGAGGGATGGTCGGGTGGATTGGTCACGTCCGGCGGTTGAACTGGATCGGCAGGTGCGGGCGTTTACGCCCTGGCCGGGTGCGTTCACGACGTTGCGCGGGCGGCGGCTCAAGTTACTGCGGACCGCCCCGCTGCCCAACTGGCGAGGGGATGCCCCCCCGGGCACAGTAGTCGCCCTGGACGATGGCGTGGCCGTCGCCACGGGTGAGGGAGCGTTGTGCCTGGAGAAGGTGCAGTTGGCGGGCCGACGACGGATGGATATTGTAGCATTTCTCTGTGGTCAGCGCGACTGTATTGGTAGCTGTCTGGGTATAGAGGAGTGATGGTCAGAGCGGGGGCACCCCCGTTCTGTTCGCTGGGGTGAGATTGTAGGCCGCTCATGCGCTTGCGTAACCAAGGGGCACAGTGGTATAATTTTGTTGCAAAAGTGCACCGGCCTGAGGGGCCGGTGCTGGGAGAAGTTCATCTAGGGGGAGAGTCTTCCCAGCGCCGCCTTTTATGGCGGTGTGTCCAGGGAATACCCTCGATGATTGCTAAGATTCTTCAGATTGTAATGATTCACCTTGTGCTCGCAGCGGATGAAAATCCGCTGCTGGGGGCAGAATCGAACCCGTTTAGCCTCTGCAAAGCTGCTGGGCAGGTTGCACATTGTCATCCAGCAGGAGCAGGTGAATAATTACTTCAGATTTAGTGGAGGGTGAGGTGAAGCATGTCTGGTCACAGTAAATGGTCTACCATCAAGCGTAAGAAAGCCGCTGAGGATGCCCGGCGAGGGAAGCTTTTCACTCGGCTGACGCGCGAGATCACTGTTGCGGCGCGCGAGGGGGGAGGGGACCCCGATATCAATTTCAACTTGCGCCTGGCGGTTGATAAAGCTAAATCCGCCAACATGCCCAAAGATAACATCGAACGGGCCATCAAGCGCGGCACCGGGGAACTCAAGGGCGCTGAGGAGTTTTCCGAGGTGATATACGAGGGGTATGCTCCGCACGGCGTGGCGCTGTTGGTGCAGGTTCTTACAGATAACAAGAACCGTACAGTTTCTGATGTCCGCCGCGTCCTTACCCGCCAGGGGGGGACGTTGGCCGATGCCGGTGGCGTTCTCTGGCAGTTTGAGCGCAAGGGATATATCGCGATTGCCCCCGACGGGACGGATGAGGAGACCATCTTCGAGGTGGCAGTGGAGGCGGGCGCTGAGGACGTGGTGTTCGGCGATGACTTGACCGAGGTTTATGCCACGCTGGACACCTTCCAGGCTGTGCGCCAGGCGCTGGAGGACGCGGGTATCAAGTTTGAGACAGCTGAGATGTCGATGATTCCCAAGACGACGTTGCAACTAGATGAGAAAGAGACCTTCCAGGTAATGGGGGTCATTGATGCGCTGGAGGATCTGGACGACGTTCAGCAGGTATACTCTAATTTGGGTATCAGCGACGAAGTGATGGATCGGTACGAGGCCGAGTCTTAAGGCTGGTTCTAGCCTCCTGTATCCGATGCGTATACTCGGCATTGACCCCGGCACCGCCACCACGGGCTATGGGGTGGTGGAGGAAGTGGAAGGGGATTTGAAGTCCCTGGCGTTTGGCGTTGTCAGGACGCCGGCCGGCCAGCCTCTTCCTTTGCGCCTGCAGTCTATCTATCGGGCGGTGAGGAATCTGGCGGCGGAGTGGAAACCAGGCGCGGCTGCGGTGGAGGAGATCTTCTTCAGCCGTAACGTGCGCACGGCCATGAGCGTGGGGCATGCACGCGGGGTGGCGCTCCTGGCCCTGGCCGATGCGGGGCTGGACGTCGCCGAGTACACGCCGTTGACGGTCAAGCAGGCTGTAACCGGGTATGGGAATGCCGGCAAGGCGCAGATGCAGGAGATGGTGCGGCTCTTGCTGGGACTGGCGGAGGTGCCGCGTCCCGACGATGCCGCGGATGCGTTAGCGGTCGCCATCTGCCATATGCATTCTGCCCGTTTGGGTGTTCTCTCCGAGAGGTGAGGGATAGGCTTCGCTTCCCTATAGGGAGGGGAATGGACGGGAGATGATTGTCAGGCTCAGCGGGACCGTGTGGGACGTCGGCGAGGAGCACGTGGTGGTCCGGGTGGGTGGGGTGGGTCTTCAGGTGTATGTGCCCTCTGGCGTGCTGGCTCAGTTCGATGGCGTGGGTCAGTCGGTGGATCTGTTCACCCACCTGCACGTGCGTGAGAACGACCTGACGCTATATGGTTTCCTCACAGAGGAGGAACTGGCGGTGTTCAATCTGTTGCTGAGCGTCTCCGGAGTCGGTCCGAAGGTCGGATTGGCGCTCTTGAGCACGATCTCGCCCCAGGCACTCCGCCAAGCTGTGGTGCAGGAAGAACCGGCCTTGCTATCCCGTGTACCGGGTATTGGGCCCAAGACCGCTCGGGCCATCATCTTTCACCTGAAGGATAAGGTGATCCCCACTGGGGCAGAGCCAGCGCCCCTGTTGAGCGAGGCCGACTCCGAGGTTATCGCCGCGCTGACCAGTTTGGGCTTCAGCCTGGCCGAGGCTCAGGCGGCGCTTCAGAGTCTGCCCCGAGGTGAGGATCTGACGGTCGAGGAGCGTGTGCGTCAGGCGCTTTCTTACCTGGCTGCACCGTGACGGGAGATGTGCCGGTGACGCGAGAGCAAAGATCTGAGGGATGGTCTGGGATAGCGTCTGTCCGCCGGCACGTCCGCCGCTTGTTTACTCTCAGCCTCCAGAGTATCCGCGGCAAGATCGTTCTTCCCTATTTGATCCTTACGTTGATCGTGGCGGTCGTCGGCATCTACGTGGTGACTAACCTGGTGTCCAGTTCCCTGGATGAGCGGTTGACCAATCAGTTGCTTGAGGCGGGACGGGTGGTCTCAGATAGCCTGGCGCGTTGGGAAATCGGTCATCTGGAGCTGGCGCGGATGGTGGCCTTCACGGAGGGCCTGCCTGAGGCTCTGCGGGCTGGGGATCAAGAGAGGGTGGAGGCGCTGGCCAAGCCGGTGGCCGTCGTCCGTGGGGCGGAATGTCTCATCGTCGTGGACGCAGGTGGCCGGGAGGTATTGCACGTCTTGCAGAAGGCGGATGATGTCTCACTCGAGTCGGTGGAGGGGACCTCCGATGTCTCTGGGCTTTGGATGGTGCGTGCCTTGCTCGAGTCTGGAGATCCGAACGCGTTGCCCAGTCGTGGCCTGGGGGTGCATCGGGCGAACCAGCGGTATTACTATTTCACAGCCCTTCCCGTCGGGTTGGACGATGAAGTGATCGGCGTCGTCGTGGTTGGCACCTCTCTTGACACGTTGTTGTCACACTTCAAGGTCACCTCTTTGGCGGACGTGATCGTGTATCTTGATGGTGGTCGGGCGGTCGCCACGACCTTCTCGTACGCCGAGTTGTCCACCGAGGTAGACGCGCTGCTGGACGAGCTTTCGATCACGCCGGCGATGTACGAAGGGGCCCTGTATAGCGATAAGGCGGTTGCGGGCCAGGACCTGCGCATTCGTGGCCGATGGTACCGTGTCGCTCGTGATTGTCTACGCGTGGGCGATGACAGGTTGGGGGTTTTCGCCGTCGCTCTGCCGTCGCAGTTTATCGTTCGGGCAGGGACCACCAGTCGCAACACCTACGCGCTGATCTTCACCGCCGCAATGGCGGCCGTCATATTTGTCGGATACTTCATCTCTCAGCGCATCACCCGCCCCATCACCCGCCTGGTGCGCACGTCGCGGGCTGTGGCGGAGGGGGATCTCGATCAACGCACCGGCATCGTGAGCGTGGACGAGATTGGATTGCTGGCCACGACCTTTGATGAGATGACGGGGCGGCTTTCCGAGCGAACCCACGCACTTGAGGAGGCGATCGGCCGCATGCGGGCTATTCTATCCAGCATTGGCGATGGCGTGCTGCTGGAGGATGTGGAGGGCAATTTCATCTCGTTGAACACGGCGGCCGAGACGCTCTTGGAGGATATGGCGGCCAATTTTATGCTCGGTCCATTGCGCGACCTCTCTTTGACAGAGGTCGACCAATCCTCGGGTTCTCAGCCCAATCCCTGGCTTCTGGAACATCGCCGCTTCCAGGTGGGGGAAAAGGTGATCAGCGCCCATTCCGCGGCTGTCCAGACGGACGATGGCGAGCACCTGGGGACCGTGATCGTGATGCGGGATGTGACGGCCGAGGTGGAAGCGGAGCGGCTCAAGGATGCGTTTATCACGCACGTCTCGCACGAGTTGCGCACGCCGTTGACGGCCATCAAGGGCTATAGCGAACTCCTGCTTGCCACCACCAGTGATGTGCTGGACCAGAATCAACGTGATTTTCTGGACATGATCAACCATAACACCGACAACCTGGTGGCGATGATCAACGAACTGTTAGATTTTTCGGAAATGGAGGCCAGAGGGCGGCTCGGTTTGCAGCGCCGTCCTCTTCTGTTGTCTGCTCTCGTTAAGGATATAGCGGAGGAGTGGCGTCCGCGGATGG
>Ga0180432_10006591_pt1 | contig 15030 bp, 11 predicted proteins | sample SS_ome_10_FD_132414 | JGI IMG/M metagenome (GOLD analysis project Ga0180432, IMG submission 132414) | Hypersaline lake sediment archaeal communities from the Salton Sea, California, USA - SS_1_MS_2 metaG | ecosystem: Environmental > Aquatic > Non-marine Saline and Alkaline > Hypersaline >... | reverse complement strand
TCTAAGAGAAATAATCCCGGATTTCCATAATGGCAGACAGCGCCTCGTACACATGCTTTCAAAGGAATGTCCCTTATACTTCTTTTTTCAAGGGTCCTTTCTTTTGTCCAGAAGTATCCTGTTATCACATACGAAAATGGAATCATCAGAGAAACTGAATACCTTAACCTACGAAATAAACCAGTCGTTTCATCTGTTCTCCCAAAAAGCCAAGGCGGGTATTGATCAGGTCTACACAGCGTCCTCCAAGCAAAGTGATGCCGGGGAATTATCAGAGAGGCTTGGAAGAGCGGTCAAGAAGTTAGAAGCCCTGGGGGGAAACCGGCAAAATGCCCCTACAATGGGCGAACATCTTGGTGCTGCTGAACGTTTCAGTTTGAGTGATCTGTCCCCTTCCAGAAAATTTTTAAGTGTCCTGCATCAACTGCAACGGAAAGAAATGGAATGGGTGCCAGTGCAAACCGTTGGAATCGCGGTTGGCTTAATCCTTCTTTTGATTTTTGGCGCGGAAAGTTTTTTCCTATGGAAATTTTCGCAGCCGAGCTTTCTCCCAACGGCAAGAGCCGGGAACATGGCTGAGATAGACCCAAGTCACACCCTTCTAAAATATAATGAAGCACTTGATTTCCTGACATCAGAATCGGATCGGCCAACTCCGCAAGACACTATTTTAAAGGTGGTTAAATCATTGCCGGCAAATTTCCTGATAAAGGAAATGACCGTGGAGGTGGAAGGGACACCAGCGGTGCATATTAAAGGCGTTATGAAAGCCTCTGGACCCGAAAAATTAAAAAATGCAATATCTTACACCTTGGATAATCTGAAGAAGTATTTTCAGGGGGCCTTGTCCCTCAGCCTGCAGAATATTGATGTTGAGCTTGATAAAATCAACAATATGCAACAGGGACATCAAAAATATTTGGTTAAATTCGGATTCAATCTACCATGAAAGATAAAATAAATAAGAGGTGGGCGGTTGTCGGTCTTATCTGGGCAGGGGTTATCTTTCTCACCTGGTGGAATATCGACACCATGGATAGGATCAAAAGTCCTCGGGAAAGGAGAGAGATCTCCCATTTGGAAAGGCAGTTCGTGCAGTACCACTCGGAAAACATCTCACGTGTACTGAAAAAGAGGGCATTGTTTTGCCAGTCCATAGAGTCCTTGAAACTGGGATGCCTGTCTGTTGAAAATCAACTTCGAAGTCTTGCAACGACGTATGATCTTAAAGCGTTTAAAACAGAATGTCAGCCGGGTGAGGACAATACAGGGAGTATGCCGGTCAAGTTATCTTTTCATGGACCCTTTGAGAGGAGTCTTAAATTGATGGGTGTTCTTCAAAAGGACTATCCTTACCTGCTGATAAAACAGGTGGAGATGATACCTTATGATCAGGCAGGCAACATCAAATTCCAGATCTTGTTTAGTTATAGATACCGCATTGGGTCTGAAGGGCTGACCACTTGAGAAAGAAGGGCGTAAGTTTTTATAGGTCCGGATTATATGGACATGCCCCCCATTTTCAAGACAGGGGAGTCGTTGGAATCTTCTCGAGGTAAACGAAAAAGCAACCCTAAATGGTTATTCGTGTATGATAAAAATAGGGACCCGGAAAAGACTCTGTATCGGCGGCTGGATACTGGTTGCCTTGCTTTTGGTGGGATTTAACGGTTTTAAATTGATGTCCTTTTTTAATCCCGAGTTACCGGGTCAGTCAAGAAACGTTAAAGAGGCCATGAAAAAATGGCGGCAGCTTGAAAATAGAGGTCCTGCACCTATTGTTGATGCCTTTGATAATATCAACGTCAATGTAGCGTTTGCCAAATATAAGGCTGTTTCTCATAGGCAAAAAAAGGAAGTCCCTTCACGGCGACCAAAGGTATCCAAAGAAAAAACAATCAATATAAAACTGCCAAGGCTAACCGGGATATTACGGACTGCAGATGCCCATGGCAATACACGTTCCATCGCAGTGATCAATGGAGGGTATCTTGGCGAGGGGGAAAGCGTGTCAGGATTTAAGGTAGAAAAGATTAGTGAGGAGGGTGTCATTCTTATGATGGGAGGCGCACGCTTTTCTGTTCCCGCACCAAAGGTCAGATTTTCCTTAGATCAAGGAGGTTAACCCGTGTCCATTCATAAATATCGCAAAACTGTACAGGTTTAATCAGTTAACCTTGAACCTTGAACCATGGAACTTTGAACCTGGGTATTTGCGAAGAAACATTATCTGAAAAGTTGAGGAGACCATGTATATCCCCACAAGATTCATAAAAAGATCCTGTTTTTTTGTTTTATGGATTGGTTTTGGCCTTGCCCCCGGATGCGCCATTTTAGAACCCCGGCCGGTGATACAAAAAGACATGGATGAGATAAAGCCTAGGGACATCATTCAGAGAGAAAAAGAGGTAAAATCCCCTGGCCCTCCGCCGTTTTTGGAAAAGGTGAAACCGGTCACAACAGGTCTTGAAAAACAGACAAAACTTTATTCCCTGGTTTTCGAGAAGGCCCCTCTTTCACAGGTGATCAACGCCATTACCCATGATACGGATTTGAATACCTCCGTGGAATCTGCAATCGACCTCGCAAGACCGGTTACGGTAAAATTGAACAATGTCACCTTTAAAGAAGCACTTGACATGGCCGTCGTAAAAGGCGCCGATTATGCCTGGAAAATAGAAGATGACACGCTTTATATAAAGAGATTTGAAGAGAGGATTTATCATCTGGACTATCTGGATCTGTCCGGGGAAATGGAGATTGAAGTCGGGGGCGACATGCTGGCCACAAGTGTCGAGGATTCGGGTGTGGCCGGAAAATTTCTGATTAAGGGGAAGAAGACAGTTGAAAACACTGATGTCTGGACAGAGGTTAAGGCGACCCTTGAGACCCTTAAATCAAGTAACGGGGTTATACGGTTAAACCGGACCGCAGGCATGATATACATGGCGGATGCACCCAGAAAGCTGGCATGTATGGTTCAATTCCTGGATTCTCTCTCTGAGGCGTTGCACCGGCAGGTATTTATTGAGGCCAAAATTATGGAAGTCGTCCTCAGTGATGAATCCAGGTACGGTATAGACTGGACAAATCTGTCCGTTGCATTTAAGTCAGACCTGGGTGCTCTCCCTGACAGTTTGTTGTTAGACTTTAACAGGGGCGGGACTATTGTTTTATCAGATGAATCCGCGTTTGCTGGAATCCTTGATTTTCTAAATACGCAGGGAGATGTCAGTGTCCTTTCCAACCCGCACCTTTCCGTAATGAACAGACAGTCAGCCTTAATGACCGTGGGGGTTCAGTTTCCCTATGCTGATATAGATGGGGTGGATCGAGACTCTGAAACCAATGTGGTTACTTTTGGAACAACCATTAAACGAACCATTCTCGGTCTTCAATTGGGAATTACGCCCCAGATATCAAAAGATGGGATTGTGACTCTCCATATCGTGCCTACCATCACAAGGATCCAGGGGGAGGAGCAGGTTGAAATACCCACTGCATCCACCACAGCCCAGACCATCTCCAATCCGATCATCGCTCTTGAGGAAATAGCCACTATGGTTAGGGTTAGGACCGGAAACTCGATAGTTTTGGCGGGTCTGATCAGCCAGATCAAGGCATTAGATCACAAGGGATTGCCATGGTTCAGCAAACTCCCTATTATTGGGCCCTTGTTTAAAAACATTGACCAATCACTGGAAAACAAGGAACTGGTTATATTTATTACGCCATATATCAAGAGCGTCACGTGACGGGGAGGGCAGGCCTCAGTCCCCTTTTGCAAAAGGGCAAAGTCATCGGAATATCCCGGGTCATTGAGACATTGTCAAAAGTTTTCCCGTTCCTAAAAATCAGCTCAAAATGACCCGAATGGCTCATTATTACCCCCTCGAAGAATCGCAAAATAGGGGCAGGCCCGTGGCTTGCTTACCTATTTACTAATTATACTCATTAGGTTACCTATTTTTAAGCTAATTTTCTAAATCGGCATTTGATTTGCATATCATAGAAAAGGAAATTCTCAGTTTCTTAAAAAATCCGGGTGGAACCCAATCCTCCCGGGATAAGGGTTCCTCTATTGATAGAGGCAAACCGTAAATACGCGAATAATATTTGAGGAGAGAGAAGGATGTTTAAAATGAAACCCAATAGAAAGAGTGAGGCAGGTTTTACCCTGGTGGAGATTGCCATTGTGATGGTGATTATTGGACTCCTGATCGGAGGTATTCTCAAAGGCCAGGCCATGATCCAGAATGCCAAGGTAAAGCGTGTGGTCAAACAGGCGGACGAAATCAGGGCGGCTGTGATGTCATTTTATGATAAATACGGTGTGTATCCCGGGGATGAAAATATAGCGGCCATTCCCGCTGGCGGTGCTGATAACGAGGGCAATGGGAACGGGCAGATTTCAGCCGCCGAACAATATGAGGTATACAACGATTTGGGACTCTGTGGACTCATAAGTGGAAGCTATAACGGCACATCCGATTTACCTCATCATGCATTTGGGGATAACGTAACACTTTATTGGTTAGATCCAGGTCCCGGAACGGCCAAGCATTATTTTCGGTTTTACAATCTACCGGCGGAGGTGTGTCTGGAAATTGATGCCAAATATGATGACAGCGTTTGGAATACCGGCGCCATTATAGGCAGTGCGCCTTATACGAATGGGACCACCGTACCCAGTCTTTACTCTCTCTTTTAATGCTGACAAAAAAGGCCACACCGTGGTGTGGGCTTTATGTTTTTGGGTCCTGTCCGGTCCATTCAAAAGTGTAAGCTATAAATGAAAGCCCCTCTACTTCCACCCCTTAACAAAAATGGCTTCACCCTGATCGAGATCGCCATTGTCATGGTCATCATTGGTCTATTGGCGGGCGGTGGTGTGTCCATTATGGGAATGCTTACCCAACGGAAGGCTCGAAACGAAACCATTGATTACCTGAAAGAGACAAAAGAGGCCCTGATAAGTTATGTCAGCATCAATGGCAAGCTCCCGTGGGCCGACACAGACGGAGATGGCAGTCAGAACAGTAACGCTACTTCCGGGACGTTGCCCTACCTTGATCTTAAGGTGAGTCCAAGCGATCCCTACAAAAGAGTGCTCAGGTATGAAATAAACAGTAATCTGGGAATTGACAGGCCAACAACCTGCAATGCCCTCAAGGCGGGTCTTTCATCAGGGCCGAGAGTTGTAGATGGTGACGGCGCAGCTTCCTCATTTTATATAGCGGCCATACTCGTAAGCGCTGGCCCCATGGATTTGGACAGTGACGGGAATGTCTTTGACGCCGTCACCTCTGGTTCCTATCAAGGAGACAACACGGACGGTACCCCTAACTATATCAGGTATCCGCCGATTGATACCTTTGATGACCTTGTCGTTTATATTGGAGGGAATGAATTATACGGCAATGTGTGTGAATACCTGACGTTGGCGGTGAATAACGGGCTAGGAGAACCCACTGCCTATGTGCGAGATGCCAATCGGGGCATTGATTTGGGGAGTATTGGTGGTGGAGGCTCTGCGCTGTATGAAATCATATCAGGAACCCGGATCGAAATCTGGAGTTCGACAGGCGGAGGGGGGAGTATTATTCCCTCTGACCCTCGAACCCCTATTTATCTTGCCGGGAATGGGTATACCATCACAATCCCGCCATAACAAGGGGAGGCTCTCCCACCATCGCCCCTAATAGGCCTTTCCAAAATCGCCGATCACATCATAAAGGGGCAGCAGGATAGAAAGGAGGATCAGACCGAACACCCCCCCTAAAAGAAAGATGATCATAGGCTCAAACGCGTTGACCAGTACCTCGACAGATCTTTTGACTTCACCGTCATAATAGTCCCCCAGTCGTTTAAAAGAATCATCCAGGGTGCCTGTGGCCTCTCCATTTCGAACGGCCCCCAAAAGGAGTGGTGGAAAATCGCCTGCATTCTCAAAGCCCTCAGCGAGCGTCTGACCAAGCTGAACCTCCTGATGAACGATGGCCAATTGGGCCTCAAGGTGCCGATTACCCAAAACACCTTCTGCCAACATCTTGAATATGTCACTGATCTTTATCCCTGCATTGTACATCGTTGCAAAATTATGACTCAATCGGGCAAAGGCCACATTGCCAATAATGTTACCTATCATTGGGAATTTCAGCAGGTATTTGTGAAATATCCTGCCTCCGCTTTGGGTCTTTTGAAAAAGGTAGAGACCGGCGATGGATGCAAAGATTAAACCGAGTATCCATGGCCAGTTTGCCCTCAGGAAGCCACTTGTCTTTAGAACAGCGCGTGTGACATCAGGCAGATCGACCCCCATTTCATTTAGAAGCCCCGCCATCTGAGGCAGGACATATCCTACCCACACACCAATTACAGCCGTGATGGCAACCGTAATGAAACAGGGATAGATGGTGGCTCTTTTGATAGTTGATGTGATGCCCTCTTTCCATTCAAGAAAGTCGGCCATGTCTTTCAGGCATTTCGGTAATGTGCCTGATTGTTCCCCTATCCTTACGATGGCCAGATCAAGTTTGGGGAAAATTTTAGGGAACCGTTTCATTGCCTCGTATAGGGTTTTTCCATCTTCCAAAGCACCCCTCATCTCTTCAATGGTATTTTTGAGGGCCTTGGACGGGATTGACTTGGCATTTTCATCAAGGCCTGTAAGAACCGGCAAGCCCATATTCAGGGTCTGCGAAAATCTTCGATAAAATTCAATGATAATTCGTGGCTTGATTTTGCCCCCTGTAAGTTGGCCAGCCAGGCTGCTTTGTTTGAGCGGGCTGCTCTTTACAAGGGTGAGCCCCTTTTGTATGAGGCGATCTTCAACATCAGCAGCGCTCAAGGCAAATAGCGTTCCCCTGAGCAGTTTTCCTGTATCATTTATGGCCTGGTATTTATACCTAGGCATAGGCTGCCACCCTAAAAACCTCTTCAAGCGACGTGTCCCCGTGGATCACTTTTTTGAGGGCCTGTTTAAGTAAAAGGCTGGTCCCGGATTTGACTGCCGCGTCTTCAATGGTGCTATGAAGGGCTCCCTTGAAGATCAGCTCTTCTATTGTCCGATCGACTTCAAGGACCTCATAGATTCCTGTACGTCCTCGGTAACCTGATTGGTGACAGTTCTCACACCCATTGGCCTTTGGGAGTTCGGGAGGTGGCTCAAGCCCATTGCGCACAAAGGCCTTTTTGTAATCAGGTCTGGTGGGCACCATGGTCGAGCAATGCGGGCAGATCTTTCTCAATAGTCTCTGTGCCACAACCATGGTTAATGAGGAGGCAACAATGCTCGCATTCACTCCGAGATCAAGCAATCTGTTAATAGCGGCCGCGGCATCATTGGTATGCAGGGTCGAGAGGACCAAATGACCGGTAATGGATGCCCTCATGGCCAGTTCGGCAGTCTCCTGATCCCTTATCTCACCGACCAGGATGATGTCAGGGTCTTGTCTCATGGCGGCCCTAAAGGCATTTCCAAATGTAAGACCGGCCTTTGGATTGACCGCTGTCTGTCTGATGGTGGGTATAACATATTCGATAGGGTCCTCAATGGTCATCGAATTGACGTGTGGACTGTTTATGGTCATCAGGGCAGAATAGAGGGTGGTTGTTTTACCTGACCCCGTGGGCCCTGTGGAAAGGATAAGACCATAAGGGCGCCTGATGTTTTTTAGAAATCTGACAAGATCCTCTTTTTCGAAACCGAGTCTTTCAAGATCGCCAACGACCTTGCTGTAAATTAAAAGTCTCATCACGACTGTTTCACCTAACTGTGTGGGGAAGGTCGAAACCCTCATATCAAACTGCGAAGCACCTGCTGTGTATTTGATACGGCCGTCATGAGGGATGTTTGGGTTGGATATGTCCATGTCCGCCATTATCTTACAGCGGGTAACGATGCTCTGCTGAAAACTCTTTGGGAGGAGATATTGTTGGTTTAATACGCCGTCAATACGGTAATAGACTCGCACCAGGTTAGTATCGGGCACGATATGAATATCGCTTGCTCCCAGCACATGCCCTTTGTCAATCAGAAGATTGAAAAGCCTTACGACCTTATTCTCTTCAAATTCGGTTTCCTCCAACCCAGTTGTATGGATGATACTTTCGATATCATTATCAATGGTCAGTGCAGTTTTGTAGTATAGTTCAATGGCCTTCGACACCCATTCCTTGGAAGCGATAAAGGTTTCAACCTGGCATCCAGTCATCCGGGACAGCTCATCTTTTGCGATGACATCAAAAGGATTTGCGGTTGCCGCCTTAACGATGGTGCCTTTCTTTTCAAAGGGAAAGATTCCATGGTTGCTAACAAATTTCTGGGGGATCTGAGTAATTAGTTCATAATCGACTTTTACGGATTCAGCATCCAGTATCTGGGCGCCGCTCTGAACACCTATAGCCATCTGGAGTTGCTCTTCGGTTACCCAATCTAACCTTAAAAGAATATCTCCCAACATGGCGCCGGTCTTTTTTGTTTCAGACAACGCCATTTCAAGCTGGACATTGTCAATAAAGCCCATTTCGGTGAGGATATCTCCAATACGTTTTTTCATTTTTTATGCCTTTTTGTTGAGTGACCCCTTAGGGGGCAGCAGGGGTCGTTGGTGTCGGGTCAACTTTCCCGGCGTGCCAAAAACATTTTAAGGACACCAATTCTGTCATCGACCTTTTTTTTCTCACTAACAGACAGCGGTGCACCCGCATTGTCCTTCAATGCCACATAATATTTTAAGGCTTCTTCATATTTTTCCAATTTGTCATAGACCACCGCCATGTTGAAAAGCAAAAGGGGGTTATTTTCAGATAGTTTCTCTGCTCTCTTGTACCAGGTCAAGGCCTCATCTAACGCTTCAAGATGACTCAAGGCCACACCGCGGTGGAAGTATATTTCAAAATGCGGTTCCTCTGAGAGTCTCTCTGACTTTTCTAAGTAACGAATGGCCTTATCAGGTCTTCCCAAACCAATTTCCATAACAGCAAAATTTAATAAGACCTTAGGGTTTTCAGGGTCATCATGCTTCAATTTCTCAAGAAGAGGACGGGCCTTTGTGAATAAAGACGATTGTATATAGGCGGATGAAAGATTTAAGAGGGCATCAGGGTTTTCAGGATTTTCAGCCAGCACCTCCAGATACATCTGGATGGCCATTTCCAGTTTATTTTGACGATGATAGCTGACTGCCTTTTTATAGAAAAGGTGTTCAGTCTTTTGAGAAGGAGGTTCGATTTTTTCTGCCGCTTTTAGAGCTTTTTTCCTTTGTCCTTTCTTTCTTTCTGTTTTTACTGTTAATGGCCGCTTTTTCGTTGGCGCTGTTGTCGTCATATCTTTGTCATTTGAGTTATCATTTTTCTGAGAAGTGTTTTTGTCGATCTTTTGATCTTTCTGTTCTATTGTGCTGGCCGTTATCGGCTGTGCTGGGGGTACCTCCTCGAGCTGGATTTGTAGTGGCTTTGGGGGTTTTGCTGGCTTATTATTTAAGGTGTTTTCTGTAAAGACAGGGGTGTTTACCTGCTGTATCGGTTTAAAGGGAGGGTCTGCAGCAAAAAATCCGTACCAGATACCAAAACCAGCCAGGCCGATTAACAAAACAATGACGATAACAAGAACGAAACCCCTTTTCTTCTCTCTTTTTCGAAGCGGTGGCCTATTTTTAAAAAGGTTGATTTTTTTGACTTGCCTAAGCTCCCTGTCTTTTTTTCTCAGGGCCTCATTGAGCAAGCTCATGTCTGACTCCAAATCAAGAAGCAAATTGGATCCGCTTTGTCATGGGAAAAATACACATGAATTCCTAAAAACAGTCTACCGAGAGATAACCCTTGCCAAAAAGCCCAAATCATTTATTTCCTGTGCGAGTCTTTCCGCTCGCTCTCTGTTTGTGAAGACTCCTGTAAAGACCCTGTGACTTCCGTCTCCGCTCTTTTCATCATAGCTGTCGTACTGGTTGTCAAGCAATACAGATCTCATGTGATTAAGCTCGTCACCCGAATGGGGTTGGCCGACTAACACAGACCAGGGGGCAAATATAACAATGGACTTCAGCAGACCATAATCTGTTTTAAATTTTTGTGCCTCTTCTTCCGTACCAAATTGGCCAGTGAACAATCGATACCACTTCCCCTTTGCTCCCAGATCAAGGTGATGCCAGTGCGCCTCGATTTCCCTGTCTTTGTAAAAAGAGACAGCCCTGATGACACCTTTCAGGCTTTTAAAAGACCCTAACTGCAATGTAAATGGAGAGGAAACACGGGTTTCAACTGGGGATACTTCTTTGGGTATTGATTCATTAGATCTCTCTTTCGGGGGATCTATTTTAACGGTTATGATTTCCTTTGTAAGGGTAGTGTGCCGATCAATATTTTTTTCATATTTGCACATGGGCAAGATGAGCAGATAATTCAACAACATCAGAAAGATGAGAAGGCTCATGGCACTTGCGGAAATAAACGCGATCTTTTTGTTCCTATCCGGGGTTTTCCAGGACTTTCCAGTAGAAACGGGATTTTCTATTAGGCCCAAGTCCCCTAACTCTTTCAGCGCCTTTTTCACGTACCCAGGTCCGATAACAAAATCATCCGCAATGTACCCGGCGGTAAGGGCATAATCACAAATTTTATTTATCAGTCTGGGGACCCCCTTTGAGGCTTTGTAAATTCGCTTGATTGCGCTTTTTGTAAACCGAACATGCCCCTGATCGCCTGCAATAAAGAGCCTTCTTGCAATGTACCTGTCAATCTCTTCTCCTTTTATGTATTCCAGTTTACACTGAATAGCCACTCGCTGTCTGAGTTGTCTCATTTGAGGACCGGAGATAAGGTCTAGAAGCTCCGGCTGCCCAACGAGTAGCATTTGGAGCAATTTGGTTTTGTCTGTCTCCAGATTAGATAAAAGACGCAGGTCTTCAATGGCATCCAAGGGCATGGTCTGAGCGTCATCAATAATAACGACTACCGGTTTGGCGGTTGCAATTGATAGTAAGAATCGGTTGAGCTTATCAATCAGGTCCTTTTTTGAATGATCCGGCGAATACTTGACGCCAAGGTCATCCAGGATATTAGAAATAATTTCTTTGCCGGAAAGAGAGGGGTTAATGATATATGCCGTCTCAGCGTCACCATTAAGGCTGTCCAAAATCAAACGGCAAAGGGTCGTCTTACCCGTCCCAATCTCACCGGTTAAAAGGAGAAACCCCATCCTGCTCTTTATGCCGTGAAGGATTTTTTCGATAACGCCCTGGTGTGTATTGGAGAGATAAAGAAAAGCGGGGTCAGGCGTTATGGCAAAGGGGACCTCTCTGAGTCTATAAAAATCGAGGTACACACGATTTTTCGCGGATTCGGGGACATGGTTATCGAGGTCTTTCGTATCTGGGGTATTGTCATTGTTATTTTTCATGGTGATGGTGGTGCAGGAAGCCTGAGAGAAAACACTGCACTCCTGCATTTTAATAGCAGGAATCATGCCGAAAGGCTGCTATGAAATAATTGCCAATAAACTTAGTTGGTTATTGCTTTTCAGGAATAAAAGATCGAAGTAAAACGCAGGTCGACGCAAATAGGGAAGATAAGTGTGTCAAATTTTTGACTCTTAAGACCTAAACAAAAGATAAAGTGGCAGAATTATTTGCTATGATATGATTTGTAAGTATGATTTGTAAGGAAAATGTGAGCGGAGGGCGTGCTTTGTTTAACGGGAACCCAATTGCTTGAGTATTGCCGTCTCTTTTTCAAACTCGCCAAGTGCGTGATAGCACTGAGCCATGTAGTCAGGGACTTGTCGTGAATCTGGAAACTTGAGAAAAAATGAAAGGGCCTTGGCATATTCGCCCAAGTTCATATAGCTTATCCCAAGGCATATGTTCAGTGGTTCGCTGTCCGGAAAATTGGCAATGCCTTTTGAGAGTATCTCGGCCGATGCTTCATATGCTCCTTTTTTTTGTGCAATGATACCCAGCCCCAGATAGGCTCGAAAATCCGGATGATAGGTTAATGCCTTTTTATATAGTTTCTCAGCGATATGTTCCTTTCCCTTAATCTCTTCAATCCGGACATAGTCGCCATGGGTAAAGGTCATTGCGAGTCTGGAGAGGAAATCGGCATGCATGGGGTAAAATTCTTCTTTGTTTATCAGTTTGATTTCATTCACAAAGTCAGCAAGATGATCATAATAGTCCGCCCTTAGTCTTTCACCAAATGCCAATATCAATTCCTGGGACAAATTGGTATCGATTTCAAAATACATGATATCTTCGATTCGGTTTAGCCAAATATCGTCTGTGACCTCAGATCTCTTCTTAAAATCAGAGTAAAGTGCAGTCCCTGGAAAGATGTCAAGGATGTAAAATATAATGCTCAGGGGTTTAATCTCATGGATCAGGTCCATGGTTTCTTTTATCGTGGTCCAGTTTTCTCCAGGAGAGCCATAAATGAAATAGGCCCGGGCTAAAATACCGTACCGAACAGTGAGTTCAAAGGACTTTTTGATTTGACCGGTTTTGATGTTTTTGCACAGAAGGTTTCTGATTGTTTCAGAACCGCTCTCCACCCCATAACTGATTTGAATACAACCGGCCCGTCTCATCCAGTAAAGAATCTCTTCATCCACCGTGTTGACACGCGATATCGCCATCCATGTGATACCGAGGCCTCTCTCCAATATTCTTTTGCAAATCTCTATGGCGTGAATTTTTTTGATGGTGAAGGTATCGTCTGAAAAATAAAAAAAGCGGATGCCTTTACTGGAAAGAAGTTCAAGTTGCTCGACAAAGTAGTCAGGTGAATGAAACCTGACCTTGTGTCCCCAAAACCGGGGTGATCCACAAAAAGTGCAATTTCCGGGGCATCCGCGAGTCGATGAGACATACTGATAGTCAAAATATTTTGCTGGGTTTGGTAGTTTATCAAGGTCCAGGGTAAGCGGTGCATCGGCTGTCCTTATGATGTCGCCCTGTTTTCTGAAGGCGATTCCGCTAATTTTCCAGATATCCTTGTCCTTTTCCTGTTCAATGCATCTCACCAAATTCAGAAAACTATATTCTCCTTCTCCGGTAATGATAAAATCGATTTCCGCGAAGTGTCTTAAGAAATGTTCCCATAGAAAAGACGCTCCAATCCCGCCAAAGACAATTTTCACTTTACTGCAAATCGCTTTGGCGATCCGAGCGATCTCTATCCCCCCCCAACGATTTGCATGCAGGATGGAAAAGCCAATCACATCCGGTTTCTTTTTCGTAATGGCCTTACTGATCCTTTCAGGGGTCTTATGGATGTCATGCCAGTTCAATATCTCAACATCGTAATCATTCTCTTTCAGCAGGGCACCCACGTAATAAAGACCTATGGGAACAACGTCTGCATCATCCGTATGGGGCCTGCCTTCAAGACAATAGGGGTATATGAGTAAAATCTTCACCTGCTGAACATTTCCTGAGGTGTGGAAAGAATTTTGGTCTTTGCATTGTCAGTTCATATAATTATGTGATAAGGAAGTCCATGTAATATTTATTCCAAAATTGAAAGGATGGAATATGGCACAGTTCCCGGTTTTTTCCAAGTCCGCAAAATACCAATCACGATATCCGGAGGTCGCTTTTGGCCTGACCTTGATTTCAGGTTGTCAGAACCCCCCTAATCCGCCGGGTTTTGATCAGTACAAGCGAAAGCTTCTGCGGAAAATGAGAAGACGGGAAACCCTGGCGCAGATCACGGATCGCATTGGCATCTATAAACGTTTTTTTGAGAGTTTTGGTTTTGAGTGCCCTTTGCCCAAACACCTGAAAAGGACCGTCAATAGCGGGTTCCCCAGATACAACCTTATGGTGGACACCCACTTTATGGCAGAGATGTGTGCCGGCATTCTGGTGGCTGTTACGGATTTTGATTGTTTTGACGGTAAGCTTACCTTGGACCTGGCAGACGAGGGTGAGATTTGTGTGGGGATGGGAAATAGAGATCTGAAGACTGTGGCGGGAGAAATCGTGTTCAGGGATGAAAAAGGGATTGTCTGTGTCCTTTGCCAGGGGGCGGATGAGAAAACCCGGGTAAAAGATGATACACGAAATGTCTTATTTTATGCATATGCAGTTCCAGAAATTGAGGGGAAACACCTCCAAGATGGCCTGACGATAGCCGCAGAGACCATGGCTGAATTTGGAGGTGGTAAAATTGAAGGTGTTGAGGTTTTTTAGCTGCAACGTGTTAAACCCAATAACTCAATTGTTACCTGAACCGTCTTGAGACCCTAAAAAGAAACCCTTCTCTATCCACTAAAGATAGCGCGCAGTGAAGAGTTATGTAAAGAGGATGTAATATGGATGATATAAGGATAGCGGCTGTCTGTATGCATGCACCTTTAGGAGAGGTGGATAAAAACCTTGACCGCATAGGATCTCTGGTTAATGAGGCCGCAGGGAACGGGGCAAGGATGGTCTGTTTACCGGAGCTTTCTGTTACCGGGTATACGTTGAACCGTCCTGCAGACGTTTTCAAGGAACCAGCCGCGGACAAGATCATGGATCGGTTAGTGGAATTGGCCCGTGAGACGCGCCTGGTTGTCATTGCCGGATTCATAGAAATTTCAGACGCGAAAAAACCTTATATCACACAGGTCACCGCAGGTCCCGAGGGCCTGATCGGGCTCTACAGAAAGACGCACCTGTCGCCTGCTGAAAAAGACGGTTACCAGGACGGTCAAGATGTTGAGGTCTACCATTTTGGGAATACCACTTTTGGTATCGCCCTTTGCTATGAGACCCATTTTCCTGAAATCAGTGCCGTTCTAGCCCTGATGGGTGCTGATATCCTTTTTTTCCCGCATGCCTCTCCATGGGGAGATCCCAAAGGAAAATTCCAAAGCTGGATGAGGCATCTGCCAGCCAGGGCCTTTGATAATGGGGTTTTTATAGTCGCTTGTAACCAGGTGGGGAGGAACAAGGATGCCTTTTTGTTCCCGGGCGTTGCCCTTGTTTTAGGTCCGGATGGGCAAATCCTGACCCAGTACACGGGCGGAGAAGAAAAAATTGTTTT
>Ga0180432_10006590_pt1 | contig 15030 bp, 16 predicted proteins | sample SS_ome_10_FD_132414 | JGI IMG/M metagenome (GOLD analysis project Ga0180432, IMG submission 132414) | Hypersaline lake sediment archaeal communities from the Salton Sea, California, USA - SS_1_MS_2 metaG | ecosystem: Environmental > Aquatic > Non-marine Saline and Alkaline > Hypersaline >... | reverse complement strand
GGCTTCTGAAAATGTACCACTTTTTTCGGGCCCACTTGGGCGAAAATCAGTGTAAGGGACGCCAAAATCGCGTAGATGACAAAACTATAACTTTTAGAGCGCGTCCCAAAAAAAAGTGTGATATACATGAATGATAGGGAAATGTACGGTGAGCGCACTTTTTGGAGGTACGGGCTTCTGAAAATGTACCACTTTTTTTTGGCGGGAAAATCGGGTAGTTTTGGATCGTTTATTGTACGGGCGGCTGCCCCTGCTGGGTGCTCGCGAGCTCCGACGGGGCGAGGAAGGGTGCGCAAACGCGCTTGCTAAGACGGGTGTGGCACCGGAGCGAGCGAGCGTTGTCCGCGCCGCGTACCGGGTCGGATGCGCTGAGGGAGGGCCCGGATGACTTGCACGTCCGGAAAACGAAGGACTCCACGTTTCTGATCGAGTTCGTGTTCCGCATTTTGTTGCAAGCCTGGGTGAAGGACTCGTGCAGCAGGGACGAGAGCGGGAGCCTGAAAACCCGGAAGCGCCCCTCAGCTTCTTCCGTTTCCAGTTGGCACTTCGCTGCCGTCGCGACCTCGTCTATTAGCGCGCGTAACGATTCCCCGAAGCATTTTAACTGTGCGTCAGACACGCTCTCGTCGCCGCAGAGCCTGACAAAACACGTCAGACTGCTGGGCTGTAACAGCAGGAAAAAGTGCTGATTCCCCCGCGTCATTGCGCGACACACGCGATCTGTCGCGATGCTCGCCAGGGCGAGCGTGTCTGTCGCGTAGGGGCAGACAAAGCCCCTTGCTTCGTGCAGCGCGGCGCTGCGCATTTCCCGCGTGCTCGGCGTGCTGGCGATGCAGCGCAGCAACTTGCTGGTCCTCGGGTTCGCGCGCTTGTTGGGGCGCGTTCGCGGCCCTCTTTCGCGCACCAACGCGGCGCCCAGTTGCGACAGCTTGGCGCGAATCGCTTCTTCGTAGGCAGCACTGTTCCCCGCGTGCTGTTCCCACAAATTCTTCTCGCAGAGGATGGAAACCACGAGAAGCTTGTTGAGCGGGACGCCCGGGTTGAGGGAGGTCGCGAGCGCAAGTAGCTGTCGTCTGTTTTCTCTTCGTGTCTCTTCTGTACTCGGGTTCATCGGTCGCGCGCTTGGCAGTATTTTTTTGTTTATTTTTTATTCGGGCCCGCGTGGTCGGGGTCTGGACGGCCGCAGCATGCTGCCTGGTCTCCCTACCACTGATCCGCGTAATCCGCCTGGTCGTGGCCCTTCTCGAACAGCTTATTGGTGTAGTCCACGCTGCTGTAGCACTTGGCGTGCTCCGCTTGGAGCTTGCGGACGTGATGCGGCTTGCGAGAGTGCTTGTAGGCATCCTCGGGCTCTCCGTAGAGGGCGACGGCGAACCGGCGCGGCACGTGGTGGAGGGTGATGAAGAGCGGGATAACAGCATACGCGAGGATGTCGAACACGAGGTAGAACCAGTGGGTGGCCTCGATGCCGAGCACGGCGTCGCGGTAGCCCGCCGGGGACAGGATCCAGATGACGAGGGCGGCGACATGGAGCAGCACGAAGGCGTCCAGCAAGATAGTGATATTGAGCCCGCGGCGGCGGCGCGTGAGGAAGGTGACGGCGAGCCACGTGCCGAGCGCGAAGAAGCCGATGTAAAACCACCACCAGTGGTGGTTTTCGTAGCCTGTGTAGGTGCCAAACACCCCGGAGATCATCCAGGTGGCGGCGCCAAACAGGGCCATCCAGAAGCGGCTGTTGGAGTCGGTCCAGATGAGCAGGCCGAGCGAGTAGCTGGTGGCGGCGAGCGCGGCGGCGTAGCCGAAAAAGCGGTGCACGAACACCCATGAGCCGCCTCCCTGGGCGCACGAGTCGCCAGGAAGCGGGGGCAGCTCGTTTTCGTGGCAAACGAAGCCCTGGTGGTTTCCGCCCGACACGTACACGCTGAGCACGGCGAGGGCGGCGAAGAGGCGCAGCGCCGAGACGGTCTTGGAGCTGCGGCACAACTTGGCGTGCTTGGTTCTGTGGAGTTTGTCGATGACGTGGAGGTAGACGAAGTGCCCGAGGCAGACGCCTGCGATGCCGATCCAGGCGAAGAGGCCGATCTCGATCGGCAGCTCGATCGCTTCCAGTTGCGGGGGTACCGGGGTTGGCATGGGGGCGCGATCAGAGTGAGAAAAAATGTTGCGTGCAACGGAGTCAATTGTGTGTCGTTCTTTTAATCGTCTTCTGCCAGAACCGCTGAGGAGGAAGAGGAAGAGGAAGAGGAGGAAGCGGCGGCGGCGGCGGGGACCTTCAGGTCTCCCTGGTAGATTTCCCCGGTCTGCTCCGCGTATTCGTGCGCGGTCCGGACTGCGTCGTCCATGGCCGAGCTGATTTCCTCGCCCGCCTCGAGGGCGGCCCGCCTGCGCTTGGCCACCTGGGCCATGATGTTGAGGCTCTCGCTCTTGCGGTGGCTGAGCTGCGCCTGTGTGTACACGAGGGAGGGCGTGCCTGCTTGCACGTTCGGCCGGTCCTCGCCCAGCAGGGAGGAGGCCGGGAAGATGGCCTGCGGCCAGGAGTTGTGCATGAGCGGGTTGGCGGGCACGACGAGGCGGTCGGCGTAGGCATGCGGGGGCTGCGTGACGGTGCGGTTGCGGTTGAGGGTCACCTCCAGGGAGAGGTTGAAGATGCACTCGTAGCTGGCGGGCAGCGTGTACAGGGGCCGGCCGTCGAACATGAAGGCGACCTGCCCGTCGTTTTGGGGTACGTAGACGCCCGACTGGGCCTCGCCCGACTGCACGGAGATGCGGATGAACTCGAGCGTGCGGTGGGTGGCCTTCACGAGCTGGGCGTGCAGGGACTTGGGGCGCGTGAGGGCGGCGATGGCCTCTTTGATGGCGTCGTTGGGGGCAAACAAAAAATAGCTGTCGGACTCGGGCAGCACGCCCACGTGGATGGTTTTGTCGGGGTTCTCGGGGTCCTTGGCCTCGGCCACCTCGGGCTTGCCCGGGAACACGAGGAAGTTGCGCGCGGTGTCGCGCAGCAGGTAGGTGCCGAGCAGGCTGTGGGCCAGCACAAACGAGCGGCCCTCCTTCATGTTGCCCAGCACGGTGCAGTTGTGCAGCGTCTCCTCCGTGAGGCCCGCGCCGTGCGTCTCGATGAGCTCGTCCAGCTCCGCGCCGCACGAGTACCAGATGTCGGGCGTGTCGAAGTCGAAGCGCCCCTGCTTCTTCAGCGCGGCGACCACCTCGGCCCGCCGCTTCTCCGTGCGTTCCGTCACGCCCGGGAAGAGCTCGTCAAAGTCGAGATCGGTCTGCTCCCGCATCACGCGCCTCAACTCGGCGCGCAGGTCCACGCGCGGGCAGTACCCAAAGTAGGTGCCGGACTCCCACGCGCCGAGCGCCGGGCTGGTCTCCTGCGTGGGCTGCTCCTGGGCGGCCAGCGCCCGCACGACGGGCAGCGAGGGGTTGCGCGAGACGAACTCGGCTGTGTCGCGCGCGCAGTCCGACTCGAACAGCAGCTGTGCGAAGGGCGTGTTGTGGCCCTGGCCCGCCACGCCGATGCGCGTCACGTGGCCCCCCAGGTTCGCGATCTTGCGCCGCTGCTCGGGCGACAGGATCTCGCGCAGCTCCTTCTCGATGCGCCCGCCCTTGGCCGCCAGCTCGCCAAACGGGAAGCGCAGCTGGCAGTGCAGCGTGACGCTGTTCTGCTCGACCTGGTCCTTCAGGAGCGCCAGCCCGTTACCGGTGCCGAGCGCCTCCAGCTTGCGCAGCATGTTCGTGCGGCGCTCCGTCTTGCTGTACTTGCCGCTCAGCGACTTTTCGAGCCGCGCGCGCGCCATGTCGCGCGGGAGCACGTACACGATGCGGCGCTGCCGCTCGTCCTCCGGGTCCAGGAGCGGTCGGGTCGGGTTTCTTGCGTGCTGGGCGTTCATGTCTGTGTTGATCGGGGTAGAGGGCGGTGTTTTCCTTCTGTTTTTATTTTTCGGGTGCCTCGCGGGGCCCGGGCCGCCCCAAAATTTGGTTTTTATCGTCTCCGTGGGCTATATGACGGCGCGCCGCCAGGACACGTCCAGCTTGTTGCGCTGGATCAACTTGGGGTCGAGCTTGCTGAGCAGGCGGGTGCGCGCCTGCAGCGCCTCGGGGTCCGCGTCCGGGTCGTACGGCCGTATCTTAAATATGTCGTCCGGGCGGCGCCAGGTGGTCGAAGCCTGCTTGGCGCGTTTGTACAGGTCCTTGTTGGACTCCCAGAAGTAGATGTGCCAGTAGACCGCCATCATGGCGGCCACGCCGAGGTCGTCGTTCTCGGTCGCGCTGTGCTTGCCGCTGATCTTGGCCTTGTCGGGGTTCTTGGGGTCGCGGATGATCGAGAGGCGGCCCACGTGGTCGATGAACGACTCGAGCGCGCGCTCCTTCGTGCCCCCCGCGACCGACGTGTTGAACACGGCCGAGAGGCGCACGGCGTCGTGATAGAAATACTTGCGCAGCATGAAGGCCATGTCGCGCGTGTTGCGGAAGTCCTTGGTCACGCCCGGGCTGCCGTCGCGGAGCTCGCGCATCACCGTGATGTTGAGGTTGGTCTCGCGCTCGATCTCCTGCGCGTACGAGGCCACGTCGACCGGGATGTTGCGCGGGGCCGACTCCACGCAGATGACGATGGGCGCGCTCCTGAAGGTGGGGTGCAGGTCCACCAGGCCCACGATCGAGTTGCGCACTGCCTCCTTGACCGGGTGCCCGCTGTTGGGCAGCCTGAAGTTGTCCACTGTACAGACGATCCACCGGCCGCTCGCCCGGTCAAAATAGGAGCCGATGCAGGCCCACTCGTTGTCGCCGCCCAGCGCGGGGTCGATCGTCAGGAAGAGCAGGTCGACGTTCTGCGGGACGGGCTCGAGGGGCAGCCGCTTGAGGCGGTTGAGGTAGGCCATGCTCACGATGCGGTTGCGCGCCGTGTTCTCCACGCCGAAGAACTCGGTCTGGAAGCGCGCCTTGAGCGCCTCGGTGTTGTACAGGAACGCGTAGCGCTGCCGCTTCTTGCGCGACGTGCCCTCCGCGGCGGCGTTCTCCTTGTGCACGCACTCGATCATGAGCTCGCGGCACTCGTCGCACGACGAGCCGATGCGCACCACGTGGAACACGGGCAGCCCGTTGTCGTCGCGCGCGTGGATGATCTTCGAGACGATCTGGTCCGAGTCGCCAGGCGTGGTCAAGCCAATCAAGCACGTCTGGTTCTCCTGGCACACGGGGAACACGCCCTCGTACAGCGTCTGGTCCTTCATGAAGCCGATCTCGTCCAGCACGGCCACGTCGAAGCCCTGCCCTCTGATACCCTACATTTGCAAATTCGAGAGTGGTTAGTACAACACAAAGAAAAAAAAAGGTTAGTCGCGTCCTGGCCGCGTCCGCCGGCAAGCAAGGACAAAAAAAACAACGGCGCAGGATCGAGATGACTGGGCGGGGGTTGGGGCGGTTCTTTTATTTACTCTTGCTTCGCTTTTTCGCCTTCGTCGTCGCTGGACGAGTCGCTTTCGCCGCCGCTGTGGTACGGGTCCCCGGAGGAGGCGGCGAGGGCGCGCCTGCGCAGGGCCCGCGCGCGCTGGTGTATCCGCTCTTCGTTGCGCTCCTTCTGGGCGGCTAAAAACGAGTCCGCTATCTTGCACAGGAACAACAAACACGCGCCGCAGCACATACTTTCGACTATGCAGCGACACCCGAATTCAGAGGAGCCGGTTCAGGACGAACAGGACGCGGCTTCGAATTTACTTTCTAAGGAGCCCCACGCGGGAGACCTGGAGGCCCCGATGGGGTACACCCCCATGCCCGAGGACGAGCTGCGCGACATGCTCGAGCACCACCGCCGCAAGCGCCAGACGCACTGGTGCTGCCGCCGCATCAACTTCCAGCGCTGGTTCATCGTCGCGGCGCTCGCCGGCCTCTTCCTGCTGGGCCTCGGCTTCTACGTGTACATGCAGGCGGTCGACTGGGAGATCCACTTCGTGTCGGGGTCGGCCGAGATGCGCGAGAACCAGCGCATCGGCGCCCTCGAGCGCGGGGCCAAGGACGTCGAGGGTCGCATGGAGACGCTCGAGCGCACCGTGACGATGCTCCGGGACGTGGTCCGCGAGGTGCACCCCAACTACATCTGGCAGAAGGAGGAGTAACCCACGAAGCATGCCTCGCCTGGCCTGTGCGCCGAAAAATAAACGCCCCCTCAAAACGAAAAAAAACTCGACGATGGATAAGAAAATGAGCAGCGAAGAGGTACGCAAGACGATTCAGCTCGAAAAGGCGGTCGCCGCGGGGACGCAGCTCGCACAGCTCGCGCTGTGGGACCGCGCGCTGTGGCGCAGCAAAAACGCGTGCCCGCAGGTGGAAGTGCGCAAGACGGTCAACGCGGCGGGGTTCGAGCGCTGGGCGTGGCGTTCTGGCTCGGATGAGTGCTGCGTGTCGGCACTGGTGCGCGGCTGGGACTACGCGCGCGCGGACCGCACGCTGCTGAACGCGGCCAACCTGATCTGCTCCTGCACGTCCGGCCGCGCCGAGTGGTGCGCGCACAAGATCGCGACCATGATCGTCGCCTCGCCCGACCCGGGCGCCGTCTACAAATCGATGGAACGACGTCCGGAGTTGTACATGAAGCCCTACTCGGATCTCACGGCGGGCAGAAAATAAAATCGCAAAACCCAAAAGCCATGCCGCGCGCGGCCAAGAAAAAAGATTGCGCGCAGCAAGGTCGACGTCGCTGAATTGATGAGTTATCCAGAGAACTTAATTGCTGCAGAGCACCATGGAGGAGTGCCACTGAGGGTCATGTCGCACAAATCTGGCAGAAAAATACGGTTGTACACGCTGGTCGTCAGCACGATGTCGCTACACACCGGCCCGCACGGCCAACCGCTTGTTTGTATCGGCTGGGTCGTGGGTGCATACAACCTCGGGGGAATCGTTGATATGGGAACGGTCGTTCTCACATCAGACGCGCATAGTAAGCGGCAAAAACAACGCCATGAAGCGATGAAGCAACATCCCAGGTACACGGTCGTTGACGTGGCGGAATTGTGGCAAGGTGAGAATGAGGACGAGTGGCTAGGGTGCCGTCGGTGGAGCGATCAAGCAACGCCGATTGGAAAAGAAGAATACGCATTACATATCGTGCGGAGCTTGCACGAAGTGGCCGTGGCCCCGGAGAAGGCCATCGAAATGTTTTTTGAAGAGGCGCTGCGCAAGTACCCGATCTCCACCTACATCGCCGTTAACCCCGCGCATGACTTTGCGCGCATTTCGGCTGCTTTTCGTGACTACTCGGACGTCGAGTTTGAGTTTGCGCGCGGTTACAACGGGCAAACTAAGCAATTCATCGACCCGTACTCCCAACTCGATCTGTTGCCCGCGGCGTACCAAGGGGAGATTCGCCGGCGCACCGACTCGCAAATACGATCTGTGCATCAAACCCCTCAAGCCAAGGCGTACGGCATGTTCCGACTGGCGGTTCTGGTAGGCCGGGCATTTGACCACCTCGAGGAATTCGGGCGCGTGCGCGGGTTAGAAGTGGAAACGCTGTTTGACGGTCTCGAACAAGGGGTCGGGGCGTACAACCGGGAATACCAGCAAATGCTCCTAAACATGGCGAAAGAACGGCGCGAAACACCAGCATCGTCGTCGCCGTCGTCAAAGTCCGCGGGCGAAAAGAAGTCGCGCGCAGCGGCGTCAAAAACAGATCTTCCGCCGCTGCCGTTGCTTGGGGGCGGCAAGAGGCCGCGGAAGAAAGAAAAAAAAAATCTGTGTGAACTCGACATGTCGCGCGCGTCCCTGGGCAACTCAACCGGTGAGGAGAAAAAACAAAAAAAACGGCAAAGACAAAGATGAGCAACGCGAGCAGTAGTAACGACCACCCCCTCATGGGGCAAAAGCGCATGGCGAACACCGATACCAAGTATGGGGGACGCGAGATCGAGATTACGAAGGTGCCGGCCGGGGGACTCCCGGACGACGTCAAGCTGAGCTGGGTCGTCGACATCGAGTCCCTGTGCGACGACTCGCACGGCCAGCCGATCATTTCTGTTGGCTACGTGGTGGGCGACGTCGAGAGCGGCAAGGTGTACGAGGTCGGCCGGCACTCGCTGCGCGCCGACAAGCACAGCGAGAACGCCGCCATCGCGCAGCGCTACGAGCAACAACTAAAACAGCCGGGCCGGTACATGCGCACGCGAGGCCGCTTCGCGAACCGCCACGCGCCGTACGAGTGGCTCGGCACCTCCCGCTGCATCAAGGAGTTCTGGGAGAGCGACAGGATCGGCCCGCCCAAGGAGCTGCTCGAGCTGCTCGAGGAGGAGGCCGTCTCGCCCGAGCTGGCCATGGAGCGCTTCATGAGCGTCGAAGACCGCTGGCACATCCGCTCGGTGGGCACGGACAACCCCGCCTACGACATCGTGCGCATCAACGCCGCCCTGAAGGACTACGTACCGGGCCGCCAGTTCGACTTCCGCTACAGCAAGTCGGGCGACTACCTCTGCGTGATCGACCCCAGCGAGCAGATGAAGGGCCTGCCCAAGGCCATCCGCGACGAGATTTACAAGCGCACCAAGGGCGCGGGCGGCGGCATGACGCACCGCCCGGACGACGACGCCTACGACATCTTCCGGATGGCCGTGCTCGTGCGCCGCGCGTGCGCCTACTTCGAGGAGGCCGTGCCCTTTGGTCACCCGGACGCCGTCAAGGTTGTCGACCAGCTGGAGAAGGGGCCGCTGCGCTCAAGCAAGTAAAACCCGGGACACGCCATGCCGCGCACGTCCCCGCTCAGACCGCCGGCGAAAAAAATAAAACAAAAAAAAACTTGAAGCACAAATGAGCAGCAAGAGAGCGAGGGCCATCAACGCGGGCAGCGCGGACCAAGACGCGCACATTGACAAGAAGCAGCGCGTAAAAGGGGCTGATGCGACCGGAGACTACACCGAGCTCGTGATCACCGCCAAGCCCATGCGCGACGTTAACCTCCGGAAGCAGGCGGTGTGCACGCGAGGGAAGGTGCGCTTCCCGAACACGCTCGCCAAGTTCGTCCAGCGCACCGGCCCGAACGAGTATACGAATGCGGAATGCCTCGTGCTGACCGAATACACGGGAGGCAGTGCGGAGCTCAAGAAGGGAAGGTACCGCGTGACGGGCGGCTTTGGGAAGGAGGGCGACGCCGGGCCGCGCCTCGCGCCTGACTGCGTCGAGGTTAACGGGGGCATCGACATGTCCTACGAGCACGGGGACGGGGACGCGCTCACCCTGAGGGTGGGCAGCGAGGCGGCGCTGGACCTGCTTTGCGACAACCCCGGCCTCGTCGTCACCCTCCATATCTACGATGCCAGGGTCGTCAGGCTGCGCGGGCGCTGCAGGTCCGTCTCCATCATCGAGCGGGGCACGCCGGGCGACACGCTTGTGGACTGCTCTGGGCTGGAGGGGGTCGCGGACGACGCCATCACGATCAGCTTTGGGTGCGAGCCGGAGTTCGCTTACGACGATTACGCGCAGACTTACATCGCCTACCCGTCCGGCGAGTGCAAGAGGCACGTCTCCAACGCGAAGGACGAGGAGTGGGGACCCGCGCGCATCATCGTCGCCGACCTGCGCAAGAGGCACGTGCGCTTCCCGCAGCCGTGCTGGCTGCGGGAGCTGCGCGACGACGAGGACGACGGGTTCATTTCCTACGACATGACGGTCTAATAAAAACCAAAAGATGTGACATGCTGCGTGCGGCCCCTCAACCACAAATGGCCAGGCTCTGGCAAAACGAAAGAGTGGAAGACGTGGTGATGGACACGCTGGTGCTCAAGCTTGTGGAACTTTTCTCGCCCACGGAGATGCGGCTCTCGGAATTCAAGGATGCCGTCAAGGTGCTGCGGCGGCGGACGCGCGACGACGGCATCCGCAGGCTCGCGGACGAGCTGCTCGTGTGGCGAGACGGCGTGAACGGCTGGAAGGAGACAGGCCGCGTGCTCCTGTTCCTGATGGACGAGTGCGGGCTCGACACGGCCGAGGAGGCGCAGAAGAACAGCTACCTCAGGATCCTGACCGGGAGCGGCGAGGGTGCTGCTTCAACGATGAGCGACGCCGAGTACGCCGCGCTGATAGACCGTCGTATGGCGCAGGTGCAGTCGCCCAGGGCGTTCGACAGGCGAGGCGACGCGCTCAAGTTCCTGAATTCGCTCAGTCACAGCGAGTAAAATAAATTCTCCCCCGCCCCCAGGGCGCCCAACGCACGCTTGAATAAACCGAAAACAATCCAGCAGATGTCTGAGATCGAGAAATTTGCAGGGGCCCTCAAGGAGCTGGCCGACGACCTCCTGAGCGCCAGCAAGAAACGGCCCGCCAGCACGGGCCAGGCGGCTAGCAACACACAACAACCCGCCAAGAAGGCGCGCGCCGACGAGCCCGCGCCCTCAAAGCCCTCCTCGTCCTACCAGAAGCTCAAGCAGACCAATCGGAGCCTGAAGGAGACCGTTGAGCAGCTGCGCGAGGTGAACCAGCTGCAGGGCATCAGCGAGGCGCAGCGCGCGTCGCTAGTCTCCGCGATCATGCGGGAAGGAGGCTTGGAGAGCACCGAGCCAGTCGCTGCCGCCGCCGCCTCCTCCTCCGAAGAAAAGAACCCCCCTGCCCAGCAGCAACAGCAGCAGCCCCCCGCCCAGCAGCAGCAGCAACAGCAGCAACAGCACCCATATGCGGAGCTGCAGCAGCAGCAGATGCAGCAACAGCAGCAGCAAGAGCAGGACCTCTCGGATCCGAACACCAGGCGGTCGTACCTGGCGCAGATGCTGGGCGGCGCGGCGGGCGGCGGGCAGGGCGGCCCCGTCGCGGAGGCGCGGCAGGCGCTGGCGCAGACGCTGCTCCAGGGCCTGGACCAGCGGCTGGCGGCGGGCGAGGACCCCGGCCTGCTCGGCATCGCCGCGATGGGCATGCAGCAACAACAGCAGGCGCCGGGCCAGGCCGACATGCAGGCCGCGGCGCAGATGCTGAACGAGCAGTACGGGACCGGGGCCGCGCAGCCGGGCGGCAACTAGCTTTTTAAAAAAAATAAAATTTCGCCTGGGTGCGACACGGTATACACGCACAAGGGAAACGGACCGGAAAGATGGAAGACAACAAGAAAGAAGAGCCGGGCCCGAGCGAGTCGCAGGCGGACGAGGGCAAGATGATGCATAGCGCGGTGGTGCTCCCCGCCGCCGGGAAAAGCGCGCCCGCTGTGCCCGCGCGCGGCATTCTCACGTGCGCGGATGCCCTGGCTCTCAATTCAGCGGACCCTGAGAGGGGCGCGTTTAAGTCGAGGGAGTTCCGCAGCGACGAGGATTACGAGCAGTATCTGATGGGGTTGGTCGAGATTCGCGAGCGGCGGGCGCACGAACGGGGGCGCGCCGAGGCGCGCGGCTCCCCCTGGGCCACGCTGCTCCACATCTTCACCTTCATCGTGACGATCTACTGGGCGCTCCAGGGGATGCGGGGGCTGGTTGGCGGCGCGGACCACGGCCTGGAGATACAGCGCGCGCTGGCCAGGGACGGGAACGGGCGGCTGGAGGCCACCATGTACGGGCTGGGCGCGTACGAGGCGTACCCGCACCTGCAGGGCGCGCTGTACCCGATCGCCAGCCCCCTGCCGCTCGTGCACGGGGCGTACCCGCCCCAGGGAGGCTGCGTGCGCGTGAACGGGCCGTTCAACAGCACGGGCGACAACGAGATCGTCGCGTCACTGATCCACCACGCGCGCGCCCAGGAGTTCGGCGCCATCTCCGCCCCGCGCCTGGACCGGCCCTACTGCGCGCTCGTGTCGGGCTACACGGTCATGCTGAACCCCGAGATCGTGATGGTCAACCAGAACAACATACTGACGGGCGAGGAGACCGCCCCGCTCACCTGCCCCAAGGACCAGGCCTACGCGCTCACGCGCTCGCTGCACATCGTGGTGCGCTATCAGAACGCCGCGCACGAGTGGCTCCTGCTCGAGGTCAAGGACCCCGCCACGGCCTGGGCGCTGCAGTCCGAGATCGCCTACCTCAACCACGGCCTGAGCCCCTGCAAGGGCGACCACGGCCTGCAAACCACCGTCGAGATGCTGAAAAGCAAATTTTGAAAAAAAAAGAAAAAAAAGAAAGAAGGGAAAAAAGAACGGGCAGTGGTGATGGCATCCGATATTCCTTTGGGACTGGCTGGGTTGAAAGACGCGCACGGTCACGTCGCGGACTCGGTGCGTCGAGCTAAGGCCGTCCAAGAGTATTTGAAAAAGCGGTTTTTCGATTTGAAATCGACCTATGATGAAAAGCGGGACTACCATCGTTACACCGACAAGCAGAGGCGCCTCATGGATGGGCTGTTCCTCGGCAAGACGGAATACAAATACGAGAAATGGGCAGAAGCTCTGCTCGGAATTCTGAGCAGGACTCTGGAAAGGCAGTTGGAAACCCACGCCGGCACGGACGAAGAGAAGGACGAGATCCGCGCCCTGTATCTCAAGAAGCCGTACCGCCTCACCTTTGAAGAACAACAATCGTGGGACCTGTACTGGTCGATCCGCGCTCTGCAGCCTCTCGACTACCGCGTCGCCGGGGCGTTCGCTAGCAAGATGCTCGGGCTGCTCAGCCGCTGCCACGGCATCTTGCTAAACTCGCGCACAGCCGCGAACGAATATGGAAACAAGCCGTTTTGCTGTTCGCCAGAGGATTACCGGGCGTTTTCCGAACTAAGCCGCGAAATCACAGCGTGCATGCATAAAGTGATAAGCGAGATCTCCGATAACGCCGTGGAGCGCATCGCCGAGCCGCTCAAGCAGACCGCGCAGGGGCCCCGGGTGCCGAAAAAACGAAAGAGGCGCTAGCGAATAAATTCTGAGCCTGTGTTTATTTTTCCGCGTCGAGCGTGCCCGGACCAGGGGTGCCGATGGACAGATCCCTGACGACCATGCGAGAGTTTGTACTGCCGTGCCTGGGGGCGGGCACAGGCAGCCACTCCCAGCGGAACCGCTCTTCGCCTGGGCTGCGCGTCTTGCGGCGCTCGACCTGGGGGACTCCGAGTTTCCCGTTCACGTTGGCGAAGTTGCAGATGCCGGCGATGATCGTGGCCGCCGTGGGCACTGTGTAGTGCACGACCCCGCCCCCGGACTCGGGGGGCAGGCGTGCCTTGTGGATGATCAACCCGTGGCACTCGGCGCAGTCCGGGTCCCGGGTGTCGGGCGGCGCCCATCTGAACTCGTGCAGCTTCTGCGCGCACCCGCTTGTGCAACGTCTGCCGCAGTCGCAGGTGCGGAACGGCCCGCACCGGCACGGCTTTTTGCAATTCTCGCACGGCTCGGGCGGGGTGCGCTCGAGGCAGAGGCACGCCAGCGTCCTGTCGCACGTGCCGCACACCTCGCGGCAGTCCGGGCACGCGTCGTCCAGCGCGGCGGCGCACAGCCCGCACACGGGGGTGCGGCTGATCTCGTTCAGGCAAATTGGACACGGGTCGCGCTTGTCCGCGGCCATCTTTTTTCGCTGTTTTGCTGTTTATGCGCGGGCGGCTGCCGGACTCGCGCGGCATGCTCTTAGCCTATCGCACAAACGGCAACTAAAAACGAGACCCGCATTCTGCGCGCGACCGCGCAAAACACCCGAGCGGCACGCCCATGATCACGAGACAGAAGAGCAAAACGCTGGGCGCTGTCTTAATCATACTATGTCTGTGCGCGCTGGTCACGCGGGCGGACCTGCAGGTCGAGACGAACGAGTGCGGGGGGCGGAGGCCGCTGCACGCGCGCCTCTGGGCGGAGTGCGAGCTGGGCATGGGCGGCCCCGTGCTGGACGAAAGCGGGGCCCAGGCGCATGGGCACATACAATGCGACGGGCCGGACGCCGTGTGGTGCGCGCCCTATTTTGAGCAGCCCACCAACTGCCCCGTCTGCGCGCTGAACAAGATGGCGCGGCGGCACAAAGAGACGGAGATGCTGGTGGGCGCCTGCCGGGAGATGTGCGACGCGGAGGGCGGCGTGTGCGCGCACGACGGGCTGTGCCACTGCCACCCCGGCTGGACCGGGACGTGGTGCGGGGGGCGCAGCTGCGGGGAGCACGGGCGCTACTCGCCCGACCTGCGCGCGTGCCTGTGCGAGGAGGCGTGGCACGGCGCGCACTGCGAGGTGTTCGTGCCCGCCCCGCCTCCCCCCGCCCCCGTCGTGCAGATCGAGCGCAAGGAGGTGCGGGCCGGGCCCGCGGAGTACCGCAACGGCTGGGCCGAGCGGGAGGGCGGGCCGCTGGCGTGCCATGAGGGCTACGCCGGGGAGCGCTGCACGGTGTGCGCGGCGGAAGCAGTGTGCGTGCCGACGCACGACGTGGAGGCGCCCTACGCGCTGGCGCTGATCCACCCCTCGCAGCAGACCGAGGAGCTGCTGGAGCCGGACCCCGCCCTGACGGCCATGTACCACGGGCGGAGGCCGTTCCGCCCGCGCGCGGACGGCGAGTACGCGTGCGACTGCCGGCCCAAGGAGGACGCAATGAGCGCGCAGGCAAAGTTCGTGCACCACTTCAGCGGGGCGGGGCAGCCGCTCTCCAAGCAGCGCTACCTGCACGACCACTACGAGTACCACTACGTGCCGCGCGGGACGGTGCGCCACGCGATGTTCGGGGCGGCCTTCCTGCTCATCTTCATGTGCGCCATGCTGGCGATCCTCCTGTACAAGTACGCGCCCGGGCCCGCGCGCAAGGTGCGCAAGGTGCTCCGTCGGCCACAAAATTATCACTACCAACAACAGCAGCAACAGCCCGCCTCTGCGCAGGCGGATGCAAGTCAGGCGGGTCTGTTCAGCGATTCGTTTCTCGACACGTTCGAAAACTAGCGGGATTTATTTGAGGTCTTTGAGGGTGGTGACCAGCGAGAGGTAGGCGAAGCGCGCCGCGGGCTTGGTCGGGACGTGGCATAGCTCGCGGAGTATGCGCTCTGCGGCGGACGTGACGTGCGCGCGGTCGATGTCTCCGACGGCGTGGCGCATTTGGGGACCCAATAAAATGCGGAGCGCCTGTGCGCAATCCATAATCCACCAGTAGTGCAGTTCCCCGGTCCGCACGGGCTCGGGTTTTT
>Ga0180432_10006586_pt1 | contig 15035 bp, 10 predicted proteins | sample SS_ome_10_FD_132414 | JGI IMG/M metagenome (GOLD analysis project Ga0180432, IMG submission 132414) | Hypersaline lake sediment archaeal communities from the Salton Sea, California, USA - SS_1_MS_2 metaG | ecosystem: Environmental > Aquatic > Non-marine Saline and Alkaline > Hypersaline >... | reverse complement strand
AGGACTGATGCCACCAACAAGGCGATGGTCATACGGCTCGTGACGAAGGGACATTGCCGGCTCATGTGCTCATTTCCTATTAGGATCGTTTCTCGCGACATGTAGTTTTGGTAAATCCCCCCAGGCCGGTATCCGTCGCGACGCCGCGCATCGGGCGCGTGGCTCCGGACGGAGAACCGGCATAACTGATATCGACAGCCTAACCGGCAAACTTTTGCTTTTCTTTGCGACCGGAAAGGTTATTGTGGCTTGCCTAGCTTTCCATGCTGTCCCGAATTGACGAATTCCGGCGTTTGGCTGCGATATTGCACTTCAGCGACATCCTCGGCCGGCAGGGCTCGTTCGGGGTGATATTGTGTCTCGGCCATCGAATACGTACACTCTCCCCCCAAATAGGTCCCAGCCACACCAACGCCAAATATCAGGAGACGATCCGTGCGGACAACCAAATCAATTCTTCTAGTCTGCGGCCTGTTGGTTGGTTTGGCCGGTGGCGGCTATTCTGGCCAAGCGGGCGAGCAATCGGCCGAGAAGGAATGTGGGAAGGATATCGAATTGTCCGAGGCCGACGACCACGATGCCGCTATCGAGCGTTTCGATGAAGCCCTTCGGCTCGACCCGAAGAATGCCATGGCATTGGGTGACCGAGGAGCCGCTTTCTTACGTAAAGGTGAGCTGGACAAAGCAATCGCCGACTTGAGTCAAGCCATTCGACTGAACCCGGAATACGCGGTGGCACTGACCAACAGAGGGGCCGCGTTCTTGAGAAAAGGCGAACTGGACAAAGCAATCGCCGACTCGAGCCAAGCCGTTCTTCTCGACCCGACGGACTCGATGGCATTTACCAACAGAGGAGTAGCTCTTTGGAAAAAGGGCGACTTCAAAGAAGCGGTTGCCGATTTCGACCGAGCTGTTCGGCTGGACCCGAAAAACGCGCGGGCATGGAGCAACAGAGCAGCCTCTTTTCTTGAGAAAGACGACTGGGACAAGGCGATTGCCGATTTTGACGAAGCAATTCGGCTAAACCCGAAAGATTGGATGTCGTTGCGCAGCAGGGGAATCGCGCATATGCGGAAAGGCAATCTCGGCAAAGCGCTGGCCGATTTGGACGAAGCCATCTGGCTAAACCCGAAAGACGCGGTGTCGCTGAGAAGCAGAGGGATGGTCCTCGCGCGACTGGGAGCATTGGGCAGAGCGATTGACGACTTCAGTGAAGCCATTCGGATAAACCCGAACGACAAGATGGCCTTAATCGAGAGATCGGTCGCGTTCTTGAATGTAGGCGCCTTCAACAGAACAATTGCCGACGCGACGCGAGTCCTTCAACTAGACCCGAACAACGCGACGGCATTCAACAACAAAGGAGCCGCTCTGCTAAGAAAGGGCCAGTTTGAAAAAGAGCTCGTCGACTTCAACGAAGCCATTCGGTTAAACCCGAAAAATTCGATAGCGTTCAGCAACAGAGGAGTCGTTCATATGAACATGGGCGAGTTGGATAAAGCGCTCGTCGACTTGAACGAATCCCTTAGGCTCGCGCCGACAGACGCGATGGCGCTGAGCAACAGAGCGGCCGTGTTCAGCAGAAAAGGCGAGTTTGACAAAGAGATTGCCGACCTAAGCGAAGCCATTCGGCTAAACCCGAGGGATGCGTCGTCACTGAACGACCGAGCAACCGCCTACATGGATACTGACCAGTTCGACAAAGCGATCGCCGACTTCAGTGCAATGCTTCGGATAAATCCGACAGATACGTGGGCATTGACCAAGCGAGGAAACGCCTTCATGGAGACAGACGAGTTGGACAAAGCCATCGCCGACTTCAGCGAGGTCATTCGGATAAACCCCAAGGACCCAATGGGATATTGCAAAAGAGGAGCCGCTCTACTACGCAAAGGCGAGTCCGAGAAAGGACTCGCCGACTTGGATGAAATGATCCGGCTCAACCCGAAACCGCCCGCCTTACCCGATGAACTTGGCGATTCCCACGGGAAAGCGGGCAAGTCCGAGGAGCCGATTGCCAACGGGGAGGAGGTTCCCCAGTACCGCCCCGACGAAGCGGCCGCCGAACAATCCTCGCGGCCGGGGAATATTCCGCGATAGACTTACCGGCATATCGACAAATGAACGTGAATGGATGTTTCGTGTGTTCAAGGAAGGAATCTAAACGAATGCACAAGTCAATACTATCGTTGTGCGGGATGTTCATTGCCCTGTTTGTTGCCAGCTGCTCCAGCCAGTCGAGCGAGCAACTAGCCGAGGAGGCGTGTGAGAAGGGCTTTGACTTGCTCAATGCCGAAGACTTCGACGCCGCGATGGATTGTTTCAATGAAGCGATTCGATTGAAGCCGAAGCATGCCGAAGCGTACAACGGTCGCGGCAAGGCCTATTTGCAGAAGGACGAACTGGACAAGGCTCTTGAGGACTACAATCGGGCGATTCGGGAAAAGCCGAACTACGCGGAAGCCCTTTCCAACCGGGGCTTTGTCTTTGACGAAATGGGTGAATATGAAAAGTCGCTCTCCGACCACAATGAGGCAATTCGATTCGACCCGGAGCGCGCGGAGTCGTACTACTATCGAGCGCGAGTCTTCATGTCCCTGAAAGATTACGACAAAGCTATTCTCGACTGCAATCGCGCGATTGAGATTGATCCGGAGTATGCGCCGGCATACATCGGCCGAGGATTCGTGTTTTCGCACAAAGGTGATCTCGACAAAATGATTGCCGACACGACTCAAGCCATTCGTATAGACCCGAAGATCGCGAAGGCATTTGGTAACAGAGGAGCCGCGTACATGGAGAAAGGTGATTTAGACAAAGCAATCGCCGACTTCAGTGAAGCTATTCGACTCGACCCGAAATACGCTCCGGCATACTCGAACAGTGGAGTCGTTTATCTGAAGAAAGGCGATTTGGACAGAGCAATTGCCGACTTGAATGAAGCTATTCGGCTTGACCCGCGAAACGCGATAGCATTTAGCAACAGGGGACATGCTTATCGGAAGAAAGATGATTTCGACAAAGCAATCGTCGACTTTAGTCAAGCGGTTCGGCTCGATCCGCGAGACGCGCCGGCATACGCCGGCAGAGGAGCGGCTCTTGCGCAGAAGGGTGAGTTCGACAAGGGGATTGCCGACCTAAGCGAAGCGATTCGACTCGACCCACGGTCTGACGTGTCATACAATTGCCGAGCCGCTGCCTTTACCGACAAGGGGGATTACGATAGTGCAATCGCCGACTATGATCAGGCGATTAGACTTGACCCGGATTCCGCGAGTACGTATTTCCATCGCGCAAACGTCCAAACCAGAAGGGATGACTTCGCCAAAGCAATCGCCGACTTCAGTCAAGCGATTCGGCTGGAACCGGATTTCGCGAATGCATACGAAAACAGAGGCGTTGCCCTTGGAAAAATCGGTAGATTAAAGGAAGCGATGTCCGACCTCAACGAATCGATTCGCCTCGATCCGACTGATCCGAACGTGTATTTCAACCGTGGAGTTATTCATGAGCACTTGAATAATCCAGACAAGGCGATTGCCGACTACGACGAAGCGATCCGCCTCGATCCCAACAACCTGTATGCACGCACCAACCGTGCATCACGCTACTCGGAAAAGGGTGACCTAGACAGAGCGATTGCCGAATTCGACAAAGTACTTCAGTTGGACCCAAGCTGCACGTTGGCACATGAAGCTCGGGCGCGCGCCCTTGCGGTACTCGGCCGAATAGATGAATCCGCCGCCGACTTCCAACGGGCCGCCGAACTCGATCCGAATAAGGACGATCGGTATTCATCCCGGAGAACGGCCGCCGGGCAATCCGTGCCGGCGGAGAGTATTCCGCGTTAGACAACAGCGTCGCTTCATGGCCAATCGAGAGATGAACCCTGTAGAAATCGAAAATGCTCCGCTCGCCGAAGGAGACGATTCGTGCGACACACAAGAACCACGGCATGGACTTTCGTGCTCTTGGCACTGGGCTTGCTTACGCTACCGGCGTGTATTATTCGGACTATCCATGAGGGTGATCCCGGGGAAGTCGAGCGCGAGGAGGAGCAAGACTCGGCCGAAGAACCCCGGGCGGAGGATATTTACAAGGACGGCGTGGCTTTTCTCCAGCGGGAAGACTTCCCCTCGGCAATCCTTTGCTTCGACGAGTTGATCCGCCGGCAGCCGGACGATGAGACCGAGCACGCGGAACTATATGTGCGACGAGGCCTTTGCCACGCCGGGATGAAAGAAGCCGAGAAAGCAATCGCCGACTTCAGCCAGGCGATCGCGATCAGCCCGGAGTGTGTCGAAGCTTATAGCAACCGAGGTTACGCCTATTCGAACTCGGGCGAGATCGACAAAGCCATCGCGGACTTCGGCGAGGTAATCCGGCTCAGCCCGGGCGATAAGAAAGCTTACTTCGGTCGGGCGAACGGCCATTTGATAAAGGGCAACATGACGGCCGCGATTGCCGATCTCGGCGAGTTGATCCGCCTTCAGCCCGAGTTGCCCCAGGCGTATTACTTCCGCGGCGCCGTGCTGGCGAAGACCGACCGCCTCGATACCGCGCTGGTCGACTTCAACCGGGCCATCGAACTCAACGACAAGTTCGCCAAAGCCCATTACTTCCGGGCAACCATTCACATGAAGCAGGGCCGCCTGGACGACGCGCTGGCCGGCTTCAGTCGCACGATTGAGCTTAACCCGCGGCATGTCAAGGCATACAACAACCGCGGTTTCGCTTACGCTAAGCAGGGCCGTTACGAGGAAGCGACAGCCGACGCCGGCCGGGCCATCAGCTTGGCTCCCGACTTCCGCGAAGCATACGTCAACCGCGGCGCCGCCCATCATGCCGCCGGCGATTTCAAAAGCGCCATCGTCGACCACGGACACGCGATCACGCTCAACCCGGCCGACGCCGAAGCCCACGTCAACCGAGGCCTCGCCTATCTGAAGCACGGCGACGTCGACGCGGCGATTGCCGACTTCACCCGCGCGATCACTCTGTCCCCGAACCACGCCCCCGCATACAACCACCGCTCCGTGGCCTACGCCCAAAAAGTCGACCTAGAAAAAGCCGTCGCCGACCAAGACCGAGCGATGGTGCTTGAGGCGGGTGTTGGGAAATAGCCGAGGAACTCTTCCCGTTCCGTCAGACGCTTTTTGGGAACGGAATGCGGCTGTTCATTTTTCACGCTTGCGGGTTATCGATGAAAGCCTTTACGGCGGCGACGATTTCGCTTTCGCTCTGCTTGTTCTCGGCGCACCGCAATGCCCATTCTCGGCCCGGATGAACGACGTCCCACGGAGATCGTTGTTGTTTGTATCGCCCGCTGCCGGGGTTGTGATTTCCGAACCCGTCCAGAACCTTGTTCCACACGGGAGAGAACTTCTCGATGAGCAAGGATTCTCCAAGCGGAATCCAAATGTCGTCGACGGTCAGATAGCGACAGTGGAAATCGGATGCGTCCAGATTGGCGGCTTGCTCAAGGGATTTGAAGTGTTCGCGGATTCTGCCGAATAGAACCGTGCCGGGATTCGCGTCAAGCCCCACGCCTCCTTGTCGGACTCCGGCGGGCACGGCTTTTCCGACATATATCGGCCAAGAGAATTTCCCCCGGCGATTGCGTTTGGCGATCTTCTCGTACAGCGGGAAGTTGCCGACGTAGTAGATCGCGTATATGCCGGCGCCGATGAAAGACTCCGTCAACGGAAGTTGCACGGCGGGCTTCTCCAGCATGGCGTCCGCCACGCTGACCCCGAGGTTCTTTTTGTCGAGCGGATTGTACGGTTGTTCCTCAATCAAGTCATCGCCTTTCGTTAGTCCGCGTGAAGTTCCGCGTTTCGCCGAGATTTCACGAGAGCATCGGCTGTTCTAGCACGTTTCCATGCCTTCCTAGCGTTTTGTACTGCCCGAGGTCTTCAAGTTCTCGTTGATGCTCTTCGCCACCGCGTTGGCCAGATCGACTGGGACGGCGTTACCCAATTGCCGCATGGCTTCCGTCCATGCTCCCTCGAACACGTATTTGTCGGGGAAGGTCTGGAGTCTGGCGGCTTCTCTAACGGTGAAATAGCGAACTTCTCCGTTTGGATATGCAACCATGTTTTCCCCACCCGGCACGCCATGGTCGCCAGCCTTGAGCGTCTTGGCCGGCTCGTCCAGCGGGCTGCCCGTATGGCCCTTGTAGACTTTCGCGCCGGGGTTGAGCTTATGGTTCGGCACCGCGGCGGCAAGTTTCGGTTTGCGGGCATCGGGCAAATCGCGGATGGCGTCTCGAACGGTTCGCCATCGCGATTTCTCCGGAAGGAACAGACTTTCCTTCAGCCGTCTAACGCGGGACTGGTGTTTGCGCGGAATGTCGGGCCTGCTTCGTTTCGAGACCTTGTGTTCCTCCCAATACTCGCCGGTTACCCACTGGCTATGCAGAAGCGCGTCCTCTTCGTGTGTAGGTTCGGGAAAAGACCAGTCCGTGAAGATATCGGAACGAAAACCCACTATGAAAACTCGTTCGCGCTTTTGCGGGACTCCGTAATCCGCCGCGTTGAGTTTTCTGAAGAAGACCTTGTACTCCGATCTCCTCGCCCCGGCGTGGTGCTTTTCAAGGCGAGAAAGATGCTTGGTCCATTCCTCGCCTTTCCGACGTACTAGATCGGGGTATTGCAATTGAAGGAGGATGTACTCGAAAAAGTCGGCAAAGGCGGCCCTAAGCAGGCCCTTTACGTTTTCGATAAGCACGGCCTTGGGGCGTGTTTCGCGAACGGCTCGGACCACTTCGGGAAACAGGTTTCGATCGTCCTGATGACCTTTGTGTTTTCCGCCAATCGAAAACGGTTGGCAGGGCGGGCCACCCGACAGCAAATCGATTCCGGAAAACGGCTTGAAGTCGAACTCCCGAACATTGACCGATTCCACGGCCGGCCAACGAGACATCGGGGTAGTTCGTCGGCGCTGATTCCCTTGAATGGAAGCGATACAATCCTTGTTCCACTCCAAAATGGCTTGGTGCTTGAAACCGGCAAACGTGGTGCCGAGCGCAAGGCCTCCCGCTCCCGCGAATACTTCGACGGACCTCATGCCTGTCTATCCTTCCAAAAAATCGATAATCCGTTTCGTCAGAACCTCGGTCCCGTTGACCTCGCATTCCCAAATGACGAGGTATGCCCACCCCAATTTGCGAAGCATTCTCTGGCTCTTCAAGTCGCGTTTCCTGTTATCTTCGAGTTTCGGTTTCCAGAAATCAAGTTTAGACTTCGGAAGTCTGGTATTCTTGCACCTAGGATGCCTGTGCCAGAAGCACCCATGCACAAAGATCACTTTCCTGCGCGAGGCAAACACCAAATCGGGATGCCCGGGCAACTTGCGACCGTGCAGTCTATACCTATAACCCAATCCGTGAACCAACCGACGAACGGCCATTTCCGGCTTGGTATCCTTCGACCGGACACGACTCATTCTCTCGCTGCGCTGGGTAGGTGTGAGTGTGTCCACTCGCGAAACTCCTGTACGCCCGTACAATCGATTTACACATTGCTATTCTATCGACAATTTGGCGCTTGACCAGTAAGATGCCCGAGTTTGGTCGCCGGCCCACCCGATCGCACTATAGCTCAACCACCCTGCGGAATTCGCAAATAGTTCTTTGCCCTTTCCGCACAATCTCCGTCGGCAGTAAACTATACCCATGCACCTCTCACCGATCCAACTCGTCGAGCTTATCCATGCCGCGCCGCGGAAGGTTGTTTTGGCGGTGGCTGGGGGGGGAAGTCGGGCGATCGGGTGGTTGACCGATGTGCCGGGGGCCTCCAAGACGTTGCTCGAAGCGGTGGTGCCTTATTCCGCGAAGGCGATGAACGAACTGCTCGGAGGACCGACCGACGCGGCTTGCTCGGTCGAGACGGCCAGGGCGATGGCGATGGCCGCTTTTCTAAGAGGTCGCAAGTACGACGACAATATCCCCGGCCCGGTCGGCATCGGCTGCACGGCGGCGCTGGCCTCCGATCGGCCGAAACGCGGAGACCATCGCCTTTATATCGCCGCCCAGACCGAAAACGCGACCGCCACGTGGTCGCTTACGTTGGAGAAAGGCCGCCGAAGCCGGGCCGAGGAAGAACAGCTTGTCGCCCGATTGCTGCTTAACGTTATCGCCAAGTTCTGCAAGCTGGGCGAGCAGCTCGATCTGCAACTGCTTACCCCGGAACAGTTGGGGCAGGAGCATGTCGATATCTCGGTGACCGCCGCGTCGCAGTCGTGGGAAGATTTGCTGCTGGGCAAGATCGAACTGGCCTCGGCCGCCGGAGACGACCAACCGCCGACGGCCGTCTTTCCCGGGGCATTCAACCCGCTGCACCAAGGCCACCGGCGGATGATCGAAATCGCCGAAGAGGAATTGGGCACGCCGGTGGCGGTCGAGCTTTCGATACTCAACGTCGACAAGCCGCCGCTGGACTACGCGTGTATCGAACAGCGTTTGAGCCAGTTCCCGGCGGAGCGGCCTGTTTGGCTAACCCGCGCGGCCCGCTTTCGTCGGAAGGCCCGCTTGTTCCCCGGCGCGACGTTCATCGTCGGCGCCGATACGTTGCGGCGAATCGTCGACCCGCAATATTACGACGACAACGTGGCGACTTGTCGGGCAGCCGTCGCGGAAATCGTCGAGCTAGGTTGCCGGTTCCTGGTCTTCGGCCGCAACTCGGGCGAAGGGTTCCAAGGCATGTCGGATATGCAACTGCCGGACGAATTGGCCAAAGTCTGTCGCCAGGTGCCCGCCGAGCGGTTCCGCGACGACATCTCCTCGACATCCATCCGCCGGGGGCAGTAGGGCAGGCATTCCTGCCCTACTGGTTTCTATTTATCCGCCTCTTTCGGCATCGGCACTTCGATCTTCGGGGCCAGTACCATGCGCATTCCGACGAAGCCGTAGTAGTTGGCGTCGTAGGGGATTGAGTAGCGGACGGCGCATCGCATGAAGGGGAAGCCGCCGGCGATGCTGCCGCCGCGGATTACCTTCTCCTGGCCGGCTTCTTCGGTGAAATGGACCGGGTCGGTGGTGCTCGTCTGCTTGTCGTATGGGGCGTACGTGTCCAGCACCCATTCGGCAACGTTGCCGTGCATGTCGCAAAGGCCCCAAGCGTTCGGCGTCCGGCCGCCGACCTTGCCGGTCTTCGACCAGCGGTCGTTCGGGCTCCAGGCGAAAGCAAACGTGTTGAGGTACTTCTGCTTGACCAGATCGCCCTTGCTGGCGATGGCTTCGGCCTTGAGCTTGTCGAGGTCGGCGTCGATGTTGAACATTCCGGTGGTTCCCGCCCGGCACGCGTATTCCCACTCGGCCTCGGTCGGCAAGCGATACTCGTAACCCTCGGGCAGCCGTCCGGCCTTGCGTTCGATCTCGGTTAGCTTTTTGCAGTAATCCACGGCCCGGGTCCAGGAGAAGCACTCCATGGGGAAGTCGAGTTGTAGTTGCTTACCGTAAATGTGGTTCACGCCCGGCGGTTGGAAGCGATAATGGAACGCCCCGCCGGTGGAGATCGGGCCGCGAAAGTGCTTCCACGATTCGACGTCGAAGTCGGGAATGGTCAAGGCGTAGAACTGCTCTTGCGTGACTTCGTACTTGCCCATGTAAAAGGGTTTCGAGATTGTTACCTTGCGTTGGGCTTCGTCTTCGCGGCGATACTCTTCGTCGTCGGGGCTGCCCATGGTGAAGCTGCCCTTGGGGATCAAGATCATCTCCATGCCGATGCCGGGCACCGTCCAGGACTTCCCCTCGACGGATTTCATGGCCGCGATTTCCGCCGGGCTGGCCGTGGCGACCGGCTTCTTCTCCGGCTTCGGCGCATCTTCCTCCGCAACGGCCGACAGCGGGGCAACCGCGATTATGCAGCCGGTCGTAAGCATTACCGACAAGAATGCGAGTTTTCGAAACGTAGCGTTCATGAATATATCTCCAGTTAACCGTTTGCTCGTTATATAGCCTTAATGCATCTTCGGTGGCGACCGTCGCCGAGTTACTTCTCCGACGGATCGTTCTTAACGACCGGCCCTCGGGTTTTCTGAAGCCACTTCTTCATAAGCGGCAGGTCGTCGATCTTGCCGGAGATCTCTTCCGGCAATCGCCAGTCCCAATTAACCTCGGTGCGCCAATACTCCGGCTTCGAGTCGACTTCCAGCAGCGACTTAAGGCTATTGAGGTTTTCTCGCATTTCACCGCCGCCCAGCTCAGCCATGACGTGGCGGCTGATGTAGCTGTTGTACGGCTGATTGTAATAACGGCCGGCGCACGCATACTCGAAGGCGCCGAGCCACTGGGACTCGGGCAGATACCGCTGCCAGGCCTCTTTTTCCTTCTCGGCAACGATCTTCTCCAACGCTCCACGATCCTTCGAGGAAATATCCTTGCCGGCGTTGGCCAGATTCTTTCTGGCTTCCAACAGCGGCTTGTAGCGAGTGATCAGTTCCTCACGCCTAGCGGCGCTCTGATCGCGCAGCTTCAAGATCGGCTGCATCAGCTTCTTAGTCTCTTCGCCCGCCTTTCGGGCAATCTCCTCCGCGTCGCCGAGAATCTTCTCGTGCAAGGCTAAGATCGCCTCAGTGGGTTGGCTCGGGGCATCCATGGTCGGTGCCGGAAGCGAGTCGAAATCCTCGTGAACAGTGTGATAGATCACGACGCTGTCCAAAACGGCCGCCAAGGGGCTGTCGCCGACGCGCGAGTTGCCGATGACGTTTATCTTGGCCGCGTCGGGGGCGAACACGTCGCAGGGGCGGAAAGTCGTTTCAACCGAAGCGACCTTCTCGCTGCCGATCCACAACGATGTCGTCTTGCCGTCGACCTCAACTCGCAAGCGAGACCACTTCTCGGCCGGTACCTTCTTGCTGCTTGCCAGCGAAACGGTCTGCTTGCCGTCGACCGTGGCGGTGAGTTTCAAAGAACCGTCCTTGGCAAGCGTGAGCACCATGCAATTGTCCTTCGAGGAACCGAAGTCGAAAACGGTGCCGTCCTTCGTGTCTTTCGGCAAAATGTCCACGACGATGGTGGCTTCGCCCAGGTCGATAGCCTTCGGGCTGAGCGTGGCGTACCCGTCGGAGCCGCCAAACTGGAAGCCCATGCGGTCGCCGTCGGTCACGAACGCCGGGGCCCCGTGGACTTGCCCGTTGAGTACCGGGAACAGCGCCCGGGAATAGTGGGAAGGGGCGCTGATCGAGTATCGATAGTAATCTTCCAGGATGTCGGTGTCTTCGCGGTCCATGGCGTAGTTTGCCCAAAGACCGTGCTTGTGAAGTTCCTTGGCTCCCGGTCTAAGCGGCAGCAGCTTCGGCAACGGAACGAATCTGTCGGGCGAGAACCACGTTCTGGCGTGGCCTTCCAAGACGGCATTTCCGCTGACGAGTGCGTCGCCGAACACCTTGGCGTTGTCTTTCACTACGGCGCTATCCATGACCACGGCGAAGTCCTCGACGCGGGCGTTGCCCAAGACCTGGGCCCGATCGAGTACCATGGCGTTGGGGCCGACGTATGCAGTGTCGTCGACCTTGGCCGTGTCTTGGACCCAGCCGCCACCGTTCTTATGGCGATGGCCGCCGTCGGGCGTGGTGCCGGCGGGAATCGAGGGCAACATCTTTCCACCCCACACGGTCGGTATGCCGTATTCGCCCTTGATCTTCATGGGGCTGCCCGGCTTGGCACCAGAAAGTCGAATCGACCAGGGATAGCGGGCGGCGTGTCGGCCGGTGACAAACAGCATGTTGCCGTGCCGAGATTTCCCAGGCATGTAAAGAGCCGTCGGCGTGGCGGCCACCGAGAGCCAGTGCGAGGCGTCGTCGGGCTTAACGTCCAACGTCATCTTGCCCTTGCTCCAAAGCGGCGAGTAGCGGCGAACGCCATCGGCGCCGACCGCGATTATGCAGGCACGCCAGTCGCTGAAGGTTTCCGGATTGTGAACGCCGGTGAAGTCGACCTCGATGCTCTTTGCACCCTTCTCCGGCACGAGTCGAACGAAGTTCATGCCGAACGGTTCCGGGGCGTAATCGGCCGGGATTCGCCACTCGCTCTTCTCTTCGTCGACGCTTTCAAGCCAGTGACGCGGAGGGCAATGCCATTGACGGCGGAACTGCGATTCCATCTCGCAATCGAAAGTTGCCAGGCGAGCCGCGTATTCGCCGAGCATGTCGCCCACGCCGCGAACGCCGTTTTTGGCCATGCCGCGTTGTTCCATGACGCGAGCGATCGCATGCAGCGTGCTGCTTTCGTCTTTGCCGAAGGGCAGGGCACTGAACCAGCCGTATCCCCAATTGGGGTCGTCGCCCATTATGGTATAGAAGGCCGTATAGCCGTATCCGTTGAAGCCGCAGAAGACGTGCCGCGACGGTTGCCGCAGATGGTTGCAGCCTTTGGGGAAGGCGCCGGTGAACGAGGCACATGTGTCGGCCCCGGCTTCGCCTCCGCCGACGCGAATGCTGTTGATGCGAATGCCGTGGCCCCACTCGTGGGCGAGGATGCCGTTGGAGGCTCCCTTGTTTATGCAGCCGCCGCGTCCGCCGCCGGCATAGCCGGGAATGACCTTGAAGCCGTCGCGCTTGGTGCCCGCCACGGTTATGGCGTACTTGTGTTGAGTTTCGCTATCCCAATACGGCATCAGCAGCCCGCTGTATTCGTATAGACTCCACATGGCTTCGGCCCAGGCGACGGCCTCGGCCCGATAGCGGGCGCTACGCTTGGGGTCCTTGGCGGAAACCCACGGATCGCCGTCGGAACCGCCCTGGGAGCCGGAGAGCCAGACGAAGTGGTCGCTGTTAACTTGCATCGTGCCGGGCTCGCCGGGCTTGGCGTTGTTGGGGAAGTTCTTATTGTCACCCTCGCGGACCTTGTGTTCGGCCTTCTCGCTGGCGGCACGAATCCGTTTCATCTCGGCCCGAAACAGGCCCATGATGAAATCCTTGTCCTCCCCAGAGAAACTTCCGCTGGGGAACGACCGTTTTCGGCCATCGCTTAGACGCAGCACCACGGCCGGTTCTCTTTCGGTCTTGTGGGGACCTTCGTCGATGGTGAAGCCGACGCCGCGAAAACCGATGAGGTGGGCCTTAAGCTCGCCGCCGGAGAGTTTCCAAGATCGAAGCGGCATGCCCTCGGTTACTTCGATGACATCGACGCCCTTGCGGGGCCAGATCTTAACTTCCCGTCGGGCATATTCCTTCGGCCCGCCGCCGGGAGCAATGACTTCCGGCAAATCCACATCCGGCCGCAAACCGGTGCCCGGATATTGGCTACCCTTATAGAACTCATAATCCGTCTCGGCCGCCGCGTGTGCCGCAAGAACCTGAGCGACAACACACGCAATAAGCAGTCTTCGCATTTTCAACCCTTCCGCTAAATAAGCCCCACCAAACATCCCAAAATCGAACACCAAACAGTATACACCCCCCACCCCCAACCTAGAAGCCTTCTTAAAAGGACAGGCATATTCTGTTGACTGCCGATTGCATTTGTGGTAAGTTAAGGCCAAACTTCGGGGCTATTCGTTTGAGGCATTGCCATGACAACGGCTCGATGCGAGTTGGTCGATGTTAACGTAACGCGTTACTATCACTGCATTTCCCGCTGTGTGAGAAGAGCCTTTCTTTGCGGCGAAGGCTTCGAGCATCGACGGCAGTGGATCGAAGATCGCATCGAAAAGTTGGCCGGATATTTCGCCGTTTCGGTCTGCGGGTTCGCCGTGATGGGCAATCATTTGCACCTGCTCGTGCGGCTCGACCCGGCCACTGCCGATGGCTGGTCGGACGAGGAGATTGCGCGGCGGTGGCTGGCCGTTTATCCGCCGCGTACGGCCAATATGAGCAAGCCGAAGATCGCGAAAATGCTGGTTGAGGAGATTCTCAAGGACGAAAAGCTGGTGGCTAAGTACCGCCGGCGGTTGGCCGACCTGGGTTGGTTCATGAAAGCGTTGAAGGAACCTCTTGCCCGAATGGCTAATAAGGAAGACGACTGCAAAGGCACCTTCTGGGAAAGCCGTTACAAGTCGATCGCGATTCTCGACGAGGAAGCCCTGTTGGCCACTTGTGCATATATCGATCTGAATCCCGTGGCGGCGGGCATCGCGGCAACGCCCGAGGCGAGTCGCCACACGTCGATTCGCCAACGAGTGCAGCACGTCAAGTCGAAAGGCGAGTTACAGGTTCTGAAAACGGCCGCCACGGGCAGCGTGGCGGGAAGTCGCGCCGCCGGTCGCATCGAGCAGGACCATTGGCTTTGCCCGCTGGACGACCGTCGCGTGTTTGGCAATGCCGAAGTTGCCGGCAAACGCGGGAATAGCGGCAAAGATATCGCGGCGCGAGAAGGCATGCTCGACGGTTTTTCGCTGGGAAGCTATCTGCTGCTCGTGGATTACACAAGCCGCCTATGTCGCAGCGGCAAGGCCCGAGTTTCGCGTGAAGTGGCGGGAATTTTCGATCGACTTGGCACGTCGGCCGAGTTGTGGAGCCATCGCCTGACGAAACTCTTTGCCCGCTCGCGTCTAATGGGCAGCTACTTCGCGACCGACCCGACTCGCTTGCGAGAGCTCGCCGAACAACGCGGTCGGCATCATCTAAACAACCTGATCGCCTTAAGCGACGGCGGATAGATGTCCATCGGCCGACCGGCAAACTGCCGTCGCCGATTATGTCTTCAACCCACCAGACCAAGGGCACGTTGTGCGCCCGGAAGGTCCGAATCGCTCTACATTTGTTCTGGCGCAGGAACTTCAAACAGAAGTTTGCCCTGGTTCATCTCTTGAAGGAGGCTTTGGCGAGTCTGGTTAGATATACAATATGCCTGTCCTTTTAGTTCCTTGACCCCAGTTCGCCCTTGACCCCAGTTCGCCCTTGACCCCAGTTCGCCCTTGACCCCAGTTCGCCCTTGACCCCAGTTCGCCCTGACCCCAGTTCGCCCCTTAGTCCCTAATTCTACAACAAGGTTTTCAACTTAACGCGTTTGTGCTTTGTGAGCCAGGACTTACGGTGAGACTCGTGGGCAGAGTGGTTGCGGCGAAGGTGGTATTCGATGATCGACATCGCGT
>Ga0180432_10006583_pt1 | contig 15042 bp, 18 predicted proteins | sample SS_ome_10_FD_132414 | JGI IMG/M metagenome (GOLD analysis project Ga0180432, IMG submission 132414) | Hypersaline lake sediment archaeal communities from the Salton Sea, California, USA - SS_1_MS_2 metaG | ecosystem: Environmental > Aquatic > Non-marine Saline and Alkaline > Hypersaline >... | reverse complement strand
TTATTTCTGCATAGGTTGAAAAAATAGAATTGTTTTTAATAACTTCTGCTATATAATATCTAGGCATTTTTCTTATTTTTTATAATAAAAGATTTCAATTCAGCAAGATCAGGAATTAATATTTCAGTACCTACAGGGACTTCGTGAATATCAGCTATCTTATTTAAAAGTAAAATAATATCTTCATAAATCACAGTTCTATAATATTTATAACTAATCATCCATGTTTTTAATATTTCATCTTGAGTTAATTTATGAGATTTATATCCATTATTCCATTCAAACGTAGACCAATCTATTGATAAAGGGTCATAGATTGTTATATTATTTTCTTCTGTTAATATATTTTGTAATTTATATCTCATGATAATAATCCTAAAATACCACCACCTGATATTGGTTTAGATTGTTGTAACATAATATCATTTGCAGGAACAATGCTTCTAATTTCTACATCTAATACAGCCCATAAAGGATAATTATCAATGGTTACTTCTTTAGAAAATGTTGGTTTTGCAGACATAATTAAAGCTATTGGTAAATAGACAACTCCTGGAATCTCTACAGATACATAATTAAACTTATTTGCAGACATAGGATTTTTATCTGTATTTTGTGTTTTTTTATCTTTCATCATATTACTGAAACTTTTAAAACTTGCACCTGGAGTTTTCCATCTTTTTCCATCTTTTTTTAGAATAGCTTGACTTGCTATTTCATTTACTGGTTTCCATACATCTTCTTTAGGGTCATCTTTTACATAAAATATAAGTTTTGCAACTAATCTAAGTGGGTCTGTACCGTTCCATAACGGAAGTGTTTGCATAGTTGTTACAGTTTTTCCAACACCACCACCAGCTTTTCCTACTGTTTGCATAAAATTCATTAAAGATTGTATTTGACCTGGAAGAAGGTCACTTAAATTCTGAAATTGTGATGCTAATTCAATTTGAGGGTCATCGGTAAGAGGAAAAACTCTTGATTCTCTTTTAGTGCTATCAAATCCTTCCCATTCTAAAAGTATTCTATTAGACATTTATTATTTCTCCCTAACCGCTTTGTTGTTTTGAAGCTGATGTAGTATTATTTTTAATAAAATTAGTTACTCGTCCTCTTGATCTTTCTGTAGTAGCTGTTTGTTTTCTCATTAATGATGCTATTTCTCGTAATGCATCTGAATCTCCTGCCTGAGCTTTTCGTGTTAATTCCATTTCTTTTGCCGTTAATTTTTCTTTACCTGTAGCTCTCATTACTGTTTCTTCTATTCTTCCTGTTTCAGCACCTTTTTCAATTACTTTTTTTACCTGAGTAGGTTTAGGAGTTTCTTCTTCAGGTAACATCCAAGATGGTAATGTATCATATATCCAATCTACCATTCCTGTAAAAATACCTTTTATAGTATTCCATATGTCTTCAAAAACATTTGCTATTTTTATTTTCATTTTTCCGAATAAATCAAACATACTTGAAAACATACTTGAAAAAGCATTAAGTATCTTTCCAGTAAAATCACCAAAAGATATTTGACCAGTAAAAAAAGCTTTAAATGCTTTCCATATGTTTAAGAAAAATTTTAGAAAAATTTTAAATATAGGAAGAAGTTTTTTAAAAATAAACTTATAAAATGTAATCCAGGGTTTTGCTATCCATAATATTCCTTCCCATATTTTCATGAAAAATGAATTCCATATTGTATTTACTATATTAATAAAAAATTGTTTTGTTGATTCCCATATATTAGCAAAAAATTGTTTTATAGATTCCCATATCATTTCCATTGTTTTTACAAATCCATATTTTTTTATAGCTTGAAATAATTTTACTAAACCATAAAAAATACCAATAACTGCAAATACAGGAAGTAAAAGAAGTTTCATTACAATACCTAAATTACTAAACCATTTGAATAAATCTTCAAACCATAATGCAATTTTATCAGCATACACCCATAAAGCTACAAGAGCTACACCTATTGCAATTATCAATCCTACAGTAGCACCAATAGTAATACCTAAAGCAGAAAGAACAGCAGATAACTTAGTAAACAGACCGATTCCCACTACAACAATAGGCAATATTCCACCTAATACTCCAAATATTTTGGCTAATACTGTATCTTTACCAAATAAAGCTTCGCCTATAGCTTTCCCCATATCTGCAATTCCAGGCACTAATACATCCCAAAATAAACTCCACATGGTACTTAAAACTTGTGGAAGCATATCTATAATAGTTCGTATAAGCCATGTTGCCATTTTCGTAATAAAAGTTAGTATTGATTTTAAAAATTTACCTTTAGGGTCAAATAAGGCAAGAGCAAATAAGAGAGTAAGAATTTTAAATAACCAATTACCAGCACCAGCTACCATACTTTTTAAAGAATCATTTACTTTTTGAAAAAATTTGTTTTTAATTAACCATTTATCATAATGCTTAGTAAGTTTATTTCGCATTTCCATATATCTTCTTTGTGTAGGAGAGAGTTCTCCTCGTTTTTGAAGATCAGCTATCATCTCACTTCGTTTATTATATTCTTCATTTATTCGAGTTATTTCTGCTTGTTTTTCTACTTGTTTTTTAAGATAAGGTGGTACAATTTTACCAAGAGATTCCAGTTTTTCTTGAATCTCTCTGTAATAAGCCGAGTCTTTACCACCACTGGTTAGAATTTGTTGAAGTTTTTTATTAGTTTCTTGACGTTCTTTTAAACTATCTTTACCTTGTTGTACTTGTTCTACTAATTTTTGAGTAGATTCATCAAAAGCTGTTTTTAATTCATTCCAATTTTCAGAAATAGAATCAAGAGTTTGTCTATCAAGTTTAACTAAATCTACAAAAGTTTTTGGTATTACTAATTCTTCTGCCATATTATTTATTTCCTTTATTATTAGTAATCCATATATTAAAAGTTATACTATATTTTTGACGGCATCTTAGGAACTGAAGGTACTGAACTTTTAGTATTTTTTAGATTTTTCTTCATATCTTTATCATATTTTTCCCAATGTCGTAATCTTTTAATACCTGTACTATAATTCATTCTTAATATATCTGATTCAGGTTGATATAATTTACGCTCCAATAAAAATATTAACTGATGGAGACTTTCGTAACTTTCTTGTGGAATCAGTGTCCAAAGGTAAGAGTTCGATTGGATTAAATTCTTGTTGAAGTGACCTCCTTTCAGAATTACCACAGAGAGTACATTCAAATTCTCTTTCTTCCTGAATACCGAATTTTATTTTATTAAAGAAATTGATCATTTCCATCATAGCAACTCTGGGTAGATTTCTATATTCTTCTATACATTGATTAGGATTCAACTCTACACCATCTTTTGAAAATAGTGTTAAAGCTCTCGAAAAAAGAACTGTATCTTTAGCTTGCATTTCTCTTATTTTCTTAATTTCTTCTTCCTTATTTTCTTTAAATTCAACTAAATTTTTACCATGCATCCTCTTATTTTTAACTTGTTTTAATCGTCCTGAATACTTCTTCTGAGCTATTCTATGAGCTTTTACTATATCTCCTACCCTATTAAACCTAAAAGCATAAAAATGCTCATTTAGGTACAATTTAATGGGTTCTCCTATTGATATTTTTGCTACTTCCTCAGATATAGTAGTTTTAACCTTATCAGTTTGGTATTTTTCATTACACCATTGCTTAAATTCCTCAGATGTCATTCTATCAAATATTCCTTTATAATATTTTCTTAATTCAACATCTGCTTCTTCAATAGATATATATTTAAGGGTTCTTAAATCAATTTCAGTCTCATTTACTTGTTGATCTGAATCATCAAAATCTGACTGACAATTACTACACACCCACATATGCTTATGTAAAGGCGTGTTAAATTGCATTTTAATTCCAATAAGAGTTTCAAGAAATTCTTCTATCAACATATCTTCAACTCGAATATTAGCATCTTTATTAACTCTATTATTTAAAATGGCTATTAAATTTTCTAAAATATCATCTTGTCTTGATAATGTAATATTATTTACATCATCAATTGTATAATCATCAAAATATAAGAGATATGGAATATTAAATCTTCCCATTGTTTCATAATTAATGGCTACAGTATTACCTCGATTATAATATTTCATATCATCAGGTATGTCAAAATGAGTTTCCTTTATTTCTTTTTGATGTTTTTCTTTCTCTTTTTCAATATCATCTGGATTTACAATAATATCTTCTTCTTCAGATTGAACATTTTCTTCATCAAAACTATGTATCTCAGATTTTACTTCTTTTTCTTTAGTCATATAAATATCTCCTTTAACAGTTGCATCCTGTTTTATTATTAGTAAAATATTTAAATGTTCGTTTTTCTTAAAAGGGGTTAAATAAGGGTAAGCCACTTAATATTATCAACAGCCATAGTGCAATCAATTGTCATATAATCACCTTCTCCGTGACCGATAGTAAGATCACCCATACTTTTAAATCGTAATCCTGTAATTTCTATCCATCCGTTTGAAGGAATTTGATTAGCCATTTGTAATATAATTAAGCCATTTTTCTTAGACGCTTTTAAATTTTTTTGAAATTTATAACCCCCACCTGCAAGACTTGAAGCATCTGGGGTTATAATACTTTCTATCCATTTATCTATATAATTTCTTACTATTCCTAATTCTGTTTCAATAAATGTAAAAGATACTTCATCAGGATAAGTTATTCCTTTTAGGTATTGTTCTTCATTCATCCTTTCATATTCAAATCCCATAAAGGAAAGAGACATGGTTTGAACATATAATTTTGTTATAATTGTATCTAATGATGCATGAGCTATAGCAGAAGGTTCTAATGAAAAAGATTGAGGATAAAGTAGCATTTCAAATTGAGATTTAGCTTGTGGGTCTAATAACTCCATAGCTAAACGAGTTCCTTGATTAATAACACCTAAACCGTCAGTTACAGATTTTAATCCTGCAAGAAATCCCATTTAATATTCCACATCATTATATATTATAGTTAAAATAAGTCTTAATGGTTCGCCACTTGCAGGGTCAAATGTTCCTATTTTTAATCCTGTCAAATAACAACCACTATATATTATTGAATAAACATTTTTAAAATTTACATCATAACATTCAATAGCAATTTTGTTTCTAAGTAATGCAGATGGTAAAGCAGTAGCATTGCTTGTATTAAAATTCATTTCTTGCCATTGTTTTAAATCTTTGAAAACTTCCCATTTATCATCTAATCGAATAGTAAGATTTAAAGTTTTATCTGTTTGTTCTTGTCTTCCAGGCTTTCTTATTTTAATACCTTTGTGCCAAAATTCCCATATATTAAAAGATTCAAAAGGGGGTTCAACAGCCTGATCTATTCTTAAAGCTATTCTGTCTTCTTTATCTGATTCAGGTATTCCAGATGGAAAAACCAGTTGGAACATGTGAACCAACTGGTCATTACCGAGAGTTAATAATTCAGCTTCAACAGCCATTATGTATTATATCCTTTTTTATTCTTCTTCTATGTCACCATATATAAAGTTTAAAGTTAATTTAATTGGTTCTCCTGTGTTTACATCAAAACTACTAACATTTAAACCTTTAAGAACAGTATCAGTATAGATAAGAGTTTTTACTATAGCTTTATCACTATCTAATGCTCGTAACATTAATTTTGTTCTTAAATCTGCCATTTGAATTGTAGTTTTAGCACGTCTAACATTATCATACCAATTTTTTAAATCATCATAAACTTTCCATTGCTGATCTAATCTAACTTCAAATGTGAGTTCTTTTGCAGTTTCTTCAAATGTAGAAGTTTTAACAACTTTTTTTCCAAATCTTGAAAATTCGTAAGTAGATACACTTTCTTCAGGTGGTTCAAAAGAAGAATCTGCTCTTAATGAAATTTCCTCAGCTTGATCGCCACCTGGAATACCAGATGGAAATATAATTTCATGCATATGTGATAATTGATCATTTCCTAAAGTGAGAAGTTCAGTTTCAATTGCCATTTATAATTTCCCCCTTATTATGCTATAAACTCTGCTAAAATTTGTGTTTGACTTAATCGAGTAAATCTTAGTTGTACAAATTGACTGTTAGGAGTAACTTTAACATAAACATCGAGAATAAATTTTCTTTGTTCAAGAACCGTATCATCGTTATTGTTAGTATCGCATTGTACATAATAATCTCTTAAAAATTGACGACTTGCGATTGGTCTCATATAATCATCAGCCATTGATCTTGCTTTAAGTCTATGAAAATCATCATTATTCTTAAACTCTTGTCGTCTTAATATATTTTTAATTATTTTTTCAATAATTAAATTGTATAATCTTCTTGTACCAACATAAGAAGTATCACTTAATGATATTTTAAGAGTTTTATCACCATATATTTTAACTATACCAGCATCATCTTTAATAATAGGATTTATTTGAGCATCATCAAGCTCTTGTAATGCAGTATCGTCATAATCTTCTTCCATCTCTACAACTTTCCATATTTGTAAAATACCACCATGACCGTCTTCGTCATCTCCTGCAGGACTTAATGCATCATACACATCTTCCATCATGGCATATTTAGTTCCAACAGAACCCATTTGTGAAATCCAAGCGAAAGAATTATTATAAGGGTCTTCTATTTGAGACCAGTTAGTGTAAAGAGAAAGGTGATCATCATCAATACCTAATCCTTGTCTTACTGTAACAGCACTTGCTGAATCGTTTCCAAGAGGAACACAAGTAATACAATGTGAATAGTATTGATAGTTATCTCTTAAATCTTTTAATTTAGTTGCTGAATTACCATTAACATCCATAAAATTTTTAACAGGATATCTATTCGGTTTCTTAAAGTAATCCCATGCTGTATTAAAATGAGATGTTTGAGGTGTATCTCCTCTTGACCCACCTGTTAAATTAACAATAGATGGACTGAATGTAGGGTCACTCCAAACATAATCATTATTTATTATAGGAATTATATATGGATTATTTTTAAATACATCATGAATATATAAAGATTTACCAAAATTATTTTGTTCATTAACAAGAGAGTATTCATATTCATTTATAAACTCAGTAGTTCCAGCAGAAGGAACTCGATATAATGTTAATTTAAATTGTTTACCTGTAAGATATTCTATTTCTACAGCTAAATCATCATCATACGGTGAACTTGCAAATAAACTATGGGAAACAGTTGTTGATATATCTTCATTATAAACATATTCAAGTGTTACGTTTTCACCAACTTTTGGTATTGCACCATCAGGGTCAACACCCTGAACATCTACTGATATAGGGTCAGTCCATCCTGTGTTACCATCTTCTGCATCTCTTACTGCTTCTGCACCACTATGAATAACAGTTACAGTATCAGTTGTAACAGTAGCACTAAAATCATCTTCACTATCTATTTCAGATTGTGTTGCACCTGCTACAGCATCCGCTGTTGCATCTGTTACTATTGCTACTTCAATACCAACAGTAGTAGTTGGAGCACCTGTAGGTGGTGTTGGGTCAGGGTCAGAACCAGCAGAATTTACATTATACCATATATAGTAAGATGTTGTACTTGTAAATAACCACCAATATTTATTATTAAGTGAACCACTTGAATCTGCTTCACATTGAATATCAGTATCTTCCTGAGTACCAAGTGTTCCATCAAGAGTAAAATCAATTGCTCCTGATGCATAAACAATAGTATTAGTTCCACCACTATCAATGTCATCACCTGAAATATCTCCATCAGAATCTTCAACATTTATATAAGATGTACCAATTTTAATTTTAAGAGTACCTTCATCTAATGGTGTATCAGGTATAGTTCCTGCAAATTGAGCAGTTTTACCGTCACCTGTACCAATTATATAACTTCCTAATGTATTAACTAATGTATAATTAAAATTGTCAGGATGTACCCGACCTGTACCAAATCCTACAACAGAGGCTTCTTTAACATCAACACCACCAAAGAGAGCATTATCTCCAATTGCCGAAATACACCATAAGGGTGCTTGTCGGGCATATGCTATTGCTTCAAAAATATTCCAATAAGTAGAATTTGGATAACCAAAATATTTAATAACATCGTTTTCAGATGTACATTTAATAGGTTTATCTCCTCTACCTTTAGATGATATAATAACCATAGCTCCATTTTCTTGAGTAGTAGGTAAAACAAATCCAGAGAGGTCTCTTTCAGTAAAACTTGTTCTATAGCTTCCTGTAACAGCCATTATATTTACCTCACAATATATAAATATTAAATTTCTTCTTTATTATTAGTATCTTTAAAAAGAAAAGATGAAACTAATATTCTTTTATAACAATTTTTCTGTTCTTAACTTAGTATAAACATCACTCCATATTTTCATCCAATTAGATAACTGTCTGTCTGAAAATGGAAATTTCCACGTTTCACTAAATTCGTTATCAAGTCTTTCATTATCATAATATTTCATTATAATTATTTGATCTGTATAAGTTTTAGAATCTACATTAAAATAAATTTCAACATAATATTCACCCATATCAAAACCTTCAGATTCTAACATCCATCCTGCTATACTTCCAGTTGTGCCTTTATTTAATTTCCATTTAATTTTATGAGAAAGTTTATTCCAAAAATTCTCTAAGTTATTCCATCTTTCATCACTTTCATTTATTTTACTTTTATATTTTTTCATTTTTATGCACCTCTTAATACTAAGATATCAGGGAATTCTAACCATTTTTCTCTGACTTCGTTTTGTAATTCTTCGGCTCTAGATTTCAAAGCATCAGTGTTTAAACTTTGCTCTGCACCAGTGTCCTCTATAATATCACCTGTATCAGCTAAATGATATAAAAGATTTGCTTGTGCTAATTTTATAACATCAAATTGTCTTTCATATTTTATATCATCAAAAGTATCTGACCACTTAGCCCAATAAACCACGATTTCTCCTCTTGCAGATGAATAAGCTATAAGTTTTTTATCCGGTAAATCTATTCTATATTTAAAAGTAGCTAAATTCTCTATACTTTTTTGAGTCTGTCTTTGCATATGAAGATTTTGTCTCATTTGATTAAAATTATATGGAGTTCCATAACTACCACGTCCTCTAGCTCCTAATCCATTTCCTAATCCATATTGTTGAAATCTAACTATATCCCAAAAAGAAGACGATGCTCCTAATGTTTCTCCTTTACCAACAACACTACAATAAGTAATACCAAATGTATAAATATCAGGAAAACTTAATTCTAATTCTCCGTCTATAGAATATTGTTGTGCATTTTTAATTGGAAATTTAGTAAAATATTCTCTCATTGCAGGATATAAACATAGAGTTCTTATTTCCAAATCATTGAGAATAATATTTAAAACTTTTGGATATGCTAAAACTTTTTTAATTTGATACATCCAAGCATCACTAATTATAACATCATGATCTGAGGGAATAGCACCAACATCTACTACTCTAAAATATTCTATGCCTTGAACTAATGTTCCATTAATTGTAGCAGACCATACAATATACCACGACTCGCTTATCTCTGCATCTGAAGGAATAGTATAAGTAGCATGATAAACTCCAAGAGAAATTTTAGTTCCTGTGCCTGTACTCATAATGGTATCATGAGGGTCAAGTATTTCAAATGTAGGAAGTAAATCAGGGTCAATAAGATCACCTCCTACTGTTTTTCTGAAAGTAACATCTATAATTATATCACTTCCTCTTTCACCTATTTCTTGGTTTTTTGGTTTTCCTGCCATTTAATTATCCTCTTAAAAATCAAGTTGATATCCATCTATAGCATTAACAATTTCTTCAAGAGAAACAAAATCATTTATAGCTGGTTGATATCTACTATCGAGAGATGAGCTAATTCCATCACACATAATTGCATATTCCTTAGTTACATCATAAGTTGTAAAAATATATTCGTAAAATCCATCTAAGCTTTTTTCTGTCATAGCTTGTGCATCTACTACAACGGTGTCTGTTTCTAAATCAAGTATGGTTATGACAGGACTTAACCCTGTCTTTGGTACACCGCTTTCAGAAAAATATGCTACAATTCTCTTAGACATACAAATTAATCTCCATTTCTATAAATATGTAGTTCAAATTCAAATTCAATTTGCTCATCTGCATGATGATTTACAACTAATCTACATTCATTTGCAGTAGGCACTTGACTATTATACTGAATATATTTTGAAAATTGAGCTTGTGTATAGTAATGTTCATTATCTTTTATAACTTCTTTGTAAGGTACAAAATATACATTCCCTCCATATTCTACTGGAATTTGTGGAGCTAAAATAAATTCCATATAAGTTACATTAGTTGGTTTACTTCCTATTAACGTAAATCCACCACCGAGAATATCATAACTAAAAGTAGGCATGAAAGATACTATAGTAATTCCTGATTCAGAAACATCCAAATTCCAAAAATCACTGACAATACTTCCAACTCGTAAACTATCTGATACCCCTGTTTTAAAGTAAGAAAATTGAGGGTATAGTCTGCCTTTGAGAAGTTTTGGATTTACTTTTAAAAATCCTTCTTCATCAAAAGTCCCTTCATCACCTGCATGATCTATAATTGTTATACTTTCTACATCAATGTCATGGGAAGTATTTATAGGGCATGTTGTAGGAGTTGTTTCTCCCCATGTATATATATAGTCAGCACAATCATTACAATAAATTCTATATTTATTAATTATCATTTTTACTACCTCTTAATCAAAACATATCTTCAATCCTGAACAATATATATAACTTGCTTTATGAGAAATTTTACACCATAATTCAAAAATAGCTTCTTCAGTGGGAAAGTTTTCAGGATTATCATCTACAATTATTTCAGGAGATGTATTTGTTAGAGTTTTTTCAACTATAGTTAAATTATTTGTTACATCTCTTAATCTAACTGTTCCAGTATGTCCGTCTACCCAACTAATAATTTTTATTTTAGAAGGTATGCCAAGAATGTTTGTACCATCAAAAAGAAATCTCACTTGGGATACAAAATCTGTACTTTTAGTTAATGAGAAAGGCTTATCTTTATCATTAGTTATGGGAATATGAATATTGCTTTTTGATTTTTTACTAACAGTTTTAGATAATATAGGCATAAATTTTTATTCCTGTATAAAAATAGATATTTTATCCATTTGATCAACACTTAAATTTTCAGGACATAAATCTAAGTTTATCTTATGAAATTCAACTTCTATTTCTTCTTCTATAAATTTATCATATTCTTTTTTACGATCATCTTCTTTTTCTATTGCTGATTTATGTTTTTTCTTTAAAGCTTCAATTTTCTTATTAAAGTCTTCTATATCTTTAACTTTATACTCTCCTTTATCAACTACAGGATTTCCATCTTTATCTTTTTCTGACATTTCTTTACATAATTCTAATCTTTCATCATCAAATTTTTTATAATCATCATTTTCAATAGGAGGTCTCCCCTTTTCTCTTATTTCATTTATAATTGGTTGAAGTTTACCTTTATTTTTAGATAAAGCATAAGGAAATTTTGGATTAGCTTTTTCATATCGTATAGTTTGAATAGTCTGATAAATTTCGATAGCTTTACTTCTTGTGATTTTTACTTTGTTGTTTTTGTTGTTACCGCCATTAATAACTTGCATAACAATTCTCCTTTTTTATTTTAATAGTTTTATTATTAGTAAAACTACAAGAAGTTCATTTTTATTATTCTTCATTAAACGAATCAGCTATTTCATTCCAATCAACTTTTAAATATTGTTTAAAAGAATCCATATCAGGAGTTCCATCAGGAAATATATTTTTAACAAACTTTTCAGCACTTCTTTTATCAAAAGGTTTTAACTTTAACATTTGTCTATAATTATATTCATCGTTTAGTATCCATAGATTAACATTCCAAGTTTCCCAATTTGTCCATCCTTGATAGTTTTCTTTAAAAAGCGGTTTATATCTATTCATATTAGACTCCTTTTTCTTATTTGATTTTTTTTCAGGTTGTTTTTTCACTTTTTTTCCTTCGAGTTCTTCTTTTGATTTCTCTTCGGGTTCTTCCTCTTGCTCAATTACAGGTTCTTCTTCAACAACAGGAGTAGTCAAAGCTAATTTCTCAGCTTCCCATCCTTTTCGTTCCTTATTAAATTCTTTATTTTTTATTTTAATAGCTTTTTCTATCTCTGTGTTTAATTCATCTTGTTTATATAATTTTTCATTAGGTTTCATTTTTATTAAATCTTTTTTGTCTTGAAGAATTTTTTGTATATTAGATACAAAAGCAAAATTATTAATGTTATTATCACTTTGCATATGATTATGAACTTCTCTTGAAATATCTTTATCGTATTTATGAGGTACACTATAGATTCCCATAGATAAAGCTACTGATCTAACAGCAGAATGATAATTTCCATTATTAAGAAATTCTTCTGCATTATTAAGTAAATTATCTTTTTTTCCTTCATTAAAAATTGATTTATATCGATTCATAATTAAAATCCATATATCCTATGTCTATTATATTCATCAGGTTCAATAACTTCAAAATATATAGGATTTTTTGTACTTATAACTAAATCAGGCAATTGACCTTTATAAAATAAAGTTTCAATATTTTCAGCAACTATCTTATCTCTATGATCTGTTAAATAAAAATCTTCACTATCCAATCTATCAATAAGTTCAGATAAAGAAATTATATTAGGTAATTTGGCTTCTTTAATAGTTTCTTTTTTCTTCTTTTTATTTTTTACATAACTACTTGGTTTACAAGATTCATCAATTTCAGAATGATCAAATAAAGGTTTATATCTTTTCATAATATTATATCCTCTCTATTTATTAGTAATTATAACCAAAAAACATAGCATTATCTATAATAGCAGGAGTTTCATAATTTATTGCACCAATATCCCATCGTGTTCTATCGTTTCCTATCATATCCTTAGACAGCGGGTTTGTATCTCCTGTTAAGTCTGTAAATTCATTTGATAGATCATTTCCTGCTCCATATAAAACAGATGATATATCTTTTATAGTTACATCTCCATTAGTATAATCTTTAATTGCTTTAGCCCATTCAGTCGGCTCATCTGCTCCTGGAGATATATTTATAGCATTTGTACCAACAACATTATCAGAAGCACAATAATCTACTGCTGTATATGTTCCTACTATATCATTAGTATCTACTCCATTAATATCATCTATATAAAATAATGCAGAATTTTTAACCGTTACACCATTATTTCTTGTATTTAATCCTCTTGACGTATTAAAAATAGTAGAATTATAAACATAAATATTATCATTGTATGTATCTATTGCTTGCCCTATATTATTATTATATGTTCTAAGAATACTGTTCCATATTCTAAAAATACCATTGTCATCAAAACAACTACAAAGCATAGCATGGCAAGTTCCTATGTTTGAGTTATTCCACAAATATCCATTTTTAAATTCAATAATTCCTATATAACCATCTCCGTATAAGCATCGTTTTGATGCTATTGTACTTGTAACTTTAATTTGAAGTCCATCCATATGTATATGTAATCTATCAGTTGTTCCATAGTCAGTAAAAAGTATTCCATTATTGTTAGATACACTTAATATATAAGCATTAGAATCCCATAGACCATTTTGACTTCGTGCAGTTCCAAGAGTTTTAATTATTAAAGGATAAGTTGAGCTTAATCCCCATGCAGAACCAAAAGAAACAGGAGATGTATCAGGACTTCCTGACCAATTATTTGATTCATCTCCTTCTAATATTTCTATTATTGGTTTATTACCAGCAGTTACCCAATTCTGAGCCTCCCCTGAAACAGCAGATGCTAAAGATGTATAACGATGACTTATTCCATATTTAGATTGTTCAGCAGAAGAAAGAGTATATCCAGATGGGTAAACACATATATAAACATCAGCCATCTTTCACCCTCTCATTGAAAATCTAACGATGGTACTGCAAAATAATCTGTTCCATCAAAATAGAAACTTAGAATATCAATTGCATTAGGAGCAGTTGATAAAGTAGGAGGAATTCCACCATTAGCCCATTTAATTTTAGAATCCCAATTAGTAATTATTCTACTACCTAACGAATCTTGTTTTATTTTTAATAGAAAATTACCAGCTTTAGGTGGGTTTGTAAAAGCTAATGTAGTAATATTTCCTGCACCAAAAGTTAATGATGCTTTTTGTCCATTATTCCAATTAACTGTTGTAGTTCCTGAATTATACGAAATAGTTTGTTCATCAAATCCAACAGTATATCCATTTGCATCTAAATGATTTCCTAATTGTGGATTAGGGTCTGTTGATATATCTGTAATTATAGGATATTGAATATGAATAATCTTAGCACCCATTTATTATTTCCTTTATAAAAAAGACACTACCTCTTTTAAAGAGATAGTGTCTTTTAGTTTATATCAATATTAAACTTTTGCTATTTCTATTTGTGTTCTCCAATCAATACTCGTTGCATCAAGTCCTGTAACTTGGACAAACACTTGACTTCCTGAAACAGCGAAATCGCAAGCACAACCTGACATACCAGCAGACTCTATTGTAGAAATAGTGGTTGTAGAACCTTCTTGAGTTGCATTCCCTCCACCATCTCGATAAAATAGTCCTTCAAAAGTATATAAAGCTCTATCAGAACCATCTTGTTTTTTAGCAACTACTCTTGCTTTAATATGGTATGCACTCTCATCATCAAGTGTTACACTATTTATAGTGACTGGTGAGGCAGTTCCAGTTGTATTTAAATCTATTTGATTACCATCTCCAGCAAGAACTTTTATAGCACTTACAGAATCATTCACATAACCAGAATCATTCTTAATTAAGTTATTTTGTATAGCAACACCGTAATCATTTATAGTTCCACCATTATCGTTAATATATATACCAGAGCACCCTGTTATGCCCATCGTTCCTCCGCTATTAACTGTAATAGTCAACCCTATTCCATTACAATTATATAATGCGACAGTTGCTCCATTTGGTATTGTCATACTTACCATTG
>Ga0180432_10006582_pt1 | contig 15042 bp, 15 predicted proteins | sample SS_ome_10_FD_132414 | JGI IMG/M metagenome (GOLD analysis project Ga0180432, IMG submission 132414) | Hypersaline lake sediment archaeal communities from the Salton Sea, California, USA - SS_1_MS_2 metaG | ecosystem: Environmental > Aquatic > Non-marine Saline and Alkaline > Hypersaline >... | reverse complement strand
TTGTACGCTCAATTTCGTTGATGTTCGGGATGTGGCTACAGGACATCGCCTTGCCGCAGAACACGGCCAGCCGGGACGCAGATATATACTGGCCGCTCATAACATGACCCTCTACGAGTTTTTTCAACATCTGAGCAGGATAAGTGGCGTACCATGCCCCAAAATTAAAATCCCTTATTTTGTAGCGTTGACCTGGAGCTATCTGGAACATTATCTGTGCATCGTGACGGGCAAGAGGCCGAGAAGTTCAATTACCGGGGTTAAGTTATGCAAGCGTTCGCTGGAATTCGACAGCACATGGACGTGGAAAACGCTGGGGCACCAGCCACGCCCGCTGGATGGAACTATTCGGGACGCAGTCAACTGGCACAATAAATTTCTGGAATCCAAAGAAAAAAACGGCTAAAAATGTCGCCTATTGCTTGAAACCATAGACCTCAAAAATAGTTCTGAGATCTCGATATATGGTGTCTTTATTAAGACCGAACGACTCAAGGGAATAATAGTGTTCGCTCTTGTATTGCCTGGCCTTCAGAGTCTCTTTTTCAAGGACCTTCTCGTATCCGCGGCTTAACTCCATGCCAAATGCCCGATAGATCCTGCATATTGTATTGCGGGGATCAGAAACCATATCTTCGTAACATACTTCTATAAATTGATTTTCTGGAAGATTTTTCTTAAATTCATACAGATATAAATAATATCTACAGGTTAAATCAGCCAGTTCCCGGTTGGCCCGGGCGTCTTTTCTGGCATCAGGATCCAGCGCCTTCCATGCCGCATCAAACATACTGACCAGGGACGGTATGGATTCGTAGGGATGCCGGACTAAATGCACAATATGAATGTCAGGCAGCAGTTCGCAAATGGAATGGAGGCGCCCGGCAATAAGAGCGACTTTTTGGAGAAGTATTTTGTCCGGTCCGGTGGCATACATATGCCTCTGCAGACAATCCCTGTAGTAAGACATTAGTCTTTGCCGCTCTTTGTAAGGCATAAGATCAACAAAGACTGCCTCCTCCAAGTCCTTTAAATACGGAAACAGGAGGCCAAGCAATGGACTGAGCATGGCATAAACGAAAAACATCTCATCAGACTCAGCCTTGTTAGGCCCGGTTTGATGAATGGTTTCCCAACCTTTGAATCCCTTCTTACTGATCCCGTTCAGTAATTTTGCTGCGGGACTGCCAAATATCCGATCGATCTTACCTGCTGTTTCAAAAAATTTATAACAAATCACAGAAGGGAAAATCGTATGATAGAGCTTCAGATAAGAAAACTGCTGGTCCAATGCCATCAAACGATGAGTGAATGTGGTTCCGCTACGTGGATTACCAATGATGTAAACCGGTGTTCTCAGGGCCTGTTTTCGAAAACCGGGGAAAAATATATGGTCAAGAAGGCGCATAAACCACACAAATGTGCGCAGGCCCAGGAATGGAATAAGAAAAACTAACGTAATACACGCGTGCCGCAGTGAGAAGTGTTGTCGTGAGAATGAAAGACGTAATATTTTAAACAGCGTAGGGTAATGAAAATACATGTCAGTAAATTGTAGAATCCATGGAAAGTGTCCAAAGGCAAGGGCAGGTAAGATAGCATCTCTCTATTGTATTCAAATTTTGTTGAATATGGCTAATGGCTGTCAAATTGTCAAGGATTGATGGTGAAACATTTCCACATAAAGGTTATAGACTAGGTAAACTTTTTTATACTTTCAGCAAACGGATCGAAATTTTAAAGGATGTACAAGAATCGTTTAATCACCCTGCTTTTTTCTTTCATAGGTTTTATCCTTTTCATATGGTTATTCATCCGCGAAGATCTCACAGATATCTTCGCCGTCCTATCCATTGTCAAGTGGAATTTCTTCTGGATAGCCAGTTACCGTATCATACCCATTACAATGGATTCATTCGGCTGGTTGAAGCTTTTTGAAAAGGATATGATCCCACGATTCTCGAATCTCCTTTCAGCCAGATGGATATGTGAGGCATTCAATACACTTTTACCCGTGGCGCAGATAGGCGGCCATTTTCTGCGTGCTAAACTAATAGGAAAAAACAGCGTGGACAAAGCCAAAGCAAGTGCTACCGTAGTTGTGGATTTTACAATCGGGCTTGTCACTCAAATCCTGTTTACAGTGGCCGGTCTGATTCTCCTGATACAAGAATCACAGAAAGAAAATATTCATTTATGGATCATTGTAGGAATTATTGCGGGATTAGTGGCGGTTTCAGGTTTCATTTTAGTCCAGAGGGCGGGTCTCTTTGCCATTGGTACCAAGGGCATCAATTTGCTCTTAAGAAGTCGGAAAATAATGGGCCTCATAGCAAGTTCCCGCAATCTGGATCAACAAATTTCAGACGCCTATACTCGAAAAAATAGACTTGTTTCCTGCGGATTATGGCGACTTGCGGGATGGATGGCTAAATCAGGTGAAATATGGCTGTTTTTGTATTTCGTGGGTTCTCCTGTCACTATACAAGAGGCAATAGTTCTGGAAAGTCTGAGCACGGCATTCCGGAGCGCCGCCTTTGCCATCCCTGGTGGCCTTGGTGTCCAAGACGGTGGAATACTTTTTATCGGTATCATGATAGGCCTCAGTCCTGAAAAAGCCCTTGCATTGGCGCTTGCCAAACGTTTTCGTGAAATTGTCGTTGGAGTTCCCGGGTTGATCTGCTGGTTTATCCTTGAGGGACGTCAAGCAAGCCCTCAACTTACCGGCAAGTAATGTTGGTATATGTTCAGATACTTGAGAAATGACAGATTTTGTCTGCCGTCATGGTGGATACCTGGGGTCCTGAAACATTCATTTATAGTTTTGGCAGCGGCAATATGTCTGACCTGTGCCATAACATTTTTCATAGTGGATCATTTCAAAATAAACACCGACCTCACGCAAATGATCTCAAATGATTTGCACTTCCGTAAGATCGCCAGAATCTTTCATGATGCCTTTCCTGCATTACACAACAACATCGTGGTCGTGATAGAGGCCGAAACGCCGGAACAGGCTGTACAGGCACGGGATCTTCTGGCACTGAATCTGCGCGGCGACAGAAACATTTTCAAATCCGTATATACTCCTGGAGGAGGCCCCTTTTTCCATAAGAACGGACTGATGTATATGAGCCCTGAAAAGATCGAGGACCTGACAGATCGATTATCCGAAATTCAGCCTTTTATTGCCACGCTATCGCAGGACTTCTCTCTGTCAGGTCTATTCTCATTAATCGAAAAGGTGGTTGGCGAACATGATGAACTCATCAAGGACCATCAACGCCTGGTGGTTTTGTTCGACGGCTTAAGCGACACCTTTGAGAAGGTTATGCTGGGAACGAATCACCGCATGTCTTGGCAGAAACTCATGCTCGATCAGGAAACAAACACCCTGCCCGGTTATCAGTTCATTATTATAGAGCCTTTTTTGGATTACCGTATTGCACAACCTGCCCAAAAGGCCGTCAAAAGAATTCGAAGTGTTGCCAATGAGCTTCATATTAACGAGGAAAACAGCATAACAATCAATATAACCGGAAGACTTGCTATCAATCATGATGACTTGCTCAGTGTTCGGAAAGATATTGGAATCGCAGGTATGGTCTCCCTTATTTTTGTCGGACTAATCCTCTATATAGGACTCGGTTCAGTCCGCCTTGTGTTTGTCAGTCTTTTTACCTTAGTCACTGGCCTTATCTGGACATTAGGATTTGCTATCCTCTTTATCGGAAGTCTCAATTTGATGTCAATCACCTTTATAGTCCTTTTTATAGGCCTAGGAATCGATTACAGCATTCAGATAGGTTTACACTATAAAGAACTACGATCTTCAGGACTGACAAATCCTGACGCCATCCTGAAAGGGATCGGGAGCGTAAGTAATGCCCTTATACTATGTTCAATAACTACGGCCATTGGATTTTACGCCTTTGTGCCTACGGCATATGTTGGGGCGTCAGAACTGGGCCTCATTGCCGGAACCGGAATGTTCCTCAACCTGCTGGCAAATATCACCGTATTGCCCGCTTTGATCAATCTGATACCCCCGCAAAAAAGTAACTATCTGGCCCTTCACTTAGGCAGACACGTTTCGAAATTCCTTGAAGGTTATGCCATGCCGATTGTTGTAGTAGCCATTGCTTTCGGAATGGCCGCTGCTGCGATAATGCCCAAAATCACTTTTGACGCAAATCCACTTAACCTTTCGGATCAGACAACAGATTCGGTTGTTACTGCACGCGGTCTTATTGAAACTGATAAGAGGACTCTGTGGACAATATCAGTCATGGCATCTGACATACAGGAGGCCGCAGACCTCGCAAAACAGCTCAGAAAGCTGAACGAAGTCGAGAGGGTGGTTACTTTTGATGATTTCGTTCCGGAAAACCAGAGCGAAAAACTGGATCTTATTAACGACATAGCTCTCATCCTGCCCCCTGCACCAAAATTAAAGCAATGCGATTCATATACCCCTGAAAAAAACAAGAAGGCCCTGGAAAGTTTATACGGTGTCCTGGTGGAGAAGATTAACTCAGATGTTATAGAAGACAAAATTTACATTTCGGCGATTACTCGTCTTGCCGAAAATATTCAAAACTTCAACAGACTCCTGAAAGATACCGGTAAAGAAAAAGACCTGTTTAAGGCCATTGAAAAAGGTCTCTTGTCAAATCTTGAATTCCTTCTTGAAAATTTTAACAACTTAATGCAGGCAGAAACAATTAAACCTTCAAATCTGCCTAAAGATTTAGTCAGTCGTTATGTCTCTGATGAAGGCCTTTACAGAGTCCAGGTATTTCCACGAAATGATATAAACGACAGGCAAAATCTGAAAAAATTTGTAACAGAGGTGCGGACAATAGCACCTGATGCCACTGATAAACCGGTCACCATCCTGGAGTCCGGCAGTACGATCTCCTCCGCATTCAGAACCGCAACTCTCCTAGCCTTTGTGCTCATTGCATTTTTTTTGAGGATTGTATTTAAAAGGTGGGTTGAGGTAATACTTGTTATGTTTCCTGTATTACTGGGTCTTCTCTATACAATGGCAGCGACGGTATTGTTCAACATTCCTTTCAACTTTGCCAATATTATTGTTATTCCACTCTTACTGGGAATCGGATTGGATTTCAGTATTCATATCATCAACAGGACAAGAGACAATCCGGGGTTAAACGTCAATATACTGGAGACCAGTACGTCTCGTGCCGTCTTATTTAGTGCCCTTACAACCATTATCAGCTTTGGAATACTATCTTTTATGCATCATGCCGGGACCGCCAGCATGGGCAAACTGCTTACCACCTGCATCAGCTTTATGATCATATCTACCCTTGTGGTCCTTCCTGCTTTTTTAAAAATATATAACCCCTACAAACAAAAGGACCTTTCATAGGGTTACCTGTCAGTCTTTTTCAATTGCGGAAAGCTCTTTTATTTTTTCCTTTAGGCCTTCATTTAATCCTTTGAATCCCTCATCTTTAAGCACTTGTGTGAACTGTGCGCGATTCATGGCCAATTGACTCACACCGGAAACTTGAATATCAATAACACGCCAGCTTCCATTATTTTCCAACATAAAATACCTGAATTCTATTATTTCCTTATTCGCTTTTATCAGGTTACTCTTAACACTCATGACCTGTGGTCTGAATTCAGTTTCTGAAACCACTTCGAAACGTTGTCCCGTGTATTGGTGAAAACGTTGGGCATACTTGGATATGGTCCATACAGTATAATTATCCAAGAGCATCTTTCGCTGGTTTTCGTCCATATTCTTCCAGTATCTCCCGGTAATTTTTCTGAGTATATACGCAAAATCAAAGCTGTTCTCTATGACAGGCTCCAAAAGCATGTAGCGCCCGGAAAAGCCAAGCTCATCTCCACTTCTCATGGATTCAATAAAAGCGGCATTTAATCTTTCAATTACATCCGCAGCTCTTGACTGAATAGGCTGTCCCAAGACAGATGATGCCAATCCAATCATCAAAATGCAATAACTGGTTATCCATCTAAGTTTTTTCATTTTTTGATTGCTCTTTGCTGATCTCGAAAAAAGTTTGGGTTTATCATATACAGAACCTGCTTTACCTTATCCTTATCATCATAACAGTCCTGGGAATCCGTCACTATTCATTTATGAGAATTATATGCAATAAACTGCCTTAAATCATGGAATTTTCTTTCCAAATCCCAGGGGGGGCCTTCAGATTTGCCCTTCAGTAAATCTAAACGCGAAACCGTTACAGAAAAACAGGATTGCCTATTGTGTCCTTTCAAAATTAACATGTTTCTTTCTCTTTCCCCACTATTGAATTAATATCAATGTATTATATTTTCAGAAATTAATAAGAAAATATGGGAAGCAAATACGCCATACCTTATATATTCAGATACTTATCTTTGTGTAGCGATGTCTGCAAACATGGATGCAAAATTTCCTAAAAAGACAATAGCTGTCATTGATCTTGGCTCTCAGACCTTCAGGATGGCCGTGGTTCGAATTATAGACAATACGCCCCGTGTCCTTGCATCCGAACTCAATAATGTGAGGTTGGGCCAAGGTCTTTTCGCTAAAGGAATACTGAATGGAAATGCAATAAAAAGAGGAATTAAAAAACTTCGCGATTTCCGCAATGTCCTTGATAAATTCGGTGTCTGTGACGTATTGGCCTGCGGCACTGCGGCACTGAGAAATGCCGCAAATGCCGGAGAGTTCCTGGAGCTGGCAGAGGCGGAAGGATTTAAGGTAAGTTTATTATCTGGAGATGAGGAGGCCCTTATGTCGGTCATGGGGGTGCGCACTTCATTACCTGATTTAACGTCCCCCTTTTTGGTTGTAGATGTTGGTGGAGGGAGTAGTGAATTTATACTGGCTACGAACAATAAAACATTGTTTAATTGGAGCCTTGATATCGGCGCCGTAAATCTTACAGAAGAGTTTATCAGTAAAGATCCACCACTTCCAGAAGAGCTTGAAAAACTCGGGTTTCATATCAGGCAGAAGCTATCGGATCTACTTGCTAAACTCCCCGAATTTCCTAAAACCTTAGTAGGGGTTGGTGGAACTGCTACTACATTGGCGGCCATGTCACTAAACATGAAAAAGTATGATCCTCGACAGATAAGGGGATATTCAATAGATTCTCAAGAGCTTGATAAACTATGGGATCTTCTAAAGGGCATGAAAATTCATGAAAGGAGAGGTGTTAACGGGCTTGAATCCAGGCGAGCAGATATTATTTTAGCAGGAATAGCTATATTTAGAGACATATTACATATTAGTGAATTTAAAGAATTGACTGTCAGTGATGGAGGCCTTTTACTGGGCCTTTTAAGGAGTTTAATGGATAAGGAGCCTTATAATCATGCTGAACCACCCAATATCGGATGCCTATACCTTTGATGACCTGCTTTTGATACCGGCCTATTCCAGCGTCCTGCCGACAGAAGTAGATATTTCCACTCAACTCACACCTGAAATCCGTCTTAATATCCCTATAATGAGTGCGGCTATGGATACGGTCACTGAGGCTCAAACCGCCATCAGCATGTCCAGGGAAGGCGGTATCGGAATCATCCACAAGAATATGCCTATTGAGACCCAGGTAAGGGAGATTGAAAAAGTAAAAAAGTCTGAAAGCGGCATGATCGTGAACCCGGTGACGGTCTCTCCGGATCAGCATATCTATGATGTACAGCAGATAATGCGTGAGTATAGAATATCAGGCGTGCCGGTATTGGAAGGAGAAAAACTCAAGGGTATTGTCACAAACCGGGATCTGCGATTCGAAACAAATTTGGATCTCAGAGTCAGTGAAGTGATGACGAGTGAAAATCTTATTACAGCCCCGGTCGGAATCACTCTTGAAGAATCAAAGGCCATTTTACATAAACACCGTATCGAGAAACTCCTGGTGGTAGATGATGCGGGGAATCTAAAGGGCTTGATCACAATAAAAGATATAGAAAAAATAAAAAAATATCCCATTGCCTGCAAGGACGCCATGGGCCGCCTGAGAGTGGGAGCTTCAGTAGGTGTGGGTGAGAACTGCATGGCACATGTAAATGCCTTGATTGAGGCCGGTACGGATGTGATAGTTATAGACTCGGCACATGGACACTCAAAAAACGTGATCAGGGTGGTATCTGAAATTAAAAAGAACTTTGATAATATCCAGGTAATTGCAGGAAATGTCGCCACATCAGAGGCTGCTGAGGCCCTGTTTAATGCCGGATCAGACGCCGTAAAGGTCGGAATAGGCCCTGGCTCTATCTGCACTACCAGGGTTATCGCAGGCATAGGAGTACCACAACTTACTGCCATACATAACTGTGCCGTAGTAGCTCAGAAAAAAGGGGGAACTGTCATAGCTGACGGAGGTATCAAATTCGCCGGGGATTTGACAAAGGCCATAGGAGCCGGTGCCCATTGCATCATGATAGGTAGTCTGCTTGCCGGCACGGATGAAAGTCCGGGAGAATTGGAACTTTATCAGGGTCGACAATACAAAGTCTATCGCGGTATGGGTTCGCTGGGGGCCATGAAAGACGGCAGCAAGGATCGATATTTCCAGGAAAGTATCAGAACAGAGGCAAAGCTGGTCCCAGAGGGAATTGAAGGCAGGGTACCATATAGAGGTCCGATTTCCGCCACTATTTACCAGCTCGTCGGGGGATTGAGGGCCGGAATGGGGTATGCCGGCTGCAAAACCATAGAGGAACTCAGGCAAAATGCACGCTTTGTGCATATAACTCCTGCGGGTCTCAAAGAAGGCCATGTCCATGACGTCATAATAACCAAAGAGTCACCAAACTATTGGATTGAACACTAATATTTTTTATGACGCCCTAGATTTCCTGTGCCGATCCCTTATTCCGGTCCTGGACTGAGTGGAATTTCCTAAACTTCCACATAAACCGGCCCCTGAGGTCTCCGGGAACTAACGATCCCATCACTTGTGCCACCCGGCTCAAAGCTGGATAAAGACATGACTTCCTGAGCAGAGGATTATTCGATTCTAAAAAAATGGTTAACATAAACACAATGGCTCCTGCCAAAACCAGGCCTTTAGCAAGGCCTACAGCAGCCCCCAGAAGCCTGTCAAACCAACTCAAATTAAGGGCTTTGAACATCCTTTGAACTATGATTCCGGAAATAAAAAAAATCAGATATACGACAAGAAATATTAATAGAAATGAAACAAAAGATCGCCACATCTCATCCTGCATCCATGGTGAGAGCTTGAATGATATGTATGAAAATCGGTGACCGGCTATCCAAAAACCAAATATTAACCCGAGAAGAGAGGCTAATGACCTGCTGAAACCTGTCCAAAGACTGCGGAAAATGAAAAAAACAAGTATTACTCCGAGAAAAATATCCAGCCAGTTAAAATGAAAAGAATTAAAATGAAAATCCATGGTTCACCTTTAGCCTATGGTCTCCTCGGCAATGCGGGTTGATTCATTCAGACTATCTTCAAGATTTCTTCGGAATTCCTCTATAAATACCCCCCTTGCATCCGGTGGCACTGTAATCGGCTGTCCGAATACCATAACCACTTTGCTTCCGGGAAATGGCAGAATAGTGCGGTCCCAGCTATTGAATCTATAGGCCGGCCTGGCAGCGAAACCCGTTGGCACGATAGGCGCCCCTGTCTCCCTTGCCAGAACTACTGCGCCTTTTTGAACTATTGAGGCAGGCCCTTGCGAGCCATCGGCCACTATACCGGCATTACAACCCCGCTGCCGCATTATATCTGCCATTTTTTTAATGGCCAGGAGCCCCCCTTTATGTCTGGAGCCACGTACTGGAATCTGCCCCCAAACCCTTAAGAACCTTGCCACCCATTCACCGTCGGGACTGCCGCTCACCATGATGACCCCAGGATAACGTCTGAAATAAAACAGGGTATATATCAAGCTCGCATGCCACAAGGCTGCTATGGCGGGATGTCCGGGTTCAAAAAGGGGTCTTAAGATATCCCTTCCAACTATTGTGAACCGGCAAGAGGTAAGCCATAATTCAAGAAGACGGAACAATAATACGTGTAATCCTGAACATGGTTTATCACCTATTGTATCTGAAAAATCTGTTGTGGCCTCTGGCACTTTCATAAGCCATGAGGTAACATACAGCAATATATTGATCAAGCTTTAGGAAAGACATGAAAAAGAAGCTGGATTTTGAAAAGGCCCTCAAAGAACTTGAAAAACTTGTAAGACAGCTGGAAGAAGATGATCTACCGCTAGACAAGGCGCTCAAGACCTTTGAACATGGTATAGAGCTTTCACGATACTGTGCCAAGTGCCTGGATGACGTGGAAAAGCGAATAAAGCAACTTTCACGAGACGAAAATAATGAACTTGTGTTAAATGCATGGGAAGAAGATAGTGAAGATCTTTGACCTCAGTATCTATCTTAAAAAACAACAGGAGATAATTAACTCTGCTCTGGACAAATGGCTTCCCCTGCCTCATGGACCTTCAGGTCCAGTTGTTGATGCCATAAGATATAGTCTCATGTCAGGTGGAAAGAGAATAAGGCCTATTTTGTTAATTGCCGCTGCCGGAGCAACCGGCGGCGATCAGAAGGCACTTCTTCCCGCTGCCTGTGCGTTTGAATGCATCCATACTTATTCCTTAATTCACGATGATCTTCCTGCAATGGACAATGACGACTTGAGAAGAGGCAGGCCCACTTGCCACAAGGTCTATGGTGAAGCCATTGCCATTCTTGCAGGTGATGGCCTTCTCACCTATGCCTTTGAACTCATGTGTAAGCCGGAGCTTACGCAAAACATTTCTCCCTTATTGCTAAAAGATGCAGTTTTTCTTCTTGCAAAGGCTGCAGGTGTCTCCGGAATGGTAGGAGGCCAAACTGCGGATATCTTAATGGAAGGACAACCGATAGACGCGGAAACCCTTTCATTCATACACAGCCATAAAACAGGATCACTGATACAGACATCTGTGGAAATAGGTGGATTACTGGGCAAGGCAAGTGATGAGGAGCTATATTATTTGAAAAGGTACGGAGAATCACTAGGCCTGGCCTTTCAGATTAAAGACGATCTTCTGGATGTAGAAGGAGATCAGGAAATTCTTGGAAAGCCGGTCGGTTCAGATAATCGTAATTTCAAGGCCACATATCCCGCTCTCTTTGGTCTTAAAGAGACCAAAAGAAGGGCACAAGAACTCCTGGAAAAGGCCCTTTCCGAACTGGAATGCTTTGATGACAGGGCTGAACCATTAAGATCTATAGCCCGATATATAATAAAAAGAGATAGATAATTAGGGAGTATAACTTCGATGTCAGACCTACTTGAATCTATAAAAAGTCCTCAGGAAATAAAATCTTTAAAGCCCAAAGAGCTCATACAGCTGGCCTCTGAAATACGACGTAAGATCGTAGAGACCGTAGCTGAGACCGGAGGTCATCTTGCCCCCAGTCTGGGAGTAGTAGAATTGACAATAGCCCTTCACTATGTCTTTGATGCCCCCAAGGACCGACTAATTTGGGATGTAGGACATCAGGCCTATGCCCATAAACTGCTTACCGGAAGAGTAGATAATTTTCATACATTACGTCAGGACGGTGGAATAAGCGGCTTCCCCAAGCGCTGTGAAAGCCCTTATGACACGCTTGATACCGGTCACAGCAGCACATCTATCTCAGCCTCTCTTGGAATGGCTACCGCACTTGATCTTAAGGGTGAAGACTCCAAGGTAATCGCGGTGATCGGCGACGGCTCAATGGGCGCCGGCATTGCCTTTGAGGCACTAAATAATGCCGGCCATCTTAGAAAAAATCTTGTCGTTATATTAAACGATAACGAAATGTCTATCTCCCCAAATGTTGGGGCGCTGTCATCTTTTCTGAGCAGAAAGATGACAAGCCGCCCGGCAACCCGATTGAAGAAAGAACTTGAATCCTTTCTAAAACGATCGGGTGTAGGTGAAAACATATGGGCTGTACTGAAGCGCAGCGAGGATTCCTTAAAGGCACTGTTAACCCCCGGGATGCTCTTTGAGTCCTTGCAATTTGAGTACTTAGGCCCATTACCGGGCCATCATCTGGAATCTCTGATTCAAACGCTCAAAAACGTGCGTACCATACCCGGACCGGTGCTGGTCCACGTGCTTACCAAAAAAGGTAAGGGTTATTCACCCGCTGAACATCATCCCGACCTGTTCCATGGTGTCGGCCCATTTGAAATTTCAACCGGAAAGCCAAAACCTTCATCAAAAATCAAGCCGCCTTCCTATACAAAGATCTTCAGTCAGACACTTGTGCGTCTGGCCAAGGAAGATCAGAGGATCGTAGCAATCACAGCGGCCATGCCAGCCGGTACCGGACTCAACGCCTTTGAAAAAGAAATTCCGAATAGATTCTTCGATGTGGGAATTGCAGAACAGCATGCCGTAACCTTTGCAGCAGGTCTGGCATTGGAAGGGCTTAGGCCGGTAGTGGCAATCTACTCAACCTTTCTCCAGAGGGCCTATGATCAGATTATCCATGATGTCTGCCTGACGAATCAACATGTGATTTTCGCGATTGACAGAGGAGGCCTTGTTGGCGAAGACGGACCTACCCATCATGGGGCCTTTGACCTGTCTTATATGAGGGCTATTCCAAACCTCGTTGTAATGGTCCCCAAAGACGAAAATGAACTCCAGCACATGCTATATACCGCACTGATGCATAATGGACCTGTGGCTATCCGATATCCAAGAGGATCGGGTACAGGAGTAAGCCTTGATTGGCAATTGAGAAAAATTCCTATAGCCAAAGGAGAGATGGAGGTGGAAGGACCTGATGTGGGTATAATTGCCGTGGGGCACCACGTATCTACTGCAAGGATCGCGGCAAAAGAACTGGCTCATTATGGGATAAAGGCCTCGGTAATGAATGCACGCTTTGTCAAACCCCTGGACGAGGAATTGATAGCAGAGATGGCCCTGAAAACCGGACATATACTTACAATTGAAGAAAATGCCTTAGCGGGTGGATTCGGATCAGCAGTTCTGGAATGTCTCTCTGACAATGAAATAGCATCTGTCAAGGTCCGTCGCCTTGGACTACCCGACAGATTTGTGAAACATGGAAGCCAGAAAACCCTGAGAGAGTCTGTCGGTCTTGACGTAACATCTGTAATTGAGTCCGTAAAATCAATGGTAAAATCAAAAGAAATTAAATCCGTCAGTTCGGCAAAAGTACGTAAATTGCCTGTCTAAAGGGTTGTACGCGAACAACTTGGATATACTGCACCAATTCTTCGACTGATAGGACAAGATATAAAAGTATAAGCATAATATGGTCCAACCTAGTGGCGAAAAGCGTCCAAGCCACAACTGAATTGGTTCTCTATGACCAATTATGTCAACTTCCTGACGTTAGATTTGTGCTGGTTCTATCCTTCCCAAAAAATAATTTTGCCAATCTTTAATAGCTTCAGTATTCAAAAAATAAAAGTTCGTTGGTTCCATAAAAAACCTGAAGCGTTTATTAATGCATTCCACATGGAAAGTTAAAAGTGCTATTATTAAAGGATTTCAGGGCATGACGAAAATCCTGCGGATGAATCTGTAAAGTCAATAAAAAAGAAAACCTCGGATCTTATAAATGTATAAGACTTATTTTGCAAGGATACAAACAAGGGCTTGCTTGATTTTAGGCACAAATATTGCTTGACAAAAAACGATATCTATTGTCTAATATAAAAAATTAATAAGGGAGATTAATAAATGAAATGCTTAAAAAACCCCAGCAGGGCAACTCAGCCTGCTATATGCAACAATTGCAGACGCAAATGTGAACTGGCCGGAAAACGACGCAGTCTCAGAAAAGCCAAGGCTTAGATTTGGTCGCATACAGGACTCAGGACCCTATATTATCAATTTCCCGATCCACTTCATAATCTGTTATGTCGTCCTTCCATCTGCGCCTCTCTCTCCAGTAACCACATACAAGGGCAAGTGCAGCACCGGCAGCCAGTCCGGCAACGCCCGCAAAAATCCAGTTGGGATAACATAAATCATAACATTTGCTCTCGTTATCTGGTTCGAGGTCTCTACCGCAATACCGGCATACAAGGGCATTCTTTTTGATTCTTTCTTTGCAATATGGACACGTTTTGCCTAATCTGGAAATCATAATATTGCTCCCCTACTCCTCCGATGTTGGCTTTTTGCCTCTGCCTCAGAGGGACGGACATAAATTGGTTTCAATGTTCTAAAATCATCGCAGTTGCTATTCTTTTGCCACCTATGCTCCGCCATTATACCCACAGATGCGGCCCTGACATGTGTCATATGACCGGGGACTACAACCGCCCGATCACCAAATCCATTTACAATCATGTCCTGATATAGCAAAAGGCCACCCCCAAGCAATAACACCCTTTGGCCATAAGGCACAAAGGCCGGCAACTCCTTCGGGGATAGGGCCTGGTATGGGCGTATTCTCTCCAATTCGCCAGAATTTCCAATCTGATACAGGGCCGTATAAACCTGGGACTTCCTGGCATCCTGCACGGGGCACACAAGATCCCCCTTACATGCAATAACATTACTCGCCAGGGCGTCCAGGGTCGGAACACCAACCAAGGGTAAACCCAAGGCAAAAGCCAACCCCTTTGCCGTTGAAAGGCCTATCCTAAGTCCGGTAAAACTGCCAGGTCCCAGGCTTACGGCAAGTAGACCAAGCTCAGACCAATCAAATTCCAGCCTCTGCATCAACCATCTAATAGTGACCATCAATCTTCGGGAATGAGTTTCCTTGCTGGTAATGACCACTTCCGCCGCAGGACGACCGTCGCGTATCAGAGCCACTCCTCCCGTGCAATCAGATGTTTCGATGGATAAAGTAACCACAAATCCAGCCAACTACCAAGTTATTCAATTGCTCAATTTTCAACCTTAAGGAATGAATCCCAAAAGTCGAGCGATGTCATTGTAAAAAATAAGCACCATCAGGGCCAGAAGAATAAAAATTCCGACCTGCTGAGCGACTGCTTTCTGCCGCATAGTGAGGGG
>Ga0180432_10006580_pt1 | contig 15049 bp, 15 predicted proteins | sample SS_ome_10_FD_132414 | JGI IMG/M metagenome (GOLD analysis project Ga0180432, IMG submission 132414) | Hypersaline lake sediment archaeal communities from the Salton Sea, California, USA - SS_1_MS_2 metaG | ecosystem: Environmental > Aquatic > Non-marine Saline and Alkaline > Hypersaline >... | reverse complement strand
CTACCGCTTCTACGTCCCGAGGATGAACCGGATCCGCCGGGAGGGAACGACGTGGCTGAGAGGCTGGAGGGAGAAGAACGAGGACGTCTTGGCCGACGTTTTGGAGCGCGTGAGAGGCGAGGGGCCGCTGACCTCGAAGGATTTCGCGCCGCCTCCGGGCGAGCGCCGCGGGACGTGGTGGGACTGGAAGCCGGCGAAGACGGCGCTCGAGATCCTCCTCTGGCAGGGAGACCTGATGGTCTCCGAGCGGCGCAACTTCCAGAAGGCCTACGACCTGACGGAGCGCGTATTGCCTCCGGGGGCGGACGCGACGATTCCTGGCGCCGACGAGCTCGCACGATTCCAGATTCGGCGCTCTCTCTCCGGACTCGGAGTGGCCGACGCCCGTGAGATCGCGCGTCTCTACCACGTCGTCGATCGGGAGGCGGTCGAAGGCGCGCTCCCCAAGCTCGTTCGCTCTGGCGAGATCGTCGAGGTTGCAGTCGATGGCGCCGCTGGCCGGTACGTGCTCGCTGGCTCTCTGGAATCGGGGATCCCGGGCGATCTCGCGTCGGGACGGGTCGCGCTCCTCTCGCCGTTCGACGGCCTCATCCTCCAGCGAGATCGGACGAAGTGGCTGTTCGATTTCGACTACACCCTCGAGTGTTACGTCCCGGAGAAGAAGAGGAAGTACGGCTACTTCGTCTTCCCGATCCTGTTCGGTGACGCGCTGGTCGGGCGACTCGATCCGAAGGCCGACCGAAAGACGAAGACGCTCGCGATTCGGAAACTCCTCTTCGAACCGTCGTTCGATCGATTCGACGAGTTGCTCCCGACGTTTGCGCAGACGCTCGCGCGGTTCGCGCGGTTCAATGGCTGCGAGGCCGTCACCTTTGACGTCATCCGGCCGGCGGGGCACAAGCGGTCGCTCAAGAGCCTCGTCCGAAGGGCGCTCACGGAGGAAGACCGGGGATGAGCGTGAGGAAGGTGTTCGCGTATGTCGTCCGCATCGATCGCGCGGAGCCGTTGCTTCTCGTCTTCGAGAGCCTCGACGAGCGTGGGTTCGAGGTTCCCAAGGGGACGGTCGAAGCGGGCGAGACGTTCGCTGAGGCCGCCGTCCGCGAGGTGCGCGAGGAAGCGGGGATCGAAGGCGTTCGGGTCCTCCGCGAGCTCGGCACCACGTGGTACGAGGGCGAGGATCAACGGTTCTTGCTGCTTGCGACGCCGGACGGGTTGCCAGAGGCGTTCGAGCACACGGTGACTGGTGACGGGATCGACGGGGGCCTTCGCTACTCCTTTCGGTGGCTCCCGATCGATCCCGCGCTCGAAGCCGGGCTCGTCCAGGGCTGCGGAGCGTTTGCGGATGCGCTGATCGAGGCGGTACGAAGCGCGCCGGGTAGGCTGTAGACTCGCAGGTGAGGGAACGAGATGGAGAGAACGGATCCTCCGATTACGTCGGTCCGAAATTCGAGCGTCGTTGAGGCGCGGAAGCTGACGCAGAAGAAGCACCGGGCTCGTCAAGGGCGCTTCCTCGTCGAGGGGCTTCAGCTTCTCGCGACGGCCGTAGAACGGATGGCCGACTCGCCGTGGGGCGCGAAGATCGTGCCGCGCGAGCTGTTCTATTGCGAGGAGCCTCTCGTCGGGGAGACCGCGCCGCGGCTTCTCCGAGCGCTCGCGGACGCTGGCGCGAGGACGATCTGCGTTGCCTCACACGTTCTCGACACCCTCTCCGAGCGGGAGACTTCGCAGGGACTTGTGGGGACGTTCGATCTTCGAAGCCTCGAGGTCTCCCTCGATGAGATCCCGCCGACGGACCCGGCGTCACCGGGACTCGTCCTCGTTCTCGACCGTCTTCAAGACCCAGGAAACCTCGGGACGCTCATCCGAACCGCAGACGCGGTCGGTGCGACGGCCGTGGTCCTCCTCGAGCCCTCCGTCGACCCGTTCGACCCGAAGGCGGTTCGAGGGACGATGGGATCCCTCTTCTCGGTCCGACTCGTCCGCGTGCGCGAGACGGACGCTCTCTGGTCGCGCCTCGCGGAGATCGGGTACGGTCCAGTCGGCGCGGACGCGCACACCGATGCGAGTGTCTGGGAGCGTCGCGCGCTCGCTGGCTCCGTCGCCCTCGTCCTCGGAAACGAGGCGCGCGGTCTCTCGGCGGACGTCCGCGACGCGGTCTTCGAGTACGTCAGCCTGCCGCTGGTCGGGGGTGCCGAGAGTCTGAATGTCGCCGTTGCCGGCGGCGTCTTGATGTATGAATGGCTGCGCGTCAACCGACCTCGGGGGCGAGGCATCGACCGTCCGGCATCGCGTGGCGGATGACCTCGCGGACCATCTCGGACTTCCCGGTGATGTAGAGCGCCTTGTCGTTGTCGTGCTCGATGCACAGGGCGCGCTTGTGCGCGCTCAAGCGCCGGGCCTCGTCGGGGTGCTCACGAAGGTAGTCTCGGAAGGCGAGTTGCTCCTCGAGGGATCGGTTCCCGACCGGGCAGGCGTAGAGGTGGTGCCGTGGGAGGTCGCAGGTCGGAGTCCCTTCGATGGGGCGGAAGGCTTCTCGGCCGGGGATCCCCCGATCTCCCTCGTGTCGGTAGCCGGCCTCCGACAGTCCCTCGATCACCTCGTCCAAGTGCTCCGGCTCGACGACGACGACCAGGTCGATGATCGGCTTCGCCGTCATCCCGGGGACGGCCGTGCTCCCGACGTGCTCGATCTTCACGTAGAGCCCAACGAGATCTTCCTCGAGCGCCGCGGCGAGTCGGCGGAAGTCGTTGGGCCATCGCGGGTCATACGGTCGTACGAGGGTCACAGCCATGGGGATCCGATCTTACCCGTTCGCAGAGCGGTGGGCGGGCGCATCCTCTCGCCCGGTTTGCGAAGCTCGAAGGAGGATTCGCGAGTGGACTCCCTTCCGGCAACGGTAGTAGGATACATCATCACGTGTGTATCACTCCGAGGAGAAGCGCAACGAGGAGGGGCGAATGCCGAACCGAATGACGGGAGATGGCCGGCCGGAAGAGAGCCCGAACAGACCGGAGGCCGCCGCTGCGGGGATCGGTGATTTGGCGGCCTACCTGGAGACGGTCAGCCCGCTTCCGACGTCGGATCGAATCGAGATCGTCGATCAGGCCCTGGCCCTCCTCGAGGGTTGCTACGTACACCTCCCGCTGAAGCGAGCGATGCACGCCGTCGATCCGGTTCAGCGCCTCCGTCTCCTCGGGCATCGCCTTCAGGGGGGCGACGTCTCGCTCAGCGGCCGAACGTTCCACGACGAGATGACCGCGATCTTCACGTCGGCCCGCGACCTGCACACCAACTACCTCCTCCCGTCGCCCTATCGCAGGCTGACCGCCTACCTTCCGTTCTTCGTGGAGGAGTGTTTCGACGACGCGCGCCGGCCTCGCTACGTCGTGTCGAAACTTGTCGAGGGCTTCGAGCATCCCAGTTTCGATGTGGGGACCGAGATTCTCCACTGGAACGGCACGCCGATGGCGCGCGCCGTCGACCGGAACGGCGATCGACAGGCGGGGAGCAATCCGGATGCGCGTCACGCCCGCGGCCTCGACTCGCTGACGCTTCGCCCGATGGTTCGCCTCCTCCCTCCCGACGAGACGTGGGTGACCGTCACGTTTCGGACGGCCGCCGGGAAGCTGGAGGAGCTCCGCGCGACGTGGGAAGTCTTCTCCCCCGAGGCGGGGCGCGTCGACGTCGATCCGGACACGTTCTCCCCGTCGGCGACGGCGCTCGGAATCGACGTTCAGACCGACGCGGTGCACCAGGCGAAGAAGCGCCTCTTCGCGGCCGCCGCGGTCGAGGCGGACTGGCGCATCGCAGCAGGGGAAGCGCCGGGCACGCCGCCGGGAGCGCTCCCCACGGGGATGCCGACCGTCTTCCGCGCCAGGCCCGTGAAGACTCGTTTCGGAACGTTCGGGTACTTGCGGATCTTCACGTTCAACGTGTCCGACGCGGGCGCGTTCGTCCGGGAGTTCGTCGACCTCGTTCGCGAGTTGCCCGAGGACGGCCTGATCCTCGACGTCCGTGGAAACCCGGGCGGTTCGATCTGGGCGAGTGAACAGCTTCTTCAGACGCTCACTCCGCGACCGATCGAGCCGGCGCGGTTCCAGTTCATCAACTCGCCGACCACGCTTCGACTCTGTCAGGAGCACTCGCGAAGCTCGGCCGGCCTCGACCTTGGCCCGTGGGTTGCGTCCGTCGAAGAGGCCGTGAAGACGGGGGCGACGTACTCGCGTGCGTATCCGATCACCGACCCCGATCGCTGCAACGCGATCGGTCAGAAGTACTGCGGCCCGGCAGTCCTGATCACGGACGCCCTCTGCTACAGTGCGACAGATCTCTTCGCGGCCGGCTTCCAGGATCACGAGATCGGCCCGATCCTTGGCTGTAGCGGAAACACCGGTGCCGGCGGCGCGAACGTCTGGTCGCACGCGCTCGTCTGCCAACTCGCTTCGTGGCCGCAGTCGCCGTTCCGCTCGCTTCCGGTCGATGCTGGGATGAACGTCTCGGTCCGCCGGAGTCTCCGCGTCGGCCGGCGCGCCGGGACTCCACTCGAGGATCTTGGTGTCGTTCCCGACGAGCTTCATTGGATGACGTCTCGAGACGTCATCGGCCAGAACGAGGACCTCATCGAGCGCGCCGCCGCCCTCCTTGCAGAGCGAAAGCCGTACAGGCTTCGAGTTGGGATCAACGTCCGAGAGGAGCGTGCGGAGCTGGCGATCGCGACGCGCAATCTCGCTTCCGTCGACGCGTACCTCGACGGACGTCCGAAGGAGTCACTGGGCGTCGGAGACGGCGAGGCGTCCCTGTCGGTTTCCGTCGACCCCGGGGCGCACAGACTCGAAGTGAAGGGGTACGACTCCGATGGGACGCTGGTCGCTGCGTGGAAAGGGGAGGTCTGAGTCCTAGCGCGGTCGGCCCGATCGCTTCCCGGTGACCGACTCGATCTCGAGAGACCAGACGCGCGTTGCCTCGAAGACCTTGGGAAGGAAGGTCCACTCAAGGTCGCGCGCGGACTGCTGGCGCATGATGACGCGAAGAGCCTCCTCCTTCTCGGCCGGGTTCGTCAGTTCACGGATCGTCCCGTAGCCGATCACGCTCTCGTAGTGCAGGCTCCACGAGCACGCGCGTTCGTCCCCCTCTTTGACGGAGACACTCCCCTCGACTTCGAAGCAGACGCGCGGGTTCGCGACGACGCAGTCGGACTTCCGTCCCTCGACGGCAGTGTGGAAGAAGAGGCGCCCCGCCCTCGCATCGTAGCCGTGCGAGAGCGGCACGAGGTACGGCTCGTTCTCGACGGCGAACGCGATCCGACAGATCGTGGTGTCGGAGAGGATCGCGTCGATCTCGCCTCGGTCGGTGATCTCACGCTCGGCCTTGCGCACGGGCGGATTCTACCTTCAACTGCGGAGCGTGGATAATGGGGGCAGCGACGGTCACGACGAATCGGCACTGCGAAGAAGGAGGATCGATGAAGCGATCGCTCGGACGGAAGCCCCTGATTCTGCCGGCGCCGGTCTGGGTCGTCGGCACGTACGACGCGGACGGGGCGCCGAACGTGATGACGGCGGCGTGGGGCGGGATCTGCTGCTCGAAGCCGCCGTCCGTCTGCGTCGCCCTCCGTGAGGCGACCTACACCTACGAAGCGATCGTCTCTCGGAGAGCGTTCACGTTGAACGTCCCGACCGCGAATCAGGTTCGGCTCGCCGACTACGTCGGCCTGGTCTCAGGACGTGACGTCGACAAGTTCTCCGCGGCCGGCCTGACCCCGACGAGAAGCGAGCACGTCGACGCGCCGCTCGTCGAGGAGTTCCCGCTCAACCTGGAGTGCGCTCTGGTCCACACGCTGGAGATCGGCCTGCACACGCTGTTCGTCGGGGAGATCCGTGACGTCAAGGCGGACGAGTCGATCCTGAACGAGAAGGGCCGGCCATCGATCGAGAAGCTCGATCCGGCCGTCTTCTCGACGGGAGACGCCGCGTACTACGCGATCGGCGAACCGATCGGGCCGGCGTTCACGATCGGGAAGACCCTCCTCGGCGAGACGGAGTAGATGGCGGGAAGCGCTCACCGGGGATAGGCGCGCCTCCGAAGCTGGACGAGGAGCGTCCCGGCAGCGACAACGGCCAGCCCGGCGACCTCGATTGGGGTTAGCGTCTCGCCGAGGAAGGCCCAGGCGAGAACGGCGATTTGAATCATCATCGTGTTGTTGATGACGCTCGACTCGGCGGCCGACAAGGTCCGGAGCGTCACGTTCCACAGGGTGAACGCGAGCGCCGTGTTCACGACCGCGAGCCACAGGATGATCCCCCAGCTCGGCGGCGCGAGGGTCGGGAGACCTTCGATCCCGATCCCCGACGCCAGCAGGCAGATGCCGCCGATTCCCATGCTGATCGTCGTGACGACGACCGGGGAGGCCGTCTGCCGGCGATTGACGGCTCGTCCGAGGAGGGCGGCAGCGGCGTTCGCGGCGAGCGTGATCCCAGCGAAGAGAAGGCCGACCGCCCCTCCCGACGGGACGCCCGTCGAAAGGAAGTACAGCGCACCCCCGCAGAGTGCGACGACGATCCCCGTCCACTGCCGCTTCGTCGGTCGCTCTCGCGTCGCAACGGACGCGACGGCGACGAGGACCGGCGTGAAGCTGAGAGCGAGACTGAAGGTGATCGCCTCGAGATGCTCGAGCGTGAGGAACTGCCCGCCCTGCGTGAGCGCGTAGAAGACGAGGCCGAGTGCGAGCAAGCCTCCCCAGTCCCGAAGCGAGAGGGCGCGGACCTCGCTCCGCCTTCGCCAGCAGGCCGGGAGGAGGAGAAGAAACGCGATCGAGTAGCGAAGGCCGGCGAACGTGAGCGGCGTGATCTCGCCGAGCCCCCGCTTGATCAGGACCCACGACGTCGACCAGAGAAACGTGACAAGAAGCGCGAGGAGGGCGGCCCGGAGATGTGACGACGATGCCATGCGTAGCACCCCTTTCCGCGACGGTGTCGCAGTCGGCGCCGGTCCCATCCCTCCCGGCTTTTATCCGATCAGGTGCTACGCCCTTTCGAGCTTTCGTGACGCTCGGTCCAGTCCCGTGCGCCCGCGAGGCGACGGCGGAACCCTAGTCACTCGGGTCGGCGGTCAGATTCTCGCGTTCGATTCGGACTTCGTCAACTCGGCGGAGGCGCACGCTTCGCCGGACCGCATCACCCACAGCATCCGCGCGAGCGCGATCGCGAGGACGAGGGCGAAGTGACACATGACGGAGGGTAGCGCGCCCTTCGCCGCAGGAACGGAGTACGACACGAGAATCGACGGCGCGACGAAACCGAGCGTCCCGACGTGGACGCACGAGAGCCATTGGCGACGCGTTGGATCGGAGGAGGCGAACAGGCCGTAGGCGCTCGCGGCGATCATCCCGAGAAGCCCGACCCAGTAGTAGCCGGCGTACAGCTGAAAGCGCGGCTCGGCGTGGGCGTACCGCGCGAAGACGGCGTTGCAGACCGAAGCGACCGCGAACGACCGATCGAGGAGGATCCAGACTGCGATCCCGGCGGAGACTGCGAGCATCGCGAAAGCGCCGCCGTAGAGAAGGCGGGAGCGGGGGCGATGAAGCTGTGCGATCAGGAGGAGTCCGAGGGCGGGAAGCCACGTGACGATCAGGAACGCGAGGCGCGGGAGGAACCCGGCCGCCGCGACGTCGGCGCAGATGACGACTTCCGCGAGCTGGTAGCCGGCGAGCAGGAGCAGGATGCTCCCCGTGATTCGCGCGATGGTCCTCGTCCCCGCGTCTGGACCGCGGGCTTCTCGGCGTCGGCGCCAGACGAACGCCCACGCAGCGGCGATGATCTCGAAGGCCGCCGTCGCGACGGCGAGCGTCGGCGAGTACTCCATCGAACCCCTCCCGTCAGGATTCTCTTCGTGAGGGGCTCGTCGGTCCAGTCGCGGTGTCCGCTCGAAGGGTCTTGAGGTTCGAAGGGAAAGGCTTCGCTCGACGGAGAAGAGTGGTCCGGCTCTCTCCCCGCGAGGGTGCGATCCCAGAGGACGCGCCCCGATCGGCGCGCAGGCGGTTTCGAGCCGCAGGTTCGCTGTCCCTCCTACGGACAGCCGAACGCCGCCCAGTCGATCTCCCCCATCGGAACGACCGCAATGCCGAGGCCGGTCCAGTATCGATTCAGCTTCTCGGCTGACTGGTGCGAGAAGCCGATCAGAGACGCGCCGGCATCCCCGGCCCCGTTCGAATGGGCGTCGGCGACGACGATCGCGTCGTACCCTTTCGTAATGGCGGAGAAGAGCGTCGCCTGGACGCAGCCGCTCGAGGCGATCCCACAGAAGATCAGCCGCTCGATCCCGCACGCTTCGAGATACTCCCCGAACTCGGGCGTCGTGAACGCGTCTCCCGAGGACTTGGCGAAGACCGGCTCGCCCTCCCGGGGCGCGATTGCCGCGGGAAACTCCAACTGCCCCGCGTAGAGGGAGTCCGCCTGCGGAATCGAGAAGTCCTGGACATAGATGACGGGAACCCCCGCCGATCTTGCCAATCCGAGGACTCTCGAGACCGCGGCCACGATTCCCTCTCCGGACGACGTGCTCCACTCGCCCCACGACAGGAAGAGGTCCTGGACATCGATCATGAGAAGCGCCGCGTCGCACGCGGCGGTCGCGGCGCCGGACAGTGCGAACGCGAGCGAGACCGAGACGAGAATCAGATGCCGGGCACGGACCATCGATTACCATCCTTTCCTCGATGCTTTGCCTGCCGAGTCTGTTCGACGATCGTCGCGCATTCGTCACGTCGAGTCTACGCACGCACGCCGACGGCTCCGCCGCGGCTCTCGGTCCGCGGCTTGACACGGCTCCTTCTAAGAGTATCATAAAACGTACGTTTGGAGGTACGTTTGATGAAACGTGTACCGGAAATCGTCTCGATCACGGACTTGCGGCAGGACACAGCGGGCATCGTAGAACGAGCGCGGACGGGCGAGGAGCCCGTCGTAGTCACGCAACGCAGCCACGCCGTCGCGGTCCTCCTCGGCGTCTCGACCTACGAGCGGATGGTTTACGAGCGAGAAGTTCTCGGGATTCTCGCGAAGGGCGAGAGCGAGATTCGCGACGCGCGAGGCATGTCGATCGAAGAGGTGCTCGCCGAGGTGAAGAGGCTCCTGGAGGAGTCGTGAGCTCGCGCGTGGTGTTCACCGACGCCGCTCGCTGGCAGGTCCGGGCGGCGGTCACGTCTCTCTGCCGGAAGGATCGAGCCTCCGGGGAGGGGTTCCTGGGGGACGTTGAGGCTCTCGTGCGAGACCCGGATCTCCTCTGCGAGCGCGCGACGCGGCTCCCCGAGTTTCCGGATCTCCCCTATCGTGAGGTCGTCTCTTCCGGCTACCGGGTCTTCCTCCGCGCGGAGGGCGAAGTGCTGTGGATTGCCGGCGTCTGGAGGGCGGACGGCGAGTGAGTGTCGGACTGCGAACGGGAATGGAGGATGGTCGTGCGCGTCTTGAAGTCGGATCAGTTCGGAATCGCTGAGGAGCCTTCCGTCGGCCTTCGCGATCAGGGGATGGCGCTCTCGGTTCTCTCGGGCGTGCGGCCCGGCGTCGTGGTGGTGAACGATGCGACCGCGCCGACGTCGCTCTTCGTCGGCGCTCCCGAAGGGGGGTTCGCCTGGGGATACCTCGCGGGGGATCCGCAGGACGACTGGTTTCGCCGTGAGCTCCGCGTGTGGCTGTTCGCCGAGCGCGGGCTCGGGCAGAACGTCGTGTTCTCCTTTCTCGCGTGCGATTCGATCGCGTGGGAGGATGCGCTCGCCGAGATCCTCGCGCCGCGGGCCGTGATCCCGGATCGTCGGCTTCACTACGAGTGCACGACGCGACCGGGCGACTGGCGCGAAGCCGTTCCGGACGGGTACGAGATCGAGGACCTGGATCAGGCGTTTCTCGCTTCGAACGTCGAGGTTCACCCGAAGGTGTCGGAGTGGATGGAGGCGAACTTCGGCTCGGTCGATGGCTTCCTGCGCCACGGCGTCGGCGCCGTCGGCGTTCACGAGGGGAGAGTCGTCTCCTGGATCCTCGCCGACTCGCTCGTCGACGGGCTCTGCGACATCGGCGGCGAGACGGAGGAGGCTCACCAGCGGAAGGGCCTCGCCCACGCGGCGACGTGCCGGACGGTCGAGCTGGCGCTCGATCGAGGGGTCGAGCGAGTCGGCTGGCACTGCCACGTGATCAATCTCCCGTCGATCCGAACGGCGGAGAAGGCCGGCTTCGAGCTTCGCTACGAGTACGCCGTCTATCCCGTCCAGTTCGATCCGGAGGGCCACGAGAAGCTCGTCCGGATCGTCGCGGGCGAGTACGCCGAGGCGGCCGGCGAGGCGCTCGAGAGAAAGGCGTACGGCGAGGCCGACGCGCTGTTCACCCGGATGCTCGGCTTCGTGGGTGGGCCCGAGGCGGACGTAGCGATCGGCGCGGCGCGGGCGGCAGCGGGCGTCGGCGATCCGGATCGAGCCTTCGAGTTCCTCGATCACGCGATCCGAGTGGGATGGAATCGAGCGGGCCAGACGCGCACCCGTCCCGAATTCGAGTCACTTCAGCAGGATGCGCGTTGGGAACGGATCATGATGAAGTTGGACAGTGCCTAGGAAGGGGCCTTTCGCGGCCGCAGCCGAGCCCAGCGGAAGTTGCTCGACGGATTAGTCGTCGTCAGTGCAGTCCTCGCCGGCAAGATGCCAGTAGATCTCGGGGTTCTCGCGGAAACACTCCATGCACGCGGTCACCGACGTGCAATCGAACGGCCCCGGTTGCTCAGCCGACGGCTCGTGGCAGAGCCCGGCCCAGCCGGCGACGTACGTTGCGAGATCGAAAACCGAAACTCGCTCCTCGGCGGTCATCATCGCGTCCTCGAGCAGCTCGAGAAAGCCCGGTGTACCCCAGAGGGTGTCGAACGGGTGCGGGGCAACCGCGCCGCCATTCGCCCAGTGCGCGGCGGCGACCCGTTCTGCCGGCCGACCGAGGAAGCTGAACCCGACCCACAGGTTGAAGAAGGACCCGTCGATCTCCGGATGCGCCTGCGCGAGAAACGCTTCGAACGCCGCCGCCTGATCGGAGCCGTCGGCGTACTCGGTTCGCCCCTCGGTGACGGCGCGCGCCTGCGACTCCATCAGGAACGTCTCCGCCCAGTTCCCACCGGAGAACGTCGCGACATCGCTCAGCATGACGTAGTGGACGCTCGGGAACCGACGGCGAACGCGGTTGGCCTCCGCGAGAAACACGGCGATCTCGCGTGCGTTGCGAACTGCGTCCGGGACCATCAGCGAGAAGAGCGGAGAGACCGCGTCGTAGCCCGAGACATCGAGCCTCCCGCTCTTGAACCCGGCTTGGGTCGGCTGAACGCCGACGAGCCCGGCGTAGCGCGCGCGGATCGACGGGAGAATCGCACGCAGCCAAGCGGACGTCGCCGTTAGGTCCTCGCGCATTCCGTCGATCTCGTTCGGCGTAGCGTAGAGCGCGACACCGAGGGCTTCGGCCTCCTCGGCCCAGCGGAGGACGATCCCGCCCAGCGCGTCGAGGGAGACGTCGTTGTTCCCCCAGTGCATCGCGTTTGGCACCAGGTAGACGAAGAGGCCGGCCGTCTGAAACAGGCGAACGTAGAACCGGATCGCGCGGTCGCCGACGGTCACAGGCTCGGGGACGTCACGCGTGATGATGTCCGGGCCGAACGAGACGGCGTTGATCCCGAGAGTCTTGAGTTGCGGAATCCGATGCGCGGCTGCGCGGACGGCGTCGAGGGTCGGAAGCCAGACGCCTCGGAGCTTGACGTCTTCGTGGAACGTCGGGCGCGTGTCGAGTGCATCGTAGATCGACTGGACCCAGTCGAGGCACTCACGGCAGTGCTCCGCGCGGCAGCGAGTGACGCAATCCTCGAGCGTCTCCGCGCTGCACGGCCCCGGATGCCCCGACGATGGGCGAAGCGGGTCTTCGTAGGTCTCCTCGGGGACGTAGTCCGCGTCCCCCGGGAGAGGATCCGCGATTCCCGAGATCGCGAGAAGGGCCGCGAGCACGGCGCCCGTCGTTGCGATGCGCTTCCAGTTCATGCCGAAACAGAATAGCGATCCCTTCGCGTCGGGGGAACCGTGCCTCTGCGTTGCCCGGGTGCCTTCGTCTCGCCCGCTCCCGCGCTGCGCCCGTTTGGCGCGGTCGGCCGAGTTGGTGCCGCCACGTCGCCGCAGGTCGTATCCTTTCGCCATGGACCGATCGGATCGAACGAGTGAGCGGATCGACGCGATCTTCCGCGAACGTGCGGCCGCGGACGCGTTCTCCGGAGTCGTCCGGATCACGCGCGGGGCGCGCGAGCTGTTCGCGGGAACCTACGGGTTCGCGAGTCGCGCGTGGCGGATCCCGGTCTCGATGGTGACGCGGTTCGACACGGCGTCGCTGACGAAGCTGTTCACGGCGGTCGCGACCCTCCAGCTCGTCGACGATGACGCGTTCTCTCTCGACACGCCGGCGATTCCGTATCTCGACCTTCGCGGGACCGCGATCTCCGAGGAGGCAACCGTCTTCCACCTTCTGACCCACACGTCCGGGATCGGAGACGACGCGGAGGAAGAGGACGGCGAGGACTACGCCGACCTCTGGAAGACGAGGCCGAACTACGCGGTGACCGAGGCGGCCGACTTCCTCCCGCAGTTCGCCGACAAGCCGGCGAACTTCCCGCCCGGCGAGAGGTGTCGCTACTGCAACTGCGGCTATGTCCTCCTCGGACTGATGATCGAGCGGGCGACCGGAATCCCGTATCGCGACCTCGTTCGGGAGCGCGTCTTTGCGCCCGCGGGAATGACCGATTCCGGGTTCTTCCGGCTCGATCGCTGCACCCCGGATCTGGCGGAGGGATGCGATCCCGTGCGGGACGGGACGGGCGCGGTGACCGGGTGGCGGCGGAACGTCTACTCGTTCCCGCCGATCGGGTCGCCGGAGAGTGGGGCGCACGTCACCGCGGCTGATCTCGACCGATTCCTCCGGGCGGTCAGGGGCGGACGCCTCCTCTCTCCCGAGTCGACCGAGGCGTTCTTCACGCCTCAGGTCGACTACCAGGATCGGGACGGATGGACGATGCGCTACGGCCTCGGCCTCTGGTTCTGCGTCGAACCGGACGGGCGGGTCCTCTTCTGTCAGAAGGAGGGCTACAACGCCGGGGTCAGCGCCGTGATGCGCTACTTCCCCGACGGGGACGTCAACGTCGTGATTCTGTCGAACATGGCCGACGGCGCGTGGGAGCCGGCGAGCGAAATCCACGACGTGATCGTCGGCGCCGGATGGAGCGACGGCTGAAGGACTAGCCCCGCCCGAGTCCCTGCAAGTGGCTCATCGAGCCGTACGTCTCGACGAGGCGCGCGAACTCCTCTTCGTCGAGGAACCGGCAGCGGCCGGCAGTGAACGCGCAGGCGACGGCGACGCAGAACCGGGCCGCGCACTCGAGAGCTGCGGGATCGTTTGCGCCCGTGGCGCAGCCGGGAACCGGGATCGCCGCCGTCGTGGCGACCCCGACGACGGGGGCCGAGGTCGCGGTCGCCGGCTGGAGAATGCTGTTGACGTGGTCGAAGCCGGCGGCGTACGGCGTCACGTCCTGCGTCGCGATCGCGAGGACCGACGGCGGTTCGCCGGCGACGTGCCCCGCGATTTCGAGCAGGTCCGGGCTCGGGGGGAGGATGTAGCCCTCCTTTACCGTCGGCGTGATCGCGAAGCCGCGCCGGTTGACGATCCAGTTCCCCTTCGTCGCGTCGACGGAGAGGATCGCGGCTGCCGCCGGATCGACCTCGTGTTGGTTCATCGTCTCAGGATCGACCGGCGCCCCCATGAACGGGACCGGCTCGTGCGGGATGACCGGAGAGCGTGGGCAAACGTGGGTTGCGACGACGATCCGCCCGGGGAGGGCGTCTCCCCGCGTCGTCATCCTGACGAGTTTCGTCGCGGAGGCGAGGGCGACGATCGCTCCGTCGGCGTCCGAGACGAGGCCGAGCCGCTCCGGCCGAGCGCCGATTCCGCCGAGACGGCCGATGATCCCGAGGGTCGGCCCGCTTCCGTTCCCCTCGATCGTGACGCGGACGAACTCGGTCGCCCCGCGCTCGCTCTCGACGCGGGTGACATCGACGTCCCGTGCGCCGGCCGCCTCGAGGAACGCGCGCACGCCCGCGCCGTCGATGTTGGCGTCGTCGAGCAGATCGATCGTCTCGGAGATCTCGCGAAGCACGATTCCCTCCCGACTGTCGGATCGGAGGATGCCGCGGCCGGGCGCTTCGGTCAACCGGCGACGGCCTCGGCGGTCGCGCGGATCTTCTCCCACGCGGCGACCATGTGCTCGCGCTCGGTTCGCGTCTGGCCGACGCAGAGGCGGAGGGTGAACCGGTCGTCGAGGACGGTGTGGGTCAGGTAGAGGTCGCCGGAGGCGTTCAGCCGGTCGAGGATCTCGCGGTTGACCTCGTCTCCGCCCCGGTGCCGGAAGCAGACGAGGTTGAGCGGGGCCGGGGCGGCGAGCTCGAACCGGGCGTCCTCCTCGATCCACGATCGGAACGCTTGCGCCAGCTCGACGTGCCGCCGGACGTGGAAGCGGAGCCCTTCGACGCCGTAGTGGCGGAGGACGAACCAGAGCTTGAGCGCGCGGAAGCGCCGGCCGAGCGGGATCTGCCAGTCGCGGTAGTCGATCACCGCGCCGGACTCGGTGGCCCGGTTCCGGAGGTACTCGGGGAGGATGCTCAAGGCACGGATGAGGGCGGCGCGATCGGCGACGTAGAAGCAGTCGCAGTCGAAGTTGGTGAACATCCACTTGTGCGGGTTGAAGCAGTACGAGTCGGCGCGATCGAGTCCGTCGTGAAGGTACCGGAACTCGGGGCAGACGGCGGCCGTTCCCGCCATCGCCGCGTCGACGTGGAGCCAGAGCCCCTGCTCCCGGCAGATCGCACCGATCGCGGAGACTGGATCGATCGCGTTCGACGAGGTCGTCCCGACGGTGGCGCAGACGGAGAACGGGACGAGTCCGGCGGCGCGGTCGGCGCGGATCCGCTCAGCGAGAGCCTCAGGCTTCATCGCGAACGTCTCGT
>Ga0180432_10006579_pt1 | contig 15049 bp, 12 predicted proteins | sample SS_ome_10_FD_132414 | JGI IMG/M metagenome (GOLD analysis project Ga0180432, IMG submission 132414) | Hypersaline lake sediment archaeal communities from the Salton Sea, California, USA - SS_1_MS_2 metaG | ecosystem: Environmental > Aquatic > Non-marine Saline and Alkaline > Hypersaline >... | reverse complement strand
GGAACCGCTCTATCTCTCGGTGCGGGATATGGCGATTTCCACAGCCGTCCACGACTACCGTTTCCAACCGGTCTCGAAGAGCGAATTGGACAAGATAGACATCGAGATTTCCGTGCTCTCCCCGATGCGGCAAATTGACGACTGGCAAAAGATAGAGCTCGGCAAGCACGGTGTATGGCTCGTCAAAGGCAATCGCAGTGGTGTCTTTCTGCCGCAGGTGGGTCGCGATACTGGTTGGACACTTGAAAAATTCCTCGAGGAACTATCTTCGCAGAAGGCAGGCCTCCCCCGTGATGCATACAAAGACCCCGATACCCAACTCTTCGTGTTCACGGTTTTGGAGTTCGACGAGCACCAGTTCGACCTGAAATGATTCGAAAAAGTCCATCGAATGCTGATAACTCTCAATTGTGCGGCGGCTTTTTCGCAAAAATCGCCGACCATATCTTCTTCCTCCGTCCGCTACTGATTTTGCCCATCTGGGCGCCTCTGCTGCTGGGATATTACGCTGCGGGAGGACGTGGTGTGGATATGGATTTTATCATCTTATTAGTTTTGGGCATTTTGCTCGGCGGCGGAATATACGGCATCAATCAGCTTTACGATGTTGAGGGCGACCGGCTTAACCGTAAGAATCTCCCGCTCGCGCTCGGCCTGATTTCGCGCACTGCCGCATGGGCGATAACTCTGTTCTGCAGCGTAGGAACGTTAATCGTCGCGGGACTGCTCGGCCCGATAACAGCGCTTCTGACCGCACTGGGTTTGGCGATGGGAATCCTGTATTCGCATCCCAAATGGCGGCTTAAAGACCGACCCTGGCACGCCCTATTGCTAAACGCATTGGGACACGGTGCACTCGTCTATGTGATAGGCTGGTCAACGGCGGATACCTTAAAATGGATAACGCTACTCAGGATGCTGCCTTATGCCTTCGCGTACGGCGGTGTCTATATGGCGACGACTATTCCCGATATTAAGGGCGACTCCATCGTCGGGAAGCGCACTGTTTCGGTGGTTTTCGGCGAGCGTATTGGCGCGGCAATTGCGTTTATGGCAATCGCAGTTGCGACTGTATCCTCATTATTTTTGTCCGAACCGGCGATATTTTTAACTGGATTATTCTCCGCGCCGTTTTATATTTACGCAGCTATCAAGGGCGGCAGCAGATATGTCGCCGCAAACAAGGTGGCAGTGTTGCTATTAAATCTATGGGTCTGCTTTTATCTTTATTTTTACATCGTTGTTCTTGTGTTAGTCGTGGCAATGAGCAGGATATACTATGCCAATAGGTTGAAAATCCGTTACCCCTGATGGAGGAACTATGCGGTTATCATTCATACTCGTATTACTTCTAATTCTTATTTCGTGGGCCTTTGCCGCGGCCGACCATATTAGAATGGGCGACCATCTGATGAGCCGCGGAGATTATTTAGAGGCACTCGAGGAATACCGACAGGCCGAGAGCGAGAACCCCGATGACCCACAGGTTCTTTGGCGACTCGGTTCGGCGCTGACCAGAGTCGCACTCAACGGCCCCGGTTGTTTCCGTCACCAGCGCCTCGAGGAGGCTACGAACTATATAAATAATGCTCTTACAGCCGACAGGAATATATTGGAAGCTCACCTAGAATACGCACGCGCGCTCGGCTATCTGGCGCTTTTTATGCCGGATTGGGACGACTTCCGCGTGGCAAGGAGAGTTCGTGAGGAGCTCGATATGGTCCTAAATGAGGAGCCGGACAACGCCGACGCGCATATATTGATGGGATTATGGCACTTGTGGGTAAGCCCGATGCCGCTACTAAAACGGAAGCCCCAGAGCCTCGGCAGTGCGGACCTCGACAGCGCGACATATTATATGCGCCGTGCGGTAAAGCTCGATAATGACAACCTCGAATACCAGTTCCAGCTCGGTATGGCATACCTCGTATGCGGAAGCGGGGCCGCCGGACGCCAGATACTCGAGGACCTCGCCGCAATGGAAAAAGTCCCGATTAGATATGCCAATATTCCGGAACGCGCACAGGAAGCCCTCGACGGTTTCGAGGATGAATGACGAAAATGATTAAGCATAGGATTTCACCGCAGAAACCGCAGAGCACGCAGAGAGAGAATAAGTTACGACCACGGTAGGGGTCGAGCACGCTCGACCCGTGCGGTAAACAACGATAATCGCTATTTGGAAGACGGCCGGTTTAATCTCGTTTCGAGGTTCTGGAGGCTGTCTCAAAACTGTGATTGCGAGGAGCAAAGCGACGAAGCAATCTCAAAAAGGTGTTGAAAATAAAGGGATTGCCGCGCTCTCTTCGGTCGCTCGCAATGACGAAAACGGAGTTTTGAGACAAACTCCTCTGCATCGGAACGCAACAGGGTCAACGCTCCGCGTTGATGGGTAGGGAAAAACGACACGGAACGTCAGGACGATGCATTACCCTATGGGGGAACGAGACAATCGTTATTTGCGGAACGGGCGCGATATATCGCGTCCCTATAAACCCAAGATTGAAAATAACCGTTTGAGGGCAATTAATGAATTGTCCCTACGAATTAAAACCCTTACAATTTCTGTGCTCTTTGTGGTTAACTGGATGAGGGAACTGGCCCCTGAAAGCTGAAAATGAAAATTACAATAATCACATTAACTTTATTTCTCGCAATTTGCTGCCTCGCCGGAGAATACCCCTTCTTTCAGGATATTCTTCATACAGGGACTGGTCGAGAAATCCGCGGCGAGGTGGAGAGAATCACCGCTGACAGCATCGAATTGGTTGCCGATGATGACACGCTAATTTTTGGGCGCGGTGATGTCGTTTTAATCGAGTTCGGCAAGGCTCGCCCCGGCGACTGGTGGCGCACCACAGCCGATGTAGATGACAGTGTTCTGATAGAAATCCTCGAAAACCTACCCGATTCGGAAAAATTTGCGGGCGCCGATTATGTCGTTCTCTATGATGCCCACGACATAACTGTCGGAGGGAACGGCGCGGTTCAATACTACCATCGTGAGGTGTGCTTGGTTTTGTCCGAGGGCGTTGCGGATGACATAACAGCATCGGAGTTAGATTATTTCCCCGATGTCGAGGAGGCCGTTATTGTCCACGCGCGGAGCATAAGTTCTACAGGCGAAATATCACACATCGATAATTCGCAAATCGAGTGTGGCCCGGTCAACACATCGTTCCCCGAATACGACCGACTCTGGTCTTTGAAATATGCTTTGGGTAAGGTATCTGCAGGCAGCATTATCGACATCGCCACTATTGCTAAAACCCGCAGCGAGCCGCTGAATCCTGCCGCATATACCGTATTTTTCCGTGATGAGGAGCCGGTTTTACACAAAGAGGTCGTGCTCCGGATGGAGGTCGGTGCGCCGGTGCATTTCGCCGAGCTGAACTGGCCCGCCAAATGGCGGAAATCATCTCTGTATGACCAAGGCTACTTCGTTGTTCTTACATGGGCAAGAGACGACATTCCTCCGATAATCCGCGAGCCGGATATGCCGCCCGATGAGGCCTGTATTCCACTGCTCGAGGTTTGCGTCGGCGGCGATTGGAAGCGGACAAATTCGGCGTTCATCGCCGCGATGGACAGCGCCGAAGCGAACAAGGGAAAAATTGACGAATTGGCCGCGCGCCTCGTCGAGAATTGGAAAAACGACCGCGAGAAGGCATCGGCAATATATAATTGGGTTATCAAGAAGATACGATTTGTCCCAGTCAACGCGATGGATTATAGGTTTGCACCTAAGAAGGTAAGCGATATTCTCGAAAGTCAATCCGCCAATAATCTGGACAGGGCGTTTCTATTTTATACCATAGCGAAAGCCGCGGGTTTAAATGCAAAGATGGGTTTTGCGACCACTCACAATATAGCGTTCAGAGATAATCTCCCAACGCTGGCGAATACGCCTAAACCAGTAGTCAGGCTTAACCTCGAGGGTGAAATCGTTTGGGCCGAGCTGTCCAGCGAATACCGACCACTCGGAATACTGCCGGACGAGATTATGGGAGAAAAGGCGGTAGTTTTTTCCGAGGACGGCCCGGAAATTGTGAAAATCCCGTTGCCGACTCCGAAAGAGGAGCATATCGAGGAGATTATTAAAGCGAAGCTGACAAAAAAAGGCGACCTCAAAGGCACAATCACAATAATATATCGCGGCAGTCATCAGGCCAAGATTCGCAAATATGAACAATTTGGCGAGGATGAAATCCAGCGGGAGATGGAGAAGCGCATTGGAATGATTCACCCCGATGCCGAATTGAGGAGCTGGAAGCTATTGAATACAGACGACTTGAACAAAGCGCCCGAGATGGTTATCGAATTCGAGATAAAGGGATATGCCGTTATCGCAGAGGATAAATCACTATCCTTCGCGCTACCCGATATAAACTATATGCCGGAGGTCTCGGAGAAATCGCCGCGGGAATGGCCGCTATGGTTCGGCTCCCCTCGCCGTGAGACACGAAGGATAGAGCTCGAGCTGCCACGGGGCTATGAAGTCTATAATCTGCCCAACGATACAGCAAGCTTCGTCGATGCCGGTAGGCAGGCTACGCCTTCGATTAGTTACTCGGCGGCATTCGAGATGGAGAATGGGAAGCTCATCTTTTTTGATGACTATCGCCGCGCGCGAATTGCCATCCCTGCCAAGATGGCTCCGGTTTATCAAGAATGCTGCTGGACACAAGCATTGGTGGCATCATCGAGGATTGTTCTGAAAAAGAGATAGAGATAACCACGGGGAACACAGAGTGATGTAGGCGGGGTCTTCTGACCCCGATTATTACCGGGCGAGACACCTACCCATTATTCAAGGCAAATCGGCATCTGGAGATGCCCCCTACGGCACTTTAAGAATACAATATGTCGCATAAACACCTCATAATCTTTCTCCTTCTGCTATCGGGACTTGTTTTTGCCACGAGCAAGACCGAACTGCAATCGCAGATAGCCCAGCAGCGGCAGGAACTCGCGGAGCTTTCCGCGAAGGAGGGGGACATCGTTCTGATGCTCGACGGCATCTCCCGCGAGATTGTCCTTGTGGACGAGCTTTTGGACAGCATATCGGCGTATGATTCATATCTCAATACACAGCTAGTTGCTCTCACAGATTCGCTGGAGGTCGCCCGCAAGAGGCTCGACAATGCGCGCGATGCACAGGCGGAGGTCGTGAGGGCGATGTATATCCGCGGACGAGAGGCCGAATGGGCATTCCTCCTCGGCGGAAGCAGCTTCGGCGATTTTATCAAGCGGCTGGGATATTTTATCTTCCTCGCGCGCGCAAAACGGGAGTTCGCCGAAAGCACTCATCGGCAGGCCGAGCGGGTCAGCGATATTTTGGACTCCACGGCGACGGTTAAGCTCGAGGTCTCGGAAAACAAGGCGATTATGGAAACGACACTGGACTCGCTCAATCTGGCAAAGCGGGAACAGGGAAAGCTCCTTGGCGAGATTCGGCAGGATAAGGAGGCATATCAGAGAGCAATCGCGGAGATGGAGCGCTCATTAGAGGAGTTAACGCGCCGCTTACCGGAAGCCATCACGACCGGAGAGTTCGAGCGCAACCGCGGCAGACTACCCTGGCCGACCGACTCGCGGGAGATACTCCATCCTTTCGGAATCGTTACCGAGAGAAGGTTTGGGACTAACTTTCGCAACGCAGGGATAGACATCGCCACCGAGCCGGAGGAGCCGGTGCGCGCTGTCGCCGAGGGTGTAGTCGTGCATATATACTGGCTCCGCGGCTACGGACAGATTGTAATTTTGAAGCATAAGGGTGGATTTTTCAGCATATACGGAAATCTTGGCAAAGTAGTTGTGTTAAAAGACCAGAAGATTGATGCCGGCTCGACTATCGGCTATACCGCTGCCGATGGCTGGCTCGAGGGCGCAAAACTTCATTTTGAAATTCGCAAGGGGAAACAGGAGGTGAACCCCGTTGAGTGGCTCATCGCAGCATAGATTTTTGGGCGATATTCCCGGCCAAAAAGCGGCCACTGAACTACTCTCCAGCGCGATTGGGAGTGCGAGAGTAGCCTCGGCATACCTGTTTCGCGGCCCGATGGGAGTGGGGAAATTTGCCGCCGCAGTAGATTTCGTCCGGTGGCTGAAATGCGACACCCCCGAAAGCTGCGACGCCTCTTGCCACTCCTGCAGACTTATAAACAGCTTCAACCATCCGGACCTGATAATCGTGATACCGCTTCCGACCGAAATTTCTCAAAGCGTGAACAAAACCGCAGCAGTTCTTCAGCAGGTAGCAGCGGATAGGTTTATGGAGCTGTCGTTCGAGAAGCCCGCCTCCATCGGCATAGACGAGATACGCGGGCTTTCCGAGCGGCTCGCGCTCGCTCCGGCACGTAAGGGCGGCAGATGGGCCATAATCCGTGATGCCGATATGATGACACCCGAAGCGGCGAATGCATTTTTAAAAACTCTCGAGGAACCGCCCAAAGACGCCCATCTGATACTGACCAGCTCTCGCCCCGATTTTCTATTCCCAACTATTCGCAGTAGAACGCAGCCAGTGCGTTTCAACCGGCTATCACGAGCACAGATAACGGAAATGCTTATATCGAGAGACATCGAGCAGAAGGAGGCCGAGAAAATCGCGCTCGCTGCCGAGGGAAGTATCACGACGGCACTCGCAATGGATGATGAACAATCCGGAGAAATCAAAAAACTCGGCGAAGAGCTTTGGGTTATTCTGTTCTCGAAATCCGACAGCGCCGCGATAGACCTCGTCGAAAAGCTCGGCAGGGACCGCTCATTAGCGAGGGCGGTAATCGCATCGGCAATGTCGTTCCTAAGAGACCATATGTTAACCCAGTTGGGTGTTGCAGAGCTGGTTGTGAATACCGAACAAAAGCAGCGGTTTATGTCTGCCGCTCAGAAGTTCCCGAACACGGAACCGCTTGGTAACACAATAAAGTTTTTACAGGAGAAGACGGATTCCCTGAGGTTCAATCCACAATACGACCTCTTCTGGATGGACCTGATAATTCGCGGCCGCCGGATAGCGAGCGGTCGGTGAGCCTGTCGAAGGCCCGTCTGGGTCGAACCGTGTTGGGGGCAGGTGAACTGCACCTTAAGGGTGCGGTTTATGCCACAGTGAGCACTAAGAAAGGTAGTATTCTTCGTGCCCCTTTGTGCCTTTGCGGGAAATAATTTCACTGCGGAGCGCGCGAAGAGCATAGAGAAAAAATAATTGACGATGTAGTCGAGATTGCTTCGGCCTGTGGCATCGCAATAACAGTTTCGAGACAGCTTCCGGATGTGGGAACGAGAGGATTATATTTGCTCTGTGTTCTCTCTCTGTGAACTCAGTGATTCAACCTATTTAAGATTATGACAACAAAGATTAAACACATTATTTTTTTTCTTATCATAACCTTCGCCGCCTTTGGCAGCGAGGAGCTTTGGCGCGGACATTTTCCCGACGCGGAGCTTCTATTTAGCTATGACGCTACCCTGCCGGTGCACGATATCGCCAGCGATACGGCCGGCAATATCTATATCCTATGCTCCGATTCGGATTCTGTTTATATCCATGTTATTTCGCGGGACGGCAATTTATCGCGAGATGTAAGCACACCTCTCGGGCCGACGCCCAACCCGCAACTGCTCTATATCGAGGTTTCTCGGGACGGCAAGACCGTTCTGGTTTGCGGCCAGGATATAGAGCTTAAGACGCCTATTAACTATGTTCTCGACGAAGCTGGAAACGACATTCTCCCTGAGGATAATGTTCTAAAATACGCCGAATGGCTCCAGCTCTCTCCCAGCGGTAACTATTTTGTGTCACAAGGATTCGACGGTCTCCCGACTATCCAAAGCATCTTTAACCGGAATTGGGAGGAGGTTCCTCTGCCGTATGGGAAAATAGATGCCGGCTATTTTCTCGACTCCTCACCGGAGGGCCAAGACCTGCTTCTCGCAACGGAGAGCGACAGTATCGGGAAGTTGCTCTCGCTAATCGAACTGCCGTCGGCTGCCGAGCCTGCCGAAACGGTGGAGTATGCCTTCAAACAATATCTTCCCTCCGACCACAATGACATTGTTCCCAATAGGATGTTCGTCTGTATGTGCAATGATTACATAATCATTACCAATCCGCCGTCGCGGAGCGGGACGATTAACGGCTTCGAGAGAGAGAACGGCAAATTTAGCTGGTATCTTGGTGCCGCCGACCTTACTTATGGAATAATCAAGGCCACAAGCTCTTTCGATGGTGAAATGGCCTGCTTTATCGGTCGTTGGTGTATCCAGATATTGAAGGAGAACGGTGTTGAGTTATCGAATCTCTGTGAGCCGGTATACGATTTAAGCAAGCCGTTCTTTCAGCCGGGCGTTCCCAATGTCTCGCTGTGGAATGACCGAAGGGTCTTGAGCGTGGCACTTTATATACCCTGGTATGTGAAACCGATACGCACAATATTGCTCGGTTTCGACAAGGACTGGAACGCCTATTCACCTCAAGAACTACCCTACCGCATCGAGGGTTTTTATATTCACGGAGAATATCTTCTCGCCGAAGTTCAAGGGAGCAAAGTTAATCTTTATTTACTTCCCGAAAATTAGAATGCAAAGAAGCTATCCAGAAGGACTAATCCGCGCGATGGCGTTCTCTGTGGGCGGTATCGGGCTTTTTACACAAGCGCTCCTCTTCCGGGAGCTCTCCATAGTTCTTCGTTCCAACGACCTTATTGTGGGTTTGCTTTTGGCCTCGTGGCTAGTTTTCGCCGGCATAGGCAGCTTGAGCGGCCTACTGCGCGGGCGCTGGCATAGCGCACTTCTCCTGCAAGCTGGATTGGCCATAGTTTCGGTTGTCTGGTGTCATCTTTTGACACTGCTTCTCGCGCCCAAGATGGGGGAGATATGGCCGTTTCCGCTGACGGTTCTGCTTGTGGCCGCCTCGGTTGGGCCGGTAGCTTTCTTAACTGGGACAGCCTTCAGCGCACTCGCTAGAAAATACTCCGAGTTCGGTAACCCGGCAAAAGTCTATATCTTCGAGGGTTTTGGTGCTCTCGCTGGGGGAGTGTTGTCGCTTATTTTAGTTCCTGTATTAGCGCCCAAAATTGGCATCCCGTTAATCGTGGCGCTGGCACTTGCGGGTGTCCTCCCATTCACCGCATCGAGGAAGAATAGATTACTCGTCGGTGTGGCCTGTATCGTTGCCTTTGTTCTGTTACCAATATTAAATCTGACCGATTCTTGTATATATAATGCGATGAGACCGGGCTACACGGTCGAGCGTTACGAGTCCGCCTGGGGTGCGATAGAGATACTGCACCGACATGAGGAGGTCTATCTTTTTCAAAGCGGAAGCTATGCCGGCTCGACGGGAGATTCAGTCTTGGCGGAGGGCATTGTCCATCCAATTATGCTCAAAGCGCAGCGGAAAAAGAATATCTTGGTTATGGGAGGTGTTCTGCAGGGTGCGGTAGAGAGCGCACTTCTATACGAGCCGGACGATGTAACGGTTCTCGTGGCCGACCCGAAGCTGCTCGCTGTCGGCAGCGCCAAGTTCGCGCGTTTTCGGCAACTTTCAGACCAGAGAATAGACGTTTTGACTGGCGACCCGAAACGCAGCATCGCCCGGCTCGGTGGCGAGTATGACGTTGCGATATTCTTCTCTGAAATACCGCAATCGGGTGCGTCGGGACGTCTGCTGACCGTCTCCGCCTTCCGTGAATTGTCGGAAAAGATGGCACCGAATGGCATAGTGGCGGTCGGATTTCCCGTCAGCCCGAATATTGTTACGGAGGAGGAAGCAGCTGTTCTTGCGAGCGTCGGCGAGGCGATGCGTTCGGTGTTCGGTTCGTCGAGGGTCTATCTCGTGAGTTCGGTTGCTATGGTTGTGGCTCCCGATGATGGTGAGTTGGGCGATTTCATCCGCGCCGGCGATTACGAGCCGCCGCCAACCAAGCGACTGCCGAAGCCAATCCTGGCCAACCTATTCGAGGAATATCGCCAGCGAGACCTCGCCGAAAGGATAAATTCCGCTTCTGTACCGGCGAACACCGACGACCGACCGGTGGCATTTCTTGTCGGTATTAAACATTGGGAGCGATTGACTGGCGGTGGATTGGTTAGAATCCTTTCGGAAAGACCATTTATCTTTTGGGCGGCGCCGCTGCTTTTTCTTGTTATCTTTGGGGTATTATTACGTGTCGTGCATCGGCTTGGGAAGGTCTCCGCCCCGTTTGCAGCTATCTCTATGGGAGGAATCGGAATGGGCTTGTCTGTGCTTGGGCTTTATGGTTTTCAGCTTGCGGTCGGGCAGCTTTACGCGGCGATAGGCCTGCTCTCAGCGCTATTTTTGACAGGAACCGTTATTGGTGCACAGTTGTCCTCGATAAACCGCTTGAATGTCTCCCGCTGGCGGATATTGCTGCTTTTATTGTTTCCAATTTCGCTCGGTATAATTCGCCTCCCGGGACTCACACCGCCCCTTGGACTTGCGATTCCTATTTATGGGCTATTTCATCTTTACGCGGGTTTCGTTGTGGGAGCATTATACCCTCTCCTTCTACAGCAGGCCGAGGCACAAAACTTGTGGAGAAATCGCGTTGCCGGCGTAATCTACGGATTCGACTTGATTGGCGCGGCTCTCTCTGCACCGGTTTTCGGAGTAATATTAATTCCATCATTAGGAGTGGAAAAGGCCTTGATTTTACTGACAATTTTGATAATCTTTACTGCGGTGGTGGTTAAACAGTCAAAGAGCGGTGGGATTAGGTAGTCAAAACCTAAAAAAACAAAACCGACTAACCAAAAGATAGGAGACCCAAATGGCTGAGATGGACAAGATGCTCAAACAGATGCAGAAATTTCGGGAACAGATGGATGAGCTTCAGGAGCAATTAGCTATAAAGGAGGTCAGTCACAGCGCCGGTGGCGAAATGGTTACCGCCGTCGTTAACGGCCGGCAGGAGCTGGTTGACCTGAAGATAGATCCACAGGTAATCGACCCCGACGACCCGGAAATATTGGAGGATATGATAATAGCCGCTGTCAACGGCGCGATGAAAGATGCGTTCGAGATGGCCAGACAGGAGATGTCGAAGCTGACCGGTGGTTTGGAAGGTATGCCAGGCCTCGGCGACTTGATGTAGATTGTATTTTCTTTGTCTCACTCTTAAAAACAATCGAAATCGTTCCTCATTCTTGTGGTTGGGGAAAATTCCCGGCAGAATCAGGCTGTCACGCTCCGTGCTACGTGCCGGAGAAGGATAATTGAATATGGTATTCCGGCACGCACGGACTCCCATCCGCACCCCAACTACCTGCTCTCGCGCCAGCCTTAAGTTTGCGTTAGATTCATCGGAACCTGCGGCTGAAGCCGTGGGCTATGGATTGCACCTAAAATCTTTTTATTTCAAAATTTTTCGGGGAAATTCTACTTCGCGGTTTTTCATTGACTATTGCTTGTATATATATTTAATTAATATAATCTCTTTATAAAAAATCCAAGCAATGGAGGTCTATCGTGCATATCGGAACTAAGATAGTTGTGGGTAAAGGCTTGCCTTCGGATTCTAAAACGAAGGCGCTCGTTCCACCTGTCTATCTATCGGCGGTTTATACATTCGAGAACGCGCAGCATGGAGCGGAGCTGTTCTCTGGCGAAAAGGATGGGTATATCTACACTCGGTTGAAAAATCCCACAAGGCGCTTTTTAGAAGAGAAGATGGCATTCCTCGAGGACGGCGAGGCCGCGTGCACGTTCTCATCCGGGATGGCCGCGATATCCTCGACAATACTCGCGCTGTGTGATTCTGGAGATAATCTTATCGCGTCCGAGCCTATATACGGCGGGACTTTCGCGCTTCTCAACAACCTCCTGCCGAGATGGGGCATCGAGGTCAGATGGGCGAAAGCCGCTAATTTTGCCAACCAGATTCGTGAAGAGGGGCTGATTGACGAGCATACTAAGCTGCTTCTGACCGAATCACCTGCCAATCCGACACTCGATTTGGTTGACCTCGCCGAAACCGCCAAGCTCGGAGGGGAACATAGCATTCCCACCGCTGTGGACACGACATTCGCGACGTTCTATGTTCAAAAGCCAATCGAGCTTGGTATAGATATCGTGGTTTACAGCACCACTAAATATATCGGCGGCCACAGCGACGCGGTCGGCGGGATAGTTGTTACATCGAGAGAGCTGAACGAGAAAATCAACAACAAGACCGTCGTGGACCTCGGCAGCACGATGTCGCCGTTCAACGCATTCCTATTCCAACGCGGCCTGCAGACGCTCGCCGTCCGTATGGACAGGCATCAGGAGAACGCGACCGCTGTGGCGAAACATCTCGAGGGCAAAAGCGAGGTCAGCCGGGTGTATTATCCGTATTTAGAGAGCCATCCGCAGTTCGAGCTGGCCAAGAAGCAGATGAGTGGTGGCTCCGGGTTGGTAACGTTTATTCTCAAGGACGGCAAAGAGGCGGGAATAAAGTTCCTGAATGCGCTCGAACTGTGCAATGTTGCCGTTAGCCTCGGTGCGGTTACTACGCTTATCGAGCATCCGGCCTCGATGACGCACTCGACATACACCGCCGAGGAACTCGCTAAAGCCGGAATTGACGAGGGCTTAATTCGGATGTCTGTGGGAATCGAGAACGTTGCCGACATAATCGAAGACCTCGAAAAGGGCTTCGCGGCGATATAGGATTATGTCATTCCCGTGTTCTACAGGCGCCTGTATGACGAAAGCGGAAATCCAGGGGAGGTGAGCAACAATGACTTCGATACGGCTCCACCTGTTCATTCACCGAGCGGTCGTTGAGTAACACGAAGCGCGTATCGAAACGAGCCAACCTCTTAAAGAGAGGAAAAAATGTCCCAAGAAAAGCTGCCGCAGCGTGGCAAAAAGGACAAAAACCAATCGCAAGTTTTAGGTCCAGTCCCGAACCTCGAAGAGCACGTGCGCCAGGACTGGTGGAACCGCATCTTCGATTCGCTCTACCTGAAGACCGACGCGGACGTGGTTGACGACCAGAAAATTACCGCTCAAGAAGTAGATTTGCTTTTGGATATCTTGAAGATACCGCCCGAAAGCAAAATACTGGATTTGTGCTGCGGTCAGGGGCGCCACGCCGCGGAACTCGCAAGGAGAGGGTTCAAGTATGTCGAGGGGTTAGACCGTTCGCACTATTTGATTCAGAAGGCGAAGACACAGGCGAAGAAGGAGATGCTCAATGTCAAGTTCAGGGAGGGCGACGCCAGAAAACTGCCATATCCTCCCGATAACTTCGACGTGGTGATGATTTTGGGAAACAGCTTCGGCTATTTCGAGACGGTCGAGGATGACCTGAGAGTCCTGAAAGAGACACTGCGAATACTGAAACCGTGGGGCAAGCTGCTCATAGATGTTGCCGATGGAGAGTATCTAAAAGAACACTTCCAGCCGCGCTCCTGGGAATGGATAAATAAAAAGCATTTCGTGTGCAGGGAACGCTCCCTCTCACTCGATAGGCATCGTCTCATATCGCGGGAGGTGGTTACCAATGTGGATAAGGGAGTTATCGCGGACCGCTTCTATGCCGAGAGGCTCTACACCAAAGACGACCTCACCGAATTGCTTAAAGCAGCCGGCTTCAGCGATTCCACATTGCATAATGAAATCATTACCGACTCCCAGCGGAACCAGGACCTCGGGATGATGGAGCGACGCTTTATCATTACTGCGCTGTCAAAAAAAGAATGGACGCCTGTCAAACGAAAGAGCAAAGATGTCTCGAAGAATATCGCTGTGTTGTTCGGCGACCCCAGAAAACCGGACCTCTTGAAACCGCGCAGCATATTCGACGACGACGATCTATACACGATAGACCAATTGAAAGGCGCTTTGAGAGGTGCTCAAGATTATCGCTTCATATACCTCGACAACCACGATACGCTGCTGCAGGACCTGATAAGGCATAAACACGAAATCGCGTTCGTGCTCAATCTGTGCGACGAGGGTTATAATAACGACCCGCGCAAGGAGCTGCATATCCCCGCGATGCTGGAATCGCTGGAAATACCTTATACCGGCGCAGGTCCTCAGTGCCTCGCCCATTGCTACGACAAATCGCTGGTTCGCGGTATCGCCAAAGAGATGGAGATACCCGTCCCAGAGGCCTTTATTATCAGGCCCGAGGACATAACGTTTGATTTGCCGTTCGGCTTTCCTGTGATTGTCAAGCCCAATTTCGGCGACTCCAGCTTCGGAATAACCCAAAGATGCGTTACTAACAGCATAGAGGAATTGGTCAACGCTATCTTGGAGATAAGAGAGAAGTTCGGCTACGAGAAGCCGATTCTTGTCGAGGAGTTTCTCACGGGGAACGATATAAGCGTGGGGGTAATAGGAAATCCTCCCGAATCATACACGGTTCTGCCCATTATCGAGGAGGATTACTCTTCTCTGCCGCCGGAGCTACCGAGAATATGTGGTTACGAGGCTAAGTGGCTGCCGGATTCACCGTATTGGAATATTAAATCGATTCCGGCTCGATTGCCGGAAGAAATAAAGAAGTTGGTCGAGGAATGGTGCATAAAGCTGTTCGAAAGGCTCGAATGTAGAGACTACTGCCGCTTCGACTGGAGATTGGATAATGATGGTAACCCAAAACTTCTCGAGGTGAACCCGAACCCCGGTTGGTGTTGGGACGGTCACCTCGCGAAGATGGCAAAAATCGCGGATATCGATTATCCCCAGATGCTCGAGGCCATATTGCAGGCGGCAGAACAGCGACTCGGAATACAGCTTGTCAATGGTGACAAAGAGGAGAAACAACAGAAGCCTGTTGAAGAAACAGTGTCTAATGTATGATGAAATGGTTTGTTTTTGTCGTTGTTCTATGTTATTGATTATATGAAAGCGCTGCAACACCTTCCGTAGTAAATGATTATGCCGCAATTTGAAAATATTAACGCTTTGAGATTGCTGAAAAATGGCGATATTCTTGACAATAATAGAAAAATCTGAAGCCGTCATTGCGAGCCGCAGGCGAAGCAATCCCGTTATTTGAGCGAGATTGCTTCGGTCGCTACGCTCCCT
>Ga0180432_10006575_pt1 | contig 15055 bp, 14 predicted proteins | sample SS_ome_10_FD_132414 | JGI IMG/M metagenome (GOLD analysis project Ga0180432, IMG submission 132414) | Hypersaline lake sediment archaeal communities from the Salton Sea, California, USA - SS_1_MS_2 metaG | ecosystem: Environmental > Aquatic > Non-marine Saline and Alkaline > Hypersaline >... | reverse complement strand
GAGATGAATGTCGGTCGGGGGTACCGCCAGGGGATCGGTGTCGAGGTCGAAACGCAGGTTCGAGTTCCGATCGATGAAAGCGAAAATCCGGTACGATCCGGCGCCCATGTACCGCTGTTCGAAGTACCCGGCATCGTCGGTCTGGGTGATGTAGAGAGGGTAGGCCCGGTCCAGCCCGAGCAGGGGCGAGGGATCGGGCGGGCCGGCTGCGAGCTCGTAGATCCAGAGCCAGGATCCGGAGGCCGGCCGGCCGGCCTCGACGACCTGTCCGCTCACCACCCCGGCATCGAGTTCGGATCCGGTCGAGAAGGCGAAAGTGAGACTCTCCCCCAGACGATTGCGATGGGTATCGGCCGCATCGGCTCCGAGAGTGACCACGATGGTGGTGTTCTCGCGGTAGCGCACCTGCGGTTCGAGCCGCAGCTCGCGACCGCGCCAGTTCACCCGCAGGGTGGAGCCGATGTCGGGGGTGAAGAAGAGCGCCTTCTCCACACTGGCGTGGTTCATGGCCTCGGAAAAATGGAAGACGATCGGTTCGAAGCGGCTGACACCGGTGGCCCCCGGAACCGGAGAAACGGCTTCGAGACCGGGGGCTTCGATATCTTCGGGGCCGCCGGGAGGCATCCCTTCCTTGGCACACCCCCCGATTCCCGCCCCGGCGGCCAGGGCGAGGACGAACAGACCGCTCCGGATCGTCAGGCGCGCCACCTCAGGTCGGGGTGCTTGGCCGCCCTGGCTTCGTCAGGACGTCTGACGGGAGTCGTATGCGGCGCCTCGTGGACCAGATCGGGATCCTCCTTCGCTTCGCGGGCGATCTGCAGCAGAGCTTCGGCGAACTCGTCGAGGGTTTCCCGGGTTTCAGTCTCGGTGGGTTCGGTCATGAGCGCTTCGGGCACGATGAGCGGGAAGTAGACGGTCGGGGCGTGAAAGCCGAAATCGAGCAGTCGCTTGGCGATATCGGTGGTGTTCACCCCGCAGGCGCTCTTCTGATCGCAGCCCGAAAGCACGAACTCGTGCATACACGGTCCGGGATGGGGCAGATGGTAGGCGTCCCCGACCCGGGAGAGCAGGTAGTTGGCATTGATGACCGCCCCCCGGGTGGCATCGGCCAGACCCTCGGGGCCCAGCGCCCGGATATAGGTGTAGGCCCGGACCAGGACGCCGAAGTTGCCGAAAAAGCCCTGTACTTTCCCGATGCTCTGCGGACGGTCCCACACCGTGCGGTAGGCCCAGCCGTCGGGCGCTTCGGTCGAGGCTTCCCGCTCGATACGGGGCACCGGCAGGAAGGGCTCGAGCCTTTCGGTCACGCCGATCGGCCCCGCTCCCGGCCCGCCCCCACCGTGGGGGGTGGAGAAAGTTTTGTGCAGGTTGAAGTGCATCACGTCCACCCCGATCCGTCCCGGCTGTACGATCCCCATCAGGGCGTTGAGGTTGGCACCGTCCATGTACACCAATCCCCCCGCCTCGTGGACCAGTTCGCAGACGGTCTCGATCGAGGATTCGAAGAGGCCGAGCGTGTTCGGATTGGTGATCATCAGGCAGGCCACGTCGGATCCCAGACCGTCGCGCAGGGCCTCGAGATCGATCAGACCGTCGGATCCGCTGGCGATCTCTTCGGTCACCCAGCCGTTGAGGGTGACGCTGGCGGGATTGGTGCCGTGGGCCGAATCGGGCAGCAGAACCCGCTTGCGGCTCTCCCCTTCGCCGGCGGCCTCGTGGCAGGCCCGGATCGTCATCAGACCGGTCAACTCGCCCTGGGCACCCGCTGCGGGCTGCAGGCTCACCGCTGCGAAACCCGATATCGCCGCCAGAAGCCGTTCGAGCTCCCACATCAGGGCCAGTGCGCCCTGGACTCCCGTATCGTGCTGCAGGGGGTGCAGGTCCACCAGACCCGGGAGCCGGGCCATGACCTCGTTGACCTTGGGATTGTACTTCATGGTGCACGATCCCAGGGGGTAGAGGTTCTTGTCCACGTGGTGGTTACGGGTCGAGAGCCGGGTGAAGTGCCGCACAACCTCGCTCTCGCTCATCTCGGGCCAGTGCGGGGCCCTGCTGCGGGCCAGCCCTTCGGAAACCGGGTCCGCCTCGGGCACGTCGAGAGCGGGCAGAGGCAGTCCGCGCCGCCCGGCGCGGCTCAGTTCGATCGCAAGCGGTTCGGGGGCGGTGAGCCAGGGGCTGCGGGCGTTGCGGGCCGCCCGCTCGGCGGCTGTCAGAGGCTGCGGGGTGTCGCTCATGGCTTGAATCCTCCGGTAACGGCCTCTTCGAAAGCCCGGGCGAAAGCGTCCATCTCGGCCCGGGTGCGCTGCTCGGTCACGGCGACGATCAGATCTCCGGGGATGGTGGGTTCGAAGCGGTGCGGATCGACGCCGCCCAGAAAACCCACCCCGTCCAGTCGGGCCAGGAGCTCGCCCGGATCGACCGGCAGGTTCAGGGTGAACTCGTTGAAGAATGGGGTGTCGGGCCAGGTCAGTTCGACCCCCGGCACGGCGGTGAGCAAACCGGCCAGATAGTGCGCCCGGGCATGGCACTGTTCGGCCACCTCCCGCAGGCCTTCGGGCCCGAGCAGACTCATGTAGACCGTACCCCAGGTGGCGCAGAGACCCTGGTTGGTACAGATGTTCGAGGTGGCTTTGGCCCGCCGGATGTGCTGTTCGCGCGTCTGCATGGTGAGTACGAAGCTCTCCCGCCCGTCGCGGTCGAGCGTACGGCCGATGAGCCGCCCCGGCAGGCGCCGGAGGTACTCCGAGCGGCAGGCGAAGAGCCCCAGGTAGGGACCGCCGAAGGAAAGCGGCAGACCCAGGCTCTGTCCTTCGGCGACCGCCACGTCGGCGCCCCACTCCCCCGGCGGGGCCAGCAGCCCGAGACTGAGGGGATACACCGAGCCGATGACCAGGGGCGGTTTTCCGGCCCCGGTATCATGGACGATCCCGGTCAGGCGGGCGGGATCTTCGAGACATCCGGAAAAGGTGGGATGGGCGAACACGACGGCTGAAGCCGGTTCGGCGAGCAGTTCGGTCAGAGCGGCGGCATCGGTGCGTCCATCGGCGCCCAACGGTACCGTCACGATCTCGAGCCCCAGTCCGGCGGCGTAGGTGTCGAGCACGCGCCGGGCGTGCGGGTGCAGACCGGCGGAGACCAGGGCGCGATCGACCCCCCGGACGGCATGGGCCAGCAGTACCGCCTCGGCGACGGCGTGGGCACCGTCGTAGAGGCTGGCGTTGGCCACCTCCAGGCCCATCAATTCGGCCACCAGCGACTGGAATTCGTAGATGACCTGCAGGGTTCCCTGGGACACTTCGCTCTGGTAGGGAGTGTAAGCGGTGGTGAATTCCGAGCGCGAGACGATCGTGTCGATGGCCGCCGGAACGAAATGATCGTACGCTCCGGCACCAGCAAAGCAGACGCTCTGAGACCGGTTCCGGTTCCGCGCGGCCAGTTTCTCGACCACGGCCCGTACTTCGGGCTCGGACATTCCTCCCGGGAGATCGAGCGCACCCTCCAGACGCAGTTTTTCGGGCACGCCCTCGAGCAGATCCTCGAAGCGCTCGACGCCGATGGCCTGCAGGAGTTCGGCGTACTCCCCAGGACCCGATGGTGTGTATTTCACGTTCTTACTCGCCCTCTCCAATCAAGGTTTCATATCCGGCGGCATCGAGCAGAGCCTCGAGCTCGGAGGTGTCGCTCATCTGGATCTTGACCATCCAACCGGCGCCGTAGGGATCTTCGTTGACGGTCTCGGGGGTATCCACCACTGCTTCGTTGATCTCGGTCACTTTGCCCGATATCGGGGCATAGAGTTCGGCGACGGCCTTGACGGCTTCGATCGTTCCGAATTCGTCGCCGGCCCCGGTCTCGTCGCCGACCTCGGGCAGTTCGAGAAAGACCACGTCACCCAGCTCGCTCTGGGCGAAATCGGTGATCCCGACGGTGGCGATTTCTCCCTCGACCCGGCACCACTCGTGTTCCTTGCTGTAGTAGAGTTCCTGGGGAATGTTCATCTGCGTTCCCTCACGATCCGGCCTGACGGCCCTGGTTAGACCCTCCCGCACCCGCGCTGCGGATCGGCTGCGAAAGAGCGTGTCAACTGCTGGAGAGCAGCTGCGGTATGTATGCCGTCGTTACGTCCCGGCCGTCGATGAAGACCGGGTCGTTCATGATTCTCAGATGAAGGGGAATGGTCGTGGGCACCCCTTCAATCACGAATTCCTCCAGCGCACCGCGCATGCGGTCGATCGCCTCACGCCGGTCGTCGGCCCGGACGATCAGTTTGCCGAGCATCGAGTCGTAGAAGGGCGGGATCTCGTAGCCGGCATAGATATGCGTATCGACCCGGATCCCTTTGCCTCCCGGCAGGTGGAGGGATGTAATGCGGCCGGGGGAGGGAGCGAAGCCGTTATCGGGATCTTCGGCGTTGATACGGCATTCGATGCTGTGACCCCGGAACTCGACCTCCTCCTGCGTGACGGCAAGCTGCGAACCGGCCGCAATGCGGATCTGTTCCTTGACCAGATCCAGGCCGGTAACTTCCTCGGTAACCGGATGTTCGACCTGAATCCGCGTGTTCATCTCCATGAAATAGAAGTGCCCTTCTCTATCAAGGAGAAACTCGATCGTCCCCGCGCCGCAGTAGCCGACCCGCCGGGCGCCTTCGACCGCGGCGGCTCCAATGCCGTTGCGCATCTCGGGCGTGACGGCCGGCGAAGGGCTCTCTTCGAGCAGTTTCTGATGGCGGCGCTGAGAACTGCAATCCCGCTCTCCGAGATGGATGACGTTGCCGTGCACGTCGCCGAGCAGCTGGACCTCGATATGACGGGGTTCAACGATGGCTTTCTCGATATAACAGTCGGGGTTGTCGAAGGCCGCCCGGGCCTCGGACTGGGCCACGGTCCAGCGCAATTCGAGTTCCTCGGGATCGGCGGCGAGTTTCATGCCTTTGCCGCCGCCCCCGGCAGTAGCCTTGATCATGACCGGATAGCCGATCTCCTCAGCCATCTCCCGGGCCCTTTCCAGATCGGGGATGATTCCGTCGGAGCCGGGTGTCACCGGCACTCCCGCCTCGGCCATGATCTCCCGGGCTCGCGCCTTGTCGCCCATCAGGCGGATCTGTTCGGCGCTGGGACCGATGAAGACGATACCGTGCTCGGTGCACATCTCGGCGAAAGCCGCGTTCTCGGCCAGGAAACCGTATCCGGGGTGGATGGCGTCGGCTCCGGTGATCTCGGCCGCCGCGATGAGGTTGCGCACGTTGAGGTAGCTGCCGGCGGCCGGAGGCGGGCCGATGCAGACCTCTTCATCGGCGAAGCGGACGTGCAGGGATTCGGTATCGGCCTCGCTGAAGACCGCTACGGTGCCGACGCCGAGTTCCCGGCAGGCACGGATGACGCGCAGGGCGATCTCACCCCGGTTGGCGATGAGCACCTTCTCGAACACCGCGACCCTTCCTCTCCGTTCGATTCTCCCGATACCTTCAGTCGGAATTGCTCTCGGCGGCGCCGCCGGTGATGCCCTGGATAGCCAGGTCGAATTCCGAGGGATTGCTGGTAGCCGCCTTGGCGACCTCGTACTCGATCAGACCCTCCCGGTAGTGGTCGAGAATGCACTGGTCGAAAGTCTGCATCCCGTACTGGCTGCGCCCGTCCTGCATGATCTGCGGTATCTCGGCCAGCCGGCCTTCTTCGGCGATGATATCGGCGATCAGGGCGGTGTTGATCATCAGTTCCACGGCCGGAATACGCCCTCCGCCCTTCTTCGGCATCAGGCGCATGCTGATGGTGGCCACCAGCACGCCGGAAAGGAGTTCGCGCACGGCCTGGTGGTCGTGCGGCGGGTAGAAGGAGAGGATCCGGGTGATGGTATGGCGGGCGTCGGCGGTGTGCAGGGTCGAAAAGACCAGATGCCCGGTTTCGGCTCCGGCCAGGGCCTCGGCCATGACCTCCTGATCCCTGATCTCGCCGAGCAGGATCACGTCGGGATTCTGTCGAAAGACCTGTTTCAGGCCGACGGCGTACGATACGGTATCGATCCCGACCTCGCGCTGGCTGACGCTGCAGAGATTTTCGGTGTGGTGGAACTCGACCGGATCTTCGAGGGTGATGATCTTGGCCCGACGGTTTTCGTTGATGTGCCGGAGCATGGCGGCCAGGGAAGTGGATTTCCCGCTCCCGGTGACACCGGTCACCAGAACCAGGCCCCGCTGTGAGAGCGCCACTTCGGGGATCTTGGCGGGCAGACCGAGGGTCTCGAGCTTCGGGATCTCGAGTGGGATGTACCGGATGGCCATGTTGACCTTGCCCAGCGCCTTGTAAGCGTTGATCCGAAAGCGGCCGATACCCTTGACCTCGTAGCCGCCGTCCCCCTCGCTGGTCTCTTCGAAGCGGGTGAACTGGCGGGGGTCGAGTACTCTCTGGACGGCCTCCATCAACCCTTCCCGGCTCAACGGTTCGACGTCGAGGCGGCGCAGGGCTCCGTCGATGCGCAGGCCGGGTTTGAATCCTTCCTGCAGGTGGAGGTCGGAAGCCGAGAACTTCGCCATCTGTTCGAGCAGGCGGTCGATATCCATGTCTCATACCTCCGGTTCGAGGACGATCATGGTCTGGTTGTACTCGACGGGAGTGGCGTTCTCCACCAGGATCTCCACCACTTTGCCTCCCTGTTCAGCCTGGATCTCGTTCATCAGTTTCATCGCTTCGACGATACAGACGACCTGGCCCGCCTTGATGGTGTCGCCGACCTCGACATAGGGAGGAGCGTCGGGCGCCGGAGCCCGGTAGAAGGTGCCGACGATCGGGGAAGGAATGAGATAGTGGGTTTCCTCCGACCAGGTCCGGCCCGACAACGCCTCTTCAGAGCTTTCCGGCTCGGGTGCGGATACCGGGGCGGCCGGAGTGAGGACTGTATTCGACAGGGCCGGCCCTGCCGCCGGAGGTGCAGCTCCGGCCAGTCGCCGGGTGACCCGGATCCGGCGTCCCCACCAGTTCCGAACCTCGAGTTCGTCGATACCGGTTTCCTCCACGATCCTGATCAGGTTACGGATGTCCCGCTCGTTCATGCTCTGAGTCTCCGTTCACACGCGGGTTATGTACTCCCCTGTGGTGGTATCCACCTTCACCACATCCCCCTGGTTGATAAACAACGGTACCTGAATCGTCAGGCCCGTTTCCAGTTCGGCCGGTTTCGATCCTCCCGTGGCGGTATCACCGCGCACCCCCGGATCGGTCTGGCGTACTTCGAGCTCCACGAACTGCCCGACCTCGGCCCAGAGGGGTTGCTCCTCATGCCAGAGGACTTTCACAGTCATGGCTTCCTTCAGATACGGAACGATGTCGGCGATCAGCTCCCCGGCCAGCGGGTACTGCTCGAAGGTTTCCGAATCCATGAAGTAATACAGACCGTTCGACTCGTAGAGAAACTGCATCTGGCGGGCGATGATGCGCACCTCGTCGATTTTTTCGCCGGCTCTGAAGGTCTTTTCGATCACCGCCCCGTCGGAGAGCCGCCGGAGCTTGGTCCGCACGAAAGCCCCTCCCTTGCCGGGTTTGACATGAAGGAACTCGAGGATCTTCCAGAGTTCATCCTCCATCCGGAAAGTCATTCCGTTCCTGAAATCCGCCGTCGTCGCCATCCGCAATCCGTTCAGCTCTGGGGCAGTGTGACCGTGCGGGGGAAAGATGTCAGCAGCTGCGGCCCATCGGGTGCGAGCACGACATCCTCCTCGATCCGAATTCCCCCCTTCTCAGGCACGTAGATCCCCGGTTCGATGGTAAAGACCATGCCGACGGCCAGGGAATCGGATGAGGTACGGGACAGGCGCGGCCCCTCGTGTACCTCGAGCCCGAGACCGTGGCCAAGGCTGTGCACAAAATAGTCACCGAAACCGGCGGCGTCGATAACCTGACGAGCAACGGCATCGAGTTCCTGACAGGGACAACCCGCTTCGGTCCGGTCCAGCACGGCCTCGATCGCCCTCGTGAGTACCTCGGCCCACTCCCGGACAATCGGGGTCGGCTGGCCGACACAGAAAGAGCGGGTGATATCGCTGTGATAGCCTCCGCGGACGGCGCCGAAATCGATTGTGACGGCCTCGCCCTCAGCCAGGTGACGGTCGGCTGGCCGGCCGTGAGGACAGGCACCTCGCGGTCCGGAGACGACGATCGGTTCGAATGCCCCCCCCTCGCTGCCTCTGAGGCGCAAGCCCGATTCCAGGGCCGCCGCGATGGCAAGCTCCGAGGTGCCTTCGCCGATGAGATCGAGGGTGTCCCCGAGCACGGCACAGGCCAGATCGGCCGCTTCGGAGATCAGGGCGATCTCTCCCTCGTCCTTGACCAGACGCAGGGCCTCTACCACCCCGCTGACCGGCACCCAGTTCAGGCGGGGGGAGAGTTCCGAAAGCTGGGTGCGGGTGGCGACGGTGAGATGGTCGGATTCGAACCCGATCGCAGAGGAGGTTCCCACGAGCGGCTTCAGAGCAGGCAGAAGCGGACCGTCAACGATATGGATCTCGGCGTCCACGACCTCAGTCTGACTCTGTTCACGATAACGCCCGTCGGAAAAAAAGTGCGCCCGCCGGGGGGTCAGCAGCAGGATCGAACTGGAACCTGTGAAACCGCAGAGATAACGGCAATTCACCCCGGAGGTGATCAGCAGGGCGTCGAGCGACTGCAGGGCGGAGTTCTCCCACAGCCGCTGTCGCCGAACGGTGTAACCGCCGCCGCCCATCCTATTCCGTCTGAATCATTTTCCTGAGGTCTTCGAGCCGCTTCTTGAAGGATTCCCGCTCCGGATCCCAGAGCTGCAGCGCTTCGAAGAAACGGATGGCCTCCTTGACATGTCCCTGTCCGACCAGAATCTCGGCCTGGATGGCGGCTTTGATCGAGTCGTCGGTGGTAGCGATCTGGACCGAACCGGGCACCGCCTCGACCTGTGCCATCGCCGGTTCCGTGTCCGCCGCGGCGTCGGATTCCGCCACCGTTTCTCCCGGCGCCACATCCTCCCCGGCGACACTTGCCCCGATTTCGTCTTCGGCGATCTCGTCGAGGCTCATATCGCCTTCAAGCTGAGCTCCGAGTTCGTCGAGGTCCTCCTCGAGGGCGTTTTCGGGCCCCACCTCAACCGGTTCGGCTTCCTGATCGGCTCCCCCGAGCTCGTCCTCGAGGGCTTTGAGAGCTTCATCGACATCAAGGGCGGCATCCCCGTCCAGTTCCATCGCCCCCACTTCCGCGATATCGGCTTCGGTGAGCTCGGCGGTTTCTTCGCTTTCGCCCAGGACATCGAACCCGGTATCGAGCTCTATGCCCTCACCGGCTTCTTCGAGAGCTTCGTCGGAAAGTTCGACGGGTCCCAGAACCATAGCATCGTCGTCTTTGGAAACCCCGCCGGCCGGACCTGTATCGGGACCGGCGAACTCGGTGGAATCGATTTCGAGGGCGTCGACGACCTCGATCGTCTCCGTTTCCCGATCGTCCTCACTCAGGTCGGTGCTTTCGATCTCGAGAGCCCCGACCACCTCCAGAGTCTCCCCCTCCTCTTCCTCTTCCTCTTCCTCTTCTCCTGTTTCCTCCTCCTCACCCTCTTCTGCGACTGCTTCTTCTTCCTCCTCTCCGGGTTCTTCGATCTCCGGCTCCTCACCCGGCGGTTTTTCCGCCTCGTCCCCCACTTCGGTCACGGCCTCTGTCTCTATCTCTATCTCTGTCTCTGCCTCTGCCTCTGCCTCTGTCTCTGTCTCTGTCTCTGCCTCTGTCTCTATCTCTGCCTCTGCCTCTGCCTCTGCCTCTGTCTCTGTCTCGATTTCTTCACCTTCCCCCATCTCTTCCTCTTCCCGCTCGACTGGACGTTCTTCGGCCGAAGCATCACTGTTAACGAGGGATTCGAGTTCTTCGATACCGCTGTATTCCCCGCCATCTTCGACCGCTTCGGCCTGTTCCATGATCTTTTTCCATATATCGGAACGGTCGCCCTCCCCGCCGGAGACGGGCGCCGGTTCCCCGGCTTCGGGTTCTTCCTCGCCCGTAACATCACCTTCGAGGGAGGTGCCCGCCCCCTGCAGCAGGGCCTCGAGCTCGCGCAGGGCCTCGGCGGGATCACCGGTATCATCCAGTTCGAGTGCGGAATCGAGACTGAACTCTTCGGCCTCTTCAGCCCCTTCTCCCTTTTCCGGCTCGTTGTTGCGTTCCATCTCGTCGGTCATGGCGGGTCCTCCCTCGTGCTCGTCACGAGTCAACGGCCGCGGATCGAGATCGGTGACCAGGGATCGGAATTCCCCGGCCAGTTCGCTTTCCCCCAGTTTATCGTAACATGCCACGAGAGCGTCCAGAAGAACGGGCGATGGACCCTCTGCGGCCAGGATCTGTTCCAGTACTTCGCGAGCCTGGTCCACCCGGGCAGTTTCCAGAAGTCGCTGTCCCTCGCTCAGACTCGGGACTTGCGGTCTGCGCTGAGGATCGTTGCCTCCTTCAGACGTCTCGTTGTTCATCGGTTCCACTTCCCCCTCCCTCATCAGCTCAGCGCCGTCTCGGTTCCGGATGTCCGGATCCGGGTGATAAGGTCGGTCGTGGAGTGCCCTTTCCGCAGGGGCACCAGGACGACTTCTCCCCCCCACGCTCGTACTTCGTCGGCTCCGACAACCTGATCCTCGCTGTAATCGCCGCCCTTGACCAGCACGTCGGGCTTCAGCAGCACGATCAGACTCAGAGGTGTATCTTCGGAGAAGGACACGAGTAGGTCAACCGCCGCGAGTCCGGACAGCACTGCAATCCGGTCCTCAAGCCGGTTGATCGGCCGATCGTCACCTTTTTCCAACCGCCGGGCCGAAGCATCATCGTTGACACCGATAACGAGGCGATTTCCGAGAGCCCGGGCCTGGGCCAGGTACTCGACATGCCCGCGGTGGAGCAGATCGAAAACACCGTTGGTGAAGACGATCCGCTCGCCGGCGGCCCGCCACCGACGGCAGATACCGGCCGCGGTTTCGCGGTCGACCCGACGCCCCCCGTCCTCAATCGCCGTCATCGTCCGTCGCTGCCCGCAGGGCGGCGGCCGTGATCGGCACCGCTCCGACTTCAGCCACCACCGTTCCGGCGGCATGGTTGGCCATAAGGGTGGCCTCGTGCACATCAGCCCCCGCCGCCAGCATGGCGGTCAGGGTGGCAATGACCGTGTCGCCGGCGCCCGAAACATCATAGACGTGCCGGGCGCGGGTGCCGACATGGGTGATCCGCCCTTCGGCCGAGAGCAGGGTCATACCATGCTCTCCCCGGGTGATGAGGACATTCTCGGCCTCGAGACGATCCTGAAGGGTGCGGGCCGCCTCTTCGACCCCGGTGTCGTCCTCGAGGTGAACCGAGAGGGCCAGCTCCACCTCGCGCTGGTTCGGTTTGAAGACCGTGACTCCGCGATAGGAGAAGAACCGCTCGAACTTCGGATCCACCGTGAGCGGCAGCTTCGAGCCAACCAGGGCAGGCAGGATCAGGTCGAGTACCTCGGCGGAGAGAACGCCCTTGTTGTAGTCCTGCAGGATCACGGCCGCGGCTCCGGGCAGGGCGTCGAGGACGGCCTGCTGAAGAGCTCCGGCGATTGTACCGACAGCCGGATGTCGATCCTCCCGGTCGGCCCGAACAACATGCTGATGGTGCGCGATGATGCGGGTTTTCACGGTGGTGGGGCGATCGGGATCGGATATCAGACCGGTGACGGGCAGGTCATGTCGATCGAGCTCCGAACGCAGGGCAACTCCGGCGTCATCATCGGCCCCGATCAGCCCGATCAGGACCGGGCAGGCCCCTAGTCCGAGAACGTTCGCGGCTACATTGGCGGCCCCGCCGAGACTGACCGCCTCCCTCTCGACCTCGACGACCGGCACCGGAGCCTCGGGGCTCATACGGCTCACCCGCCCCCAGAGATACCTGTCGAGCATGACATCGCCGATGACCAGGATCCGTTTTCCCGCGAGCCGTCCGAGCAGCTCGTCTATCCGCCCGCAATCCGGTTCAGTCACCGACTAAATATCCCCCGGTTGTCGAAAATGCCGTCACTATTCTCATGACGCCATTTCTGACGCCAGCTCTCCTCTCTGATCTCGGCCCGCAGGTCGAAGACATTCTCGAAGTCTTCAATGGTATCATCCTCGGTCTTACTCAAGATGCCCTCTTCCACCATATCAAGCACGATGACGCCGAAATCGCGGGTGCCCGACACCCCCCAGTCGTCAAAAACCCCGGTGGCCGATTCGCCGAATCGCTCGAAGGCAAGGGTGACGATACCCCGCAGCAGTTCGGGGCCGGAGAGGTGCCGTTTGACCGCCAGCCGGGCGGCCGAGAGGTTGAGCGCCTCAAGAGTAAAGAGATAGGCCTCGGGACTGTACTCTCCCCGGCGCCGAGCCATGGAATCAATCATCTCTCTGAGGCCGTACTCGTTCATCGCGTTCTTTCCCGTTCAGACTGCAAACTTGATGTTCAGGACATCGCCGTCCGCTACACGGTACGACTTTCCTTCCTGTCGTACCAGTCCGGCTTTGCGGGCCTCGCTCCATCCCCCTGCAGCGACGAGATCTTCAATGCCCACCACTTCGGCCCGGATGAAACCGCGTTCCATGTCGCTGTGGATCGTCCCCGCCGCTTCGACCGCACTCCGCCCGCTGCGAAGCGTCCACGCCCGCAGTTCGCGGCCCCCGGTGGCGGTATAGAAGGTGACGACCTCGAGAGCCCGGTAGGCGGCCTCGATCACAGCTACCGCCCGTTCGGGATTCACCCCGTAGGCGGCGGCGAATTCCCGGGCTTCCCCGGGCTCGAGGCGCCCGATCTCGAGCAGGAGGTCGGCGCACAGGGCCATCGTTTCGGCTCCCCGCACCTCACCCCACTCCCGCCACTGATCCTCGACCCGGGGAGGGAGATGTTCCTCACCGAGGTTGACGATCACGAGCAGCGGCTTGGCACTCAGAAATCCGAACCCCCTCACCAGCCGTTCCTCGGAGTCGGAGAGCCCCACCGTACCCACTCCGTCTCCTTCTTCGAGCGCGGGAACGATCCGTTCCAGAATTTCGGCTTCGGCGGTCTCCTCCCGGTCAGCTCCCCCCTTTCCGATCAGAGATCGCAGTTTCTCCAACCGCTTTTCCACGCTCAGGAGATCGGCCGTCAGAAGGTCGTTCCAGACCGCCTGCAGATCGGTGACCGGGTCTACCCGGCCGGCTGGATGGGGTACCGACGGCCGTCCGAATGCACGCACCACGATCAGGAGGGCGTCGGCGGTGCGGGCCGGACCCAGGGCCGTTTCACTCACACCCCGTTCACTTCCCATTTCCGTTCCCAGTCCGGGGATATCGGCGATCTCCACACTGACCCCTTTGACCACCGGATGGGGAATCACGGCAGCGAGACGCTCGAGGCGGGGATCGGGTACGGTGAACTGGCCCAGATGCACGCCCCCCTCGCGACTCGTGCTTTGAGCCGCCTCGAGCCCGGTGAGAGCGCTGAAAAGGGTTGTCTTCCCCGACAGGGGGGGGCCCACGATAGCCAGCCGCATACCGTCTCACTCCTGATCCGGAATCCTGCCCTTCGCCTAAGCATAGAGGGAGCGGGGTAGGGTCATGCAATGGAGAACGGCTCAACGAAGCGCGCGGAGGCGTACCGTTACCGGGATAATTCTCAGAGCAGCGGATTATCCGCGATATCGAGGCGGACGACGAGGGGCGCGGAGGCGTAGTGGTACTACGCCGCACAAGCCCCGAGGAAGTCCAACGATGAGAGCGCGGAAAAGACGCGCTCTGAGCTAGAACCAGTCGGTATAAACGATCCTGATCTCCCTCCCCGCCCCCCCGAGCGTGCCGGCGATATTGGCGATGGTGGCATCCTTGCCGGCACCGCGCACGTTGTCGAGCAGGTTGGTGAAGAAGAGTTCGAGGCGGAGCTGATCGCTGGCAGCCCACTTGACACCGAAGTTGAGATAGCCGTTCCCGTAGCCGAGGGCGTCCTGGTCGTTGTCGTTGATGGCGGTGTCGTATTCGACGACCAGATAGATCTCGGGGCTCAGACCGATATCCACACCACCGAAGAGGTTGACATCCTTGTCGTCCTCACCCTCCTGACTGCGGTTGACACCGACATGCGTGCCGATCTCGGTGATCATCCGCCAGTTCTTGCTCGCCACGGCGTAAAAACCGGGCGATTTCACGGTGTAGCGCTCCAGACCCTGATCGCCGAGCCAGGGCCCGTACCCCTGGCTGGCATAGCCCAGCGCGATCGCCGGCAGCATCTGCGACTCGGGGATGATCCGCGCCTTGATGGCGAACTCGACATTGGGGTTCCAGACGACTTTCCCGCGACCGATCACATTACCCGCTCCGTAACTGAAGCCGACGTTGACACTGCGCAGAAACCCGATCGTGACGAAGGAGTAGAGACCGCCCTCGGGGTACATGCGCAGGTCGATCTCGTAGGCTCCCCGCTCGAGCAGACCGGCAATCGGCATGTTGGCCAGCGAGGTGAACTGCAGTCCGCGCGAGTATTCCGCCTGCGGCGGCGCCTCGGGTTGGGCTGAAACGGGACCGGCGACGAGCCCGAGAGTGATCACGGCGGCGGGCAGACACCGGGCGAGAGATCGATGGAATACGTTCTTCATGGTCATCCCTCCAGTCCCCACAAGTATAGGGCCGGGGTCCGATGGACGCCTCCCCTGAGGTTCACCTACGCCCCGGTCAGGGAGAGGTTTCATCCAGGTCTTCGGCAAATCGCTGCAGGGCCGTTTCCATGCGCGAGCCGTACCAGGCATAGAGTTCGCCATCCACGGTGCGGATCTTCACCCGTCGGGCGAAGCGGGCATCGAGGCCGGCGAGGGTTTCGGCAAGTTCTTCGGCATCGCGGTCGGTGAAGGCGTACGGCTCGCTGGGCAGCAGGATCGTGCCGGGTGCCAGGGCCACGATCTCCTCCAGGGTGAGCTCTGGATAGCGGGCGGCTTCGGGGGAGAAGAACGATCTCGCGGTCAGCCATGAGGGCCAGATGGCGTTCAGGTACCCGGCCCGGGTGAGCATGTCGGAAATGAAAGTGCCGGGAGCGACAGTCATCCAGGG
>Ga0180432_10006574_pt1 | contig 15056 bp, 9 predicted proteins | sample SS_ome_10_FD_132414 | JGI IMG/M metagenome (GOLD analysis project Ga0180432, IMG submission 132414) | Hypersaline lake sediment archaeal communities from the Salton Sea, California, USA - SS_1_MS_2 metaG | ecosystem: Environmental > Aquatic > Non-marine Saline and Alkaline > Hypersaline >... | reverse complement strand
CGGGACTGGGGCTGCTTGGTTTCGCCTTTCTTGGTCGCCGACGAGTTCGACAAAGAGGCGCGCGGTTGTTCGCGGCCATACTGACACTCGCCGCCTGCATCGGAGTGGCAGACACCAGCAGCGCCGCCCTGCTCGCCTACGACGGATTCAACTACTCGCCCGTCGGATCGGACGTGGCGGGCAACAGCGGTGGCGGCAGCTTCGGGTTTGCCGAGCCCTGGGATCCTACGGAGCTAAACACCTATGCCTTCGACATCGGCGGTGGTGGACTTTCCGATCCAACCGGCACGTTAGCAACAACTGGCAACCATGCCACCGGCGCTGCCTTTGGTGCTAACCGTGACGCCGAAAGAGCATTGGCTGCACCGCTGGGGGCCGATGGGACGACCACGTATTTTAGTTTCCTTATGCAGCCAGAAGGCGTTCTTGGCGAAGGTGCCTACAACGGCTGGTTCTCATTCACGCTACGTGGAACCCGCGATGACATTACCGTAGGCCGAGGCAGCTACAACACAACGTATGGCGTCGCGGGCGTCCGCAGTGGCGGGAGCGGAACCACCACGCAAATGGTCCCCGGAGAAACACGATTCCTAGTATTGCGAGCCGATTTTGCGCCGGGAGCTGACACGTATTCACTTTTCATCGATCCTGTCCCCGGCCACGCTGAACCAGCCATCGCGGATGCCGTAGCAACCATTGACGCTGGCACCTTGTCCCGCGTTGGCATCTCCGGCCCGGGTGCGTTCAGCTTCGACGAACTCCGCATCGGCACCACGTTCTGTGACGTCACGCCGGTCTCGGCCGTGCCGGAACCATCAACCTACGCGATGGCAGGAATGGGGCTTCTTGGTTTCGCCTTTCTTGGTCGCCGACGAGTTCGACAAAGAGGCGCGCGGTTGTTCGCGACCCTACTAACGCTCACCGCTTGTGCCGGAGTGGCAGACACCAGCAGCGCCGCCCTGCTCGCCTACGACGGCTTCAACTACTCGCCGGTTGGTTCGGACTTGCGCGACCACGGCGGCGGAGGCAGCTTCGGATTCTCTACTGGCTGGAACTTTCCAACGCTGAACAACCACCAGTTTGACGTGGGAGCCAGCACCCTTTCGGACAGTAGCGGCACGCTTCCCGTGACTGGAAACCACGCAACGTCCGTGGCATTTGGCGCCAATCGCAACGTCGAACGGGTACTAGACACGCCACTCGGCGTTTCTGGAACGACTGCCTACTTCAGTTTCCTGATGCGGCCCGAGGGGGTTCTAGGAGAAGGCGCCTACGATGGATGGTTCGCATTTACGTTACGAGGAACGTGGGACCTCTCGCTAGGCCGCAGCAGCGATCGCACCAAGTATTCCGTCGGCCGGGCTGGCGCGCCGTCAAGCAGAGTGTTCTCGAACGTTCACGCTGCTGTGGGAGAAACACGACTCTTCGTTCTTCGAGCGGATTTTGCAGACGGTGCCGACACCTATTCCATGTACATCGACCCAACGCCAGGAGCCGCAGAGCCGTTGGTGCCGGACGCCGTTGCCACATCCTTTGACCTGGGCACGGTCACCCGCGTTGGCATCTCCGGCCCCGGCGCCTTCAGCTTTGACGAACTCCGCATCGGCACCACATTCTGTGACGTCACGCCCGTTTCCGCCGTGCCGGAACCATCGACGTACGCCATGGCGGGACTGGGACTAGCGGCGTTCGCGATCTTCGGTTGGCGACGACGGCGATAACCACCGCTCAAATACGCCGCCTGCACAGGCCTGGCGCTGCCGATATAATGGGGCCTCACACCTAGCTTGCCCATCTCCGTGAGGATTCCCCACCGATGTCGCGCCCTCTGTCGCCTTCGTTTGCTGCTCGCCTGCTGCTCTTCGCCCTTCTCGCTATCGTCAGTGCTCCCGCGCACGTTGCATCAGCCGATGATGACAAGCAGCACGGCACCACGAAAGCGTCGACCTGGAAGCCGGCCGACGGACCGTTGATGACGCGTTGGGCCAAGGATGTCTCGCCTGAAAACGCCTGGCCCGAATATCCGCGTCCGCAGATGGTTCGCGAGAAGTGGCAAAACCTCAACGGTCTTTGGAAGTACGCAATCACCAAGCGAGAAGATTCGCAGCCGGCCGAGTTTGAAGGCGACATCCTCGTCCCCTACCCGATCGAGTCGGCGCTCTCCGGCGTGATGCGCCGCCTCGGCTACACGCAGCGGCTCTGGTACCACCGCACGTTCACGGTGCCCGAAGACTGGCGGACCAATAAGCAACGTCTACTCCTGCACTTCGGCGCCGTCGACTGGGACACCACCGTGCTGGTCAACGGCAAAGAGGTTGGCCGCCACCGCGGCGGCTACGATCCCTTCACGTTCGACATCACCGACGCCCTCAAGGAAGGGAACGTCGAGCAAGAGATCGTCGTGTCGGTGTGGGACGGCACGGACACCGGTTACCAATGCCGGGGCAAGCAGACCCTTAATCCGGAAGGCGTCTGGTACACCGCCAACAGTGGCATCTGGCAGACCGTCTGGCTAGAACCGGTCCCGGCGCTGCACATCGATTCGCTCAACATCGTGCCCGATGTCGATCGCGGACTGGTGACCGTGACAGTGAACGGAGATGGCTTTTGCGCTTACGTCAGCGTTCTTGATGGTGACCGACAGGTCAAGCTCGGCACCGGCAAACCGAACGAGCCGATTGAAATCCCCATTAAGGATGCCAAGCTCTGGTCGCCCGAGTCGCCGTTCCTTTACAACTTGCTCGTTCAGGTTGGCGCGAAAGAACCGCTGCCTGGCAAGGACGACAAAGGCCGCCCCCGCTTTCGTGGCCACGTCGACGTCGTGACCAGCTACTTCGGCATGCGAAAAGTCTCGATGAAGAAAGACGCCGCCGGGCAGCTGAGAATCTACCTCAACGACAAGATGCTCTTTCAATACGGCCTGTTGGACCAAGGTTACTGGCCCGACGGGATTTATGCCCCGCCTACCGATGAGGCGATGCGCTACGACATTGAGGCCACGCGGGAACTCGGTTTCAATCTGATTCGCAAACACGTCAAGATCGAACCACAACGCTGGTACACCTATTGCGATCGCATGGGCATGCTCGTTTGGCAGGACATGCCGAACGGTGATCGCTTCTTGAACGTCTTTCGCGATGTGCCTGACCCTGATCTGATTCGCTCACCGGAATCGGCCGCGCAGTTTGAACAGGAACTGGCCGCCATGATCAAGTCCCGCGGCAATCACCCCTGCATTTTGATGTGGGCTCCCTTCAATGAAGGTTGGGGCCAATACGACACGGCCCGCATTTCGGCGCTGACTAAGAAGCTCGACCCCTCGCGATTGGTTGACTCGGCCAGCGGTCTTGTCGATCGCGGAACGGGCGACGTGAATGACTTGCACGCCTACCTGGGTCTCAGTGTGCCACTGCCAGAAGAGAATCGCTCGGTCGTGCTGGGCGAGTTCGGCGGACTCGGTCGCCGAGTGAAAGGGCACATGTGGAAGAATGAAAAGGAATGGGACTATCGTCGCCTCGACAACATCGACGACCTGACCGATGCCTACGTCGAACTGACGGAGAACCTCAAGGTGATGTACGCCCGCGGAATGTCCGGTGCGGTCTACACGCAAACGACCGACGTCGAGATCGAAGTGAACGGCCATCTCACCTACGACCGCGAACTGTTCAAGCTGCACAAGGACAAAGTCCGGGCCGCCAATCTTTCGGTTTACGGGAAACCGCCGATCGTCAATTACCTGATGCCCGGCTCGGAACATGCTCCGCAAACGTGGCGACGGTCGGACAAGAAACCGGCCGACGGCTGGAACCAACCAGGCTTTAGCGACCGCCGCTGGAAGGTCGTGGCCGGCGTGTTCGGCAACGGCAAGCACTACGGCAAACAGATTCGCAGCGAGTGGACCGAGGGTGACATTTATCTCCGCCGATCCTTTGAGCTGCTCAGAGATGTCCCAGACGACGTCCAACTCTTGGTCCACCACACCGGCCCGCTGACCGTCTCGATTAACGGTCAAAGCTGGAAGCTGCCGAATACATCAACGGCCGGTTATCGATTGATTCCGCTCCCAAAAACGCTCCGAAATGCCCTAAATCCTCAAAAAACAAATGAAATCGCGCTATTCTGCGAAGATCACGAGGGCGAGCATTACCTCGACGTGGGTCTCGTAAACCTCTCAGAACGGCCCTAATCGGCCTATCGAGAGTGTGCGGGGCGTGCCTAACGGACACGTGCACGTGACGTAACCGGTGTGCTGGGCCTAGGTTCTGGCCGAAAGCTTGCTGGAACTAGGCCGCGGTTTTGAGGTAGAATGGAGGCTTCAGATCGCTAGACCTGATAGCACTCCGGGCGTCTAGGATTGGACCCCCATCCCACCCCACCGCGACGGAATACACGATGGCACGCTTCTGGTTGCTCTTTGCGTTCGCTCTTTGGCTGCTCTCACCGGCGGCTTCCTTTGGGTCTGAAGACGCTTCCTCCGCCGACTACTTCAAGAAGCATGTCGCTCCGATCCTGATTGAGAAGTGTGTCAGCTGCCACGATCCCAAGGAAAAGGCGGGCGGCCTGAATCTAGAACACTTCGACGGCTTCACCGCCTTGGGCGACAGTGAAGAAGATCTCGTCGAGCCGGGCGACCCCGACGCGAGCATGATCATCGAGCTGATCACACCGGTCGATGGGGAAGCGGAAATGCCGCAGGATGCCCCGCCGCTTTCCGAGAAGGAAATTGCCGTCATCCGCAAGTGGATCAAAGACGGCGCCGAGTGGCCAGAAGGCTTCAACGTTCGTGACGCCTCTTGGTGGTCGCTAGAACCGCTACACAAGCCGGCTGTGCCAGAACTTGCCACGGCCGACGCCGAGGCCGCTCGCTGGATTCGCACCGAAGTCGATCCGTTCGTGCTCCGCAAACTTCGCGAGCAAGGACTCAAGCCGTCTCCTGCGGCCGATCGTGCGACACTGATTCGCCGCCTCTACTTTGATCTGACTGGCTTGCCTCCGTCTCCTGAAGCTGTCGAGAAGTTCGTGGCGGACGAAGACCCGATGGCCTACGAGAAGCTGGTTGAAGAGCTGCTTGCCTCACCCCGCTACGGTGAACGTTGGGCCCGCCACTGGCTCGATGTGGTTCACTACGGCGAAACGCATGGCTACGACAAAGACAAACCGCGGCCCAACGCCTGGCCGTATCGCGACTACGTGATCCGTTGGCTGAACGAGGACAAGCGTTACGATCGCTTCATCAGAGAGCAGATCGCCGGCGATATCCTCTATCCCGGCACCATCGACGGCATCGAAGCGCTCGGTTTCATCGCGGCCGGCCCCTGGGATCACATCGGCCATGCTGAGATTCCGGAAACGAAGATCGACGGCAAGATTGCCCGCCACCTCGATCGCGACGATATGGTACAGAACACGATCACGTCGCTGATGAGCCTGACGGTCGGCTGTGCTCAGTGCCACGACCACAAGTTCGAGCCGATCACGCAGAAGGATTACTACAGCCTGCATGCCGTGTTCGCGGCCCTCGATCGTTCCGATCGTCAGTACGACGACGACCCGGCAATCACGGAGCAGCGTGACAAACTCTACAAGGTCGGCGTGCCGCTGCGAAAACGCGTCGAGAAGATGAAGTCGGAGCTCAAGAAGGCCAAGATGGCAATGCCGGCCGAAGGCGAAGAGGCCGACGCGGCTGCGAAGGCCAACAAAGACGGTGACAAGAAGAAAGCCGACGAGTTGCCTTCGATCGACGAGTTGGAAAAGAAGATCGCTGCTGGCGAAGAAGAGCTGACCAAGATCCGCGCCGACCTGGCGGCCTTACCTGCGCCGAAGAAGGCCTACATCGGCATGATCCACAGTGGCTTCGGCACCTTCACGGGTACTGGGCACACCGGTGGTAAGCCTCGCGATATCCACGTGCTGCTGCGTGGCAACATTCTCACGCCCGGCGAAAAGGTCGGCCCCGCCGCCCTGCGACTGTTCGATGAATTGCCCGCCGACCTGGATGTGTCAGAGGATGCTCCCGAAGGAGCCCGCCGCGTCGCACTGGCCAACTGGCTCACCGACACCCGCAATCCGCTCACCTGGCGATCGATCACGAATCGCGTCTGGCAGTACCACTTCGGCCGTGGCATCGTCGACACCCCCAACGACTTTGGTCGCATGGGCGGAATCCCGACCCACCCTGAACTTCTCGACTACCTGGCAGCCGAGTTCCGCGACGGCAATCAATCGCTCAAAGATTTGCACCGCATCATCCTAAACAGTGCGACGTATCGCCAATCGAGTCATGCCCCGGCGACACTCGCCGACAAAGGCATGGCGGTCGATGCCCAAAACCGGTACCTGTGGCGAGCCAATCGACGCCAGCTTGACGCCGAGGCAATTCGCGACTCGATTCTGCACGTCTCCGGCAAGCTTGACCTAACGATGGGCGGCCCCAGCTTCCAGGACTTCATCATCGACAAGCCGGAACACTCGCCTCACTACGAGTATCGCCTGCACGACCCTGAGGATCCCAAGTCACACCGCCGCTCGATCTATCGCTTCCTGGTCCGCTCGCAAACGCAACCATTCATGACGGTACTCGATTGTGCCGATCCCTCCATGATGGTCGCCAAGCGAAGCGAAACAATCTCGCCGCTGCAGTCGTTGGCTCTGTTGAACAACAAGCTGGCAGTGGTGATGGCCAAGCATTTTGCCAAGCGGATCGAGACCGTCGAAGGCGACGATGAGGCCCGCATCCGCGAGGCCTTCCGCCTTGCACTTTCCCGCTCGCCGGACGCGGAAGAGCTTGCCGCCCTGCGTGCGTATGCCCAAGAGCATGGCCTGGCGAACACCTGCCGGGTGCTATTCAACGTCAACGAGTTTGTGTTTGTCGACTAACGGTCAAGCGACTATGAAACCAACCAGCTTGAAACCAACGAGTGCCCAGCAACAATCGGCCTTCTCGCACACGCCACAAGGCACCGCAGCCAGCTCGCGCCGTGACTTCCTCTGGCAGAGCGGTGGTGGCCTCGGCGGCATTGCCCTGGCCAGTCTGCTCGCTGGCGAACAGCAGGCTCAGGCCGCGTCGATGCCAGGCACGTCGGTCATCCATCACCCGCCCAAGGCGAAACGAGTCATTCAGCTCTTCATGTCCGGCGCGGCGAGTCACCTAGACTTATGGGACTTCAAGCCGGCCTTGATCAAGAATCACGGCAAGCCGTCGGACTTTGGCGAGTACGTTGAGGCCTTCCAAAACGGGCTCGGCCCCTGGCTCCGTCCCGTGTGGGACTTCGCTCCCTATGGCGAATGCGGCAAGATGCTTAGCGATGTAGTGGCCGACCTGGGCGACTGCGTCGACGACATGGCCTTCATTCACAACTTAGTTGGCAAAACAGGTGTCCACAGCCAAGGAACGCTGCTGCAGTCGACCGGCTTCAACCGGCCGGGCTTCCCTTCGATGGGCGCCTGGATCAGCTACGGCCTCGGCACGATGAACGAGAATCTGCCGACGTTCGTGGTCATGCCCGATCATCGCGGCATGGCCTCTAACGGAACCAAGAACTGGGACGCGGCCTTCCTGCCCTCGCACACCCAAGGCACGGTCGTTTATCCCGGGCGCGAGGAACCGATCGCCGATCTGTTCCCCGCCAAGCAGGCCGACTTTATCTCCAAGGCTAGCGACGCCGAAGCGGTCAAACTGATCAATCGCCTCGGACGCCGTCATGCGGAAGAGCGCAATGAAGATGGCCGCCTGGAAGCCCGCATTCGCAGCTACGAGTTGGCTGCGCGAATGCAGCTGGCCGCGCCCGAGGCACTCGACATTTCGCAGGAGCCGGCACACATTCACCGCCTCTACGGCCTGGACCATATCCCCAGCGAGTTCGACAAAGAGATCAACGCCCGCGAAGAGACGGTCCTCTTCTCGCGCAAATGCCTGGTCGCCCGTCGCATGCTAGAGCGCGGCGTACGCTTCATTCAGATTTGGTCGGGCAACGACAATCGCTTCCCACGTCGCAACTGGGACTCGCACGAGAATATCCAGCGCGACCATGGCCCGCTCGCCCGTGGCATGGCTCGCGGCACCAGCGCCCTGATTAAGGATCTCAAGCAGCGTGGCATGCTCGATGACACGATCGTGCTCTGGACGACGGAGTTTGGCCGCATGCCATCTTCGCAAGGAGGCTAAGGTCGCGACCACAATCCGTACACCTTTACGAACTGGCTCACCGGTGGCGGCATCAAGGGTGGCGTCACCCATGGCGAAAGCGACGAGTGGGGCTATAAGCCGCTCGACCGCCTGAACCCCACGACCGTGTACGACATCCACGCCACCATGTTGCACCTGCTCGGTATCAATCACGAGCGACTCACCGTCCGCAGCAACGGTATCGACCGCCGACTAACCGACGTCCACGGTCACGTGATCAAGGACATCCTGGCATAGCTTGTTCACAAACAACCGTTTCTTCGCAAACCGCAGCATCTTCGAGAACCGCTTGGACGCGAACTGCCTAGAAAGGCGCCCGTCGATGAAGAGTCTGTCGATGAAGAGTCTGTCGATGAAAACATGCCGCTGCAAATCGACCGGCACATCGACGTTGTCGTTTGGCGTTCTCATCGCCGCCAGTCTCACGACGTTGCTCTTTGCCGCCAGGGCAAGCGCGGCCACGCCTGGCAACTCGATCGACTTCGTCCGTGACGTGCAACCGATCCTGTCGCAGCATTGCTACGAATGCCACGGCCCCGACGAACAAGAAGCCCGACTCCGTCTCGACGCGCGCAACTCCGTTATGCACGGAGGTGATTCCGGCCCACTGTTCGAGAAAGGGCACGCCGACACAAGTCTACTCATCGCCCGCTTGAAGAGCAGCGATGAAGACGAGCGCATGCCGCCGGGAGACGAACCGCTCAGCGAACAGCAGATCGCCCTCCTCTCCCGCTGGATCGATGAAGGGGCAACTTGGCCCGACGGTGTCGGTGTTCACGTCGAAGCCCGCGAGCAGCACTGGGCCTATGTTAAGCCGGAGCGGCCTCCGCTTCCCGACGTCAAGAACACCCGCTGGCCCAAGAATGAGATCGATCGCTTCGTTCTCGCCAGGCTTGAGAAAGAAGGTCTGACGCCTTCGCCTATCGCCAAGCCGGCCACGCTGCTGCGGCGAGTTTACCTGGACCTTACCGGCCTGCCTCCAACGATCGCCGAGGTTGACGCCTTCTGTGCCAATCCCTCGCCACGAGCATTGGAAGCGGTGGTCGATCGTCTGCTCGCCTCGCCCCGCTTTGGCGAGAAGTGGGCCCGCAACTGGCTCGACCTGGCCCGCTACTCCGACTCCAACGGATATCAGGCCGATCAGCTGCGTGACATGTGGGCCTATCGCGACTGGGTGATCGACGCGATGAACGCCGACATGCCATACGACCAGTTCACCATCGAGCAGATTGCAGGGGACCTGCTGCCGAATGCTACGCTGGCGCAGAAGATCGCCACCGGATTTCATCGTACGCCCACCTGCAACATCGAAGCAGGCGTCGACCCGGAAGAGAATCGCACGAACCAGGTCATCGACCGCGTGAACACCACTGGCACCGTGTGGCTCGGCACGTCGCTCGATTGTGCTCGCTGCCACAGCCACAAGTACGATCCCTTTTCGCAAAAAGAGTACTATCAGATTTTCGCGTACTTCAACAACACGCCACTGGAAGTCAAACAAGACGGCAAGGACAGCGTGCAGTTCGACTTCTACGGACCGAAGATGAATCTGCCGCAAAGCCAGGAACTTCTAGCAAAGCGAAAGCGAATCGAGGAACAACTCGAAGGCCCTCGCACCAAGCTGGCAGCACTCGAAAAGCAGCTACTCGAACACTTGCCGTCGTGGGAGATTGACTTGCTTGCCGGCGACATCTTGCCTAGCAAGGCCCTTCCGGCGTCCACCATCGCACGGCTGAAGAAGATCCTGAACAAGCCGGCCAACGAGCGCAGCGATTATCACAGAGGCCGCATCAAGCATTACTTCCTCGCCACGCGAACGGAAACAAAGGATCTGCACCAGCAGATCGCCACACTAGAACAAGAACTCGCCGGTACCAACCCTGACACGACGCTCGTCATGACCGAAATGGACGAGCCGCGGGCGACGAATGTCTTTAAACGTGGAGATTTCCTTTCGCCAGGAACCTCGGTCTCTGCGGGCGTGCCGGCCGTGCTACACGACCTACCGGAGGACGCCGCCCCAACGCGTCTCGCTTTTGCACGCTGGCTTATCAACACCGACAATCCGCTTCCAGCCCGCGTACGCGTCAATCACTGGTGGACCGAACTTTTTGGCCGCGGCCTGGTCGTCACCGGCGAGGACTTCGGCACGCAAGGCTCGCTACCGACGCATCCGCAGCTGCTCGATTGGCTCGCCGTGGAGTTTATGGAAGATGGTTGGTCGACCAAGCGAATGATCAAACGAATCGTCATGTCCGCCACCTACCAGCAGTCGTCGGTCGTCTCGCCGGATCTGCTACAGCGCGATTCAGAGAACGAACTGTTGGCCCGCGGTCCGCGGTTTCGCCTGCCAGCGGAGACCATACGCGATAATGGTCTCGCGATCGCCGGCCTCTTGAGCACGAAGATGGGCGGCCCGCCGGTCTATCCCCCGCAACCACCCAAGGTCTGGCGACAAACGGGTCGCGGCGAGCCAGTCTACAAAGTCGCCCAGGGCGAAGACCGCTTCCGCCGCGGCGTCTATGTCATCTGGCGACGCGTGGCTCCCTACCCCAGCTTCGTCAACTTTGACGCCCCCGATCGAACCCGCTGTGTGGTCAATCGCTCGCAGACCAACACCCCGATGCAAGCGCTCACGCTGATGAACGATCGCGCCTTCATCGAAATGGCCCAGGCGCTGGCCGCGAGAGTGCTAGAACTCGACACGCTCGAGAGTGACGAAGACCGGGCCACAATGGCGTTTCGGCTTTGTGTGGCACGGCAGCCCAAGCAGGCCGAGGTTGCGGTATTAACCTCGCTGTTAACCGAAGAGCGAACGCGACTCGCCAGAGAGCCGGTTGACGTTGATCTTCTAATCAAGGATGCTCGCCTGCCGAAGGCCATGGCAATGCCCAGCGACAAACAAGAATGGGCCGCCTGGGTCTGCGTCGCCAACGCCCTATTGAACTTGGACGAGACCATTAGCAAGGAATAGGTATCGCTGTGTCGCACTCGCCCGAACAAGTCATGGCAATCAATCGCCGCTCGATGCTCAAGTCATCTGGCATGGGCATCGCCGGAGCGGCCCTGGCGCAGCTCCTGGCGGACGACGCGGCAGCGGCTCCTCACTTCGACAAGACTCAGCCGACCAAGTCGTCACGCCCCGGCGACTTCACTCCCCGTGCGAAGAACGTGATCTTCTTGCACATGGTGGGAGCCCCGTCTCACCTTGACCTATTCGACTACAAACCAGAACTGCAAAAACGCGACGGCCAGAAAATGCCGGACGATCTGTGGGAAGGCCTGCGACTCGCCTTCGTCCGCAAGCAGCCAAACCTGTTCGGCTCACCTTACCGCTTCAAGAAGCACGGGCAGAGCGGGATTGAAGTCTCGAACCTGATGCCACATCTATCGGAAGTGGTTGACGAGCTGACCGTCATCAAGTCGATGCACACCGAGCAGTTCAACCACGCCCCGGCCCAGCTGATGTTTCACACCGGCTTCGGACAGTTCGGCCGCCCCAGTCTGGGCGCCTGGATCAGCTACGCCCTGGGAAGCGAAAACCGCGATCTGCCGACCTTCATGGTCATGAATACCGGCACCATCGCCGGCGCTGGCAATTCAATGTGGGGCTCCGGCTTCCTGCCTAGCACCTACCAAGGAATTGAGCTTCGTGCTGCTGGCGACCCGGTCCTCTATCTCTCCGATCCGCCGGGAATCGACCGCCAACGTCGGCTTCGCATACTCGACAGCATCAACAGGCTTAATCAATCCCGTCTCGACGAGGTTGGCGATCCTGAAATTGCCACCCGCATCAGCCAATACGAGATGGCCTGTCGAATGCAGTTGGCCGTGCCGGAATTCACCGACATTTCGGACGAGCCCCTTTACCTCCAACAGATGTACGGCATCGAGGCAGGCAAACCGAGCTTCGCCCGCAACTGCTTGATGGCACGCCGGCTGATCGAACGGGGCGTTCGCTTCGTGCAACTCAACGACCAAGGCTGGGATACCCACGGTAGCATTCGCGCTGGCCTGCCGCCCAAGTGCCGCCAGGTCGATCAGCCGATCGCCGCCTTAATCAAGGATCTCAAGACGCGCGGGCTGCTGGACGACACGCTGGTCGTGTTCGGCGCTGAGTTTGGCCGCACCCCCATGGCCCAGAACGATCGCGGCGGGCAGTCGGGCCGCGACCATCACAAAGACGCCTACACCATCTGGATGGCCGGTGGTGGCGTTAAACGTGGCTACACCTATGGCAAGACCGACGAACTCGGATTCAACATCGTCGAGAATCCCATGCACGTGAACGACTTCCACGCCACGCTGCTGCACCTGTTGGGCCTCGATCACGAACAGCTGACCTACCGCTACCAGGGCCGCGACTTCCGTCTGACCGATGTGGCCGGTAAGGTAGCAACAGAGATTCTGGCGTAAGGCCGCGGTCCCAGCCAGACGGAAAACCGCGGTCTTTCTTGCTCCCATTCTCAGCCCAATACGGCCGTGCTACACATCACCCTTTCCGACGACACCGAGCGCCGGCAGATCGTTGACCTGCCGAATCTCAACGAGACGCACGACGCTCGCCACGCTGTCGCAAACCGATAGCCTCGCACGCCACCCCACCAGAGGGGCCAGCGCCCCCCACGTCCGACGGCCGTTCACGGCTTCCCGCAACGCGCAACTCCCCCCGAGCGCCTCGTGCAATCGTGCATTCATCGCGCATTATTCTTGCGGTTATTTGACACCTCAGAACATTGACATAGGCTTAAATTGTTGCCCCAACCGGACGGGGGGCGAAGGGTGGGCCTCGACGACGCTTCTTGGGCTTAGACGATACCTCGAGCGACGCACCCCGTAGCACCAGGACACGATGAACTACCTTTCCGCTACAATCGATCCAGGCGGACTGGCCATCAGCCATGTTCCCACCGCTGACGATTACGACTGCAACATTGCGCTCGAATCGCTGGTTCGCTGGGACAAGAAGAACACCGGGCACCACACTCAAAAGCGCAGCTCCGATCGCCACGATTTCTTCGCCAAGATTCCGTTGATGATTACCTCGCCCTGGAGCGTGGGTGGTGGAGCCGTGCTCGACGAACCCGTCTGCTTTGAGGTCTGGGGCCGAAATCTTTCGCCAACCGGGCTGGGCTGCCTTTCTTTCCGAGAACTCATGCCGGCTCACGCCGTGGATGACTCCGCTGGACTACTGCTCGTTGACCAGCTACTCCGTCCCGGAACCAAGGTGACCGTCGGCCTGACGGGCGACACGCAGAAGACGATGTACGTCAATGCGGAAGTCGTGCGAATTCGCGAAACCTTCAATCGCGTGTTTGAATTCGGACTGCATTTCACCGGCAAGTCGGGCTCGCTCTTCTAATCACTCGTCGCTACATTTCAGTAATCCGCGATCCAGTGCCAAGGGCTGCTTCCACGATCCAAGGGCGGCATAACCTGCTGCCCCACTTCTTGCGGGGAAAAGGCAAGCCGACAACCGCGTACGCCCCCTGCCCCGACTTCGCCCCGATTTGACAGGCCGATTAGAATAGAACCATCACCTTACTCGCTCCCGCTTACCGCCTAAAACGAGGCGCGGCGATTCCCATCGAGAGCCAGGCATCGCATGTCGGAACTGAAGAGCTACCGCTTCTGCTCGCTCGAAGAGCTAAACCGCAGCAAACGCGTCACGCGAATCGTCGAAGAGCTCCGCGACGAGATCACGGCGATCGATCTCGATGGCAAGACGCACGTCTTTTCTTCCGTCTGCCCGCATTTCGGCGGCGAGTTCAAATTCGACCGCCGGGCCGGCAAGACGTGGTGCAAGTGGCACGGCTACGAGTTCGACATCCGCTCCGGCAAGTGCCTCACCTTCCCCAAGCTGAAGACCTGTCTGCGTCATTACGAGTTCCAAGAAAACGACGGCTATCTGGAGGTCCTCTACCATTAGCTTTCTATTTGGCAAAGAGATGATTCTCTCGAAGACGTTCGTGAGAAGAACCGGATTCCCGGCCGCCGTCGTGCTCTGGAACATTTTCGACCAAGAGCATGTCGAAGTGCTACACGGCAGCTACATCGAAGCCCGCGTGATGCACGAGGACGAAAAGCACGTGCTGCAGCGAATCCGCTATCGCCTTCCCTTCTTTCCCTTCATCAAACATTCGTCCATGTCGCTGATGACCATGACCGGCGAGTGGTCGCTCAACGACTACCAGCTCGTGCTGTTCGGCATCCCCTCGCTCGCCAGTTACGAAATCGAGCCCCACGGAGAAGAGGACAGCACCATCACGGCGACGTACCGTGTGGTGCTGCGCGGCTGGCAGAAGATGCTGGCCCCCATCTTGCGGCGGATGATGGCCGTCTGGCAGGAAAAGGTCTGGGAGGAAGACCTACCGCTAAAAGAACGCCGCACGATGGTGCTCAAATGGGGCTTCCAGGACTTCGTCGGCCTCAAGGAAAAGGTCGAAGACCGCGTGCACAGCGGCAAGTGGGAATGCAAACTGCCGATCCCGCGGCCGAAAGAATCGCCCATGGACGACTGGCGACGCGGACTCAAAGCCGGCGACTCCGACGAACCGGCGGTGCGGCTGGATTAGAAGGGCGGATAGGACACCTTGGTGGCCACTGGCTGCCTGGACACGAGATGTCTAAAACCGTCCCAAAACACCTTCTGCACCCCCAATCAAACTCTTAGCCTGGCCGCGGTAGTCGCGTCTGACTGCCGCTACGTTCTCCCCGGCAAACGATTCATGCGGTCGACCGCACACGCGAGACACTAAATTTGCCGGTCTTTCTTAAATCTCGGCCGGCGCAGGTCTCATATCCAGTACGATAGCTGGCATCTTATCCCGTCCTCTCGACCAAAGCCTTAGATGCCACCGTCGACGTT
>Ga0180432_10006572_pt1 | contig 15058 bp, 14 predicted proteins | sample SS_ome_10_FD_132414 | JGI IMG/M metagenome (GOLD analysis project Ga0180432, IMG submission 132414) | Hypersaline lake sediment archaeal communities from the Salton Sea, California, USA - SS_1_MS_2 metaG | ecosystem: Environmental > Aquatic > Non-marine Saline and Alkaline > Hypersaline >... | reverse complement strand
GCCTCGGTCTCCGAGGTGTCGATCGACTTCACGCGCGCGTGCGCGTACGGACTTCCCAGAATCCGCCCGTGCAACATGCGAGGCAGCGAAACATCTACAGTGTAGACCTCTCGGCCTGTGACGCGCGCGACGCCATCTTTCCTCGGGAAGTCGCGCGTGAGGAGTCGGTGCTTCTGCTTCTCAGTCAAGGCCAACTCCTTCCTGGCGAAACCGAACGAGGGAGCACCCGAGCTCGGCCCTAGCTACTGCGCGCGAGCACACAGTGAGAGCAAGCACGTAACCGGAATCCGGACGCAGGTGGTCGTGACCGAGAAGGTTAAACTCCGGCTTCTTCATCCGCTCTCCAACTCCACTAGCTCATCCACCACATCGAAGCTCGCACCGCGAGCTTCGATCCTAGCTGCAGCGCGCGAGGGCAAAGCCCGAGCAAGCTTGCAGCCGTGTTCAAGCATCGTCGGCCTCCCGCGGGAAGTGGTCCTCCATGCGTTCCATTGCCGCAACGACATCCCCACCTGCAATCGCTTCCACGACGAGACGATGCGCCGAAAGGGACTCTCGCAAGTAGTCCCCGCGGTCGGGGAGCAGGAACTGCCGCTCCATGTCCCGCCAGCCCTCGTGATCCATGACCTCGAGGAAGCTCCGCTCCGTCCGCTCGACGATCGCGTTGTCCGTCGCCTGGGCGAGCATCCGATGGAAGTCGCGGTGGAGGCGAACGTAATCCTCATAACACTCCCGATCCGCCGCTTCGGACATGTCCAGAAGGAGACCTTCGAAGCGCTTCGTCTTTTCGGGAGACCATCGCGCGACCGCCAATCGGACCAACCCGCACTCGAAGACCGCCCGCGCCTCCTGAAGCTGGAGCGCTTCCTCGGACTGCTCGATGGCCTGTGCGATGCCATTCGACACGACCTCAGCGGGGGCGGTCTCGCGGATGTAGCTTCCGTCGCCAACGTGGGTCTCAACGACGCCCATCAGCCGTAGCGCCGCCAGTGCTTCGCGCACCGACGTCCGGCCTACTCCTGCCATCTCAGCCAGCTTCGCCTCCGACGGCAGCCGTTCCCCCACCTTCAGCGAGCCGTCCTGAATGGAAGAGAGGACCTGATCTACCACGTGACGTGGTTTCTTCACTTCGACGAGCCGCTCAATGGGCATGCATCAAGTATAGCGAATCTATCAGTTGTCTGACAGATTGCCCGTGAACGCCGCCTTCGTCAGAGGCAGAGGCCGGAGTCCCGGATTTAGTCGTCCGATCGGCGACGTGGCCCCCGCTCCGAAGGGTGCTCCGAACCTCGACGAATGCCGCGATCCGCTCTACACTCGTGCGATGGAGACCTAAGGGACAGGAGGGCACGTGTGACCGCTCCCGCACTGGTCGTCATGGCTGCAGGAATCGGCAGTCGCTACGGAGGGATCAAGCAGATCGATCCGATCGGGCCGAACGGCGAGATCCTTCTCGACTACGCCGTCTACGACGCCCTGCAGGTCGGTTTCGAGCGCGTCGTCTTCGTCATCCGCAAGGAGATCGAGTCGACGTTCCGGGCCAAGGCGGAGCCGACGATCGAGAAGAGAACTCACGTGGACTACGTGCTGCAGTCGCTCGACGCCCTCCCCGAAGGGTTCAGCGCACCGCCCGGCCGCGTCAAGCCGTGGGGCACGGCCCACGCGGTCCTCCTGTGCGAGAAGGCCGTCGAGGGTCCGTTCGCCGCGATCAACGCCGACGACTTCTACGGCCGAGAGGCGTTCGCGGCTCTGTACGAGTTTCTCCGCGACGTCGACGACGGAGCGTCGCCTCTTCCCATCTGCAACGTGGTCTACCGGATCGAGAACACGCTGACCGAACACGGCACCGTCTCCCGCGGAGTCTGCTCCGTCTCGCCGGACGGGATCCTGGAGAACATCGTGGAGAGGAAGCGAGTTCGGCCTTCCGGCTCGGGCGTTGTGTACCTCGACGAGGAAGACCGCCCCGTCGAGCTTCCGAGCGGCTGCTTCGTCTCGATGAACATGTGGGGGTTCCCGCGGTCCGTCTTCTCCGAGCTGGGGCGCCGATTCACCGGCTTTCTGCGGGCTCACCGGGACGACCTGACCCGTGCCGAAGCTCTGCTTCCGGAAGTCGTGGCGGATCTGATCCGAGAGGGGCGAGCGGAAGTCCGCGTCTTGCCGACCGAATCACGCTGGTTCGGCGTCACCTATCCGGAGGACAAGGATCGAGTGAAGCGAGCGATTCGAGCGTTGATCGCGTCCGGCGCCTATCCCGAGTCTCTCTGGAACGAGCCGATCGAATAGCCTGCAAGTAGCCAGCGTTCTCACTGAATCGGGAGTGAAGCGCGATCCATTCCGCAGTCTCCCGTAGGTCGCCCGCGAGCGGGATTCCGGCCCGGAAGCCCAGTTCCCAGCCCGCCTTGCTCACGGCAAGCCGTCTCTCCTGCCGCTCGCCGAAAGCGGCGCTCCGCGAACGAGACGCCCTCGTTGCCTCAGCCGGTACGGACCGAGACGACGAGGCCGTCGCGGACGACGACGTAGCGCGCTGGGTTGGCGTACGACCAGACTTCGACGGTCTCAAGATGCGATGACGCGAAGCCGAGGTCATTCGCAGCGACGATGCTGCTCGGCTCACCCCACGTCGACATGAGCTCGGTCGCCGACGCGGGCACGAGGCTTGCATTCGCTTCGTCCAGGTAGCTGAATCCTCCGTTGAGGCTGACGAAGAGCAGGAAGATGAGGGTGATCATCTCCAGCGTGCAGCAGGCAATCTTCATCTCTCCCCCTTTTCCCGGATACCCAGGAATAGGCTAGAGAAGGGGCCTTGGAGGGTCGCCGCGACGTGACCGGTTCGGACGTTCCGTCGGTCCGAGGCCGACCGCACCGTTGCCCGAATGTGATGTGGGTCACACGTCCCCTCTGAGGCGCCTCCGACGGGAAACGCTCCCCGGCTGCGATGCAGCTACGCCTCCGCTCCGTATTCCGCTTGACAAACTCCATCAGGATCTCAATGCTTATCGCAGGGTGAGTGAGATGACTAGGGCGGCACGGACCGGCTTCGTCTACTCGATCGACCTCAGGGAATCCTCGAGGAGGTGGTGAGCGTGCTTCGCACGCTGATACTCGCCGTGGCGATCGCCCTCGTGGGCGGCCTGGTCATCGTCCACGACGTCGTTCGGCGGCCGCTCCCGGTGCACGACGGCGTCACCGGCCTCACCGGCCTCCGCGCCCCGGCTGAGATCCTCCGGGACGAGCACGGCGTCCCGCACGTCTACGCATCGAACATGCACGACCTCTTCTTCGCTCAAGGGTACGTCCAGGCTCAGGACCGCTGGTGGCAGATGGAGTTCTGGCGGCACACGGCGAGCGGCCGGCTCTGCGAGCTGGTCGGAAAGAACGACTCGGCCCTCCGCGCCGACATCTACATCCGTACCCTCGGCTGGCGCCGGATCGCCGAGGCGGAGCTAGCGGCGATGGACGGGGAGACGCGGGACTGGCTCGAGGCGTTCTGCGATGGCGTGAACGCGTACGTCGTGGCTCGGACGCCGAGCGAGCTGGCGCTCGAATACCGCGTCCTCGGGCTGACTGGGATCGAGTTCGAGATCGCGCCGTGGACCCCGGCCGACACGCTCGTCTTCGCCAAGCTGATGGCGTGGGACATGGGCCTCGAGGAGACGAACGACGTCCTCCGGGGCGCGCTCTACGAACAGATCGGCCCGGAGATGACCGACGCCTGGCTGACGCCGCCGTGGCCGTACGGGGAGCGACCGACGATCGTGGCGCCTGAGGATCTTCCCGCGGTGTCCGCGACAGCGGAGCGTGAGGTCGCCCTCTCTCCTTCGGCGACTGGGGCATCCGCCCGTCGACCGAACGAACGAGGCGAGATCAGCGCGGCGCTCGGAACCGGTCCGGGCGGCGGGTCGAACGCCTGGGTCGTCAGTGGAGCGTGGACGCAGAGCGGACGACCGCTTCTCGCGAACGACACGCACCTCGGCATCCAACTTCCGACGGTCTGGTACGAGATCGGCCTCCACTGCGCCGAGGGGCCCGATCCGGCGTTCGACGCCGTCGGGTTCACGTTCTCCGCATCGTTCGGCGTCGTCGTCGGGCACAACGGCCGGGTCGCGTGGGGCATCTCGAACGCCTTCCCCGACGTCCACGACATCTACCGCCTCCGGATCGATCCCGACGACCCCCTTCGCTACGAGTGGAACGGCGTCTGGCGAGAGATGACGGTCCGCGAGGAGACGATCCGCTTCGGGGACGGATCGGATCCGGTCACGATCCGGGTCCGCGAGACACATCTCGGACCGATCACGACCGACAACCGCTGGGATCCCGTGACCGGGACGGCCTCCGGCTTCGAGAACGACGAGCCGCTCGCTCAGCGATGGACGGCCCTCGACCCGGGGACGGTCTCCCGCGCGATCGTCGCCCTCGACCGGGCGGACGACTGGGAGGACTTCCGCGCGGCGCTGCGGGATTGGGACGTCCCGGCACAGCACTTCGTCTACGCAGACGCCGACGGGAACATCGGCTATCAGCTCGCCGGTCGGATCCCGATCCGGGCGGAGGGGGTCGACGGGCTCGTTCCGGCGGTCGGATGGACGGACGAGCACGAGTGGAAGGGGTTCCTTCCGTTCGATCTTCTCCCACACGTCCTGAACCCGGCGAGCGGTGTCCTTGTCGCCGCGAACCAGGCGGCCGTACCGCCGGCCTACTACGACCTCCTGGCTGACGAACTCGGGGCCGGATCCAACTACCTCCTCGGCGGCGAGACCGACTACGCCTACCGCGCGCAGCGGATCCACGGGCTCCTCTCCGCGGAAGCTCCACACACAGTCGAGACCTTCACCACGATTCAGGCGGACACGACGCTCCTGAGCGCGGACGAAATCCTCCCGCATCTCGCGGAGATACGCCTCGCGGATCCCGCACTCGCCGAGGCGCGGGATTGGCTCCTCGAGTGGAATCGGTCCTTCGATCCATCGAGCGCTCGCGCGCTCCTCTACGCCGAGTTCTGGAACCAGCTCGTCCGCGGGATCTTCGCCGACGAGCTCGGCGGCGACGGGGACCTGGTCGGCGGAGACCGAGAGATGTGGTCCGTCCGCTGTCTCATGGAGGAACCTGGTCATCGGTGGTGGGACGACGTGACGACGGAGGATCGGATCGAGACCCGAGACGACATCCTCGGCCGCGCGTTCATCGAAGCACACGCGACCGTCGTCGCGCGGTACGGCCCGGACCGCGACGCGTGGTCGTGGGGAGAGGCCCACACGGCTTTCTTCGTCAGCAAGCCACTCGGACAGAGCGGCGTCGGCTTCTTCGAGCGGCTCGTCAATCGCGGTCCCGTCCCGCTCGGGGGGATGACCGACACGGTCAACAACACGCGGTGGAGCGTCTCGGCCGGGACGTTCGAGGTGAAGAGCATTCCGGCGATGCGGATGGTCGTCGATCTCGCCGACCTCTCCCGGAGCGTCGCGATCCACTCGACCGGGCAGAGCGGGCACCCGTTCGCCGACGGCTACGACAGCATGATCGACGACTGGCGAGCGGTGAGGGCGTATCCCCTCCTCTGGACGCGCGAAGAGGTCGAGGAAGCGGCCGTCGATCGCCTCATCCTGGTCCCCTCCAGGGAGTAGCCGCAGCCCGAGCGAAGGGGCCCGAGGCGCCGGACCGTCCGCCTACGGGAAATCGAGGACGCCGTCGCGATCGAGGTCGGGGACGGCGGCGAGGCCGCCGAGGGATGTCTCCTTGTAGCGGCTGCGCATGTCGAGACCGGTCTGGTGCATCACCTCGAGGGTCGCGTCGAAGCTGACCCGGTCTCGACCGCCGGAGATCATCGCGAGGTTCGCCGCGTTCAGCGCAGAGCCGGTGCCGGCCGCGTTCCGCTCGATACACGGAATCTGGACGAGCCCGCCGACCGGATCGCACGTCAGCCCGAGGAAGTGCTCGAGGGCGGTCTCCGCCGCCCGATCGACCTGATCCTCGACGGAGCCGCCGAGGAGGTGACAGACCGCGGCGGCGGCCATCGCGCTCGCCACACCCACCTCCCCCTGACAGCCGACGAGGGCACCGGCGATCGACGCTTTCGCGACGGCCAAGCCGCCGATGACCCCGGCGACGAGGAGCCCCTCGCCGATCCGCTTCTCGGAGAGATCGAGCGACTCCTGCATGATCCGAAGGCACGCAGGCAGAACCCCGGCCGAGCCGCAGGTCGGCGCCGTCACGACTGCCCCACCGGCCGCGTTCTCCTCGGCGACGGCGATCGCGTAGATCGACGCGCGCGTGCTCTCCATCGAGATCACGCCCGGCGTCCCGCGCTGCGCCTCGAGTCGCGCGAGCATCGCGTGCGCTCGGCGTTCGAGTCCGAGGGCCCCGGGGAGAATCCCTTCGGCCGCCAGCCCGCGATCGATCGAGCGGGACATCAGATGCCAGATCTTCCGCAGGTGGTCGAAGACGGCGTTCCGCGAGTGGCCGTGCGCCGCGGCCTCCATCGCCAACGCGTAGTCGACCAGGGATTTCCCGCGCAGCCGGCAGACGTCGACGATCGCGCGCGCCGAGGCCGGGTGGGTGACCTTCTCCGCCGCGAGCGCGTCGAGTTCCGCCCCGTCGACGATGACCCCACCGCCGATCGAGCAGATCACGGCCGCGAGCAGGATCCGGTCCTCTCGATCGTGAAGGGCGAACCGGAGGGTGTTCGGGTGAGGCTCGGGCGGCGTCTCCGTGTCGAAGACGATGTCCGTTCCCGGCCGGAACGCCACGGCACCGAACGGCAGGAAGAGGACGCCGGTTGAGGCGACCTCCTCGTAGATCGATTCCATCGGCCGCTCGGCGAGATCCTCCGGCCCGAAGCCGCGGAGGCCTGCGACCACGGCACGATCGGTCAGGTGGCCTCGGCCGGTGTGGGCGAGGCTCCCGTAGAGCGTGACCGTGATTCGTTCACCGGGCCGGGGATCGGGGCGCGCCGCCAGCCGCTCCCGGAACCGAAGCCCGGCACGCATCGGGCCGAGCGTGTGCGACGAGCTCGGGCCGACGGCGGGCTTCAGGATCTCGAAGAGGCTCGGAAGAGGGATCGGCTTGGTCGCGTCCACGCTCGCACTATCCTCGGCGCTCCGCCGCGCGTCAACCCGACTGGCCTCCTAGCGACGATCTCACAAGCCTAGCGACGAACTGCCACATTCCCTTCACAACCGTGCGGCACGATTCGCAGCACTGGAATCACTGCTTTGGGAGAGGAGGACCTCGTGAAACGGATTCATGCGGTATGGATTGCTGCGGCGATGTTCGCGTTGTTCGCAGTCTCGGCGAGCGCGTGCACGTTCACCTTCAGTTACGCGTCGATCTCGGCCCCGATCGGGACGGTCGGCGAAATCGGGATCCGCGTTCAGAAGACGCACGCCCGGTGCACACTGTCGAGCATGGACGAATACGTGATCGACGGAGACGGGATTCAGATCCTCGGCGAAACGCCGTGGGAGGATCTCGGGGGCGACTTGTACGAGAAATGGGTCAAGATCTCCCTCGCCGAGGAAGGCGACGGGTTCTTGCGGATCTCGAAAACCTGTACGAAGGAAGGCTACGAAGAGGCGATCCTCCCGATCACCGTGCTCTCGCCGGGCGAGGGCGCAGCCTGGGAGGCAGCGTGGAACGGGGAGTACCCGTTCGAGGGTGCGGACGGCGTCAGCAGTGTCATCGACCGCGTCGCGGTCGACGGCAACGCTCTTTCCGTCGGTGGCCTGACGCTCGCTCTTCCGGACGGAGCGACGCTCCCGAGCGCGCTCCCGGAGACAATCCGCGTCTTCTACGCGAACGCGGAGGACCAGCCGGTCGCGCTCCTTCTCGTCGGCGAAGGGCTCTTCGTCCGCTTCGATCACCTGATCGCTTGAGAAGACAATGACGCGACGGATCGCTTCCATCCTCGTCGTCCTTCTTCTGACGACGTCGTTCGTACCTGTCGCCACGGGACAAGGCTTCGGCGAGCCGGACAGCGCGTTCGGCTCGCCGACCGCCGAGCGCGCCTTCGAGTCGCCGGGCGGGCAAGGTCCGGGCTCAGGCGGCGCGGAATCCGACTGCTTCCTCCACGACCAGCTGGCGAAGTTTCTGCTGGTTCTCGGGTTCAGCCTGGCCGCCCTCGCGATCATTCTCCTCCGGCGTTTCGCGCTCCGGCGGTGGCTCCTGGTCGCCTCGGTCGCCGTCCTCGGCTTCTTGATCGGGGGAATGCTCTGCCCGATCTCGTCCGTCCAGAACGTGATCCTCAAGGCCTCGACAGGATACCTCTTGCTCTTCCTCGTCCCGACGGTCGCCGCCCTCTTCGTCGGACGCCTCTTCTGCGGGTACGTCTGCCCGTTCGGGGCCCTTCAAGAACTCCTGCACGTGAGGAAACTTCGGCGGGCGATCCCGGCACGATGGATGCGATTCCTCCGTTTCGTTCCGTACGCGATCCTCGTCTACCTCGTCGTCCGCGTGGTCGCCACCGGCCTCTTGACGTGGGACGGGACGACGCCGTTCAAGGCCTTCTTCACGTTCGGCGGGACGACGCCGCTCACCCTCGCGATCAGCGGCCTGTTCGCCGTCGCCTCGATCTTCGTCTTCCGACCGTTCTGCAGGCTCTTCTGCCCGCTCGGCGCTTGGCTCTCGCTCGTGTCGCGCGTCAGTCCGTTTCGCGTTCGCGTGGCGCCGAGCTGCGTCGGATGCGGCAAGTGCGATGATGCCTGCGCCTTCGGTGCGGCGGAGGGCGGGAAGGTCGACGCGGCCGACTGTCTCCTTTGCGGCGAGTGCATCCGCGCTTGTCCGATCGGCGCGCTCAGCCTCTGCGGGCGTTCGCCGAGCTCCAAGCCCGACGGCCCTTCGGCCTCCTAGCCGCACCGAAGGCGCCGGACCAGCTACGCGGAATCGGCCCCGGCCGAGCGAAGCTCGGGCCAGACGCGGAGGAACGCGTCGCCGAGTGGAACGGCGCGTCCCGTCGACTCGCCGAGGAAGACCACTTCGAGTTCGGCCTCGGCGCAGACGACGTCCGAGTTCTCGAAGCGCGCTTCCTGTGCCAGGACGACCTTCCGACGACCGGCGCGCTTAACTTCCGTAGAGATCGCGAGAACGTCACCGGCGCTCGCCGGGCGTCGGTACGAGATGGCGAGCCGGACGACGACGGGAAAGACGCCCTGCTCCTTCAGGAACGAGATGTCGAGGCCGCGCGCCTCGAAGTCGGCCCAGCGCGCCTCCTCGAAGAGCTCCAAGTAACGGGCGTTGTTCACGTGTCCGAAGCGATCCTCGTGGTACCCGCGAACCTTGATCCGTGCGACCGACACCGCGCCTCCCTCGTCAACCGGGAACGATACGAGGAGTCGGGGACCGCGTCCACGCCGGCTCGGGTCGCACCGAAGTGCCTGCCTCGAAGACGGACCGCCGGCCGCGCGCCCGGAAGCATCTTGCAGACGCCCGGCACGACCGCTTGCCAGATCCGAAGGGTGTTTGTTGTTTTCCGTCGGACATGCTAGCCTCTTGTTGGGTCGAGGGGACCATCGGATCATGGAGCAAGGAAGCAGCCCCACGCAGCCGGATTCTCCGGAGCGCCAGCCAGCGAGAGACGTTGAGCGATCTCACGAAGCGATCGACAACGCGGAAATTCGCTACCAGACGCTCTTCGAGAGCGTCCCCACGGGCTTGTACATCACGACGCCGGACGGTCTCATCGTCGACGCCAATCCGACGCTCGTCGAGATGCTCGGCTACCCCAGCACGGAGTCGCTGCTCGGAAAGACGGCTGCGGACCTGTACCTCGATCCGGACGACCGAACGCGCCAGCAGATGCTGTTCGCCGACGGTCACGTAGTTGAGAACTACGAGACGCAGCTGCAGCGTCGCGACGGCGACCCGATCTGGGTGCGCGACACGTGCCGCGCGATTCGCGGCGAGAACGGAGAGGTCGCGTTCTACGCCGGCAACCTCCAAGACATCACCGCGGAGAAACACGTCGAGGAGGAACTGGTCTACATGGCCCAGCACGACCCGCTCACGGGGCTGCTCAATCGGTACACCCTCCGCTCGATCCTCGACTCGGAGGTGTGCAGGGCTCGTCGCTACAAGCACCCGATCGGCGTCCTGATGATCGACGTGAATCGGTTCAAGGAGATCAACGACCGTTTCGGCCACGCCGCCGGGGACAGGGTCCTCCAGACCGTGGCGAACGTCCTGTGTCAGACCGTACGGGAGTCGGACGTCGTCGTCCGCTACGGCGGAGATGAGTTCCTCGTGCTGCTGATCGAGACGGACGGAGAGACGGAGATCGTTCGAGAGCGGATCCTGTCCGAGATGGAGGAACAAGGCGCCGAGGGGTTGGCGCTCGGGATGGCGGTTACGCTGGCGGTCGGCACGGCCCACTGGATGCCGGAGACGGGGCAGTCGATCGAGAGCGTCCTCTCTCAAGCCGATCGAGCGATGTACGAGGAGAAGCGGAAGGGGTGCGCGGCCGGCCCGTCGAGCTGAAGCCAACGCGTCTCCGCACGCCGCGTGCGGCGGTCTTCTCTCGGCGAACCGACAGGAGAACCCGATGCGTGGAACCTATCGAATCGTGGAGCAGATGAGAAGGGCGCACGTCGGCGACTCATGGACCGACGTGTCGCTCGTGTCCCTACTCGACGGGCTGACGTCCGAACGCGCCGCGGCGAAACCGATCCCCGGAGCGCACAGCATCTGGGAGATCGTCCTCCACCTGATCACGACGCAGACGTACATCGTCGATCTCGTGCTCGGCAGCGTCCGCCCGTTCCGGCCCGGAGACGAGTGGCCGCCGGTCGATGAGGTGACCGAGGATGCCTGGGGCGAGACCGTCGAGCGGTTTCGCGCCGGGGAGGCCGAGGTCCGGCGCGTCGTGTCAGACGAGATGTCCGACGAGCGCCTCGACGCGCCGCTTCAGGAGAAGGGAACGTCGGCCTACAACAACCTCCACGGTTACATCCAACACGCCTTCTACCACGGCGGCCAGATCGGCTTGCTGAAGAAGCTCGCTTCGTAGGCGGAGGCGGCGGACCCAAACGACGCTCGATCGAGAACCCGGCCGTGTCGGAACCTTCCGTGCGCGACGGACGAGAGACGTCGTCCGGCGACCCTTCCGGCGAATTGTCGCTCGGGGCGAGGAGGGAAGATGAGGAAGGTCGGATGGATGTTCGCACTCGGCGCCTGCCTCGGAGGCGTGCTTCTCGGTCGAGCGGAACTCCCGGAGGAGCCGTGCCGGGCTGCCCTGCTCGTCGTGGATGCGCAGAACATCTGGGTGCTGCGAGACTCGATGCTGACCGTCGACGGCGACCCTCTTCTCGGCAGGATCGAGGCGGCACTCGCTCGGTTCCGGGAGTGCGCAGTCCCGATCATCTTCATCAAGGACACCTCGTGGGCGACCGTCGTCTCTTCCGAGAAGCTCGCTTTCCCACGCGAGATCAGGCCGAACGAGGGCGAACCGATCGTGCGAAAACGTTTCCCGAACGCATTCAAGGAGACGGAGCTCGATGCCACGTTGCGCGCGGTCGGCGTCCGTCATCTCGTGATCTCCGGCCTCGGAAGCGATGCCTGCGTGAAGGCGAGCGTCGAGGGAGCGATCGCCCTCGGTTACGAAGTCACGATCCTCGCCGACGTCCACAGCGGCGGACAGGACGGAGTCGCCGCAGCCGCGATGAACGCCGAGTGGTCCGAACAGGGGCTTCCAGTCGTCCGGCTCGACGAACTCGACGTCGCGGGGCTTTGTCCCGAGGAGACTGCGGAGGAAACCGCCGGAGAGTGACCCTGGCAGGAGCCGGTCAGAGCTCGCCGGGTGGAGAGGAATGGTCCCAGATCCCTCGCGGACTGGCGTTCCCGACGAGATCCGGCGCGGCATCGAGAACCTCCAGGGCTCGGCGAAGAAGCTCGGCGAGTCGATCGGCGCCCTCGACGCCCATCTGCTCGCGAAGATCGGCCTCGGCGATCGCGAGCTCCCGCTCGACGGCGTCCCGAAGCTCCCTCCCCCGTCGGGCGAGGTAGACGCGCGAAATCCGATAGTCGTACGCGTCCTGACGTCGCTCGACCCACTCGCCGTCGATCAGGTGCTTGAGCATGTTGGAGATGCTCGCCTGGCTGACGCGGGCCGCGCCGGCGAGTTCGGCTTGCGAGAGTCCGTCCTCGATCCAGAGCTGCTGGAGGATTCGTCGAAGGCCCCAGTGAAGGCCGGTCCCTCGAAGGTGCGTGGAGACGCGCGCTTCGAGCAGGCGGACCACGTCGTAGAGGAACTGAGGAATCCCTTCGCCGGGCATCGTGTGCTTCGATTCGGTCATCGGGTCCTCCGGGACGCCTCCACGCGACTGCGCGCCTCTCGGTGAGAGAATGCAGGATCCTCACAGGAGAGTCAAAAACCGAAAGCGACTTGTCTACGCGCTTTCCCTGGTCTACGATCGAGGCGTCTGATCAGACGATTCGAAGTCCTGATAGCACATTCGCGGGAGTGTCCGTCTCGGCGTCCCGCGAGGTCCGGATTCACGAAGCGACCGAGGAGGAGCGATGACACGCCAGTATCAACCCGCCATCGAGCGGATCGATCGGACGATGACCCGACGCCACGAGGAGGGGCTCGGCCCCGGCCTCTCGTTGGCGCTCACGACGCGCGACGGGCTTCTCGCGACCCGAACCTACGGTGTGACCAACGCCGACAGTCGAGAGCCTGTCACCGACGAGACGCTCTTCCAGATCGGCTCGATCACCAAGCACTTCACCGCCGTCGCGTGCGTACGGCTCTCCGAGCAGGGGCGTCTCGATCTGAACGCGCCGGTCACCGACTACCTCGACTGGTTCGAGGTCCGATCCGAGTACGAGACGCCGGTGACGATTCACCACCTGCTCACGCACACCGCCGGACTGGTGATGATGCTCGACTGCTATCCGTCGAGCTGGTGGCAGACGTGGGTCCTACGCGACACGGAACTCGGCTTCGAGCCGGGAGTCAAGTTCTCGTACTCGAACGTCGGGTACAACGTGCTGCAGTGCGTGATCCAAACGGTGACCGGAAAGCGGTTCGACGAAGCCCTTCGCGAGCTCGTCTTCGAGCCGCTCGGGATGACGGGAAGCTACGGCGAGGTGATGAACCGTCTCCACGATCGGATGGCGAAGGGGCACAAGTACTCGGCGCACGACGATCGGCCCGTCACCCGGCCGGAGACGCAGGCGGTCGTCAACTGGTACGAGATGAGTGCCGGCTGCGCGAGCGTCGTGACGACGGCGTCGGGCCTCGCCCGATTCCTCCGGATGCTCCTCAACCGCGGCCGCGCCGAGGACGGCACCGCCTTCCTCTCCGAAGACGCGTTCGAGCTGTTGATCCACCCTCACGCGACAATGGACGGCTTCTTCGACGGGACGAGCCAGGGCTACGGCGTCCTGATCGAGCGGAGCGAGGCGACGGCCGACCGACCGCGAATCATCGGCGGCGGCGAGAACCTCGGATTCGAAGCGGCGATGTACGGCGACTTCGAGGCGGGGGTCGGCGTCGTCCTTCTGTGCAACAGCTTCGACATCCCGTGGGCGGAGACGCGCTGGATCCTCGAGACGCTCGTCGCCGCGTCGCGAGGCGAGGCCCTCCCCGAGGTTCCCGAGTTGCCTCCGCTCTGGCCGAGGCCGATCGGAGAGAATGCGGCCGGCTACGCCGAGGACTACGCGTCGGACGATCGCGGGTTCTCGATCATCGCGGAGGGTGGGAACCTGACGCTCGCGGCGGACGGGGCGACCGCCCCGCTCGAGCACCTGTGGGCCGACAGCTTCTTCACGAGCCACCCGGGCTACGATCACGCGATGCTGACGTTCGGACGCGACGAGGCAGGTCGCGTCGTCGAGGCGTTCCAACTCGGGGAGTGGTTCCGAAACGATCGCTACGACGGTCCGACGGCGTTCGAGTATCCGCCGGCCTGGGACGGCTTCGTCGGTCAGTACCGCACGTTTGGGATCCTGGTCACCAACCTCCGGATCTTCGTTCGCAAGGGCGAACTCTACGTCCAGTCGTTCGGCGGGTTCGTCGATCAGCCCCTTGCCGATCTCGGCGACGGACGGTTCCGCTCCGGAGGCGAGACCTCGCCGGAGCGGATGACGTTCGACTGTATCGCCGGCGGGAAGACCCTCCGATGCCGGACCTCGGGAGGGGACTACTACCGGGTGGAGTGACCGGGATCAGGCGGCCCGCTACGGCGGCGCGAGGAGGCTCGACAGCTCCGGCGCGTCGGCCCGCAGGATCGAGTACATCTGCAGGTCGTTGTAGGTTCCCCGATCGTAGTGGGCGTGCCGGAGCGTCCCCTCGAACGTGAACCCGCACCGCTCGAGGAGGCGGCAGGAGCCTTCGTTGTCCGGGTGAGCGAGCGCCTGGATCCGCTCGATCGTCTTCGCCCCGAACAGGTACGCGACGAACAACGGGATCGCCTCGCTCATGTAGCCTCGTCGGCGATCCTCCGGCCGAAAGATCCGGTAGCCGATCTCGCGTCCGTGATAGCTGTGCGAGGGCATGTAGTAGTTGAGGTAGCCAAGTCGCTCCCCGTCGCGGTCGGTGAGAAGCATTCGCCCGAAGTCCTCGCTCCACCAGCCGTTCTCGTGGAACTTCTTCCGCCACTCCGATTCCGAGCCGATCCGAAGCGGCCAGTGATCGCCGATCGTCCGCACGTCGGCAATCAGGTCGAAGAGCCCGTCGAGATCCTCCTCTCGAACGGTCCTCAGGATCACGCGATGTCCCGTCAGCACGTCGTCTCCTCCTGGTCCCTATGGAAGCCGGCCTTGCTCCGCCCACCGTGGTCGCTCTCGGCACCCGATCATTGTAGCGAGCCGACGCGAGGGGCGGGGAGCGGCGCGGACCGTCTCCCGGTAGAATCTCGCTCCATGTGCCGGATGATCGCTGCACCCCTCGGCCTTCCGGGCCGCTTCCTGATCGAGCCGTTCCTCCGGCTGACCCAAGGCCGGAATGCGCTGAACGAGCACAACACCGAGTACGGATCCTGGACGCACCCCGACGGGTGGGGCGCGGCCTACGGAAACGTCGACCGACCGCAAGTCCACCGAAGCGTCCTTCCCTGCTGGGACGACCCGG
>Ga0180432_10006571_pt1 | contig 15059 bp, 19 predicted proteins | sample SS_ome_10_FD_132414 | JGI IMG/M metagenome (GOLD analysis project Ga0180432, IMG submission 132414) | Hypersaline lake sediment archaeal communities from the Salton Sea, California, USA - SS_1_MS_2 metaG | ecosystem: Environmental > Aquatic > Non-marine Saline and Alkaline > Hypersaline >... | reverse complement strand
TGGAAACAGTAACAATCATCCAGCAAAATGATCATATATGGCCACTGTGCGAAAGAGGATTTGTAATAAATAAGAAGAAGCATGATTCTGGTAAATCGTCAAAACTGGTTTAGCGGAGGTAAATTATAAAACGACTTGTAGCGGTACTGCCACTGAATAGTAATGGGGTGATGATAGAGACTGGCGTAATTTCCGTGAGAACTGCTGGGGAACCGGAGGTTGGGCAACTGCCGACCCGGTTACAAGATGAAGCCTAATACATATAAGTCCCGCTTTTTAAAGGTGTCCCAAGTATATTCTGAAATATATGGAAGACTGAAGTCAAATAATACCATCTAGTTTGAGTATTAAAATTTCACAGAATTCGGTTCATTTTTTAGAAATCAAAAGGAGGTGGATCATGGCAGCAGATGCCCAACCGTATCCCGTCTCCATCACCGGTGAACTGGAAGAACCCCTTTCCCGCTGGGTATGGCTTTTCAAATGGCTCCTTCTCATTCCGCATTATATCATCCTGGCGCTTCTGTTGGTGGCTTTTGCTGTGCTTTGGGTTATCGCTCTCTTTGCCATCCTGTTCACCGGCAGATATCCCCGCGTTATCTTCGATTATAACGTTGGCGTGCTACGCTGGTCGTGGAGGGTTGGGTTTTACAGTTACCAGGCTCTGGGAACCGATAAATACCCGCCATTTTCGCTCCGGGCAGGCGACTATCCTGCTGATCTTCAGGTGGAGTACCCGGAAAGGCTTTCCAAAGGCATGGTGCTGATCAAGTGGTGGCTGCTGGCCATTCCTCATTACCTGATCGTGGGCATGTTTAACGGGGGCTGGGGTCCGCGCAACTCCGGGCTGATCTTAATCATGGTCATCATATCTGCAGTGATACTATTGTTCACCGGCAGATACAACAGGGACCTCTATGATTTCATCATCGGCATGAACCGGTGGACCTTGCGGGTGATCGGTTATGCGGCCCTGATGACAGATCGTTATCCGCCGTTTCGGCTTAGCGAATAGAGCAAAGGTTTATCCCAAACGTTTTATGCCGATTTCAGGGCCTACGTAGCAGTTGCTGTGCCGATCTCAGTATAACCAGTCTCCAGATGAAGGTGCCGGGATCTTTCTGAGCGCAATGATATCAGGCATTAAACATCGGCGGGATTGCTGGTAAAAAGGGGGTATGCCAAGATGAAAAAAACGCTCCATCTGATGATTGCGGTAGTTCTGGTTATGGGTGCATTGCTGGGGTGTGATATCAATGATAACGACAGCATTAATGGTTCGGGCGATATCGAAACAGTTGAAATGGATTATACGGATTTTACAGAAGTGAGTATTGCTAATGCCATAAGAGCCACCGTTACCAGAGACGACAGTTTCAGCGCTGTAATCAGTGTTGATGATAACATCGAAGAATATCTCAACACCAGAATGGTTGGCGACAGGTTGGAAATTTATCTCGATAGCGGACACCATTATCGAGACATTACCGTTGAAGCTGATATAACTCTGCCTCTTCTGGAGGGGCTTTCCCTGAGCGGGGCATCGCGCGCTGAAGTATCCGGCTTTATGTCCGACCATGATCTGGCTATTAAACTTTCCGGAGCCTCTAGGTTATCCGGTACCATCGTTGCCGCGGATGCGGATTTTGATATCTCTGGTGCAAGCAGGCTTGAACTCGATGGCGGCGGGGAAAACCTGAAGGTGAAAGCATCAGGGGCCAGCGATGTGGATCTGGGAGATTTTGTATCTGAAGATGTTGATATTAGCCTGAGCGGTGCCAGCAAAGGCACAATTAACCTGAACGGAACTTTGGATGTTAATATGAGCGGAGCATCGGAACTCCGATATTACGGAAGTCCGACCATGGGAGAAATCTATGCCACCGGAGTCTCAAAGATCAAGAATGCCAACTAGATTAGTCTCTTGAGGAATAACTCAAAACAGAGAGGATATATGCAGCCGCAAATCGCAGAAGAAACCGCCGTATCAATCAAGCCGGAAAGACGGTATGATATCGACTGGCTGCGGCTGATGGCTGTATTCCTGCTCTTCTTTTTTCACACCGCACGCATATTCACTCCCGATGAAGAATTCTACGCTCATAATGATGTTACCAGTAACTTTCTCGACAGACTTTTCATTGATCCAGTGTGGCCATGGCATATGTCCCTGTTCTTCTTGCTGGCCGGTGCTTCTACATTCTACGCCCTGCGCAAAAGGAGCGGCGGACAGTATACCAGGGAACGCTTCAAAAGGTTATTCATCCCCTTTATATTCGGTCTTTTCGTGCTCATCGCCCCGCAATCCTATTTAGGGTTGATGGGTCATTCGGATTACTCGGGATCGTATTTTGAGTGGTACCCGGATTTCTTCCATCTTCAGTCCGATGATGAGGATGGCTATTTCTTGGGAGGACATACTTGGGGGCATCTCTGGTTTATCATTCACCTGTTTATCTACTCACTACTGGCTTTGCCTCTCTTTCTTTTCTTCAAACGTGAAATCGGAAGGCGATTTCTCAACTGGCTGGCGCGGGCCTTTACCTGGCCCGGGGTGATCTTCCTGTTCCCGGCACTGCTTGTTTTGATGAATGAGGGCCCTGATATTGCTGGTGGGAGACCATTGTTCTACATCACCTTTTTTATTTACGGGTACATCATCATGAGCGATTTGCGTTTCTGGGAAACGATAGATAAGTACCGATTCGCATCAATAATTTTGGGACCGGTTGTCCTTGCCACATTCCTGATTCTCGATACTACCAAATCCTGGCCCGGATGGATTGTTGACAACTGGTCATTTGACATCATAATCGGCTACTGGGATTGCTTCGCTCCCTGGTTCATCATTTTGGCTTGTCTGGCTTGGGGAAAGCGCTTTTTGAATTTCACCAATGGATTCCTGAAGTATTTTGCCGAAGGGGCTTACGCGTTATACATCCTGCATCAGACGATTATCGTAATTATCGGCTACTTCGTGGTTCAGTCGGATATGGCGGTCGGGTTCAAATATGTAATAATTCTGGCAGCTTCCTTCGCTTCCACGATTCTGGTGTATGACCTGCTGATAAGGCGAAACAATATCTCGCGGTTCCTGTTTGGAATGAGAGCGAAATGAAAAAAATAAGGGGAGGTAAATTATGACAACGGGGAAAATTATACTGCTGATTGTAGGTGCCATAATAATACTGATATCGTTCGGTCTCATCGTGGGTGGTGGTGGAGTGCTGTGGGCAAATGAAACCTTGACGGATGATGATGGATACTACATGACGGATACTCTCAATATGGAAAAGAATTCCTATGCCATTATCAGCGAGCCTGCCGATGTGGAACTGGGATCGGCATGGGTGTTCGACTGGGGTGACCTGGTCACTTTCAAGGGGAAAGTCGAAAGCGGCAATGCAGCCAAGAACATCTTTGTGGGAGTGGCCAGGGCAGATTTTCTGGCAGACTACCTCAGAAATGTCGAACACGACCAGGTTATAGATTTTGAGATCAATCCTGATACGTGGGAATACGAGAATATTCCCGGTAGTGCCAAGCCCGCGCCTCCGACTGAGCAGACTTTCTGGGAAGAATCGGCTCACGGGGCCGGAATCCAGTCTCTGGAGTGGGAGCTGGAGGAGGGAACTTGGGTGTTCGTCATGATGAATGAGGATGGTTCGGCGGGTGTTGACGTGAACATGGAAATCGGGGCCAAGGTCCCCTGGCTGGTCGGGGTTGGAGTGGGGTTGCTCGCCGGCGGAATAATCGGGTTAATAATTGGCGCTCTGATGATCTTCTTTGCCGTACGCAAACACGGCGATGCTTGTACAAATGCTCCGGTCGGCAGTTCGTAAAATGGATTAAGCACCATTTTCTACTCGATGGCAGGTGCAAAATCCTGCTTGTTGGATGATAGTGGGCCAAAACTCAATCAAGGCTGTTTATCATATATAGCAGTGAATCCGAATCGACCTGCATTTGCAGGTTTGGAGAGAAGGTGAGACCTAACAACAGCTTTGCGTCATAGGGATATAACAGGTCTGGCAGACATTCCAACAAATATGCTAATATTGGAGCAATTACCGGGATGTCGCAAAGGCTGGTAGTGCATATGCTCTTAAAACAGGGCACGTCCAGGGTTATTCTATGTTCCATGAAACAAGAGGCTGAAAAGGGAATGACATGGCTCACAAGCGTGCGAAAAAAGAAGAACGACAACAGCGGGAAGATCTTACCGGCGAACATGCAGTTGGCGATGCCGGACAGGCAGTGTTGGCCTGCTTATTTGCGGCGACGTGGATAGCCGACACATTCTTTTTCCAGTACACGACTTTTCTCAACCATCACGTGCCGCTTGTTGCGAGAATACCTTGCGGAGTTGTTTTGCTGGTTCTATCGGGTTACCTGGCAATGGCGGGTATGTCTATTGTATTTGGCGAGAAGAGAGATATCCCTGGCGTGATTAGGAAGAGCCTGTTTAATATCGTCAGGCATCCAATATATTTGAGTGAGATGTTGCTTTATCTTGGCCTTCTCATGCTGAGTATATCGTTAGCTGCTGTATTTGTATGGGTTCTTGCAGTTTTGTTCTTGCACCACATCTCGCGTTACGAAGAAAGGCTGCTGCTTGCGCGTTTTGGCGATGAATATGAGCAGTACATGAGGGAAGTGCCAATGTGGATTCCTCGGCTGCGAAAAAGATGAGCGGAACTGCTAGTATTGATTGGTCGGAACAAAGCGGGCTAAAATCTAGCTAAAATCTATTAAAAAAGACTCTCTTTTTCAAAGGCTCCTTTTAAATTACCCATGATGCAATAACACGTACGATTGGCAATCCAGTGTCAGTCTGTTATAATCCGAGCCAAAGCAGATTGGTGTAAAGGGCAAGTTGCACACTGAAGGCTAGCGTTAGAGGCAATCGGTACATCGTTATGAAATACTCCGAAGCAAAACAAGGTCGCGTTTTCATAATTCGTCTGGAAGATGGCGATATCATTCACGATACACTTGAGTGTTTTGCAAGAGACCATGATATTCGTGCCGCATCGATAATTATTCTAGGCGGAGCGGACGTGAAAAGTAAGCTTGTTGTTGGCCCGGAGGATGGTCGTGCAAAAGAAATTGTTCCTATGGAGCATGTTCTGCGTGGAGTTTCTGAAGTTACTGGCGTAGGAACTATTTTCCCGAACGCAGCAGGTGACCCTATTCTCCACATGCACATTTCTTGTGGTAGAGAAACATCCACTGTAACTGGTTGTGTCAGAAGAGGCGTACGAGTGTGGCACGTGATGGAAGTGGTAATTCATGAGCTGGTTTCTTCAAGTGCAATTAGAGCGCTGGATTCAGCAACAGGCTTTGAATTGCTTGAGCCCTGATATGTAATGATCGAGGAATATTCATGGCAAAAGAAGTTGATGGGAAGACCTGCTACCTGATCACTGAAGCTTGTGAAATGGCCGAAATCTCCAGAGGTCACTCTTCCGCTAAAGTTGAGTATTACCGTGAAATAAAGGTTAGGGAATTAACATGAAACTTGAAGGAAACGTTTCACTTGTAACCGGTGGAGGACGAGGAATTGGACATGCCATATCTTTAGCTCTTGCCAGAGAGGGTTCCCACGTGGTGGTAAACTATGTATCCGATTTGGAATCAGTCCAAAACACTGTCAATGAAATCAAAGAAATGGGACGAAATGCGATCCCTTTGAAAGCCAATGTTGCAAAAGCTGACGAAGTAGATGCAATGATTCAGAAAGCTCTTGGCGAAATGGGCAGGATCGATATACTGGTAAACAATGCAGGCATTCGGTCACAAATTGGTCCGGCAATTGAACATTCAGTTGATGAATGGGATCGAGTGGTTGGGGTTCACCTGAGAGGAACCTACCTGTGCTGCCGTCGAGTTGGGCAGGAAATGGTAAATCAAAGATTTGGCAGGATAGTTAATCTGGCCTCACTTGCCGGCATGGGAGGCACTGCGTTTCGATCTGATTACGGACCGGCCAAAGCCGGCATTATCAACCTCACTAAAACGCTTGCGGTAGAATGGGCCCGATACAATGTAAGGGTGAATTCCGTGGCTCCCGGCATTGTGGAAACCGATCTGATAAAAGGCGCCGTCGGCACCGGAGCCAAAACAGCTACTAACATTGAAAAAGCTATCAAACGAACACCAATGCGGCGTTCGGCTCTCCCTGAGGAAGTAGCCAGTGTGGTTCTTTTTCTGGTCTCGGATGACTCCAGCTTTGTTACGGGGGTAAACATACCCATTGATGGAGGCTGGACTGCCGACATCGTAGGCTACTAAAGGAACCTTTGAATAAATGGTGACCCTGTTGGAATCATCAAATAGTCATGGCCTTATTACGGTTTCCATTAGCATATGAGGGGAGGTAAGAATGAAAATCTCAGGCGGGATCGGAATCTCTGTTTTCGCTCTTCTATTGATATTAATGCCGTTGCTGATTGCTTGCAGTGGTGATGAACAGGAGAAACCAGCACCATCCGCAGAGCCAACCATTGAGCCAGCAGAGGACATCATATTAACCATAGGTGTCATCACAGACGAGACAGGGCCGGCAGCATCCGCATACATAGATATGGACATGGCCCTTGCTGACATGGTTAAACATTACAACGAAGAAGACATTATCCCCGGTATTGAGCTGAAAGTAATCACTTATGACGGTCAATATGACTCCTCCAAAGATATTCCCGGTTATGAGTGGTTGAAAAAAACGGCGCAGACCTGATTTTCAGCTCCATTGAACATACGCCAATCATATTGAAACCCGTTGTTGATAAGGAAAAGATCATCATGTTTACCGGGATTGCACTGGAGGAAGTACTGGCACCTCCCGGATATGTGTTTGCACTGGCGAACAAACAGGATGATTCATTCTACACTTTCCTCAAATGGATAGCTGAAAACGACTGGGATTATGAAACCAATGGCCCTGCCAAGATTGGCCTGACAAACTGGAATATTCCTCTGGATGTCACCATTGCCGATGCGATTGAGGCGTATTGCAATGAGTATCCCGAACAGTTTAAGTGGGTCGGCTCGCTTTTCACCGATTTCAGTTTTTCCTGGCAAATTGAGGTCGAAGCACTTAAGGATTGCGATTATGTAATGCCTCCTACTACGCTTATGGCTGGGTTCGCCAAAGAGTATCGTCAGGCGGGTTACACAGCAAAATTCCTTGGTTATGATGCGCACCTGGCATACTTCGGGAACATAGCTGCCTTCGATGCATGGGATGATGTTGATGGAACGCTGTTCTATCGGTCAGCCAAGTATTGGAATGAAGATGGCCCCATAATCAACCTTGCGAAACAGATACTCCACACATATCACCCTGACGAAGCTGATGAGACTATTCTCAATGGTATAGGCTATACGGCCGCCGCCACTTACTACCAGATGTTTGAGATCATTGCAGATGCAGTTGAGGCTGTAGGGGCAAGTAACCTTGACTCACAGGCACTCTATGAAGCTGCTCAGCGTTATTCGCTTAGTCTGGATGGACTTGAGGATTATGCCACTTTGGGTCCCGAAAAACGAACTTCAAATAATTACATTTCAATCTACGAGCTGGACGCTGCTCATAAGGATATATTTCGAGTGGATTCGGGAGTGTGGTATCCCATCATACGGCACAATTAGCATAAACCCTTGTAGCCGGTTACCGCCACGTTAGACGTAGACATGAATAATGAAGGAGGGCAAATGAAAGTAAAACTGTTCTCAAAACAGAATACCTCCATGAAAGTGTTCGGAAATCTTCCACTTACTGAACTTTTCCTCACTTGTTTGTCTCTGTCTGGTATGAAGAAGCCACTTAACAAATCGCTCTTATGTAGAAAGTAAATTCCCCTGTGATTATCCATACAGTTTTCATCCCATCCTTTTTTATTGAAAGTTGTACAATAACTGGAGGCAGGTTATATCAATGAAGAGATACCGGCATCAGAACTTCAATTTCTGTTTTCAGCTATTTTCTCGGTCATCTCATCTGCCCGCGTTGAACAACCGGTAAAAGCTTTGGCCCTGTACCGAAAGTAGAAATAGAGCCCCAGGCTAAGTATCGCCGCATAGAAACACCAGACAGAAGGATACGTCGTTGAAGAAGCTACCATCGACGCAACAGCACTGGAAAAGGCTAACACAATGCCAAAAATCACCAGTTGCTTTCGGCTCGAAACTAGGAATGGAACCAATGATGAGATAAAATAGGGGGCCAGGAAATTATCAGGTATACCTATCACTTTGTAAGAAAAGCTGTGGCCCACAACCGATACTTCTACGGAATTGCGAACAATACAAATCAATAACGTGATGGCAACATAAATGCCAAGTAATTGACAGATAAGCATTATCTTTCTTCGTAACTTCCCGCTTTCTGTCAAATGCGCTGCGAATGGCACATAGACAGGCCACAACACGAAGGCAATGAAGACAAAGGCATAAACTGCTAACGAATTGTATCCTTCGGATATCACACCATCATGATTCAACCAAAGGATTCCTTCGATAAACTGATGTACTGAAAAGATGGCAGGGAAGAGAGACAGCGGGATTTCAGGCTTTGCCTTTGGTATACGGGCAATAGCTATACTGGCAGCGGCGAGCGCGCCGCTGGCGGCAAAACTGGCCTCTGCAGAAAAACACATAACAGCTTTTCTCCAATTGCCGGACTATAAATCGCCAATAGCATATTACAACATACATTTGGTGGAGTCAATGCGGGATTGCAAAAACCATGAGGTATTTGAACCGATAACACTTTCGGCACGACTAACATGAAATTGACCTGCCCCGGTAATTTTCAACCCTTAATGTTGAAATGGGATGAATTTGGGGTATCCCAAATGCTGGCGTCCACATTGGGGCCCAGTTGGTACTGTTTGCCCCAATTGCCTATTCTATATACACGTTTCGTTTAACGTTCAAAAGGGTGGTATTACTGGTTGTTGTGATATCGTAAGTGCCGGTTTCCACCCTCTTTACGATCCCCACTATTTGCTTTTCCGTGTATCGCTTCTTCATGAAAGGATCCTCCTTCGTTAATTTTAATTTTAGAATCTTCTCATTCCAAGTGGTCCAGTTCTAGGGAGGAAGGTCAAAGACACTTTGCACCGGGCTCGAAGCCCAGGGGCGGTCCCTTCTCTTCCGACAGTTTGATGGATAGGCTTGCAAAAGAAAAGATTTTTCACTAACTTTGAACATACATGGGCGGCTTCCCTTGAAGGCGGTACTGCTTTCCGGAAGAGGTGCAATTTAAACCGGCTGCCAAGCGGGCAATAACATATCCGGCACACTAAAAAAGGGCCTCTCAATGAGGCCCTTTTTATACTCTAAATCCGCTCTGCTAGCTACTTATTTTCCTGATGAGAAGCAGCCCGTTTCTGGCTCCGGGAACAGCGCCCTTTACCAGTAGTAGGTTTCTATCCGGATTGGCCTGAACCACTTCCAGTTTCTTCACCGTAACCCTAGCATTGCCCATGTGGCCAGCCATGCGCTGGCCCTTCCATGTTTTACCGGGATAAGTACCGCCGCCCACTGAACCCGGCGCCCGGTGCCTGTCTTTCTGCCCGTGGGTCTTGGGCCCGCCGGAGAAGTGATGCCGCTTGATAACCCCGGCAAAACCGCGCCCTTTGGATGTGCCGATCACATCTATCCGTTCGCCCGGCTCAAAGATTTCCACAGTTACCTTCTGCCCGAGTTCCACTTCGGAGAGGTCCCCTGCCTGAAATTCGCGCAGGTGCCTGAAAGCGCCCATATTTTTCAGGTGGCCTTTTTCCGGCTTGTTCAGCCGCCGTGATTCCCCGAAACCCAGCTGGATAGCGTTGTATCCTTCCTTCTCTTCTGTCTTGACCTGTGTCACCGTGCATGGGCCTGCCTCGATAGCGGTAACCGGCACAACGGTTCCGTCTTCCTTGAAAATCCGGGTCATCCCGATCTTTTTGCCTATCATTCCAGTAACCATAATTTTTGTCCCTGCCTCACGATTGTGAACTAAACGACGAATCATCCGCCGTTTGGAATTTCTCAATACTTATTTGGTGTTAAGTTAAATCTTGATCTCGATGCTCACTCCGCCGGGCAGATTGAGCTGGGTCAGCGCATCTACCGTTTTGGGGGTGGGCTCCATGATATCGATCAATCGTTTGTGGGTGCGGATCTCGAACTCTTCGCGCGAATCCTTATCGATGAATGGGGAACGGTTCACGCAGAATTTCTTGATGTGAGTTGGCAGCGGGACCGGTCCGACGACCGCAGCTCCGGTGCTTTCCGCTGATTCCACAATGTGTGCTGCCGATTGATCCAGCATCTTGTGATCGTACGATTTTAGCTTGATTCTGACTCTCTGTTTCATCATTTGATTGATTTTCCTATAACATAATACTTTTCGCTATTTCAGCGGGTACTGCTTCATAATGATCGAACTCCATAAAGAAGCTCGCTCTTCCCTGGCTTATCGATCTCAGAATGGTGGCATAACCGAAGCTCTCTGCAAGCGGGAAACAGCATTGAATCACCCCGAAACCTTCATACGATTCGACGCCTTCAATAATTGCCCTGCGCGCATTGAGCCCGCTGATTACTTCGCTCAGGAATTCATCCGGTGTGGTCACTTCCATTTTCATGACTGGTTCCAAGAGTACCGGCCCGGCTTTTTCGATGCATTTCTTTGCACCGATTGAACCGGCCATCCTGAAAGCGATTTCCGATGAATCCACATCGTGATAGCTTCCATCTACTGCGGTGACCCGAACGTCGACCACCGGGTAGCCGGCGAGAATCCCTTCCGCCGTGGCTCCCTGAACCCCGGCTTTGATGGCAGGAATGTATTCCTTGGGAATAGTCCCTCCCACAATCTTGTTGACAAATTCGAACCCCGCGCCTCGATCCAGCGGTTCGATCTCCAGCCACACATCCCCGTATTGACCGTGGCCGCCGGTCTGCCGGACGAACCGTCCCTGAGCCCGCGCAGAACCGGTTATAGTTTCTTTGTAGGCAACTCTGGGTTTGCTCACCCTTGCTTTCACCTGAAATTCGCGCAGCAGGCGCGTGACGATAACTTCAAGCTGCAGTTCGCCCATGCCGGAGATAAGAGTTTGCCCTGTCTGATCGTTATATTGCACTTTGAAAGTCGGGTCTTCTTCGGCCAGCTTGATGAGAGAATCGGTTATTCTATCCTGGTCTGCTTTGGCTTTGGGCTCGATAGCTATGGAAATCACCGGTTCCGGGAAGGTAATCGATTCCAGCCGGATGGGATGATTCGAATCGCACACCGTATCACCGGTGGATGTTCCCTTCAGTCCTACAGCAGCCACGATGCTGCCGGTGTAAACGGCGGGAATCTCTTCGCGATCATTGGCGTGCATCTGATACAAACGCCCGATCCGCTCTTTTTTATCGGTGGTGGCATTGTATATCTGTGCACCTGATTTGATATTGCCTGAATATACCCTGAGATAAACCAGCCTTCCCACAAACGGGTCGGTCACAATTTTGAATGCCAGGGCGGTAAATGGGGCGGTGTCATCAGGGGGGCAGGATTTCTTCTGTTCGGTCTTGATGTCCGTGCCTTCAACAGGAGGCACGTCCAGTGGCGAAGGGAGATAATCTACAATTGCATCCAGGACTGGCTGCACCCCTGTATCTTTGAGTGCGCTGCCGCAGATAACAGGAACGATTTTGGTGGCGATAGTTGCTCGGCGCAACCCTTCCTTGAGCAGGGTGGTTTCGATGTTGCCGTCGCTGATATAGGCCAGCATTACCTCGTCGTCATTTTCGGCAATGTTCTCGATCAGGTTCTGCCGGTATTCTGCTGCCATTTCACGGTATTCTCCGGGAATCTCTGCTTGTTGAATCTCCGTTCCCGTGGGGAAATACCAGGCTGTTTCTTCTATCAGGTCGATAATCCCGGTGAATGAACCTTCAGCGCCGATGGGCAACTGGATCGGTGCGGGGTTGGCTTTGAGGCGTTTTTTCATAGTATCTATGGTGCGTTGGAAGTTGGCCCCTGTCCGGTCCATTTTATTTACGAAACAAATTCGGGGTACATGATATCTATCTGCCTGTCGCCAGACCATTTCCGATTGTGATTCGACCCCTGCCACGCCGTCGAAGACTACCACTCCGCCATCGAGTACCCGGAGGCTGCGCTCCACTTCGGCAGTGAAATCAACGTGCCCGGGGGTATCGATAATGTTGATCCGGTAATCTTTCCACTGGCAACTGGTAGCTGCTGAGACGATAGTAATGCCGCGTTCGCGTTCCTGGTCCATCCAGTCCATCTCCGCTGTGCCATCATCTACCCGCCCGATCTTGTAAGTTTGACCGCTGTAGTGAAGGATCATCTCGGTAGCAGTGGTTTTCCCTGCATCGATGTGAGCTATGATCCCAATATTACGGATACGTTCGAGCTGGACATCGCGTGACATTACTTGTGCCTTAGCCTTAACCTTTAACATGTTATGATTACCATCTGTAATGGGCAAATGCTCGGTTTGCCTCCGCCATTTTGTGCGTATCGACGCGCTTCTTGACGGTTGATCCTTCTCCCCGGGAAGCTTCGATTATCTCGGCGGCCAGCTTTTCAGCCATCGGCTTTCCTTTGCGAGCCCTGGCGGTTGCTACCAGCCAGCGCATGGAAAGGGATAAACCGCGCGCAGGCACCACTTCCATGGGAACCTGGTAAGTGGCTCCGCCAATGCGGCGTGGTTTTACGGCCAGATGGGGTGTGGTGTTCTGGATGGCTTCCTCAAAAACTTCCATTGGGTCTCGTTTAGTCTGTTCGCTGACGCTGTCCATCATGTCATAGACAATCCTCTCAGCCTTGCTCTTTTTCCCATCGAGCATTATCTTGTTGATGAATCGGGCCAGCGTTTCGCTTTTGTACTTGACATCGGGCAACACTACCCTTTTTGGAACTTTTCCTCTTCTTGGCATTTCTTACCTCTTATTCCATCGAAAGAGCTTCCATCATATAAATGATGACGGAAGCTCCTTACTATATGGGTTCTTCTTCCGCAGGAAGGAACGATTATCTCTAGCGTTTGGGCTTCTTTGCGCCGTACTTGCTGCGGCTGGTCTGGCGGTCAGCTACGCCTTCGGCATCCAGTGTGCCCCGCACGATATGATAGCGGACACCGGGCAAATCCGGCACTCGCCCACCACGCACCAGTACCACGGAGTGTTCCTGAAGGTTATGACCTTCGCCGGGAATATAAACCGTTATTTCCACCCCGTTTGTCAATCGAACCCTTGCTACTTTCCGCAGGGCCGAATTGGGTTTTTTGGGGGGTATTGTCTTGACTTGAAGACAAACTCCTCGCCTCTGGGGCGATCCCCTCTTGTTACGCGTGGTTCTCCCACTAAGCGAACTGTACGAGTACTGCAGTGCCGGGCTCTTCGTGCGCTTGCTCGTTGTTTTCCGGCCTTTTCTGACTAGCTGATTAACTGTTGGCAAAACTTCTGCCCCTTTCCTCATGTGTGTTGATAATTATCAACAATATCAGATTTAATCATCCCTAACTGAGAATGTCAAGTGAATGAACCACATAAGCATAGCAGAAAAACGATGAATTTGTCCAGCTTTCGGAACAGATAACCGGCATGTTATAATCACCGCAAAGCTGGATATGTGAAAAGATGGATTTGCTGATTCGGAATGGGCGGATAATCGATCCTGCGAATAAGATTGATAGCATCGGCGAAATTCTGGTCATCGATGGAAGGATCTCCCAAATTGGGAGAGTGGTAATCGATTTTCCTGCCGGATGCCCGGTGATTGATGCCGGGGGAATGGTAGTATGCCCCGGTTTTGTTGATCTGCACTGCCATCTGCGCCAGCCGGGATTTGAGGAAAAAGAGACAATTGCTACTGGCACAGCGGCGGCGGCCCGGGGGGGATTTACCACCGTTTGCTGTATGCCGAACACCGAGCCTCCGATTGCAACCCCGGAGATGGTAAGACAGATTCTGGAAGTTGCGGAGAAGGAAGGGGCAGTTCGTGTTTTGCCGATCGGAGTGGTTACTGAAGGTCGAAACGGCAGGAAGCTGGCCGACCTGTCTACTTTACATAAAACAGGCGCAATAGCTTTCAGTGATGATGGCAGCCCGGTTTTCGATTCTGAAATTATGCGTCAGGCTCTGGAGCAAAGCAAGTTGATGGGTGTTCCCATTATCGATCATTGTGAAGATATGAACCTCTCGTTAGATGGTTTGATGAATGATGGGGTCGTAGCGGCGTGGATGGGTTTTAAGGGGATACCCCCCGTGGCCGAGGAGTGCATGGTCGAACGGGATATCGAACTGGCTAACGAAACTGGTGGGTGGGTTCATATTGCTCATGCTAGCACCGCCGACTCAGTTGAAATGATTCGTCAGGCGAAGCTGAAGGGAGTTAGGGTCACAGCCGAGGCGACTTCGCATCATCTCACTCTTACTGAAGATGCGGTTACGACTGCCGGCACTGCTGCCAAAGTGAATCCCCCTTTACGAACAGCTCGTGACAGGGAATCATTGGTTGAGGGCCTGTGCGATGGGACCATTAATATCGTAGCTACGGATCACGCTCCGCATACAAGGGCTGACAAGGATTTCAGTTTTGCTCAAGCCGCATTTGGAATCAGCGGATTTGAGACAGCTCTGGGAAGTTTGATGGGTCTGGTTCACCGGGGTGAAATCGAGCTGCCAACCCTTGTTTTCCGGCTGACGGCTGAGCCGGCAAAAATACTGGGAAGGGCCGGACTGGGGAATTTGAGCGTGGGCTCAGAAGCTGATATAACTATTTTTGATCCCCATGCCGAGTGGATAGTCGACCCGGGCCAGTTCGTTTCCAAAGGCAGGAATACCCCGCTAACCGGGGAAACGTTGCGAGGAAAGGTAATTGCAACTGTTGTGGCGGGTGAGATCGTATTTCAATCCTTATAGTTTATAGTTTCGAAATGTTTCCACAGAAAAGATGATCATGGGTTTGATCGGTTCTTGCTTGATTGACGTGGGCGAGAAAATCTATTTGTATCTATGTTTCCCTTACTACAATTTCTTCGATGGTA